>JACCDG011116536.1_pt1 | contig 24156 bp, 20 predicted proteins | sample 7442471 | NCBI WGS metagenome assembly JACCDG01 (sample SAMN15323444, study PRJNA562643) | freshwater metagenome | isolation source: river surface water | place: USA:Blue River Watershed | collected 2017-08-17 | reverse complement strand
TTCCGGATGGCCGAAGAACTCGTCCTTGGAGCAGTCTTCGAGGATGCGACCGCCCACGTCGATGAAGATCACGCGGTTGGCCACCTTGCGGGCAAAACCCATTTCATGGGTCACCACCATCATGGTCATGCCTTCCTGCGCCAGCTTGACCATCACGTCCAGCACCTCGCCCACCATCTCGGGGTCGAGCGCGGAGGTCGGCTCGTCGAACAACATCACCATCGGGTCCATCGACAGGGCGCGGGCAATCGCCACGCGCTGCTGCTGACCGCCCGAGAGCTGGCCGGGGAACTTGTCCTTGTGCGCCATCAGGCCCACGCGGTCGAGCATTTTGAGGCCACGCGCCTTGGCGTCGTCGATGCTGCGACCCAGCACCTTGACCTGGGCAATCGTCAGGTTCTCGGTGACCGACAGGTGCGGGAAAAGCTCGAAGTGCTGGAACACCATGCCCACGCGCGAACGCAGCTTGGGCAGGTCGGTCTTGGGGTCGTGCAGGGGCACGCCGTCGACGAACAACTCACCCTTCTGGAAAGGCTCCAGACCGTTGACGGTCTTGATCAAGGTGGACTTGCCCGAGCCCGAGGGACCGCAGACCACCACCACATCGCCCTTGTTGATGCTCACCGAACAGTCGTTGAGCACCTGCACCGGGCCATACCATTTGGAAACGTTCTTGATTTCAATCATTTTTCTTCTCCTCAGCGCACGATGGCGATCTTGGCTTGCAGGCGCTTGACCGCCCAGGACAGGGCAAAACAGATCACGAAATACACCACCGCAGCCATGAGGTATGCCTCTTCCGGGCGACCATAAATCTTGCCGGCGTTGGTAAAGCCCTTGAGCAGGTCATAGGCGCCGATGGCGTACACCAGCGAGGTGTCCTGGAACAGGATGATGGTCTGCGTGAGCAGCACCGGCAGCATGTTGCGGAATGCCTGCGGCAGGATGATCAGGCGCATGTTCTGTGCATAGGTCATGCCCAGCGCCTGACCTGCGAACACCTGGCCGCGCGGGATCGACTGGATGCCGGCGCGCATGATCTCGCTGAAATAGGCCGCCTCAAACGCGATGAAGGTGATGATGGCCGAGCTTTCGGCGCCAATGGGCTGGCCGATGATCAGCGGCACCAGCAGGAAGAACCACAAGATCACCATCACCAGCGGGATGGAGCGCATGCCATTGACGTAGAAGGTGGCCGGAGCCATCAGCAGCGGCTTGCCAGACAGGCGCATCAAGGCCAGCAAGGTGCCGAAGAAGATGCCGCCCAGGGTCGCGATGACGGTCAGCTGCACGCTGAACACGAGCCCGCCCCAGACGAACTTCTGCAGGACGTCGAGGCTGAGGAAGGAAAAGTCTAGACCTAACATCTCAATGTCCCCCGCCTGTGCCGGCCACGATGAAGCCGGGGATACGGGCCTTCTTCTCGATGAAGGCGAAGACACGGTTGACCGCAAAAGCCGACAACGCATACAGGGCGGTCACGGCCAGGTAGATCTCGATGCCGCGCGAAGTTTCTTCCTGCGCCTGCATGGCGAACATGGTCAGTTCGGCAATCGATACTGCAAAGGCCACCGACGAGTTCTTGAGCAGGTTCATTGACTCGCTGGTCAGCGGCGGCAGGATGATACGAAAGGCCATGGGCAGCAGCACATAGCGGTAGCTCTGCCAAGTGGTGAAACCCATGGCCAGGGCGGCGTAGCGCTGGCCACGTGGCAACGCCTGGATGCCGGCACGGAACTGCTCGGCAATCCGCGCCGAGGTGAAGAAACCCAGACCGAACACCACCAGCACAAAACCCGGCACCTGCTGGAAAGCGGGGATCAGCTTGGGCACCACGAAGTACCACAGGAAGATCTGCACCAGCAGCGGGATGTTGCGAAAGAGTTCCACCCAGGCGTTGGCCAGCCGAACCAGCCAGGGGCTGCTGGGCAAGGTGCGCAGCGTGCCCACCAGGGCACCCACGACCATCGCCACCAGCCAGGAGGTGCCGGCCACCGCGAGTGTCCAGCGCCAGGCTTCGAGCATCCACTCACCGTAGGTGCGGCCACTGCCGTCGTCTTGCAGGAAAACCTGCCAGTCCCATGTCATCTCTTGTTCTCCGACAAATTGCGGTCATCACACGATGACCAAACACCATGACCAATGAAAAGGCCCCGCTCGCATTGGGCAGCGGGGCCTGGTCATGCCTCGAGCAAAGGGGCTGGAGACAGCACGTCGTCTGTCCCCGCACGCATCACTTCTTGTTGTATTCCTCGGCAGGCTTGTCGTTGGGGCTGGCCCAGGCAGCCTTGGTGGCGTCGCTCAGTGCCAGGCCCACGCGGGCGTTCTTGGGCGGAATCGGCTGCAGGAACCACTTGTCGTAGAGCTTGGCCAGCTCGCCGCTCTTGGCGAGGTCACGCACGGTGTCGTCGGCCACTTTCTTGAAGGCCGGGTCGTCCTTGCGCACCATGATGGCGATCGGCTCGACGTTGAGCACTTCACCCACGATGCGGTAGTCGGCGGGGTTCTTGCTGTTGGCAATGTTGCCAGCCAGGATGGAGCCGTCCATCACGAAGGCGTCGGCACGGCCGGATTCAAGCAGCAGGAAGCTGTCGGCGTGGTCCTTGCCAAAGACTTCCTTGAAGTCGATGCCATTGGCGCGCTCGTGCTTGCGCAGCAACTGCACCGAGGTGGTGCCGGTGGTGGTGGCGACGTTGCGGTCCTTGAGCTGGGCGATCGAGGTGATGCCGGAGTTGGCCTTGACGGCGATGCGCACTTCTTCCACGTAGGTGGTCACCACAAAGGCCACGTCTTTCTGGCGGGCCACGTTGTTGGTGGTGGAGCCGCACTCGATGTCCACTGTGCCGTTTTGCACCAGCGGGATGCGGTTTTGCGAGGTCACCGACTGGTACTTGATGTCCAGTTTCTTGCCGACGGCCTTCTCGACATTGGCGATGATGCGCTGGCAGATCTCGACGTGGTAGCCGGCGTACTTGCCGTCGCCCAGGGTGTAGGACAGGGCGCCCGAAGAGTCACGCACACCCATGGTGATCGCACCGGAATCCTTGACTTTGGCGAGGGTGTCGGCCTGGGCGGCCACACAGGTCAGGGCCACGGCAGCCAGGGCAAGCAGGTGTTTTTTCATCGGTTTTCTCCATTGAAGCCGCAACATGCGGCAGGCGTTGACAAACATGGCCGGCAGGCCATGCACCATGAGTATGCCCAGAGGATCTCATGGCCGGTACAGCAGCAGAAAGCGTGCCCGTATTTTTGCAGGGCTCGATGATAGTCAGATTTGTGTCAGACCCTCATCAGGGTGTACCCGCACCGTATGGTGAAATTCAACTCAGCCCGCCGAGCTGCAGGTGTTGCCACAAAGCCTGGGCATGGCGCTTGCTGCCGACCCTGGCGCGGGCACGGTAGGCCCGCACCTGCATGGGCAGCGGCGGCAGGATCTCGGCACCTGCGGCGGGCACCAGCAAGCCTGCCTGGAGTTCTTTGCGCACAGCACTCTGGGGCAGGAAAGCCAAGCCGTGCCCTTCGATGGCCATGGCCTTGAGTCCCTCAGCCATATCGGTCTCGTACACCCGGTCCAGGTGCATGGGCGTGGCCGCCTGCTTGAGGATCCAGTCGGTCACGCCCCCCAGATAGGCGCCGGGCGCATAACCCAGGTAGGGCAGCGGCCGCTGGACGTGTCCAGGCAGCGCATAGAGCGGGGCCCCGTCCGGACCCGGCTTGACATAAGGCGCGATCACCTCCTCGCCCAGGACCACCATGTCGTAGTGGCCCGCGTCGAGCTGCAGCGGCTGGGAGGGATGGTGGTAGGCGATCAACAGGTCGCAGCCGCCTTCGACCAGGCGCATGGCCGCATCGTGCACATTGAGCGCAATCAGGCGGCTCTTGACCTGACCGAAGTGCTCACGCAGGCTGGCCAGCCACGCCGGAAAGAACGTGAAGGCCAGGGTGTGCGGCACCGCGAATTCGATGAAGTCCTGCGCAGCCGAATCGTGGCCGCGCAGCATGGCGCGGGTGTTGTGCAGCGACTGCAGCAATTCCAGCGCCTGCGCATGCAGGGTCTGGCCTGCCGGTGTCAGCGTGGTCGGGTAGGAGCTGCGGTCGACCAGGTCGACACCGGCCCAGGCCTCGAGCGACTGGATACGGCGCGAAAACGCCGGCTGCGTCACATGGCGGAGCTGCGCCGAGCGGCTGAAGCTGCGCGTCTCGGCCAGGCTGACAAAGTCTTCAAGCCATTTGGTTTCCATGGGCGCATTATTCCCCGGCTCATTCCCCGCTTTGCTGCAGGGCCCACATGCTGGCGTAGCGCCCCTGCTGCGCCAGCAGCTGCGCGTGCGTGCCGCGTTCGATGATGCGCCCGGCGTCCATCACCAGGATCTCGTGCGCATCGACCACGGTGGACAGGCGGTGCGCGATCACCAGGGTGGTCTTGTTCTGCGCGGCGCTGGCCAATTCGGCCTGGATGGCACGCTCGTTGGCCGAGTCGAGGGCCGAGGTGGCTTCGTCGAACACCAGGATCGGCGGATTCTTGAGCAGGGTACGGGCGATCGCGACACGCTGCTTTTCGCCACCCGAGAGCTTGAGGCCGCGCTCGCCAACCATGGTCTCGTAACCTTTCGGGGTGGAGGCGATGAAGTCGTGGATGCGGGCCGAGCGGGCGGCGTTCTCGATCTCTTCCCGGCTGGCCCCCGGCTGGCCATAGGCGATGTTGTAGGCGACGGTATCGTTGAACAGCACCGTGTCCTGCGGCACGATGCCGATGGCACGTCGCACACTGGACTGCTGGACGTCCCGGATGTCCTGTCCGGCAATGCGCACCGCACCTTGCTGGACGTCATAAAAACGGAACAACAAGCGCGCCAGGGTGGACTTGCCCGACCCCGAGGGCCCCACCACCGCCACCGTCTTGCCCGGCGGGATGGTGAAGCTGATGTCGTGCAGGATCGGACGATCCGGCTCGTAGGCAAAATGCACGCACTCAAAACGCACCTCAGGCGCGCCCTGCAAAGCCAGTGGCTGCGCGCCGGGCCGATCGGCCACTTCGCGCTCACGGTCCATCAGCGTGAACATCTTGTCCAGATCGGTCAGGCTCTGCTTGATCTCGCGGTAAAGCACCCCCAGAAAGTTCAGCGGGATGTAGAGCTGGATCATGAAGCCGTTGATCATGACCAGATCGCCCAGCGTCATGCGGCCATCGACCACGCCTTGCGTGGCACGCCAGAGCATGCCCACCAGCGCCACTGCAATGATGAGCTGCTGGCCGGTGTTGAGCAGCGACAGTGTGGTCTGCGACTTCAGGCGCGCGCGGCGCAGCCGTTCCAGGCTTTCGTCGTAACGGCGGGCCTCGAAAGCTTCGTTGCCGAAGTACTTCACGGTTTCGTAGTTGAGCAGCGAATCGATCGCCTTGGTGTGGGCGGCCGAATCAAATTCGTTGGCCTGACGGCGGAACTCGGTCCGCCACTCGGTGATGCGCACCGTGAAGAAGATGTAGAACGCCAGCGCAGCGATGGTGATCCAGGCGAACCAGGCGTCGAACTTGACTGCAAGGATCGACAGCACCAGCGCCACCTCGATCAGCGTGGGCACGATGCTGTAGAGCGAAAAGGAGATCAGCGATTCGATGCCGCGCACGCCGCGCTCGATGTCGCGCGTCATGCCGCCGGTCTGGCGCGCGAGGTGAAAGCGCAATGACAGCGCATGCAGGTGCTCGAAGGTCTGCAGTGCGATGCTGCGTGCCGCGCCCTGCGTGGCCTTGGCGAACACCAGCTCGCGCAGTTCGGTGAACGCCGAAGTCGCCAGCCGCAGTCCACCGTAGGTCAGCAGCAAGGCCACCGGCACGACCAGCACCGCCTGCGGGTCCCCCGGCTTGAAGGCCATGGCATCGACCAGCTCCTTGAGCAGCATGGGCACGCCCACATTGGCCAGCTTGGCGCCGATCATGAAAGCCAGCGCGAACACCACGCGCCATTTGTATTGCCAGAGATAAGGCAGCAGCCGCTGCAGTGTGTGCCAGTCACCGCCCTGTCCGGGCGCTGCAGGGGGAGAAGTTTCGCCACGGTGGCGCATGAGGGACAATCCTTGTGTGTCTGTTTGACCCGATTGTGCCCATGTCCGAGATCACCCGCCCCTCCGTTGCCCTGCCCACCGACCAGGAACTGGTGCTCAAGGTCGTGCCCATGCCGGCCGACTGCAACGCCAACGGTGACATCTTTGGCGGCTGGGTGATGGCTCAGGTGGACATTGCCGGCTCGGTGCTGCCGGCCCGCCTGGTGCGCGGGCGCATGGCCACGGTGGCGGTCAACGAATTCATCTTCAAGCAGCCGGTGCGGGTGGGCGACATCCTGTCGTTTTTTGCCCGCATCACCAAGGTGGGGCGGACTTCGGTCACGGTCAAGGTCGAGGTTTTTGCAGAGCGTTACCGCTCACAGGGCGAGTACTCCAAGGTCACCGAGGCACAGCTGACCTATGTGGCCATAGACGAGCAAGGCAAGCCTCAGCCGATCGACACCGGCGCCTGATCACCAGGCAGGCTGCAGCGCAGCAAAGCCGCGGGGAGCCTGGGCCTCGTTGTCAAAGCTGACCACCTCCCAGGCGTCCGGCTGCGAGAGCAGCTCGCGCAGCAGGCGGTTGTTCATGGCATGGCCCGAGCGGAAAGCGCTGTAGGCGGCCAAAAGAGGCTTGCCGATCACGAACAGGTCGCCGATCGCGTCCAGGATCTTGTGCTTGACGAACTCGTCGTCGTAGCGAAGGCCGTCGGAATTGAGCACCTTGTAGTCGTCCATCACGATGGCGTTGTCCAGCCCACCACCCAGGGCCAGACCGTTGGCGCGGAGCATCTCCACATCGCGTGTGAAGCCAAATGTGCGGGCACGCGCGATGTCACGGGCATAGACGCCTTCGGACATGTCGAACACCACGGCCTGGCCGGTGTTGTCCACAGCCGGGTGCTGGAAGTCGATCTCGAAGCTGAGTCTGTAGCCGTGGTAGGGCTCCAGCCGCGCCCATTTCGCGTTGTCGCCCTCACCTTCGCGCACCTCGACGGGCTTACTCACGCGAATGAATTGCTTGGGCGCGTTCTGGGTGACGATGCCGGCGCTTTGCAGCAGGTAAACAAACGAAGCGGCCGAGCCATCCAGGATGGGGACTTCTTCGGCAGTGATGTCCACATAGAGGTTGTCGATGCCCAGGCCGCAGCAGGCCGACATGAGGTGCTCGATGGTCAGGACCTTGGCCTGGCCCCGCGAGATGGTGGAGGCCAGCCGGGTGTCGGTGATGGCCTCGGCGTTGACCGGGATGCTGACCGGCTCGGGCAGGTCCACGCGGCGAAAGACGATGCCGGTGTCGGGCGGCGCCGGTCGCAAGGTGAGCTCGACCCGCTGGCCACTGTGCAGGCCGACGCCGACGGCGGTGGTCAGGGTTTTGAGGGTGCGTTGGGCGAGCATGGTGTGTATTTTAGTTTTGCGCTGCGGACGGTGCTGGGGAATGGTCTTTCGGGGGCAGTGGGGATTCACGGGCGGCGGCCTGCAGCGGCTCCCCGCTCGACGTCGCTTCGCGCCTGAAGTCGCGGGGCACCGCCACAGGCCACCACCCGTGAATCTGCCAGCACCTCATTCACAACACCCAACCAACGACACGCTGTATACGAGCCGCAAAAGGCAAAAAAGGGCCCACCAACCCGGAGGTCGGCGGCGCCCTTCAAAGCACCAGAGAAATAAGACGGACAGCGATCAGTCGGCCTGCTTGCGCAGGAACGCCGGTATCTCGATGTCGTCCATACCGGCAGAGGACATGCCGTCCACACGGGCAGCCGCGTGGGTGCGGCCGGTGCGCCAGACGGCAGGGATGCCGGCGCCCATGGCGTTCATGGTGGCTGCCGGAGAAGCCACGGCGTCCTGGCTAGCCACGCTGAAGGGCACGTTGTCGGTGCCGGTGCGCAGCACCTGCAGCGGAGGCGCAGCGCGACGGGCGCCGGCCTTGGACAGGCCGGTGGCCACCACGGTCACGCGGATCTGGTCACCCAGTGACTCGTCGTAGGCGGTGCCATAGATCACGTGGGCATCTTCTGAAGCGTAGGCCCGGATGGTGTTCATGGCCTGCTTGGACTCGGACAGTTTGAGCGAACCCTTGGCGGCGCTGATCAGCACCAGCACGCCCTTGGCACCAGACAGGTCCACGCCTTCGAGCAGCGGGCAAGCCACGGCCTGCTCGGCAGCGATGCGGGCGCGGTCCGGGCCGCTGGCAGCGGCCGTGCCCATCATGGCCTTGCCGGGCTCGCCCATCACGGTGCGCACGTCTTCAAAGTCGACGTTCACATGGCCAGGCACATTGATGATCTCGGCAATGCCACCCACGGCGTTTTTCAGCACGTCGTTGGCGTGGGCAAAAGCCTCGTCCTGGGTCATGTCCTCGCCACCGGGCAGCTCCAGCAGCTTTTCATTGAGCACCACGATCAGGGAGTCGACGTTGGCTTCAAGCTCCTGCATGCCGGCGTCGGCATTCTGCATGCGGCGGCCGCCTTCGAATTCGAAGGGCTTGGTCACCACGCCCACGGTCAGGATGCCCATTTCCTTGGCGATGCGTGCGATCACGGGCGCGGCGCCGGTGCCGGTGCCGCCACCCATGCCGGCGGTGATAAAGAGCATGTGAGCGCCCTCGATGGCCTCGCGGATATCGGCTTCGGCGCTCTCGGCGGCTTCGCGGCCCTTGTCGGGCTTGCTGCCGGCGCCCAGACCGGTTTGGCCCAGCTGCACCACGCGGTGCGACGCGCTGCGGCTGAGGGCCTGGGCATCGGTATTGGCGCAGATGAATTCCACGCCCTGGACCTGGCGCTCGATCATGTGCTCGACGGCGTTGCCGCCGCCACCGCCCACGCCGATCACTTTGATCTGGGTGCCCTGGTTGAACTCTTCGGTTTCGATCATTTCGATGCTCATGGTGCTCTCCTACTTCAATGTTTGCAGTTGCCTGATTTCAATTTCTCGTTTGGTTTTCTTTCGGTGGTGATGTCTTGATCAACATCGACATCGCTCCAGATGAGGGGGACTGCCGCGTGCCAGACAGCGTTTTTTCCAGTTCATCAGAAGTTCCCCACAATGAAGTCCTTGAGTCGGCCGAAGGTGTTGCTCACCGAGCTCTTCTTCTGCGTGACCTTGAAACCGCGCAGGCGGGCCAGACGGGCTTCTTCGAGCAGGCCCATCACGGTGGCTGCGCGCGGCTGCCCGACCATGTCGGCCAGCGAGCCGTTGTATTTGGGCAGGCCACGACGCACCGGCTTGAGGAAGATGTCTTCGCCCAGTTCGACCATGCCCGGCATGACGGCGCTGCCGCCGGTGAGCACGATTCCCGAGGACAGCACTTCTTCGTAGCCCGATTCGCGGATGACCTGGTGGACCAGCGAGAAAATCTCTTCCACGCGTGGTTCGATCACACCGGCCAGGGCCTGCTTGCTGAGCATGCGCGGACCACGATCGCCCAGGCCGGGCACTTCCACCTGGGCTTCGGGGTCGGCCAGCATCTGCTTGGCGTAGCCACTCTCGACCTTGATGTCCTCGGCGTCCTTGGTGGGGGTGCGCAGCGCCATGGCAATGTCGCTGGTGATGAGGTCACCGGCAATCGGGATCACCGCGGTGTGGCGAATCGAGCCATTGGCAAAAATCGCCACGTCGGTGGTGCCGGCGCCGATGTCGACGCAGGCCACGCCCAGCTCGCGCTCGTCTTCGCTGAGCACGGCCAGGCTGGACGACTGCGGGTTGAGCAGCAGCTGCTCGACCTCGAGGCCGCAGCGGCGCACGCACTTGATGATGTTCTCGGCCGCGCTCTGGGCACCGGTGACGATGTGCACCTTGGCTTCCAGGCGCATGCCGCTCATGCCGATCGGCTCCTTCACGTCCTGGCCATCGATCACGAATTCCTGAGGTGCCACCAGCAGCAGACGCTGGTCGGTCGAGATGTTGATGGCGCGGGCTGTTTCCATCACGCGTGCGACGTCGGCCGGACTGACTTCCTTGTCCTTGATGGCCACCATGCCACTGGAATTGATGCCGCGGATGTGGCTGCCGGTGATGCCGCAATTGACACGCGTGATCTTGCAGTCGGCCATCAGCTCGGCCTCCTTGAGGGCCTGCTGGATGCTCTGCACGGTGGCGTCGATGTTGACCACCACACCGCGCTTGAGGCCATTGCCCGGTGCAATGCCCAGGCCAGCGATCTTGAGTTCGCCGTCAGGCAGGACTTCGGCCACCACCGCCATCACCTTGGAAGTGCCGATGTCCAGTCCCACCACCAGATCCTTGTACTCTTTTGCCATGTCGTTCCCCGTGTTGGATTCAGTTTCTTGATGCTCAGGGCTTCCTGCGTGGATCGCCTTCGGTCGTTGTCACGCCCTGCAAGCGCAGGGCATACCCATCCTTGTGGCGCAGGTCTGCCGCGCTCAATGCCTTCGGTGTGCGGCCATAGCGCGCGGTCACCTGTGGCAGCGTGCGCAGAAAAACCTGCAGCTGTGCCATCAGCTCCTGCGGCTGTCCGCGGCCGAGCTCGATCACGGCCCCCTGGGTGCTTTGCAGTCGCCAGCTGCCGCGCGGCGACAGTTCCAGTTCGTCAATGTCCATGTCGGACGTCTGCAGCACTGGCCGCAGGCTCTGGAACATCACCAGCACCTGCAGCGACTGGCTGACCGGCCCCTTCAGACGTGGCAGGCCCTCGGCCTCGACCTCACCCAGATTGGCCTCGAACACCTCGCCTTGCTGGTTGAGCAGGGTGCTGCTGCCTTCTTCCCCCCACAAGGCCACAGGATGCTGCTCCAGGAGCTGCACACGCAGCCGGTTCGGGAACTCGCGGCGAACAACGGCCGCGCGGACCCAGGGCACAGCCTCGAAAGCCTGCCGCGTCTGCTCAAGCCCAATCGTGAAGAAGTTGCCGTGCAGCTGCGGCACCACATTGGTCTTGAGTGTGAGGGCGTTGTTGCGCGTCACCTCGCCCTCCACCGTGATGGCCTGCAGGCCAAACACCGGCAGGCGCGCCAGCCACCAGACCCCGGCCAGCAAGGACATCAGCACACCGGCGGCCAGCAGCAAGCTGCCGGTCAGGTGCATCAGGCGGATGTCCATGGGCAAGGGGGCGCTGATTTTCATGCGGTGCGCTCCACAGGGTGGTCCAGCGTGGCGCGCTGCAGCAGGTGCAGGCACAAGGCTTCGTAACTCATGCCATCGGCACGGGCAGACATCGGCACCAGAGAATGGCCCGTCATGCCAGGCGAGGTGTTGATCTCCAGCAGATAAGGCTGGCGCGTCGCGGCATCGATCATCACGTCGATGCGGCCCCAGCCACGGCAGCCCAGCACCTGGTAGGCCTTGAGCACCAGCGCCTGAATGGCGGCTTCCTCGCCAGCAGGCAATCCACAGGGCACCAGGTATTGGGTGTCGTCGGTGAAGTACTTGTTCTGGTAGTCGTAATTGCCTTGCGGAGCGACGATGCGGATCACCGGCAGGGCTCGCGCCGTGTCAGCCTCGCCCAGCACGGGGCAAGTCACTTCGTCGCCGACGATGCACTGCTCGCAAAGGATGTCGTCGTTGCAGGCGGCGGCCTGGCGCAAGGCGTCGGCCACCTGGTCAACATGGGTGACCTTGCTCACACCGATCGAGGAGCCTTCCCGGGCGGGCTTGACGATCAGCGGCAGGCCCAGTTCGCGCACCAGGGCAGCCGCATTCACCGAAAGATGGGCATCGCGGCGCACCAGCACATGGCGCGGTGTGGGCAGACCCTCGGCCAGCCAGACGCGCTTGGTCATGGCCTTGTCCATGGCGATGCTCGAGGCCATCACACCGGAGCCGGTGTAAGGAATGCCCAGCAGCTCCAGCGCACCCTGGACCGTGCCGTCTTCGCCGTGTCGGCCATGCAGGGCGATGAAGCAGCGCGCAAAGCCTTCCTTCTTGAGTTCACCCAGGTCGCGCCCGGCGGGGTCAAAGGCATGGGCATCGACACCGCTGGCGCGCAACGCCTGCAACACGCCCTGGCCAGACATGAGCGAAACCTCCCGCTCGGCCGAACGCCCACCCATCAGCACTGCAACCTTGCCCAACGCGGACATGCTCATGCCGCCCCCCCCATTTCCACCACCTTGGCCGGCACCGCACCGATGGAGCCGGCGCCCATGCAGATCACGACGTCACCATCGCGTGCATTGGCCAGGATGGCTTGCGGCATCTCGGTGATGCCGTCCACGAACACCGGCTCGACCTTGCCGGCCACCCGCAGCGCACGTGCCAGCGAACGGCCGTCGGCGGCGACGATGGGGGCTTCGCCAGCGGCATAGACCTCGGCCAGCAGCACGGCATCGCAGCCCTGCCCGATGACCTTGACAAAGTCCTCGAAGCAATCGCGGGTGCGGCTGTAGCGGTGCGGCTGGAACGCCAGCACGAGGCGACGACCCGGGAAAGCGCCGCGTGCGGCAGCCAGGGTGGCCGCCATCTCGACCGGGTGGTGGCCGTAATCGTCGATCACGGTGAATCGGCCCCGACCGTCGGCGGTGCGCACATCGCCATAACGCTGGAAGCGCCGGCCCACCCCCTTGAACTGGGCCAGTGCGCGCCGCACCGCCTCGTCGGGCACATTGAGCTCGACGGCCACCGCGATCGCCGCCAGCGCGTTGCGCACATTGTGTTCACCGGCCAGGTTGAGCACCACCGGCAGGTCAGGCAAGGTGATGCCGTTTCGGCGTTGTACGGTGAAATGCATCTGTCCGTTTTCGGCACGCACATCCACCGCGCGCAGCTGGGCACCTTCGGCCAGACCGTAGGTGGTGACCGGACGGGCGATCTCGTCAACGATGGACTTCACGCCGGGGTCGTCGCTGCAGACGATGGCGGTGCCATAAAAAGGCATGCGGTGCAGGAAATCCACAAAGGCCGACTTCAGACGCCCGAAGTCGTGGCCGTAGGTCTCCATGTGGTCGGCGTCGATGTTGGTCACCACCGCCATCACCGGCAAAAGGTTCAGGAAGGAGGCGTCCGACTCGTCGGCCTCGACCACGATGTAGTCGCCCGTGCCCAGCTTGGCATTGGCGCCAGCGCTGTTGAGCCGCCCACCGATGACGAAGGTCGGGTCCAGCCCGGCCTCGGCCAGCACGCTGGCCACCAGGCTGGTGGTGGTCGTCTTGCCGTGCGTGCCGGCAATCGCCACGCCTTGCTTGAGGCGCATGAGCTCGGCCAGCATCACGGCACGCGGCACGATGGGGATGTGGCGTTCGCGTGCGGCCAGCACCTCGGGGTTGTCGGCCTTGACTGCGGTCGAGGTGACCACCGCATCGGCATCGCGGACGTTGTCGGCCGTGTGGCCCACATGGGTGTCGATGCCCAGGCTGGCCAGGCGCCGCAGGGTGGCGCTGTCGGCCAGGTCGGAGCCCGAGACCTGGTAGCCCAGGTTGAGCAGCACTTCGGCGATGCCGCTCATGCCCGAGCCGCCGATGCCGATGAAATGGATTTTGCGGATGGCGTGTTTCATGCAGCCAGTTCCTCACACGCCATCACGACCTCCCGTGTGGCATTCATTTTTCGTTGTTGATGGGCCCGGCTCGCGCAGGCCAGCAGTTCCTGCCGGTTGAGTTGCTGCAAGCGCCGGGCCAGGTCCGGCGCCGTCATGTCGGACTGCGGGAGCAACCAGCCGCCGCCCTGGTCGACCAGGAAGCGGGCATTGGTGGTCTGGTGGTCGTCCACGGCAAAGGGGAAAGGGACAAACAGGGCCGCAGCTCCGACGGCCGCGATCTCGGTGACCGTGCTGGCACCGGCGCGGCAGATCACCAGATCGGCCTGGGCAAAGGCGCTGGCGGTGTCGTCGATGAAAGGCGTGAGCGTGGCCTCCACCCCAACGGCCGCATAGCTGGCACGCAGCGCGTCGATCTGTTTGGCGCCGCTTTGGTGGATGACGCGCGGGCGCTGGTCCACAGGGATCAGGGCCAGCGCCTGCGGCACGGTGTCGTTGAGCGCCTTGGCGCCCAGGCTGCCGCCCACCACCAGCAACTGCAGCGGACCCATGCGGCCGGCAAAACGCTGCTCGGGCCCGGGCTGGCTGGTGAAGGCCTCGCGCAGCGGGTTGCCCACCCACTCGGCGCCCTTGAGCACATTGGGGAAGGCAGTGAACACGCGGTCGGCAATGTGCGCCAGCACCTTGTTGGCCAGGCCAGCCACCGAGTTCTGCTCGTGCAGCACCAAAGGCTTGCCCAGCAGGCTGGCCATCATGCCGCCGGGAAAAGTGATGTAGCCGCCCAGCCCCACCACCACATCGGGCTGGACGCGCCGCAGCACCTGCAGGCTCTGCCAGAAAGCACGCAGGAGTTGGAGCGGCAGCAAGGCCAGCGTCTTCAGGCCCTTGCCGCGCACGCCGCCAAACTGCACAGGCTCGAACGCGAAACCGCGCGGCGGCACCAGCTGTTCTTCCATGCTGCCAGGCACACCCAGCCAATGCACGCGCCAGCCGGCCGACCGCAGGGCTTCGGCCACGGCCAGGCCAGGGAAGATGTGTCCCCCTGTGCCCCCAGCCATGATCAAGGCGGTCCGGTGGGTCATGCCCGCCCCCCCCGCATCATCTGCTTGTTCTCGACGTCAATGCGCAACACGATGGCGATCGCGATCAGGTTCATCATGATGGCCGAGCCACCGTAGCTCATCAGCGGCAAGGTCAGGCCCTTGGTGGGCAAGGCGCCCAGGTTCACGCCCATGTTGATGAAGGCCTGAAAGCCGATCCAGATGCCCACGCCCTGCGCTACCAGGCCGGCAAACACCTTGTCCAGCGCGATGGCCTGACGGCCGATCACCATGATGCGGCGTGCCAGCCACAGGAACAGGCAGATCACCAGCGTGACGCCCACCAGGCCAAACTCTTCGCCAATCACGGCCAGTAGAAAGTCGGTATGGGCTTCGGGCAGCCAGTGCAGTTTTTCCACGCTTCCACCCAGGCCCACACCGAATATTTCGCCTCGACCAATCGCAATCAAGGAGTGGCTGAGCTGATAGCCCTTGCCCAGCGCGTATTCAGCGCTGAAGGGGTCGAGGTAGGCAAAGATGCGTTCGCGCCGCCAGGGAGAGAGCGCGATCATCAACACAAAGGCAAACACCAGGATGCCCAGGATCATGAAGAACATCTTCGCATTGACGCCGCCCAGAAACAGGATACCCATGGCGATGATGGCGATCACCATGAACGCGCCCATGTCGGGCTCGGCCAGCAGAAAAACGCCGGCCAGCGCGACGGCAGCGCCCATCGGCAGCACAGCCTTGAAGAAGCGCTCCTTCACATCCATCTTGCGCACCATGTAGTCGGCGGCATAGATGATGGTGGCCAGCTTGGCCAGCTCGGAAGGCTGAAAGTTCATGACGCCCAGCGAAATCCAGCGACGCGCACCATTGACGCCCTTGCCGATGAAGGGGATCAGCACCAGCGCCAGCAGCACCAGCGCCATCACGAACATGGGGCGAGCCCACTTTTCCCAGGTTTCCATCGGAATCTGGAAGGCCAGCAGCGCCACGGCAGTGCCGAGCACGAGCGAGATGATGTGCCGCGTGAGGAAGTGGGTTTGCGCATAACGCGCAAAGCGCGGGTTGTCCGGCATGGCGATCGAGGCCGAATACACCATGACCATGCCCCACATGAGCAGTGCCACCACCACCCAGACCAGGGCCTGGTCCACACCGTACAGGCGGGCTGCAGCGCCCGGGCTGGTGCGGGCGAATTCGTAACCCCCCAGGTTCACCGGCAAGCCTTGTGCGGTGGCTGTCACAGGCTCAGCACCGCCGCCCAGCAAGCCCGACAGGCCCTGGCGCAGCTTCTGCATGAACGTGAGGGACTCGCTCACAGGGCGCCCTCCATGCTGACGCCAGCGGCATCGGCCAGTTCGGCCACGGCAGCGCGGAAGACCTCGGCGCGGTGCTCGTAGTTACGGAACATGTCGAGGCTGGCACAGGCGGGCGATAGCAGCACCGCATCGCCTGAATGCGCCAGCTGGCTGGCCAGCTGGACCGCGTCGCTCAGGTCGCTTGCATCTTGCAGGATCACGCCCGCGCCTTGCAGCGTTTGCCGAATGACCGGCGCATCGCGCCCAATCAGCACGGCCGCACGCACATGCTGCGACACCGGGGCCAGCAGGGGTGAGAAGTCCTGGCCCTTGCCATCGCCGCCCAGGATCACCACCAGGCGCCGTTCGGCACCGAGCCCCTGCAGGGCGGCCACGGTGGCACCCACATTGGTGCCCTTGCTGTCGTCAAAATATTCAATGTCGTGGACGATCGCCACCGACTCGACGCGATGCGGCTCGCCGCGGTATTCGCGCAGGCCATAGAGCATGGGCGCCAGCGCACAGCCAGCGCTGCTGGCCAGCGCCAGCGCCGCCAGCGCATTGACCGCGTTATGACGACCGCGGATGCGCAGCGCATCGGCAGGCATCAGCCGCTGGATGTGCAGCTCCTGCTCTTCGTCCTTGCGGCGCTTGCGGGTTTCGTCGGCCTCCATGGCACGCACCAGCCAGGTCATGCCGTTGACGGTTTCGATGCCCCAGTCGCCCGGGCGCTGCGGCATGTCGCCACCGAAAGTGGTGTGGGTGCGTACCACGGGTTTTTGCAGTTTCACCCGCACGGGCTCGGGCAGCATGGCCATCACCGCCGGGTCTTCACGGTTGAGCACCATCAGGGCCTGCTGGCCGAAGATGCGGGCCTTGGCATCGGCATAGGCCTTCATCGAACCGTGCCAGTCCAGATGATCCTGGGTCACATTCAGGACCGTGGCGGCGGTGGGCTCGAAGCCTTCGCTGCTGTCGAGCTGAAAACTGGAAAGTTCGAGCACCCAGACCTGGGGCAGCACACGCGCCATGGCCGACAGGCGCACCGGTGCCTGCAGCACCGGGGCCTTGTCGGCCTCATCCTCGGTCTCTTCATCGCCTTGTTCCTCGCCGCCCTCTTCTGCCTGCGCGGCCTCTGGCGTCAGCGCATCACCCGAGGCTTGTGCGTCTTCCTCGGCAGGTGCCTGATCGTCCGTCTGCACGGGGGTTGCATCGCCGGCGCGGGCTTCGGCGGCCACTCGGGCGGCTTCGGCCTGTTCGGCTTCCTCGGCTTCGCGCTCGTGCTGCTCGAGCACCTGCGCATCCACCTCGGCCTGCGCCATCGCTTCGCTCAAGGTGTCGAGCAAGGTCGGTCCGATGTTGCCGGCCACCTTGACGGTCTTACCGGCACGCACCACCAGTTGCCCAGTAAGCGAAGTCACCGTGGTCTTGCCATTGGTGCCGGTGATGGCCAGCAGCTGCGGCGCATAGGCAAAGCGCTCGTGCAGGTCCTGCAGGCCAGCGGCAAACAGGCTCAGCTCGCCGCCTTGCCAGAGGCCAGCGGCGCGGGCGGCATCCACCACCGGGGCCACCACTTCGGGGGCCAGGCCCGGGCTGCGGAAGACGGCACGGATCGGCGTGCCTTCGATCAGGGCCGCGCTGAAATCACCACTGACGAAACGCACTTCAGGCCACTCGGCCTGCAAGGTGGCCAGCTGCGGCGGGGCTTCACGGGTGTCGGCCACAGTGACCACGGCACCATGGCGGACGCACCAGCGCGCCATGGCCAGGCCCGAGGCACCGAGGCCCAGGATCAAAACGTGAAGACCTTGAAGCTGCTGCATCGCTTACCTCAGCTTCAGGGTGGACAGACCCACCAGACACAGCAGCATGGTGATGATCCAGAAGCGCACGACCACCTGCGTTTCCTTCCAGCCGCTCTTTTCGAAATGGTGATGCAGCGGCGCCATCTTGAGGATGCGCCGGCCCTCGCCATATTTCTTCTTGGTGTACTTGAAGTAGCTCACCTGCACCATCACCGACAGGGCTTCGACCACGAAGATGCCACCCATGATGGCCAGCACCACTTCCTGACGCACGATGACCGCGATCGTTCCGAGGGCGCCGCCCAGGGCGAGTGCCCCGACATCGCCCATGAAAACCTGGGCGGGATGAGTGTTGAACCACAAAAAGGCCAGGCCTGCACCAGCCATGGCCGCGCAGAAGATCAGCAGCTCGCCCGAGCCGGGGATGTGCGGGAAGAACAGGTATTTGGAGTACACCGCGCTGCCGGTCACATAGGCGAACACGCCGAGCGCCGAACCCACCATGACCACCGGCATGATGGCCAGACCGTCCAGACCGTCGGTGAGGTTGACGGCATTGCTCGAGCCCACGATCACCAGATAGGTGAGGATCACGAAGCCGAACACGCCCAGCGGGTAGCTCACTTCCTTGAAGAAAGGCAGTTGCAGACCGGCCTTGGGGGGCAGGTCCACGTCAAAGCCGGACATCACCCAGTTGGCAAACAGCTGAACCACCTTGAGGTTGTTGCTCTCGGAGATGCTGAACACCAGGTACAGCGCCGCCACCAGTCCGATGAGCGACTGCCAGAAATATTTTTCACGCGAGCGCATGCCCTCGGGGTCCTTGCGTACCACCTTGCGCCAGTCATCCACCCAGCCGATCGCCCCGAATCCCAGCGTGACGATGAGCACGATCCACACAAAGCGGTTGGACAGGTCAAACCACAGCAGCGTGGCGATGGCGATGGCCAGCAAGATCAGCACGCCGCCCATGGTGGGCGTGCCGCTCTTGACCAGGTGCGTCTGCATGGCGTATTCGCGCACTGGCTGGCCAATCTTCAGGGCCGTCAGGCGCCGGATCACCCAGGGGCCAGCGGCCAGACCGATCAGCAACGAAGTCATCGCCGCCATCACGGCGCGGAAGGTGATGTACTGGAACACGCGCAAAAAGCCCCACTCGGGGAACACCGATTGCAGCCACTGGACCAGGCTAAGCAGCATGGACCTCTCCCTTTTGAATGTCTTGGTTCTGAATGTCTTGTTGCTGCAGGGTCTGCACCACACGTTCCATCTGCATGAAGCGCGATCCCTTGACCAGGATGCTGCCCGCGCTGCGCCACACCGCCGCCACAGCGCCTTGCAAGGCGGTCATGTCGGCAAAGTGCTGGCCGCGTGCGGCGCCAAAGGCCCGGTGCGCGTGCAGGCTCATTTCGCCCAGGGTAAAAAGGGACTCGATGCCGCGTTCGGCGGCATAGGCGCCCACTTCGGCATGGAACTCGGGCCCCCGGTTACCCACCTCGCCCATGTCGCCCAGCACCAGCAGGCGTGGGCCAGGCAACTCGGCCAGCACTTCAATGGCGGCACGCGCCGAGTCCGGGTTGGCGTTGTAGGTGTCATCGACCAGCGAAATGCGACCGCCGTCCAGGCTGAGGGCGCGCGAGCGGCCCTTGACCGGCTCGAACGCCTGCAGCCCCTGGGCCACCGAGGTCAGCGGCACGCCAGCCGACAGCGCGCAGGCGGCAGCGGCGAGTGCGTTCTTGACGTTGTGGCGCCCGGCGATGTGCAGGTTAACGGGCGCGGTGCCCTCGGGCGTGCGCAGGGTGAACTGCCAGGCACCGGCATGCCAGACCACCACTGCTGCATGGACTTCGCCGGCAACCAGTGCAAAGCAGCAGCGTGCCCGCTCGCCGGCCAGCCCGTCCCAAAGCGCGGTGTAGGCGTCGTCTTGCGGGTAGACAGCCACACCGTCGGCCGGCAGGGCCTGCAGCACCGCGCCGTTTTCTTCGGCCACGGCCTGCACCGTGTGCATGAATTCCTGGTGCTCGCGCTGGGCGTTATTGACCAGGGCCACCGTGGGCTGGACCAGACGCGCCAGATAGGCGATCTCCCCCGGGTGGTTCATGCCCAGCTCGACCACGCTGATGCTGTGGTGCTGGCGCAGGCCAAGCAGTGTGAGTGGCACACCAATGTCGTTGTTCAGGTTGCCCTGGGTGGCGTGCGCAGCGTCGCCGGCATGGGCGCGCAAGATGCTGGCGACCATCTGCGTGACGGTGGTCTTGCCATTGCTGCCGGTCACGGCGATCAGCGGCAGGCTGAACTGCCTACGCCAGCCGGTCGCCAGCTCGCCCAGCGCAATGCGGCTGTCGGGCACGATCAGGGCCGGCAGGTTCGCGGCGCGGGCGGCGGCTTCACCGGCCGGCTCGCACAGCACCGCGGTGGCGCCTTGCGCCGCCGCCTGCTCAATGAAGAGGTTGGCGTCAAAACGTTCGCCGCGCAGGGCCACAAACAGATCGCCCGCCTGCAGGGAGCGCGAATCGGTGTGCACACGCGTCACCGTGACGCCTTCGATGCGTTCGGCCCGCACGCCGGACATCCAGCCGGCCGCCTGCGTCAGAGGCAGGTTCATGGGCATCGGCGCCAGGGCGCTCATGCGTGCACCTCCTGCTTTGCGCGGGCGGCCAGCGCCTGCTGCAGCTGTGCCACATCCGAGAAGGAGTGGAATACGCCTGCGATTTCCTGGGTGGTTTCGTGGCCCTTGCCGGCCACCAGCAGCACGTCGGCGGGGCTGGCCTCGCGCACGGCCTGTGCGATGGCCACGGCACGGTCTTCCACCACCGTAGCCGCATGTGCGCGGGTCAGGCCCTCGCACATCTGCGCCAGGATAACCACAGGCGACTCGCTGCGCGGGTTGTCGCTGGTGAGCACCAGACGGTCGGCCAGCGCTTCGGCGGCGGCGGCCATCAGCGGGCGCTTGTGCGGGTCGCGGTCGCCGCCACAGCCTACCACGCACCACAGCCGCCCTCCGCGCTCGCGTGCCAGCGGCTGCAAGGCCTGCAGGGCCTGGGTCAGGGCGTCTGGTGTGTGGGCGTAATCGACCACGGCCAGCGGCAATGCCACAGAAGTGCCTGCAGGCATGACACGCTGCATGCGGCCCGGTACCGGCTGCAGGTCGGCACAAGCCTGGGCGATCTGCGCCAGCGGCACCTCCTGGGCACGCAATGCACCGACAACACCCAACAAGTTGTCGATGTTGTAGTCGCCAGTCAGGGTGGTGTCGATGCGATACAGAGCATCGCCCTCGCGCAGCTCGAAGCTCAGGCCCTCGCGGCTGGGCAGGGGCCAGGCGCGCAAGCGTGCAGACTGGTGGCGCGAGCAAGTCCACAGGTCCAGGCCACTGCCCGCCAGCTCGCTGGCCAGCTGCGCACCTTGCGGGTCGTCGATGTTGATGACGGCCGATTGCAGCCCCTCCCAGGCAAAGAGCTGCCGCTTGGCTGCCCAGTAGGCCTGCATGGAGCCGTGGTAGTCCAGGTGGTCTTGGGTGAAGTTGGTGAACACCGCCGTGCGGATGCGGGTGCCGTCCAGACGGTGCTCGGCGATGCCGATCGACGACGCTTCGATGGCGCACCACTGTGCACCGGACTGCAGCATCTGCCGGAAGCTGCGCTGCAGCAGCACCGGGTCGGGCGTGGTCATGCCGGTGTACGTCAGATCGGGCCAGAGCCCGACGCCCAGCGTGCCCACCACACCACAGGGCTGCTCAATGGCAGGATGGGACAGGATTTGGGCGAGCCAGCAGGCGCTCGACGTCTTGCCGTTGGTGCCGGTCACCGCCAGCACCCGCAGGGCACGGGTCGGTTCTTCGTAATAGGCATCGGCCACCAGGCCGGTGCGCTGCTTGAGCTGGGGCAAGGCGGCCAGGCGGTCGGCGGGCTGCAGGTCCTGCCAGGGCTCGCTGCCTTCGCGTTGCATCAGGCAGACACTGGCGCCTTGCGCCAAAGCCTGAGCCATGTACTGGCGCCCGTCGGCGGCGGCGCCGGGCCAGGCGATGAAGCCATCACCAGGATGCACCCGGCGGCTGTCGGTGCGCAGCTCGCCACGCACATGCGCGCGCAGCCACTGTGCAGCCTGAACAGGGGTCTGGAGTTCGACCATCAGAACGACTCCTCCACCGCCTTGGCCACCACCTGCGGCTTGACCGACAGGTCAGGCTGGATGCCCAGCAGGCGAAGTGTCTGCTGCACCGTGGTGCTGAACACCGGCGCGGCCACATCGCCACCATAGTAGCGGCCGTTGCTCGGCTCATCGATCATCACCGCCACCACGATGCGCGGCTGCTCGATGGGCGCCATGCCGACGAAAAAGCCGCGGTACTTTTTGCCTGCGTAACCTTTGCCCTCCTGCTTGTGCGCGGTCCCGGTCTTGCCCCCCACCGAATAGCCGATGGTCTGGGCCTTGGGCGCAGTGCCGCCAGGCGCGGCGGCCATGTTGAGCATCTTGCGTACAGCGCGGGCATTGTCGGCGCTGAACACGCGCACGCCCTGCACCTGCTGCTCGGTCTTGAGCAGGGTGGCCGGCACGATTTCGCCGTCGCGGGCAAACACGGTGTAGGCGCGCGCAACCTGGAAGAGGCTGCCCGAGATGCCATAGCCGTAGCTCATGGTGGCCTGCTCGATGGGGCGCCAGGTCTTGTAGGGACGCAGGCGTCCGCTGACCACGCCCGGAAAAGGCACCTGCGGCTTCTGACCGAAACCGACCGCGCTGTACATCTCCCACAGCTCGCGCGCCTCGATCTGCATCGCCATCTTGACAGTACCGACGTTACTGGACTTCTGGATCACCTCATTGACGGTAAGCACGCCGTGCGGATGGGCGTCGGTGATGGTCGAGCCAGTGATGGTGATGCGGCCTGGTGCGGTCTGGATCGGGGTTTCCGGCTTCACCAGGCCCTTTTCGAGCGCCAGCGCCACCGGGAAGGGTTTCATTGTGGAGCCGGGCTCGAAGGTGTCGGTCAGGGCACGGTTGCGCAGCTGCTCGCCGCTCAGGTTGACGCGCTTGTCGGGCGAATAGCTCGGATAGTTGGCCAATGCCAGTACCTCGCCGGTCTGGGCATCAAGCACCACCACACTGCCGGCCTTGGCTTTGTGCTCCTGCACCGCCTCTCGCAGCTTCTGGTAGGCGAAAAACTGGACCTTGCTGTCGATCGACAGCTGAATATCCTGGCCGTCCTCGGGCGGCACAACATCACCCACCGCCTCGATCACGCGGTGACGGCCATCCTTGATCACCCGGCGCGAACCTGGTTTGCCAGCCAGCGCTTTCTGGAACACCAGCTCCACGCCTTCCTGCCCCTGATCCTCGACGTTGGTGAAGCCGACAATGTGTGCAGCCGCTTCCCCTTCCGGGTACAGGCGCTTGTATTCCTTGATGCTGTAGACGCCCTTGATGTCCAGCGCCAGGATTTGCTTGACCACCGACTCATCCATCTGCCTGCGCAACCAAACAAAGGTCTTGTCCTCGTCCTGAAGCTTCCTGTCCAGCTCTGCGGGGCTCATTTCCATCAGCCTGGCCAGCTGACGCAGCTTGGCCGGGTCCCGGTCAATGTCCTCCGGGTTGGCCCAGATGCTGGGGGCCGGAACACTGGAAGCCAGAAGCAACCCATTGCGATCGAGAATCCTTCCACGATTGGCTGGCAATTCGAGCGTACGGACAAAGCGTTTGGTGCCTTGCTTGATGTAGAAGTCGTTTTCGATGACCTGCACATAGACTGCGCGACCGATCAGACCCATGAACCCCACAGCGATGGCAGCCACAATCAGTTTGCTGCGCCAGACAGGCGTCTTGCTCGCCAGCAGCGGGCTGGAGCCCAGTTGGACGCTGCGACTCATGGACGCGCCTCCTGTCGGGTCGGCGCCTGCGGCGAGCCGACGTACTGGGTGATGGCCGGACTGACCATGCGCATCTGCAGCTGCTGTCGCGCGATCTGCTCGACGCGCAGCGGCGTGGCTTGCGCGCGGCGCTCAACCTGCAGGCGATCGTGTTCAATCTCCTGGCGCGCGGCCTCCTTGCGCTCAGCCTCCAGCGCCATGAAGAGGCGACGCGATTCGTACTGCGAATGGACGAGCACCATCGCGCTGGCCACCACCGCCAGCAGCAGCAACACGCTCAGGCGGGTCATGCCGGCACCTCCGTGCGCCGCGCCACGCGCATGATGGCGCTGCGTGCACGCGGGTTGGCGGCGACCTCGGCGTCAGAGGGCTTGATGCGGCCCAGCGCCTGCAGGCGCATGGCCTGGGGCTGCGCAAACGGCACGCGGCGATCGACCAACTCTTTCGAGTGCTTCGCGATGAATTGCTTGACGATGCGGTCCTCCAGCGAATGGAAGCTGATTACCACCAGGACACCGCCAGGGCGCAGCACACGCAGGCTAGCCTCTAGCGCCTGTTCGAGCTCTTCAAGCTCGGCGTTGATGAAAATCCGAAGAGCCTGAAATGTCCGCGTTGCAGGGTTCTGGCCCGGCTCGCGGGTTTTGACCGTGTCAGCCACGAGCTGGGCCAG
>JACCDG012071131.1_pt1 | contig 24169 bp, 27 predicted proteins | sample 7442471 | NCBI WGS metagenome assembly JACCDG01 (sample SAMN15323444, study PRJNA562643) | freshwater metagenome | isolation source: river surface water | place: USA:Blue River Watershed | collected 2017-08-17 | reverse complement strand
CAGGATACCTGTCGCTAATAAAATTTAGATAGGCACTATCTAACTTCTTTAACCCAGAAGTTTCATATAGTTCCTTAAATTCTAAATTATGTTTTAGTTGCAGCATTGCTAAATCAAATTTAATTGCGCATTCTTCATGAGGTCTTTTTGCTCAAGATTATGAATAATAACCACCTTTTGCCTCGATGTCCAGCCACTTACAATCTCTATATAGGATTTAGCTATTTTATAATGCTCTGATAAAAGCTTAATCACCGCCTCATTCGCCTTACCATCAACCGCAGGCGCAGTAACACGAAGCTTGATATTTATGAAGCCTTTATCATCCACAACTGGTACTTCGACTTTATTCATCTTAGCTTGCGGTATAACCTTAAGATTTATTTTTACAAATTTAGCTGGCATGATTTTCGCTGAAGAGCATATTCATATATTTTAATTGCTTAGCATACTTTTAAGTGGTTAATTAATTTAGTAACAAATTTTAAAGCCATGCGTTTTCTATTAGTAGTATCATTATTTTTAATGCCAATCCTAGCCCATTCAGAGTCTAGGATCAAAGATATTGTTTATTTTGAAGGCGTCAGAGAAAATATGTTAGTTGGTTATGGCCTAGTAGTAGGACTTAATGGCACAGGCGATAATTTAAAAAACTCTGTGTTTACAGAAAAAGGACTGACAGATTTCTTAGAAAAACTTGGTATAAACACCAGAGGAGCTAACCTAAAAACTAAAAACGTTGCAGCGGTTACAATCACAGCTACACTCCCTCCGTTTGCAAGAACTGGCAGCAAAATATCCGTAGATGTAAGCACGATTGGTGATGCCAAAAGCCTGAAAGGCGGCACACTACTCGCCACTCCACTACTCGGTGCAGACGGCGAAGTATATGCTCTAGCGCAAGGCCAAATAAGTATTGGCACTAAGCCAGCAGATGAAACGGGCAAACCTGCTACTAACAATCCTACAGCTGGTTATGTAGGAAATGGAGCGATAATTGAGAAAGAAATTGATTTCCATTTAAACGATATGTCCAAAATAAATTTGGCATTAAAAAACCCAGACATCTCAACTGCAAGAGCGATTGAAACGGCTATTAATTCAGCCTTAAGAAACAAAATTGCTTCAGCGCAAGATCCTGGGACAGTAAGCATTTCTGTTCCAGAAAAATACGCTACAAACGTTATAGGCTTTTTAGCTGATTTAGAGAATATTACCGTCTACCCAGATATGGTAGCAAAAATCGTAATTGATGAGGCTACTGGCACTATTGTAATGGGAGAGAATGTTAAAGTCAGTAACGTCGCCATTGCCCAAGGCAACCTTGTAGTAAAGGTAAGCGAAGATAAGGAGTTTTTATTCAACATAGGTATGCTAGGCAAAAACAAACCTCAAGCTTCAAAGCCTGGTGAAGAGATAGCCATACTGAAAGAAACAACAAAACTTAGCGACCTTGTTCAAGGTCTGAATATGTTAGGTGTCAAACCCAAAGATCTAGTTGCAATATTGAAGTCCATTAAACAATCTGGTGCACTACAAGCTGAAATAGAGACAAGATGATGAAACGCGAGCCATTAAGTTCTTTAGTATCTTTTTTTAGCTTAACGTCATTTTTGATAGCTATATTGTTAGCTCCGTTTTTTCTCTCTCCAACTATTTCTTTCGCTCTTGAAGTAAATCAATCAAGAGACTCTCTTTATAGACAGCAAGTTGAAAGCGCGCGCAAACAAATGAGCTCCGACGCTGAAGTAGAGAAAATTGCCAAAGAATACGAAGCTGTTGCAGTAACTAAAATGCTTCAACAGATGTATGCCGATGTAAAAATAGACCCATTATTTCAAAACCAAGCTACCGAAAATATTTACAAAGATTTATTACTTACAGAATATGGCAAAATAGTTGCTGAAAATGGAGGACTTGGGATCGCAAAATCCCTTACTAAAGACATTAAGAGGCAAAGATAATGAGCGTAGCAAGCAGCACCATTCACCTTTTTAATTTTGAGATTGTCGTTCAATCTGTAAAAGATTTGACTAACCATCTACTCGCTGAAGTTGAAGATATTAAATCAAATAACATGAAGAAAATATCTGAGAACTTCACTTATAAAACTAACCTAATTCAGTTTGTAGAAACGATGAAGGATGTTTTAAGCAAAAACCCAGAGATTGCAAAGGGGTTATCTGAGCAACAAAAAAGCTTACTACAAAATGTGGCACAAGAATTGCAAGAAGCAGTAACTCTGAATAATTCAGAGTTGATGAAAGCGAAGTACTTTAATGATGAGTTGATTAAGTTGGTTATTGCAGCAGTAGAGAATGCAAGCACGCCGATGAAAACCTATGATAAACACGGCAAACGACCTAAGAACTCAAAATTAAAGACCCCAGCTTCACTGACATTAAATGAACAAGTTTAATCTTGGCGAAAGCCTTGTGAGTAGGTAGTTATGGCTGATGTGTATTCGGTTGCTCTTGGAGCGATGAATGTAAGTCGCAAAGAGATTGGTTTCAATTCGCATAATATTGCTAACGTAGGGGTAGAAGGCTATACAAGACTTACCGTTGAAAAAGAAACTCGCATAATTAATGGCGAAGTTGGCGGTGTCGACATCCAAAACATAGTTTCAAACGTAGATGAGATTCTCCAAGATACACTATACAGCAAAATTTCGAGCGATAGGTACGAAACAGAAATAAAAAGTTATCTAGAAAAGATGCATGGTGAATTAGGTCATCCTGGTCAAGGAGACAGTATTGATTCACTAATTACCAAAACTCAAATCGCGTTAAAAAACCTTTCGGAAACTCCAACCTCTTCTTCACACAAACTACTTGCTGTACAATCTTTACAGGATTTAACATCAAAAATTTCAGCTACCGCTAAACGATTCGAGGAGTTTAGATTTGAAATTGATAAAGAAGTTGCCAAGTCTATCAATACTCTAAACGGCTATCTGGAATCTGCTTATAAACAAAGTAATAGCATGCCCGCCTTCCCAAGAGGTACTATGGAACGTGTTAACATCGAGGATGGCTTTAGAAACAGCATGGAGAAAATCTCTGAATTTCTTGAGGTTACAAAGTATTATGATTCTGCTGGAGTGCCAAAAGTGTTGGCTTCTCAGGGAATAACTATAGTGGGTGAATCACCATTCTTCCTCAAATATACGCCGCAATCAAATTTAACAGACTTACTTAATGACAAAGAATTACAACCGATTGTAGTTAGTTACTATAGTAGCGATAAAGTTGATCAAAATTTCAACCGAGTAATTGTTGAAGGTGGAAAAAGCAGTGAAATAGAATCAAATATCAGATCAGGTAAATTAGGGGCGCTAACTTTCTTAAGAGACAAAGAAATTCCCAAGGCATTATCACAGTTAGATACTTTGGCGAAAGGCATAAAAGAAGAATTCAATAAAATTCACAACGAAGGAGCGAGCAATTTTTCGCCAACCAAAATGTCTGGTACCACATTGGTTGCAAGAGATCAAAACTACGGATTTTCTGGACAATCTCGCATAGTACTATTAGACAACCAAGGTAAACAAGTCCCTGGTACATCGCCGCTAACACTCGATTTCACAAAATTAGATACAGGCAACGGTGTGGGCAAAGCTAATTTGGAAGGTATTATACAAGAGATAAACTATCACTTTGGTAAAAAAATTACAGATGATAACTCTGTCATACTTGGCAACATTAGCGACGTGAAGCTTGTAGCAATGAACAAAGACATGGCAGTAAGCAGTACTTTTGATTTTGACTTAGAGTTACAAAATCTTTCTGGAAAATCTGCAACTGCACAAATTATGAACGCAACTGCCGTTGACCAGCTTGGAAACAATATTTTGAATTCATACGTAAACACCGCGCATACCATAGCAGCCGCCACAACCGAAAGAACAGGAACAACTGGTCCATCAGTCAAATTAAATATTCCAGCAGCAGTTAATTATCCTTTTACTATCACTTTAGATGTTAGAGTAAATGACGGAACATCAAATTTTGACTCTCAAATGACTTTTGTAATTAACAACCCTGCAAGCAACCATTTCAATGGATTGAAAAATCACAGGTTCTCGGTTAATACAGCAGACAACCAAGGGGCAATTTCAAATCCTGTTTATACAACTCCACTCTTGAGTGCGCAGATGTTTAATACAGCAGGTTCACTTGCTATTGACACTTCTATAGATAAAGGTTTGCTTCAGCTAACAACTTTGGGTGGGGACTATCATATTGCGATTGATAATATGAACAGTCAACAACTTGGCAATGCAGCTGCGAATATAGTTGGCACAAAAAATAGCTTTTCCTATTACTTAGGATTAAATGACTTGTTTGTCAGCAAGGATGCACCAGAAAATTTTGGCAACACAAAAAATGCCGCTTACTACCTTGATTTAAGAAGTGATATCAAAAGCGATTCAAATAAGCTCTCCATAGGAAAATTGCAAAGACAAGTTGACCAAGCAAACCCTGCGAATATTTTGAGCACCTTCGAAGTGTCAACTGGCGATATAAGAAATATTTCCTTGCTTAATGGCTTAAGTGAGAAGTCTATTTTCTTCGCAGCATCTGGTACGCTTCCAGCAACTACGGTTTCCATGCAACACTATGCAGCAGAAATAATTGGATTTAATACTGCTACACTGGCTAAATATGAAACAAGCCAACATCAAGCAAACTTGATGCACAACTCTATAAAAGAGAAAATCCAAGATTTAAAAGGTGTGAATATAAATGAAGAATTAGCTAACATGATGATTAATCAACAGAACATGGTAGCTAACGCTCGGGTTATTAACGTAGCAAGAGAATTAGATCAAATACTGATGAGCATTTTTAATTGAGGTTTTTATGTCTATTGGAATTAGAATATCAACCATGACTTCGCAACAACAAGTGCGAAACAGCATGCAGTCTTCTCAAGGAGAACTCGCGAGAATAACCAAACAGATTACTAGCACCAAACAGTCTGATGATTTCAAAGGTTTAAAAGATCAAACTCCAATTGAAAATTATTTAGACTTGCGAAACTCATTAGAAACAATTACTGCACGCGCTAAGAATAATCAGCTCCTAAACCATAAAATGCAAGCTATAGAAGGATCTGTAACCTCTCTAAAAGAAATTGCTTCACAGGTTAAATTGTTAATTCAACAAACTAGAGATCCTGGATCGGGGAATAGGTCAGATACAGTAGTGCTTGCCCAGAATCATCTTAGCGCAATAAAGCATCATCTATCTGCAAGGTTCAACGGACAATCTCTGTTTGCAGGTTCAAGATACGACGTTGTTCCAGTTGGTGACATAACTAAAGTTTCGAACGTAGCTATAAACACTCCAACAGCTAATTATTACAAGGGTGATAACACAATTGTTAGCTCTCAGATTTCTGAGGAGCATTTAATTGAGTATGGAATTACTGCTAATAACCCAACTTTCCAGAAAATGATTGCAAGTCTTCACCAATTAATCGACGGGAAACTTAATAACGATCCTACAAAGTATACTCAAGCCGCTACTTGGTCTGATGAAGCAGATACCGAACTGTCTAATATGATTTCAAGAATTGGCAGTCATTCAAAGAAAATAGAATCTGAGCTCAAAGACGCTGAAGCATATGTTAATACTCTCCATGAAACAGTTGGAAAAATCGAAAATACTGACTTGCCAATGGCCGCAGCCGAGTTAATGTCTATACAAACTCAAATTCAAGCGGCCTATATGCTTCTTGTAAGAATTAATTCAACCTCACTTGCTGATTATATAAAATAGGGATTACCATGCGTAAATTAAAAGAACAAACCTCGCTACAAACAAAAGTTATCTCTAACAAATTTGGGGAAGTTAGTGTTGACCTAGATAAAACCATACATCTTCCGCTTGGTCTGTTAGGGATGAATTCATTTAAAGATTTCTACCTAACTCCCTGCCCTGTAGAGAAATTCAAACAGTTTTTACTACTTCAGTCTGCGCAAACCGATGAACTTGTCTTTATGGTATTACCTGTTGATTTAGAAAACCAGCAACTCATTCAACAAGCTGATCTTGACGAAGCTTTTAAGCAAATTGGCATCTTGCAAGAAGATGCTTCTATGGTGCTAATAGCTGCCACAAAAGAAGATGAAGATGGAAGAAAAAGGATCACTGTAAACGTTAGAGCCCCTCTATTTATTGATACCGAAAAGAAAACTGCCATACAATACGTTATGCAAAACAACGAATATAATGTTCAGCAGTTTTTATAGTCTTTTTCCTATAATATGTTAAAATCTGCTAGAAATAATTAGATTGGCTTTAGCGTGGATCCTATTTTAAAGAAATTGATAGCAGTTTTTTACTGTATTACATTCTGTTTTTTTTGCGCAACAGCCTATGCAAAAGACAAAGAATCTTCTTCACCAATCAATATATCCTCAGAAGAACTGAGGGTATTTAAGCAAAAAAATATCGCAATCTTTGATGGAAAAGTGCACGCAATCCAAGATGATTTAAACTTGTATTGCGATAGTATGACCGTATTTTTTGAAAAAAACCAAACCCAGAACTCTACGAAAGATCAAGAAAATGGAGTCGGCAAATCGAAAGTGGAAAAAGTAAATTTCTCTGGCAACGTTCACATTGTAACCCGTGAAGAAAGTGCTAAGTCGCAAGTCGGCGAATATAATGTAAAAACTGGAATCTTTACACTAACTGGAAATGTTGAGTTAATTCAAAAAAAGAATACACTCTATGGAAATAAGTTAATTTATAATAAAAACACTGGCGAAAGTTTATTAACAAACAGCACTAGTGGTAAAGTAAAGAAACAAGAAAGAGTGCGAGCTATTTTAATACCAGAGGAAAGTAGTGACAAGAAAGCTAGAGATTAAGAATATAGGCAAATCATACAATAATAGGCGCGTCGTCCGAGATGTAAGCCTTGAAGTAAACTCAGGCGAAATAGTTGGCTTGCTTGGCCCTAACGGCGCAGGTAAAACCACATCTTTCTACATAATAACTGGCCTAGTTTCTTGTGACTATGGGGACGTAATTATTGACGACGTGAAGATTACGAAACTCCCAATGTATCTGCGTTCAAGAATTGGCATCGGTTACTTGCCACAAGAAGCATCCATTTTTAGAGGTCTTAATGTTGAACAAAATATTATGGCCGTTCTTGAAGTTTGCGAATCTTCAGAAGAAGTAAGACAACATAGACTTGAAGAATTACTAGCTGAATTTTCTATATCACACCTTAGAAACACCCCAGCTGTAGCTTTATCAGGGGGGGAGCGCAGAAGAGTTGAAATTGCAAGATGCTTAGCATCAGGCCCAAAATTTCTGCTACTCGACGAACCTTTAGCAGGCATTGATCCTATTGCTATCTCGGAGATAAAAGATTTAATAATACAACTGAAGAAGCTGGGTTTGGGGATACTAATCACAGATCATAATGTTAGGGATGCATTATCAATAATTGATAGAGCCTATATCATTCATGATGGCACAGTCCTGATGCACGGAACGCCGAATGAAGTTGTTAAAAATAAAGCCGTGCGTGACGTTTACCTAGGTGAAAATTTTGTAGGACATTTTTAGTATGAAGAATCATTTATTTTGTTTTGGCCTAGGATATGTAGCTCAGCACTTAATAAACTCTCTTGAAAAAGATTTAGATTGGAAAATCTCGGGTACCAAAAGAGTAGAATCTTCTTCAACTTCTGACAGAGTGGAGGCATTTAGATTTGATGATTTATCGATTTTGCCAAGAGACATAACACATATTCTCGTTTCTATTCCCCCAAAAGATGATGGGGATTTGGTTGTGCAACAATTTGGCAAACAAATACTGAAACTACCAAATTTACAATGGGTTGGTTACTTGTCTGCCACGGGTGTTTATGGGGATACTAAAGGTGAATGGGTCGACGAAAATTCCCCTTTAAATCCTTCGAACTCTTTCTCTAAAAAAAGATTAATGGCAGAACAACAATGGCAAAGCTTAGGAATTCCACTCAATATATTTAGGCTGAGCGCCATTTACGGACCCGAAAGGAATGCTATTGAGCAAGTAAAAGCTGGACATGCTAAAATTATAGATCTTGAGAATCAGGTTTTTTCAAGGATCCATATTGATGATATTGTGCAAGTTCTGAGAAAAACTATGACAAAAAATATCATCGGCGAAGTATATAACGTCACAGATGATAAGCCTACAAGCTCAAATGAAGTTATTGAATTTGCATGCCAACTATTGCAAGTCCCTCCTCCAAAACCAGTAAAACTTGAAGATGCTGAACTCTCTGAAATGGGCAAAGTTTTCTATTCTGAGAATCGCAGAATTAGAAATGATAAAATTAAAAGTCGATTAGGGGTTACTTTGAAATATCCATCGTACAAAGAAGGCTTGAAAGCTACCCTTAACGAATAAATTATACGGCTTAAATTTTAATAGTCCTTAGTGCATACTTATGCTAAAACTAACATTAATTGCTTTCTAATTTTGTTCACAATGACAAACACAAAAAGAAAAATTGAAACGAAAAATATAAGTATAAACTTCGGCCCCCAACATCCTGCTGCGCACGGAGTTTTGCGCTTAGTATTAGAAATGGATGGAGAAGTCATTAAACGTGCTGATCCACATATTGGCCTGCTTCACCGAGGAACAGAGAAGCTTATTGAATACAAGAATTACGCTCAAGCCGTACCTTATTTTGACAGATTAGACTACGTATCACCAATGTGCCAAGAGCATGCATTTGCCCTAGCAGTAGAAAAATTGTTGGGCTGTGAAGTACCTTTAAGGGCTCAGTATATAAGGGTTATGTTCAGCGAGATAACAAGAATTCTGAATCACATCTTAAACGTAACAACATTTGCCCTAGACGTTGGTGCGATGACCCCACTCTTATGGTTATTTGAAGAGCGCGAAAAGATGTTAGAATTCTATGAAAGAGCAAGTGGCGCTCGCTTTCACTCAAATTATTTTAGACCAGGTGGAGTTTCTCAAGACCTCCCAGACGGCTTAACAGATGATATCAGCACCTTTATAAAAGGCTTCCCAAAAATGATTGATGATATGGAAACCATGTTGACCGACAATAGGATCTTCAAACAAAGACTTGTTGATATTGGGGTTGTTACTGCCAAAGAAGCTGTCGACTGGGGATTCAGCGGACCTATGCTAAGAGGCTCGGGGATTGCTTGGGATCTTAGAAAATCACAGCCTTATGAAGTGTATGACAAGCTTGATTTCAAAATCCCAGTGGGCAAGAACGGTGATTGTTATGACAGATACCTAGTACGAGTCGAAGAAATGCGCGAGTCTGTGAAAATAGTACAGCAGTGTCTTGATAAAATGCCTAAGGGCCCAGTAAAAAGTCTTGATAGAAAAGTCACACCTCCGCCTAGAGCAGAGATGAAAAAATCTATGGAAGCATTGATTCATCACTTCAAATTGTTTACTGAAGGATATAAAGTTCCAGCTGGAGAAACTTACACAGCCGTTGAAACTCCTAAGGGAGAATTTGGCGTATATCTAGTTGCAGATGGCTCAAACAAGCCTTATAGGTGCTTTATACGATCAACAGGATTTGCTAATTTACAAGCCCTAGAATTTATGAGCAAAGGCCATATGCTGGCTGACGTTGTTGCGAATATAGGAAGCATGGATATTGTGTTCGGAGAAATTGATAGGTAGTATATGTCGGGAATGTTTAAAGAAATGAAGTTCAAACAACCTAAGAGCTTCGAATTCACAAAAGAAAATTTAGAAATTGCAAAAAAAATAATTGCTAAATATCCGAAGGGAAAGCAGCAGAGTGCTGTGATGCCCCTACTAGATCTTGCTCAACGCCAAAATGAAAATTGGATTCCCACAGCTGCGATGGATTGTATTGCAAACATGCTTGAGATGCCTTTCATAAAAGTTTATGAAGTCGCAAGTTTTTATACCATGTATAACAAACAACCAGTTGGAAAACATCTTATTCAAGTATGTCGCACAACGCCTTGCTGGTTAAGGGGCTCAGACGAAGTTACATCTGCTTGTAAAAATAGACTAGGCATCGATGTTGGTGAAACCACTGACGATAAAAAATTCACATTAGTTGAAGTAGAGTGTTTAGGCGCTTGCGTTAACGCACCCATGGTACAAATAAATGATGATTATTATGAAGATCTAAATGCCGAGTCTATGACAAAAGTAATTGACGATCTTTCTAGGGGTATCCAACCTAAATCAGGATCGCAAACTGGTAGACAAGCATCAGCCCCTACTGGCTGGGTTAGAGGTGCGAAACCAGCGATTAAAGCTGAGAGCAAAACTAAAACTAAGACTACAGCTAAACCTAAAGCCTCACCAAAAAAGAGCGGCTCTAAAAAGGGGTAAGCTTTTGTAAATCTTAATATTTGTTTAACCCAGCTGTAACAATACCTTAACATAACTATGGTAATATATTACTTCATAAAGGTAATTTGAAGGAATATATGAAGTTTATTAATCTCAGCGAAATAGTTATTGATTCAAAGACTCTAGAATTGGCAAAAAAAGTGTCTTCTTTAGAAGAAGATGAGAGAAGAATTTCAGCATCTACGAATGAGTACTCTAATGTCGAAAAAGCTTTAGAAGGTTATGCTGCTGTTCTAGCTTTGTTTTATCAGAGATATGCATCTTCTTTTACAAAATCAGAAATAAAAGAAATTGAAGAGGCTTACCTTCAGCTTCAAAACATGATAGCTATGACAGCCCTTGACGATCAAATTATACTTGATTTATTTCAACAAACCGATCTAAACAACAGAGCTGCTAAATCAAGCCTACCTAAAATTAAGGAGGCGGCGAAATCTGTTATTGATTTTATTTTGTCAGAGCAGAATTCTACAAAATCGGTTTTACTTGCTTATGGTCTTAATCCAAATTTAGAGATTAATAAAAATCAAGAGTGGGGCATAGAAATCAAGGATGCTGGCCACCATGAAGTGATCAAAATTCAATTTGAAGGCAACTCTCAAAATGCTCTGGGTAGGTATATTGTTACAGTGTATAACGCAGGATTCGAGTCCAACTGGACAGATGATTCTAGGTCATTAGTAGCTGCAAAAAAAGAATATACTCTTAAAACTCAAACAAGAGAGGAAGCACAAAAACTAGTAGAACACTTGCTTGAAAGAAGAAACCTTGGCATGGAAGGTCTGACGAAAGCTAGGTTCGCTGAGCTAACAAATTTGATCGCATCACAATTAAAAGAGACCAACAGAACTAACCAATCGAAGGCTCAAACACGAGGAAATTGTACAACACGTTCAACGAGAGAGGCTTTAAGTGATTTAATGTCTCGAGAACTATTTGAAAGATTTTATAGCTTTGCATCCACTTTCTCTTTCAGGCCAAAAACCAACCTAAATAATACTCAATTCTCGCCTGATTTCTTGCTACAGGGACAAATCTTACAAAACAGGCTTAATATCTCATCTGTTCAGGCTAAGCATTTTAATCAATTTTTTAAATTGGAACATACACAACAGCCCAACACAACATTAATGCATTTTGCCATTTTAAAAGGGAATCAGGCACTCTTGTTAAAGGGACTTGAATTTGATCTTGCAAATTCAGTGGTGAAAAACAAATCTGGCATCCCCGCATTGCATTATGCGATTACAAACCGCTCAAACTTTGCTGAGATTATTATAGACCAGTTAAAAAACACGAATAATATCAACCTACTGCAAACAGTAGATGATTTTGGAGATACTCCACTATTGTGCGCTATTAAAAACAACAAACCAGATTTAGCACTAAAATTAATTCAAGCTGGTGTTAGCATCAAACCTGAAGACAATAGTAAATACTTACCTTTAGTATTAGCACTAGAACAAATAGATTTAGAAAAGAAAAATTCTGACTCTAAAAAATTATGGATCCAAGTTGCAAAACAAATATTAAGCTCGCCACACGCAGATATCCTTTTACAAGATGGATTAAAAAGATCTGCGAAAACATGGGGAGAAAGAAACACTTCATCAGACGACCTTGAGGTTAGTTCTCTCGCAAACGATATTAAAAGTATCTGGAAAAGCAATAGAAAGACTGTAGTACCTAGTGCCTTTAATAATGTTGGCGTTAAGAGATTGGCAACAACTTCTAACACTACAGGTCTTAGCACAACATACTTCCCACCCATAAAAAGTACAATAAACTGTAGGAACATCATATTAGTTGTGAGCGCGGCAATATTGGCATATATGTTATTTGTGAGCAATCCAGCTAAAGCACTTGCGATATTCTGATATAGCTAAAAAGATGAGATTAAATCTTCTTTTTAGATTTACTTGGCAGAGTTCCAGTTTGTACCAATTGCTTGGTTAGCGCTTTTTCGAATGCAGCAACTGCTTTTCTTTGTTCATCAATCGGGTACATTGAGAGTAATTTCTTAGTCTCCTCATGTAGATATTCCACACGTACTTTCGCAACACCTTTATTTAGCATTCCTAATTCTCTTGCTGCTTTCTTAGAAACGTCAATTATACGCTTGCCTCGCCCTTTGTTATGGAAAGGACCACGATCGTTAACCACGACCAAAACAGAACGTTGATTCTCTAAGTTAATAACGCGTACTACGCTAGGCAACTGCAAAGTCGCATGCGCAGCGGTAAAATCTTCTTGGTCATATTTTGATCCATTAGCAGTTTTTTTACCGTGGAACCCAGGACCATACCAAGACGCCAAGCCTTCTTCTGAATAATCAATATCGACCTCAGGAGTATATTTCCTTCCCTTTTGGGCGTAGGTTGAACCTATTTTAAACTCGCCTGTGGCATGTTTTTCATAATCCACATCATTTTCACCTTGTGAACTACCCAATACATCAAACGCACGGACGATGGTAGGCTTTCTCCCATTCGAATTTTCCGATACACAAGCTGACAATATTATTCCTGTTACCAGGAGTGTTATAAAACTGTAAATCTGCATCTATTATTTCTTTATTGGTTAAGCTTTCTTAAGCTGGTCGGCAATTAAAAGGACACTTAGGCTGAAGTAGTAAGACTTATTCCACTTCATTAATACATTAAAGTTTTTGCCAACCAAAAACGTAGGAGCAAGTGTACCATCATTTTCCTGAAATAGCAAGTACTTGTTTTCGGCCAATTTACAGAGCTTTGAAGAATCATTGCAAATACTGTAGTCCAATACCTCTGAATTTGGATTATTATGCGTTTTTTGACCAAATTTCGTCACATCACTACTTCCCAGCTCCCATCCATGAATTTTCAAATAGTTAGCAGCGGAGGCAAAGATATCTTCCTTTGTATTCCAAATGTCTCTGAATCCATCTCCGTTATGATCAACAGCAAAATCTCTAAAACTTGTTGGCATAAACTGACACCAACCCATTGCTCCTGCCCAAGAACCTTTAAAATCTTTATAGCTCAAATCATCTTCTTCGGCGATCTTAATGGCGGCAACCAATTGATTTTCAAACAATTCCTTCCTTCTACCATCAAAAGCGAGGGATGAGATAGAATCAATTATATTAAACTTACCTTGAATTTTTCCATAGTCGCTTTCCATACCAACAAGCGCAACTATCACTTCGGGCTCAACTCCATAACTTTGGGAAACTTTTTCAAGCACAGACCTGTTCTTTTGCAAGAACTCCCTGCCCTTTGCAACCTTAGTGTTGAAACCTATATTATTTAAGTACCCTTTAAAATCTAGGGTTGATTCGGGCTGCTTTTTATCAAGCGCAACAACCCTATCATTTAAATTCGCCTTTTCTAGTAATTCCAATGCCTTAGACGAAGGCTGACTATTCAGCTTAGTTTGAACAAAGCATTCTTTCCAACCATCAAAAGTTATATAAAAACATTCTTCAGAGGCAAGAGCTATACCACTCAAGAACGAAAAAATACTAAGAAGAAATATTTTCTGAAAAATATTTTTCGAATTTACCAGATTCTTTTTTATGTTCATCGGCATTCTCTAAAGGTTGTTTTCTTTTATTTATATTTGGCCAAGATTTAGAATATTCACTATTAATTTCCTGCCACTTGAGATTGTCTTCAGACGCAGGCTTTATGGCTTCAGCTGGGCATTCAGGCTCACATACACCACAATCAATACATTCATCAGGATTGATCACCAACATATTATTCCCTTCATAGAAACAGTCAACCGGACAGACCTCTACACAGTCACTATATTTACACTTAATACAATTTTCTGTAACAACATATGCCATTTTTAAAAACCTTTACTTGATTTTATTTTTATATGAAAGTATATTCTCCAGACCTTATACATGAAAAATTCATTTTTTCAAGGTTAACATGCGGATGTGGCGGAATTGGCAGACGCCCTAGACTTAGGATCTAGTGTCGCAAGACGTGGGGGTTCAAGTCCCTTCATCCGCACCACTTTAATTTAAATGAGATCATGGCAAAAGTACTTTTGATAAAAGCCGAAGAAAATAAAAACTTGATGGATCTCATCGAGCAAGGTGCTATAAGCGCCTTAGAATCTCTTAAAGTAGTGCATGACATGATTGTAGTTCCAAGCATATTGGAGATTCCATCTGCAATTAGTTTTGCAATTGATTCATCTGACTACGAAGGCGTAATTTGCATAGGCTGCCTTAAAGAAGATTCAAACTCACTTATGGAACAAGCTATATATAGCGAAGTTCTAAGAGCAATAAACGAATTTGCTGTACACTATGTAATCCCCGTGGGAATGGGAATTGGCTATTTCACAAAAAAAGATAAAGCTGAAAAAGCTACAGAACTTGGCAGAAAAGCTGCGAATGCAATAAGCCACATGGTTAAATTAAAAAGACATTTCAATGTCCTCGAAGAAGATAGATATGCCATCGGACAAAAACATAACTAAACCCCTTTATTCCAAAAAGTATCAAGAAAAACGTACCGCTCGTGTATTAGCAGTACAAGCTCTATATGCACATCAGTACATATTAGAGGGCACCACTTTAGATCAAGTAATTTATGATTTAATAAAAGATTCCAAGTCACAGGAAGTTCTCAGTAAGCTTAGTGACTCAGACGAAAAACTTGTGATTAACTTAGCTCGTGGCACAGAGAAAAACATAAGCGAACTTAAGGAACTTATTTCAAAACATCTATCAAAAGATTGGCGATTTGATCGCCTAGGCAAAGTTATGCAATCCATACTTTTGGTAGCTGCATACGAGATGCAAATGAATGCTGACGTTGACAAAGCTATTATAATTAATGAATACCTCGAGATTACAAAATTGTTCAATCACGAAGGTGAATCGGGATTCGTTAACAGCGTCCTTGATGGCGTCTCGAAAAGCTTGTTGTAATTACAGCTGACTTCATCGAAGGCAAAAAACTAATAGAATTTTTGCCATTTAGGGGTATAATCCATCTCGAGAGATAAATGGTTGGAAATGGCTTTAATTGTACAGAAATTCGGCGGGACTTCGGTAGGTAGTATTGAGCGCATCAAAAATGTCGCGCAATTAGTGAAAGCCGAGCGTGATATTGGTAATCAGGTCGTCGTCGTCGTATCTGCAATGTCTGGGGTTACCGACCAACTTGTTGGCTTGGTTTCCCAGCTCAGCAATACAGCCAATGATAATGAACGTCAGGAGTATGACTCTGTAGTCGCCACAGGAGAAAATGTAAGCTCTGGGCTTGTGGCACTTGCGTTAATGAATTTAGGCCTGAAAGCACGCTCATGGCAGGGTTGGCAGATTCCTATCTACACAAATGAATTTTTTAGCCAAGGTAAAATCCAAGGTATTGATCCTACAAAAATTATTGCTTGCTTGGAGGATAACGAAGTGCCAGTAATTACTGGTTTTCAAGGCGTTTACAACGGCAGAATAGTTACATTGGGTAGGGGCGGATCAGATACATCGGCTGCAGCAATAGCTGCCGCCATTAATGCTGATAGGTGCGATATATATACCGATGTCGACGGGGTTTATACCGCCGACCCGCGCGTGGTACCAGCAGCGCAGAAGTTGGATAGAGTATCATACAAAGAAATGCTCGAGATGGCTGCAAGCGGAGCGAAGGTTTTGCATCCACGCTCTGTTGAAATCGCCGAAAAATATAATTTGCAAATGCAGGTTCTTTCTAGCATGAAAGGCGGTAAAGGCACACTTCTGGTGAATGAAAATGATTCATTGGAAAGTCAAAGAATCACTGGTGTTTCAGGGACGAAAAAGATCTGTACATTTAATATTGAAGACGCCTCTAAAGCACTAGGAATATTTACCGCATTAAATGCTGCTAACGTGCATTTGGACATGTTCAACCAAAATATTGGTTCTGATAACCTAACAATTATAATCCCAAACCATGAAAAGATTCCTGCGGAAAATGTGTTAGGGAAGCTTTGTAAATACAGCGTGATTGAAGAGCTTGCGAAGGTTTCGATAACTGGCAGTGGTTTGCAGTCATCATCATCTATTGCACAAAAAGTGTTTCAAATTTTAGCTGAGCAGGGTATAAAGATATTTATGATAACAACAACTGATATAAAAATCAGTATCTTGGTCGAGGCTAATTTTATGGAGACAGCAATGAAAAGTCTTCACACAGCCTTCGGTTTAGATGCAGTTAAGGAGGCGTCATGAATAAATATTTAGTACTTGTAGCTTTAACTCTAGGACTAAGCGTAGCTGGTTGCACAACTAGAGACCCATCTATTTACGATGTTAAATCACCATGTGTTAGTAATGATATGGACGGCAAAGCTCCTTGCGTTCGCAGAAAACCTATTGAAAACGATGTAGCTTAGTACTATACTCCAAGGCCAAAACAATTGGAGTATATAATGGCTATTGAAAATACCTTATCGATTATTAAACCAGATGCAACAAAGCGTAACCTTGTTGGTGCAATCTGCGCTAAATTTGAAGAAGCGGGACTTAGAATCGTTGCGCAAAAAAGAATTCAAATGACCAAAATGCAAGCTGAGAAGTTCTATGAAGTTCATAAAGCTCGCCCTTTCTATGGTGAACTAGTTGAGACAATGACAGCAGGTCCTGTAGTTGTGCAAGTTCTTCAAGGTGAAGGTGCGGTGTTGCTTAATAGAAAAGTTATGGGTGCAACAAACCCTAAAGAAGCAGATGCTGGAACAATTAGAAAAGAATTCGCTCTAAGTATTGGCGAAAATTCAGTTCACGGTTCTGACTCTTCTGAGAATGCAGCAATCGAAATTGCATTCTTCTTCGACTATTCTGAAATCGTTGGATAATTAATGGAATTTGTGGTTGCAGCGTTATTTGGCGTTCTGTTTGGTAACTATGCAACCACTTACTACCACCGTATTCCACTAAGAAAACCTATAAACGGTTTGAGCAAAAAGAAAGGGCAAGTACCTCACTGCTCGGTATGTGGACACTCACTAAAATTCTATGAATATTTCCCAGTTTTAAGTTGGATCTTCACACGCGGTAAATGCAATTACTGTGGCGTAAAAATTGACCCAGTGTACGCAATACTAGAAATATCTACCATGTTCTTTGCAATACTTTTATATATTGCTCGAGGCATTGACCTTTTATTTCCTAGTTGCTTATTACTTATTTGTTCCCTGAATTTGCTATTCGCGCTTTATTACAAACACTCAAAATTTTATAGACAGGTTGTAGTAGTATCTATATTACTTGCCGTCATAATATTTTGGCAGCTGCACTATGAGTTTACCTAAAGGTTTCGTTTATTTATCAGATATTGATCCAACCATAAAACAGGAAATGTTTTACTGTTCGGACTTCAATTTTGTTGGACGCAAAATTAACGGCTATGTCAATCCTGTTGCCATTTTAACAATTGAAGCTGCAACAGCTTTGAAAAAAGTTCAGCAAGAAGTGCAGGAAAAAGGTTGGTGCTTAAAAGTAATTGATGCCTACCGCCCACACCGTGCTGTGGAAGATTTTTGGAATTGGGCATTAGATCCAAATGATCTAAAAATGCAGAAGATTTTCTATCCTAAATACACTGACAAATCACAGATTTTTGCTGATGGTTATTTAGCGAAGTTCTCTGGGCACTCGCGTGGAAGCACAGTCGATTTGACCATTGTCGATGCAAATGGAAAAGAAATCGACATGGGTTCGCAGATCGACATGTTAGATGAAATTTCCAACACAGTTTCTCCACTTATTTCTGCGGAAGCGCAGGCTAATAGACTGTACTTAAAAGATGTGATGGAAAAACAAGGTTTCGATAACTACCGCAAAGAGTGGTGGCACTTCGCACTTCTCAACGAGCCATTCCCAAGAAGGCCTGAAGATCATTTTGATTTTTTGGTTGCGTAATTTTCTATAAGTCTTCGGGGGGATTGTGTATGTATTTCAACCACTTAGTAACTAGAGTATTAAAAGTTTAACCTCTAAGTATTTGATATTCATCCGAAATTACTGTAAAATACGCGAGTTCATTAATTAGGGGGAATAGGCAATGAAACACATGTATTTAGAAGCAAATGTACTTGGGCAAACATATCTTCATTTTGCAGCAGCACAAAATTACATAGCAACTTTTGAAGAATTCTTTAATGGAGTCATGCTCGGCAAATTTGATATTAGAGAATTAAGAAGGATTGATAACAACGGGTATGACCCACTCGCCATTGCTGCTATCGGCGGCAGCGATAGGATTATTGACCTCACTATTAGCAAGCTAACATCAGTTTTTACTGGTGCAATGAATGATATTGCAAAAGCTCCTATAGCAAAAGACGGCAAAACTATTAAACAAATTGTTTTCGAAGAAATGACAGCAGAGAATGTGGCACTAAGCAAATTTGGTATGACTGCAGAGAATCTATCAAGGGCATCTAGTGGGCTTGTAAAATTAGATTTGAGATTAAGCGCTATGCTAGCCTGTGCACAAAGCCCTATAAGTACTGCATCATCTCTAGCAGCATCACATTCCACAGCAATCAGCACCACAATTGCTGCTGGCAATGGTTCTAATGAAATTATCGCCAACGTAGCAAGAGCATTAGCAGCGTCGTACATTGCATTAAGGAGAGCAAACAGTTCTCGTAGCTTATTTTAAGCACTTTTAGGATGGAATTTTTTATAAGCGGCGATTAAATTCTCAGCATCAACTTTAGTATAACGCTGAGTTGTAGAAATGCTTTGGTGACCTAACAATTCTTGTATGGTTCTTATATCACCACCATTGGCCAGCAAGTGTGTTGCGAAGCTATGACGAAATGCATGGGGTGAAGCGTGCTCAGGAAGATTTAAAAACCCGCGCAGCTTTTGGATCTTGTGTCTGAATACATCGGGATTTAATTTTTTCCCCTTCGCACCCAAGAACAAATGATTTTCCAAATTATACGGACAGTCAGTTATATAATCGGCTATGGACTTTTTGACGAAGTCCAAAACTGGTACGATTCTCTCTTTACCGCCTTTACCTTTAACAAGAAGCTGCGAGTTTTCAAATTGGGAGAGGTCGCTTCTTTTAAGTGATAAGACCTCGCTTATGCGTAATCCTGCGCCGTACATTAGTGATAAGATTGCGACGTCGCGCTTGCCAGTCCAATCTTCAGATAAAACCTCTATTTTGCTTGTTGATTCCAAAGCCAATTCTTTTGATAAAGCTTTAGGTAAAGGTTTTTCCTTGTTAACAATCTGAATACTAAAGATAGCTTGATTTTCAATGCCATGATGCACTTTCAGGTATTTGTAAAAATTGCGCGTTACAGATAGAGCTCTAGCATTTGATGTGGATTTTAAATTTTCTTTTTTACGTAAAGCAAGCCACGATCGAAAATCCTGTATAGAAATATTTTCTAAAAGTTTTTGGGTTACTTGTTCTCCGTAATGGCTGCTTATAAATGACAAAAAGTAGAAAAGATCAGTCAGATAGGCTTTTGTCGTATGTGCAGAATACCTTTTTTGATGGGAGAGATAAGTTATCCATTCCTTAATCAAATTGCTGACAAATAAATTTACACTTATGGACATAGTTACTCCCTTTCATCTTGAATTTAGCTGTTGAGAGCGCTTAAAATCAAGTGTTAATTGATTTTTTGCGATATTAAGTTACAATGATGGGAGCAAATATTAAAGCTGGAGAATCGTCATAGCAAATTTTTATCATAAATATGATCTACCATCTTCCGTGAAATTAGTTGGAGATCTGGCAATCGATACAGAAGCCATGGGATTAAATAACCATAGAGATCGTCTGTGCGTTGTGCAGATATCTGATGGTAATGGGGATGCTCACGTAATTCATTTCCCTACAGTAAAATTCGAAGCTCCAAATTTGAAAGCACTTTTGCAAGATGAAAAGCGCGTTAAGATTTTCCACTATGCTCGTTTTGATGTGGCGATATTAATGCACTATCTCAAAGTTGATTTAAATAACATTTATTGTACGAAAATCGCTTCAAGGCTATCTAGAACATTCACAGACCAACATGGTCTAAAGGATATTTGCCATGATTTATTAAATGTTAAAATCAGTAAACAACAGCAAACTACCGATTGGGGCGCTGAAGAGCTTACAAAAGATCAAATAGCCTACGCGGCAAGCGATGTGCTTCATTTGCATGAATTACGCAATAAACTTTCGCCGATGCTCAAAAGAGAGGGGCGCATGGAGCTTGCGCAAAAATGTTTTGATTTTATTCCATCGCGTGCAAAACTCGACTTATTAGGCTGGGTAGATTTTGATATATTTCAGCACTAATTTGACTTGTAGTTAAAGCTTTTTAAAAGAGTCATGCAATTCCTAAGTATTAAGACTGGACAACCACGTCGTGCTTCGCACTCCTCGTTGTGACAAAAACTCGGTCATGGCGAGCGTAGCGTGGCCATCCAGTTCTTTGCTTGCTTCTACAAGATGATAAGAATATAAACTTTTTAACGCCTTAGTTTTAAGCTTCCAACTCATTACCACCTAAAAAGCTTGGTAGGTGGTGTTCTAGATATATAATCGCTTTAGGGTCTTTAATAGATGACTGTTGGAGAGCTTGTTGCGCACATTCTGCTTTTACTATCTCTTCTTTTCCTGACAAATCTATTATTTTATACTCACTAATATGAGTTTTAAGTTTCATGGATTTAGCAGAAGTAAACTCATTGAAGTTCCTTAATGAATCCAGTGCAGAATCATCCACTTCCCAAAATGGCAAAAATTGACGATCTGGCGTTGATTCGTTGATTATCACTGTCTAAAGTTTGTTCTTCTATGCAATTTCCATTCTAATATAATATATACAAGTCATCAACATCAAGATTCGTAATATAAAAATTGACCATTTTTATCAGCGTCAACCAACATTGATTTGGTAAATCTCGGCAAATAAATACAATGATGTAAGCTATCGGGAAGCTCGCCCTTCCAACACAATCCTTCGGCATCTACAATTTCCGCCTTCTGATTTACACTTTGTGCTAAAATCTTATCTATACTCTTCTTAGTTATACTTAGATCAATAGCTACTTTTACTTCCTTAGGAGGGAAGTCAGAAAGTGATCTAATGTTTGCTATTTTACTGAAATCTATACGCTCTGCAGTGTTGTTAAACTCAAAATCTAGAATTGTATATATAGTATGATCTTTATAGTCACCTGGCTCAATAACAAAAGTATCATTCCCAGCCCCACCTCTAATACTCTTTGCCCCAGACCCCTGTAAATATATGATATCGTTCCCTATCCCTCCATCTACATAATCACACTCTCTAAGATTATCAACTTCTCCACCTCCTGTATAAATTATATCATCACCTCCTTCACCAACACTAACATCACATCCAAGCCCTCCATCCAAAACATCGGCACCATTGCTACCTAATAAAGTGTCATCGCCATCTTCACCATGGAAGTTAAGACCATCCCCACTAACCAAGGGATCAAGCCACGCATTCAGTATATCATTACCTTTACCTCCAAAAACAATATCTTTACCTCCTCTGCTAAAAAAGAAATCATCCCCATCACTAAATCTCACGAATTCGCTACCTTCACTACCAAGCAGATATGACTTGGCATTCAGGCAATAGACAATCCAATTCTTTTGATTATTAAGATTCAACTCTTCTGCTCCTTCATGAAGAATAATACTTTGACTCTTTTCTTTATCATCTGCACTGTAAATAAATCCATTTACCTTGTATTGATCACCTAAAAACCAGTTAACTACTCTTAAAGATGATTCTCCATTCTTATGTATCATCAACAAATCATTTTGGCTTTTTGAAAAAGATAGATCTTCAAGTTTTATTGAAGATGACAACAAAACAAAATCTTTCATTTCACCTCGATTTTTACCATGACTCAATATCGTGTCGTTTCCAGATTTTTCTGAGAAAATATAAAGATTATTACCTGTACCTCCTCTTAAAATATCGTTACCTAAGCCGCCATCTAAAACAGTTTTGCCTTTGCCACCTATGAGCTCATCATTACCTTTATCGCCATAAAGTATGTAATTTTTATTTCCTAAAGCAGAAAATTTATCATTCCCTATATTGCCGAAAGCAATTTCTGCGTTAATTGAATCTAAGTCTAAAGTTACGCTATCTTGCCCTTCTATTATTACGGTATCTTCACCTTCACCCGCATCAATTTCAGATGTAACATCTTGATTATCAAAAAAAATAAAATCATTACCTTTGCCAGCTTTAATTGTGTCTTTTCCAAGTCCACCAGTAATAATATCATCTGCGTCAGATCCTATTAGAGTATCATTCCCAGCGTTTCCATGGAGAATTACCGCTTTAACACCAGATCCATCAAATAAATCATCACCTGCATTTCCATATACCGCTTCTAAGTTGCTTTTATTTAAATTTAGATTGGCACCTCTTGAATCTGATATAAAGGCAACATCAAAACCTTCGCCTGAGTCTACTATTTCATCATCTTTATCAATAAACAGAATATCGTGACCAGCACCAGTTTTTATTGTGTCTTTGCCAGCTCCGCCTTTGACCCAGTTATTTCCTGATTGAAGAGTTACTTCATCATCACCATCACCAGTATCAATTAAAGCACCTTTATGTTTCGCTATCGTAATTTTATCATCATGACTGGTAGCGATTATTGCATCAAAATTACTATCTTCTACATCCATAATTAATGCTTCTTCTTTATTTGCATCAAATAAAGATTCTTGCTCTCCATTTTGGAAGTTGATGCTTATTGTACTATCTTCCTGATTAAACGTTACACCATAAGAGCTGTGAGCCATTGCCCAGTCATATATCGTTGTTGAATTACCATTTGCAAAACTGGCTTTGGCTAAATTTGCAATATGATTTTCTTGAGCGAATTTTTCTTCTGGCAAAGTGAAATTCAAGCTTATTGATATTATACCTTTTTCAGCCAGTGAACTTATTTCATTCACTTCAGCAACCCCATTTTGATTGAGATCTTGCCAAATTTTCAATTTGGAAAACTCATCGTCCTTGTTATCAAGTATGTTGTCTTTATTGATATCAAATTTGTTTTTTAAAACATCAAAATCTGTTTTAGCAGTTGTATCCAGTTTTGTAAGAATTACTTCTTTTGCCTCTGTAATGATGTTGTCATCATTTTGGTCATAAAATAGAATTCCATCTTCTTTATCAACCCAAGAAACATTTTCTAGATACTCGTCATCATTAACATCGAAGAACGTTGATGACTCATTTAGGTTAATAAACTTAATGCCATCGTCTTTTAAATCAATTGCAACAGGTCTTGCAAAGCCAACTTGTATGGTAAAACCACCATTTGGTGCTGTATATTGTGCTGCTCTTCCATGTGGTATGTAGCTTTGCGTCCAGCTGTTTGTAAACGCAGGTGTAGGCTGGGATTTTACAACTTGCCAACTGTAATCTAATTTAAATGGCCTACTTATAAAATCCTTTTGCATATTATAATATGCAAAATTAAATGGTTCTTCTTTTGGCTGGTACTTTTGCTTAAATTGATCGAAACCTGATACGTATTCTTTCTGAGTAAAGGGGTTATAAGTATTCATAAAACCCATTATTTTCAGACTTTTTAGTTTTTCCATAACATCTTGACTAGGGACATAGTTGCCGCGCCAGTCTGTGAAGGGTGTGAAAAGATTGCCTTGTAGACTATTGAAGCTTATATATTTGCCACTGATAAATGAATCAAGCACTGGGTTTTTAAAATAATCAGATGGCATATTTT
>JACCDG010414951.1_pt1 | contig 24198 bp, 23 predicted proteins | sample 7442471 | NCBI WGS metagenome assembly JACCDG01 (sample SAMN15323444, study PRJNA562643) | freshwater metagenome | isolation source: river surface water | place: USA:Blue River Watershed | collected 2017-08-17 | reverse complement strand
TAATCGATACGAATGGAGCAAGGGTAGGTCAAGCCGCCCGATTTGATCGCTGGGATTATTTGTAAGCCTAAGGATTGCGCAGTTCCAAGGCTTGATCTTGAATTGCCTGTTTAGCTTGATCGGTCATGCGTGTGAGATTACGAACCTGCATGAGCATGCGTGGATTCTTACTCATGGCGCTCTCATGGCGAATTAGAAAATCCCAATATAGCGTGGTAAATGGACAGGCATTGGGACCGGTGGATTGATCGGGTTTAAATTCGCAGCGCTTGCAATAGTTGCTCATGCGATCAATGTATTTGCCCGTTGCAATATAAGGCTTACTGGCCATTAATCCGCCATCGGCAAATTGGCTCATACCAATGACATTGGGGAGCTCTACCCACTCGACAGCATCCACATACATACTTAAATACCAGGCATGAATCTCCTTTGGCTTGACTCCAAGAAGTAGGGCGTAGAGACCGGTAACCATCAGGCGTTGAATATGGTGTGCATAGCCGGTTCGTAAACTCTGAGTAATCGTTTGCGATAAACAATGCATTGGGGTATTGCCATCCCAGAAGAATGACGGTAGAGCTTGATTAGCATTTAACGCATTGAGTTCAAGATACTTTGGCATGTTCATCCAATAGATGCCGCGGACATATTCACGCCAACCTAAGATTTGACGAATAAAGCCCTCAACCGCAGCAATCGGGGCCCGACCCTGACGATAGGCTTTCTCTGCGGCAGTCACTACCTCTTGAGCCGATAGCAACTTGAGATTTAGGGCGCTTGCAATATGCGAATGAAATAACCATGGCTCATTAGTCCACATCGCGTCTTGGTACAAACCAAATTCTGGAAGACGATTTTGAATAAAGTCATCCAAGACACAGAGGGCCTCTTGCCGATTAACCGGCCACCCAAAGCCAGAAGTGCTTGCGGCAATCAAACCTGGATGAGATGCAAAGCGACTCTCAACCAGTTCGATCACCTCTTGGGTGATGCGATCGGGCTTGAGGCGAAATGGTGGCGGGATCGGTGGAGGACCCTCTTTGCCAAAGGAGGAACGGTTTTCGGAATCAAAGTTCCAATCGCCACCGGCAGGCGAATCGCCATCCATGAGGATGCCATGCTTCTTACGCAGCTCGCGATACCAATACTCCAGACGCAGTTGCTTGCGGCCTTTGGCATGTTCAAAAAACTCCCGAACGGTCGAGAAAAAATACCGATCCTCTCGGATTTCTAGTTCAATGCCGGTTTGCAATGCCAGTTGTTTGATTTTCTCGAGAACCCGCCAATCCCCGGGGGCAGTCATCAGCAAACGGCTCGGCTTAGATTGGCCAATAACCTTTAAAAGCTCACCCTCAAGCGTTTGGGTATTGTTGGGGTCACCCAGCTCGCTGTAATGTAAGTTAATCTTTTCCTTGCGCAACGCTTGCGCAAAATGTCGCATCGCACTAATAAATAAAGCAATCCGTTGTTTTGAGGACCAAATGTGGGTGGATTCTTCATCGACTTCAGCCATCCACACTGCATCTTGCTTAGGATCAAAGCCATCAAATGCGCTCGCATCCAGATTGAGCTGGTCGCCGAGAACGAGGATAAGGTTCCGCATGGCTTTTAAATCAAAGATATTGGGATGCGATTAATCATGAGATCAATTATCCTTGAAAGATTGATAACTTATTGTTAATGCCATGACGAGTATTGATTTCAGTAAAGATGCAGCGCAATTCTGGGATAAGCGTTTTTCTCAGCCTGAGTATGTGTTTGGTAAAGAGCCAAATGCATTCTTAAAGAATCATGTACCAAAGTATATGAAGTCCGGTGCCAATGCCCTATGTGTCGCTGATGGTGAAGGGCGTAATAGTGTGTGGTTAGCAAAGCAAGGAATGATTGTGGAGGCCTTTGATATATCGCCAGTAGCGATAGAAAAAGCAAAGCAGTTAGCAAAAGACAATCAGGTATCAGTTGCACTCAGTGCTGCCAGTACCGATTCTTGGGTATGGAAGCCAAATTATTACGATTTGATCGCAGCCATTTTTATTCAGTTTGCGACCCCCAATATGCGCGTCGACCTATTTGCCCAAATGCGCGATTCCTTAAAATCTGGCGGATATTTAATCCTTCAGGGCTATACGCCAAAACAATTGGATTACAAGACGGGTGGCCCACCCAGTATTGATCATCTCTACACCACTGAGTTAATGCAAGACCTCTTAAAAGGTATGCAAATCTTCGATTGGCAAGAATACGAAGTAGAAATCCATGAGGGCGATGGGCATCATGGTATGTCTGCTTTAATGGGTGTAGTTGCTCGGAAGCTCTAGTTTCTAAGTACAGATTCGAAGCATTTAGGCTGGTGATTGATGCGACTTAGAAGTCATCCTTAATTTGGAAAACTTCGGTACCAACTGAAAAACAGTCAGGATAGACATCAGGCTTTTCAGAGCGAATTAAAACCGCACTGACCTTTGAATTTAAAAGTAATGCCCTAGCTAAATCATCGCAGAGAGTTTCCTGCAAATGGATATGACCAGCGGAAACGCGCTTACGGATAGTTTCTCGAATAAAGTCATAATCAACTACTTCCTCGAGCAAATCATGCTTTGGTGTATTGATTTCTAGGGGAATATAAAGATCAATATTCAGGATAACGCGTTGTTCAGCTGTTTTTTCATAATCATGGACGCCAATATTGATATTTATCTCATAGTCACGCAAGAACAAACGTCGACAATGAATAAGACTCGGATGATAGAGTTGGGCTGACATAAATTTAAGTTACAGAATAAACAGCAAAAGCCATAAGATGACTGCTGCTGTTTGTTGGGTGATTAATTAAGAGATACGCTGATAGTAAAGATTTTGAGGGTGGTTGGCTTCAGCAAAAAACATCCACCGCTCACTCATTAGGCCACAGTAATGAATCAAAAGCACAGCCGGAATTAGCCCATAGGCAGATGATTGTGCGGCATAAATTAAAAGAAGAATTGGAATTAAGTAGGCGCCAAAGAAAATAATTTTTCGTAAATTACCCAATACATTTTCAGTTTGATTGTGAAAGAATTCACGGGTATTAAAACTACCACCCATTAGCCCCATTGACGTTTGCCGAATTGATGCTTGACGAACGCCAATGGCTGAGTTGAGAGTTGATTTTGGCCTTAAATTCTTATTGCGTTTCCAAATCGTTAATTTAATCGTTAAGCAAACAAAGAGTAACAAGATACCGAAATGACAAATTAATTGAAAGCTTGGTTGCAAGATCGTATCAGGCCAAAATAACAGTAAGGATCCAAGAAGCAACCATCCGGAGGTTAATCCCAGCGCAATGAAATTAACCATGGTGAGTGGATGTGCCCACTCTTGGATAAATCGAATGCATTGATAAATTTGGGCTGTGCATACCCATAAAGCAATCGACAAGAGAATCAGAATTGGCCAAATGAGATCATTTGACTGGTTTGTAATTGAAAAAAACCATGCCAATGCAGCGGCAGCCATAAATAGTGGAAGAACAATTACTTCACGCGAAAGCCACGACGTTCTCCACATATGGGCGGCACGCCACGCCCTTTCAGGGTGGCCGAGATGAAAAAAAGATGCAATTAAACTCAATCCCAATAAAAGAATGCCGATAGGAAGGGCTAAGAAACCTAAAAAATCATTTGGTAAAGCATTGCCGGTTAATTTTAGTGTTGCAATAAAAAATATTAGGCCCTGAGCCATTCCCGCTAACGTAGTAAAAAAAACTAAGGAAAAATTGGGTTGCATTAATTCTCTTCCTTCACAGCAGCTATGGTTTCAGTAATGGAGCGGGGTAGATAGTGGTTGGCAGGGATTGTTTCCCATTCAGGCATGAGGGCATAGCCACCACGGTTAGCAATTGCTTTACTGGCCTCTGACTCTGGGTCATGTACATCGCCAAAGATTCGTGCGCTGGTTGGGCAAGCCATAACGCAGGCAGGCTTACGTTCAGCTTCAGGTAGGGTCTCGCTGTAAATACGATCAACACATAAGGTGCATTTGGTCATAACCTGACGTTCTTCATCCAACTCGCGGGCGCCATAAGGACATGCCCAGGAACAATATTTACACCCAATGCACTTGTCATAGTCGACTAAGACGATCCCGTCTTCAGCGCGTTTGTAACTGGCACCGGTAGGGCATACCGGCACACAAGGAGGCTCCTCACAATGCAAACATGACTTGGGAAAGTGGATGGTTTGGGTATTTGGAAAAGAACCCGTTTCGTAGGTCTGAACACGATTGAAGAAGGTTCCAGTCGGATTTTCGCCATAGGCATGTAAATCGGTGAGTGGTCCAGCAGAGCCTTGTGTATTCCATTCTTTACATGATGTGACGCAGGCATGACAGCCTACGCATACATTCAAATCAATAACAAGGGCAAGTTGTTTATTTTTCATCTTACGATTCCTGTTTAAGAGCAATCATGCCTGGAACGGTATAGGCTTTAAATTGAGGCCAAGTTTCGGAGGATGTTGTTTGATCATCGGCTGAAAGTATTTTGACCCGAACATCGTACCAACCCGCTTGACCAGTGATGGGGTCTGAATTACTTACCCTAAATTCCCCGAATGGTAATTCTTCACTGATTAAGTGATTCAACAAAAACCCTTTTTTGGATTCATTTGCATTCGGGTCAAGACTCCAGGCAGACTCTGCTTTGCCAATTGCATTCCATGTCCATACAGTGCCCGGATCAACGGCTTCAGAGTGCCGCGCCATGCATTTAACCTTCCCCCACTGTGATTCAACCCACATCCAGGCACCATCCTCAATCTGATGTTCCTGAGCTGTTTTGGTGTTGATAAACAGATAATTGTGACTATGAATTTGTCGTAACCATGCATTTTGTGAGTCCCATGAGTGGTACATAGCCATAGGTCTTTGCGTAATTGCATTGAGAGGGAATTCGCTGAGATTAGTTACCTCCTCCTCCAACGGGGCATACCAGAATGGTAGAGGATCAAAGTAGCGCACGATGCGCTCTTTTAGGTGAGCCGGAGGCGTTCTTCCGGGCCGCGAACCTTTGGCTGCCAATCTAAATTTTTGCAAAATATCGGAGTAAATCGAGAGCATGATGGGATCATTTTTCTGTCTCAATGCATTCGCTTTGGCAAAATCCAAATATGGGCGATTCCAATTGCGCATATATTGATGTTCAATCGGCATTTGATAATGAAAAACACAATTATTCTTAGCGTATTCATCCCATTGGTTTGGATTGGGTTCGCCGCGAAGACTTTTCTCACCATTTTTTCCGCGCCAACCTGCCAAAAAGCCAATCCCTGAGTCAGGAGCGGTTTGAAAATTAACAATAAAATCGGTATATCCTGAAAATTTGCGTTGACCGTCTGCAGTGGTAAAGGCTGGAAATTTCAAACGTGAAGCAAGCTCTACAATCACTTCTTGAAATGGTTTGCAATTACCTGTTGGCGGCAAAACTGGGATTCGCACAGAGTCTACTGGCCCATCAAACTCGGAGATGGGCCGATCCAACATACTCATAACGTCATGACGCTCTAAGTAGGTTGTGTCAGGCAATACGAGGTCTGCAAAGTTGACCATTTCAGATTGAAATGCATCGCATACCACCAGAAATGGGATTTTGAATTCACCATCATCACCTTTGGTATTTAATAATGTTCGAACTTCAGTGGTATTCATGGTCGAGTTCCATGACATATTTGCCATGAAAATCATTAGGGTATCAATTGAATAGGGGTCACCCTTTACCGCGTTGGTAATGACGTTATGCATTAATCCGTGAGCTGCAAGTGGGTGCTCCCAAGAGTAGGCTTTATCAATTCGAAGAGGTGTGCCATCTTCGCTGAGAGATAAATCTTCGGGTTGGGTTGGCCAGCCTAGCGGCGCTTTCCCCAAGGGTGTGTTGGGTTTAATATCGGCGTCGGATGATGGCGGCTTAACATTAGGAGGTGTTTGTCGAGGATAAGGTGCTTTATGTCTAAATCCACCGGGTCGATCAATGGTTCCCAGTAGCGACATGAGGACTGCCAAACCCCGCACAGTTTGGAAGCCATTAGAGTGTGCAGAAAGTCCACGCATGGCATGGAATGCAACAGGGCGACCAACTACAGAATCATGTTTTTTGCCCCATGCATCAGTCCATGGAATGGGCAACGAAAATTCTTGCTGAAATGCAGCATGACCGATTTCATCCGCTAACTTACAAATCCGCTTTGCTGAAATTCCGGTAATGGCAGAGGCCCACTCTGGTGTGCAATCTTTAACTTGGCGTCGTAAAAGCTCAAAAGCAGGCGCCACTCGCTTACCTGCATGGGGTCCGGAGCCCATCGTAAATTCACCGGTTAAAGCAGGGCGAACATTCTCTTGATAGCACGGTTGCGCGCTATTTGTTTGTAGGTCCCAAACGTATTTATTGTGAGGTAGATCAGCATTGATCGGATCTGAACTGGGGTCAAAAAGAAATAAACCTTCCTCTGGACCGGGATCCAAACACACGAGTTGACCAGAGTTTGTATAGCGCTCAAGAAATGGCGCATCATATTGCTGATTTGCAATTAACTGATGCATGAGCGCCATAAACAGAGCGCCATCAGTACCTGGTTTGATAGGAATCCATTCGTCAGCAATCGCGGAGTACCCTGTGCGAACTGGATTAATCGAGATGAAGCGGCCACCAGCGCGTTTAAATTTAGATAATGCAATTTTCATGGGATTGCTATGATGGTCTTCAGCTGTCCCGATCATGATGAAAAGTTTTGCATGATCTAAATCGGGGCCGCCGAACTCCCAAAAACTCCCACCAATTGTGTAGATCATCCCGGCCGCCATATTGACCGAACAGAAACCACCATGCGCTGCATAATTGGGAGTACCAAATTGCCGAGCGAACAAACCGGTTAGGGCTTGCATTTGATCGCGCCCTGTAAACAAAGCAAATTTTTTGGGATCAGTGGCCCGAATTTTTGCGAGCCGTTCAGTCAAAATGCCAAACGCCGTTTCCCAGTCAATCACTTCAAATTCTCCGGCGCCTCGGTCACTCCCTTTCTTTCTCAATAGAGGTTGAGTAATTCGCGCCGGGGATTTTTGTTTCATAATGCCCGACGAACCTTTTGCGCAAATTACGCCCTGATTGAGAGGGTGCTCAGGGTTGCCATCGATATACACCAGTTCACCATCTCGCAAATGCGCTCTGATACCACAACGACAAGCGCACATATAGCAGGTTGTCTTTTTTACCTCATCAACCGGTGAAATCTTATGAATTGGATCATGTACGGGTTTGCTAGAGAATGGATTAAACATATTTATTTAGTAATTGATAAATTGATGTATGAATAGAATACACATTTTTTTAAAAAATAGAATTGGCTTAAATTACTGTGCTACAGGGAACGATCGAATGTAATCGTTAGATAAGTAAAAACCCTAATAGTCGGTTAAGCCGTATTTAATTTTGGGTAGTTCGCTTTCGCTCCATCCAAAAAGTTTTCGATGGCGTGCGTAAGATATTCTTTGAAATTAACTTTAGCCTCGTAATTAAAGATGTATTTACGCATGGCGTATGCAAAAAAGCTGCCATGCAACATCCATACGAACTCGCGCTCATCATCCGAAATTGCACCCCAATTTTTTTTGGGCACGTAAATATTGCGAAGCGAAAGGCATACTGGGTCAATCAATCGTTGACGAATCATTTTGAGGTATTTTTGATTTAAACCGGTCCCGGCAAGTCCGGAATACAGGTAAACCCGAATCCAGCGCCGAGAGAAGCTATCTTCAAAGTACTCTTGGTAGAACTCAATCAAGCGCTCCTGCAGAGGAATTCCTTGATTATTGAGGAGTCGATCCCAGCCGGGCCGCCATGAATCCAAGAATACGATTTCAAAAACCTCCTCCATGAGAACTTCTTTCGAGGGAAAGTAGCGATATAGAAGGGGTTGGGTAATGCCAAGTCGCTCGGAAAGCTCACGTGTCTTGCCCGTAAAGCCTACCTCGGCAAAGTACTCAATGGCACCTTGCAAAATCAGGGAGCGCCGCGCGCTTGGGGAAAGCCGGGTCTGTAATTTGTCGCCCCGACTCACCTTGGGCTGACTATTTCGGCTCGTTGATCGTTTTGCGGTAGTTTTAGGCACTTTAATGTTCTCTAACCATTCCATTGTACCTAGGTGGGCTCACCACCTTTTTTAGTGGTTTTCACCTAATAAATTCCTGATAAATAATTGTGCCTTTATCAGAATTATGATGTATAGTAACTATTAATCAAAAGATTAATTAAGATATTTTGTAAATCGTTATTCACCATAAATTAGTCTGATTTTTAATAAAACAGTGTTGAGACATAAAAACTGAGGATCGAATGTTAAGTGATATCGAAATTGCTCAAAAAGCAAGCATGAAGAAAATTGTTGAGATTGCAAAAGATCGACTTGGTATTCCGGAGGAAGAGTTAATTCCCTATGGCCATTACAAGGCTAAAGTATCCCTGTCTTACCTCGACAGTATTAAGAGTCGCAAAGACGGAAAATTAATTCTGGTTACAGCCATTAGCCCAACGCCTGCAGGCGAGGGTAAGACAACGACCACCGTTGGTTTAGGTGATGGACTCAATTATATTGGCAAGAAGGCCATGATTTGCTTGAGAGAGCCTTCACTTGGGCCAGTGTTTGGTGTTAAGGGTGGGGCTGCTGGTGGTGGCTTTGCCCAGATTGTGCCGATGGAAGATATTAATCTGCACTTCACTGGTGATTTCACGGCGATTGCTTTAGCTAACAATTTGCTGGCAGCTTTGATTGATAACCACATTTATCATGGTAATCAGCTGGGTATTGACGTGCGACGGATTCAGTGGAAGCGCGTAGTTGATATGAATGATCGAGCTTTACGCCAAATTAATGTCGGTTTAGGTGGACCTGGCAATGGCTTCCCGCGTGAAGACGGATTTGATATTGTGGTGGCATCCGAGATTATGGCGATTTTTTGCCTGGCTAGTTCAGTTGAAGATCTAAAAAAACGGCTTGGAGAAATTGTGGTTGGCTATACCCGTGATCTGAAGCCTGTTCTCGCCAAGCAATTAAACGCCCAAGGTGCAATGACAGTTCTTTTGAAAGATGCTTTAGCTCCCAATTTAGTGCAAACCTTGGAGAATAATCCTGCCTTTGTGCATGGTGGTCCATTCGCCAATATTGCCCATGGTTGTAATTCAGTAATCGCTACCCAAGCAGCGCTCAAGATGGCGGATTATGTGGTTACCGAGGCAGGCTTTGGTGCTGATTTAGGAGCAGAAAAATTTATTGACATTAAGTGTCGTAAATCAGGATTGCGACCTTCAGCTGCAGTAATTGTAGTAACAGTGCGTGCCATGAAATACCACGGCGGTGCTGAACTAACTTCGCTGACCACCGAAAACCTCGACGCACTCGATAAAGGACTGGTTAATTTAGAGCGTCACGTTGAGAACATTACAAAAGTTTATAACTTGCCGTGCGTTGTTTCTATTAACAAATTCTTAAGTGACACGCCCGCCGAAATTGAAATGATCCGCACCCGGATGGAGAAACTAGGCGTGAAAATTGTGCTTGCCTCACACTGGGCAGATGGTGGGAAGGGCGCATCTGAGCTAGCCAAAATCGTTGTTGATTTGTGTGAGAGCCAGGATAAAAAAATGCAGTTTGTTTATGAGGATGCCGATACACTTTGGGACAAAATCAATAAGATTGCCAAAAAGGTCTATCGCGCAAGTGAAGTGACTGCGGACTCAAAAATTCGGGCACAAATTCAAACATTGCAGGAACAAGGTTATGGCAATTACCCAGTATGCGTAGCCAAAACACAGAGTTCATTCTCAACCGACCCGAAACTTCGCGGCGCACCAGAAAATCATGTGATTACGATTCGTGAGGTTCGCCTTGCAGCTGGAGCTCAATTTATCGTCATGATTTGTGGTGACATTATGACGATGCCTGGACTTCCAAAAGTTCCATCGGCCGATAAGATTGATTTTGTTGATGGTAAAGTTGTAGGTTTATTTTAATTTTATTGATTTCAAAGGAGAAGCAAATGGCTAAGACCGCTAAGGAATGGATTAAAACCCCCCCATTTCCAACAAGTCATTTTGTGGATAGTCGCATTTACACTGATGAGACATTGTTTAAGGAAGAGCAAGAAAAGATTTTCAACAAAAGTTGGATTATTGCTTGCCATGAGAGCGAGTTGCCTGGCGCCTATGACTACCGGACCTTTTCTCATCCCGGCGGAGCGCCGTTAATTGTTGTAAAAGGCGAAGATTTAAAGATTCGCACCTTCTATAACATCTGCCCTCATCGTGGCAACACCCTTTTATATGATCCTGTTGGTAACGCCAAGCGTATTACTTGCATTTTTCATGCCTGGATGTTTGATACCAAGGGTAATTGCGTCGAAATTTCTCGGGGTAAGCAGGGCTATCAAGATCGCTATACCTGTGAGAACGCATCGCTTAGAGAGGTACGCACAGAGATCGGCTATGGCGGCTTCGTTTGGGTCAACATTGATGACAATGCGTGCACGCTGAAGGAATATATCGGCGATTCGATGAGCATGCTTGAAGAGCAACTCTCAATGCCTTTGGAAGTTTTTCACTATCACAAGGCGATCGTCGATACCAATTACAAACTTTGGCACGATACCAATAGTGAGTTCTATCACGATTACATGCATTACTTCAACCGCGCTACTGGAATGATGCAACCTGGTTACTTTGATCGCAAATACACGGGTTACCCCAATGGTCATGCCTCGGTTGGCTCGATGGAGATTAAATATGACGCCTATCAGGGAAGTAAGGCTCGCTCAGTGGGTTGGCCCGGCCTGGCTCCTGGCGGCTGGGTGTTGATTGATATTTTCCCTGGTATGACCTTTAACCTACGAACCTCTGTGTTGCGTATGGATACCGCTATTCCTCTTGGACCCAATAAGTTAATTATTGAGTTCCGTGGTCTTGGACTTAAGAGCGACACCCCAGAGCAACGTGCCGAGCGTATTCGTGACCATAACTTCATTTGGGGCCCCTTTGGCCGCAATTTACACGAAGACCTTCTTGGTGTTTATGGACAAGGCAAGGCAATGCGCGAAGGGACTGATAGTAAGTGGGTAATCCATGGTCGTGAAGAAAACTCCACGATTCATGATGAAGTTGGAATGCGCCACTTCTATGCTGAGTGGAGCAAGAAAATGAACCGCCCAGCCTTTAATCCCTTGGGAGATAACAAGCTAACTCAGGCTGCTTAAGATAAAAAATAACAATGAGGGTTGAATAATAATGAGAGAACAGGTTGCAGAACTGATCTACAAAAGCTTTTTGACATTGGATGACCTCGATTTTGCTGGCTATATCAACTTATGCCATGCTGATTTTAATTACAAGATCGGGGCTTACAGCCCAGAAATTAGAAAGCAAATGACTTGGCTTGAGGAATCTCGCGATTCCATGAAATTACTGTTTGAGAGTCTGCCTAAGCACAACAGTGATCACTCGCGTTTATCTCGGTTGGGCAATGTGTACCTGATGAATAAAGAGTCGAATGGAGATTGGTCGGCATTGACCTTCTTGCAAGTATTTCGTACCAGTTTAGACGGCGGCGCATCGGAGTTATTTGCCATTGGAAAGATCAAAGACACCATACGGGAGGCTGATGGTGGCCTTAAATTATTGAATCGAGATATTCAACTTGAGACCAGAATGTTTGGTTTTGGGCATCACATACCCTTCTAAACATTTTCTGCCAGATCAGATTGGTTAAACAATGAAGATAGAGATATCTGGCACTGGTGCAAACCTGGAGTTTGAATGCCCTCCAGAAGAACGAGTTCTCTATGCTGGGCTGAGCAACAATCCTCAACTACCCTACGAATGCGCTACTGGTACATGTGGCTCTTGTAAAGCGAAATGCGTAAGCGGAAGTTATGAATGGGCCTGGCCTGAAGCTCCAGCTCGAAAGAATTTGAAAAGTGACGATGAGTTGTTGCTGTGTCAATGCATTGCAAAATCCAATTTAAAACTTGAAGTTCGTTCGAAACTCGTTAAAAGTCATTTGCCATTCCCTTCAGCGGATTGGATAAATGGGCAAATAATTAACGCAGAAAATCTAGCGCCCGGCGTTATGTCATTGCGTATTCGTCTTGCTCAGAGCATTCATTTTTTGCCAGGGCAATTTATGGTGGTTGAGTTTCCGCAAATTAGCGGTGGACGTGCGTGGTCTATGACCAACTTTGTTGAGGGCGATACCAACGAGGTTGATTTTGTAATCAAAATGAAACCGGGTGGTCTTCTGTCGAAGCACTTATTTGATACAAACGTATTTGCAAGTCTCTGTGGGAAATCAGTACGCGCTTTTGGACCGGTCGGCAAAGCAGTTTTTGATCAGGGAAATGCGCGTGATCTTGTTTGTATTGCTGGTGGAACTGGTGTGGCTGGAATGATGTCGATATTGCAAGCATTTCTTAAAAACCACTCTAAAACTGGGCGAAAAGCGTCATTGTATTTTGGGGTGAGGACTCCAGCTGACGCTTTTTTTATGAACGAGTTAACGCAAATTGTGCGTGACTCCAAACGAGCCGTACGCGTAGTCGTGGCGTTCTCTGATTCAACGGCTTCAAAAGACTATATCGCTAAATACGAATATATTGATTTTGATGAGGGGTTTGTGCACGAGGTTGCAATGCGCCAAATGGAAGCATGGAAAACGCCCCAAACAAGGGCGTATCTCGCCGGCCCACCACCACTGGTAGACGGAGCACTCAGGGCCTTGCTATTGCAAGCTAAACTGGCAGCCGGCGAAATTTTGTATGACAAATTTGGTTAAATAGTGGCTTTTTAGGTGATATTTCGATGACGGCAAAATTTATTTGTAAAAAATCAGAGATTCCGGAGAATGGTTTTAAGGTTTTTGAGATTGATGGTGAGAAGGTCTTGATCGCTCAATCGGAGGGGGAGTATTACGGTTACGACGGAATATGTCCTCACCAAGAGGTTTGTTTATCAGATGGTCTCTACGATGGAAAGGTCTTTACCTGTCACCAGCATTTATGGCAGTGGGACATTGCCACGGGCGAACCTCAGGGTCTGGCTGAAGCCCCTCTTGTTAGTAAGCCTATTGAGACGAATTCCGACGAACTGCTTTTAAAAAAATAAGCCTAGGGATAGTCCTAAGTTAAAAATATAGACAGTTCTGTAATCTACCTATATAAAGTTATTTATAGGTAATTAATTTAATACCTACAGAGTCTGATTGTGGTGTCAAAAATCTATAAAGGAGACAACATGTTCGTCAATCAATTGAGAAGAGGTATAACCCTAGCTGCTGCTAGTGCGGTGTTGTTTGGCTTTGGTTCAACGAATGCTAGTGCACAAGCAGTGAATTATGGAAAAGTTGGCGAGCCAGTTAAATTAGTGATTGGTTATCAACCATACTACACAGAGGCATGGTCTGGTCTGGTCATGCGCGGTAAAAAATTCTACGAAAAATACCTACCAAAGGGTTCTACGGTCGAGTTTCAAATTGGCTTACAGGGCAGCATCATTGTGAACAATATGCTCGCCGCAAAACAGCATATTGGATACATGGGTGATATGCCCGCTATCGTTTCCACTACCAAACCCGAAGTTGCAGATATTCGTCTTGTAGCCGTTCTCGGTCTTGGAAACGATCAATGTAATATCGTTCTAACTTCAGTAGATGCACCAGCATTTAAGAGTCCAATTGAGGCAATCAAGTGGATGAATGGTAAAACCATTGCTGCTCCTAAAGGCGCATGTACCGATCGTTTTGTGCAAGAGACATTACTTAAGCAAAACGTAAAACCAGAGGCTTACTTAAACCAGAATATTGAGGTTATTACCAGTAACTTCCGTGCGAAGAAGATTGATGCAGCAGCAATCTGGGAGCCAACTGCTTCACGCCTAGTCGAAGAGGGTTTAGCGAAGCGTGTTGCTTCGGGATACTCTGTCGGTATCAGCGATGGTGGATTTATGGCCATGCGCGCTGATTTAATTAAGGCTCGTCCAGATATTGCTCAAGCCTGGTTAAATGCTGAATTGGATGCACAATTGTTCATGGCTGATCCTAAGAATGCCAAAGAAATTATTAATATGGCTATGGATCAAACCACTGGATTTACAAGAACGACTATGGCCCGTGCTTTATACGGCGGATATGCTGATCAGGTGGGTAGCAAAGTTCGGTTTAGTTTGCCCTTTACCTTTACTCCAGAAGCGAGAGAGTTGATCACTAACGCCACATCTTTCTTACGTGAAATCAAGACGATTAACGTTTCGACTTTAAGACCAGATGCAATCGTTGCAGAATTTGCAGACAAGGCCCTGCAGGCTAAGAATTTAAAAGCCCCAATTGGCGCCGTGCCTGTCTTAAATCCTTTGCCTAATTAATTTGATATCTTATTTGATGATTCCCCAACTTCGTTGGGGAATTTTTTTAAGAACTAATTTATCAAATCTTTATTAGCAAATAATCAGCCAGAAATTACGAAGGGATATTTCTTTTCATGGGAACTTCAAGTAATACAACTTTTGAAATAAAAGAGAACAAACTGTTAAGTGTCTTGTTAGCGCCCAGACTTTATCTGATGCTAATCGGATTCGTGCTGTTCCTAGCGTTTTGGCACTTTGCGGTTGACGTTTGGAAGTTACCCCGTTTTTCTCAAATGCCTGGATTGATTTCGGTATTGAAGGAGTGGACGAATCCAGATCCTGTATATGGCCTATCCATTTATACCGCTGAGTACTACACACATATCATTGCAAGCTGTATTCGTGTGTTTGTGGCGTTTGCTTTAGCCACGGCTTTGGGAGTACCCCTCGGATTATTTATGGGCTGGTCAATAAAAGTGCGGGAGTATGTGTTCCCTGTATTTGAAATGTTGCGCCCCATACCAATATTGGCATGGGTACCACTTGCGATCATTATGTTTACCGGTTTAGAAACCCCAGTTATATTTTTAGCATTCTTGGCATCCTTTTTTGTAACTACCCTGAACACAATGCTTGGGGTCGAGTCAATTGATGAGTCGTACTTCAGGGCTGCTCAGTGCCTAGGTGCGAATGATCGTCAGGTGTTTACTAATGTTGTTATACCTGGCGCTATGCCCTTTATCTTTACTGGGCTACAAATTTCAATCGGCGTTTGCTGGTTCTCATTAGTTGCGGCCGAAATGGTTTCAGGCCAGTATGGACTTGGCTATGTAATCAATAACTCTTACACGAACGTTCGTTATCCAACTATCATCATTGGTATGGTCACGCTTGGTTTTGTAGGGTATTCAACTAGTGCCATGGTACGGATGGTGGGCAATCGTCTAATGCAGTGGCGTATGCGTGAAATTGCAATGTCTAATAATTAATAGAGACTAATAAAACATATGAAGACACGTGGACAAATAAGCATCAAAGATGTGGTCAAAATATATGACCCAGATGGTGCGGCAGTAATGGCTGTTGATCATTGCTCCTTAGAAATAGCTGCTGGTGAAATTTGTATGATTGTGGGGCCGTCTGGCTGTGGAAAGACTACCTTACTAAATGCTATCGCTGGATTTCATAGTATTAATGGCGGCAGCATCTACATGGATGGTGAAATGTTGTGCGGTCCTGGTAAACCAAAGGCAAGCCCTGGGTCTGATCGGATTGTGGTTTTTCAAAATGGCGCATTATTTCCATGGAAAAACGTGTTAGACAACGTTACATTTGGCCCGGTGATGCAGGGTAAATTATCGGCGGCTGAGGCAAAAGAAAAGGCATTATCGATGATGGCCGATGCCGGCCTCTCAGGAACTGAAAATAATTTTCCTGGAGAGTTGTCATCTGGCGTTCGCCGTCGCGTTGAAATTGTACGAGCCTTAATGAATGATCCAGCTGTACTACTATTGGATGAACCATACCGCGCCTTAGATTCATTAACTAAATCGGTTATGCATGAGGCGCTACTTGATATCTACTATAAGAATAAAGTCACCATCTTCTTTATTACTCATGATTTGCAAGAAGCGTTATTTCTAGGTAATAAGGTGGCAATCATGACAAGTCGACCCTGCAAACCTAAAAAAGTATTAACGGTCGATATTCCTTATCCACGCAGTTATAGCGTTGTGACTGATAAACGCTTTAGAGAATTAATGGAGGAAACGAGTGAAGCAGTTCATGAGGAAGCTAAAAAGTCGTTTGCTGCCGGTGAAAGAGAGGGCTAATCATGATACGTTCCATTAAAAAATTTCTGACAGCCACATCAACTCTGCGCGGAATTATTGCCGTTCTGATATTTTTGGCATTTTGGGAGGTATGCTCTCGTTTTAACGGGTGGTTTGGTGTCCCCATTCCATGGATTGGAAAAATCCCAGCACCAACAGCCGTTGTAGCTGCATGGATTCCGCTATTAGACGATCTTGGTTATTGGTCGAGTTGGTACTTAAGTGCTAAGCGCGTTTTTTCTGGCTTCTTGTTCGCCATGTTGATTGGCATACCATTTGGATTAATCTTGGCTGTTAATCGCACTGCCTACGGAATCATGTTCCCAACCTTTGAAGTTCTGCGGCCAATCCCGCCACTCGCTTGGGTGCCAGCATCAATTATTTTCTGGCCTACTGCAGAGATGTCAATTGCCTTTGTAACCTTTTTGGGGGCTTTTTATACCATTGTGATTAACGTTCTTGGCGGGGCCCAATCGATTGACCAACGCTATTTTCAGGCGGCAAGGTCCATGGGATCAAGCCAATGGGATATCTTTAAACGGATTGTTCTGCCTGGAACGGTGCCATCAATTGCAGTTGGTGCTGCGGTTGGCATGGGAATCACATGGGAGGTGGTTGTAGCAGCAGAAATGATTTCTGGGGGAGGCTCGCAATCCGGGGGCAGCGGTGGAGGACTTGGATTCTTTATTTGGAACTCCTATTTGGGAGGCTCTTACCAACAGATTGTGGTGGGAATGATATCCATCGGTATTGCCGGATATATTTCTAGTGCAATCATTCGATCAATTGGTGAATATTTCACGCCCTGGACAAGAAGATAGTTAATCATGACTGATAAATCAAATATTGCTGCTGGTCACATCGAATTAAAGTCTGTCTCCAAATCATACGGAGAGGGCGATAATTACAAAGAGGTGATCAAGGATTGCTCCTTGGAAATTACTCCCGGTGTTCTTTCTGTGATGATTGGACCTTCTGGTTGTGGAAAAAGTACTTTAATTCGATTAATTGCTGGATTTGAAAAACCAAATTCTGGATCAATTACGATTGACGGACGCCCTGTGGAAGGGCCCGGTAAAGATCGCTTGGTGATTTTTCAGGAGTCGGCACTTTTCCCTTGGATGACAACCGAGGACAACATTTTGTATGGACCGCGGGCGGTTGGTGAAGATAATTCCAAAAATCGCGATCTTGCAAATTTTTTGATTGATAAAGTTGGCCTAAATCAATTTAAGAAGAAATTTCCGAATCAATTATCAGGAGGTATGCAGCGTCGTTGTGAGTTAGCGCGCGCCTTGATTAATCAGCCGGAGGTAATGGTTCTGGATGAGCCATTTCGTGGCCTTGATGAAATGACCAAAGAGCTGATGTGGGAGTACTACGCCAATCTCTATGAAGAGAATAAGGCAACCAACTTTTTCGTGACCACTGATATTGATGAGGCAATTTTTTTGGCCGATCGCCTAATCATCATGACGAATATTCCTACTCGAGTTGCTGCAGTCATTGATGTTGATATTCCAAGACCGCGTCGCCTATCGAATATCTTTGAGTTAGACCAAGCAAATAGCATTAAGATGAAAGCACTTAAAATACTACACGAAGAGGCAATGAAGTCGTTCCGAAGTGGTAGTAAGGCTGCTGCCGACTTTATTGATGCCTATTCCAAGCGGGTTACTTCCTGAGCCACTCTATGAGTCATTTTTTATCCATCCTGATCAGCCGCGAGTTTTTTGTTACTCTTGCAGTAATTGGGGGGATTTGTTCATTGATGCCAATGGCTTTTGCAAAAACATTGGGTCATAGTTGGTCAATGCGCTTAGGCAAAGCTAGTTATTTGTTCATGTTTTTAAGTATGGCCTCATTTATTTTTTCAGGTTTGTTGGCGTAAGTTTAAAACTGATAATTTAGATGTAGTTTTTTTATGTTTGTATTAATACAGGAGATTTTTTATGTCTGATGCACCAGTAAAACGAAAAAAAGTAACTATTCCGATGTTGAATGAAAAGAAGAAGAATAAAGAACCCATCGTACAGTTAGCAGTTTATGACTACGAAAATGCCATTATTGCTGATCGTTTGGGCATCGATATTTTATGCGTCAGTGATACTGGCGGCATGGTTCTTTTTGGCCACGAGTCGACTACCTCAGTTTCGTTTGAAGAAGTCATGTTCATGGCACAAGCTGTAAAACGGGGATCACAATATGGTTTGCGTATGGTTGACATGCCATATATGAGTTTTCACCTCTCTGAGCAGCAGGCGGTTGACAATGCGGCTCAATACGTTGCAAAAGCTGGTGCTGAAGTGATGAAGTGCGAGGGAAATATTCATCACGCACGCTATATTGAGGCAATTGTGAAAGCCGGTATTCCTGTTCAAGGCCATATCGGTATTTGTCCAATGCGGATGCCGCAATTGGGTGGATTCACGGCGCAGGGTAAAACAGCGCAGCGTGCAAAAGAATTGGTTGAAGATGCAAAAGCATTCGTGCAAGCAGGATGCTTTTCAATCATGACCGAAGTTTGTACCTCCGAAGTCAGTCAGTATTTGGCCGAAACCCTCGATGTCCCAGTTATTAGCTTGGGATCAGGAAATACATCTGATGGTGTTCATATCATCGGTTCTGATCTGTTCCACCTCTATGAGAAGCATGTGCCGCGCCATTCCAAGATTTACTGTGATTTAGTACCTATCCTTGAAAAAGGTTATAAAGAGTACATGCATGATGTGAAGACTCGTCAATATCCTGGAAAGGAACACACTGTATTCATGTCACCTGAAGAGTTGGATAAATTCAGAAAGATGGTGAATTGGTAAGATAAGTTATTTTTAGTTCCGAGGAAGAGGGGGCAGATGCCCTCTTTTCCATTTTTGCGGCATCTCTAATTCATTAGGAAATCCTTGGACTCCATATTGCTAGCCGTAATTGCATTACTTGCGGGAACATTTATTGGAACTGTAGGCGTTGGTGGAATCTTATTAATACCAGCTTTTATATTCTTTGCTGGTCTTAATACCCATGAGGCAAGTGCTACTGCACTCTTTACTTTCCTATTTACTGGAATATTAGGCGCCTATTTATTTCAAAGGAAAGGCTCAATACACTGGGGTGCGACTATCCCGGTCTGTTTAGGGGCCATAATTTTTAGTTATATTGGTGCCCAATCTAACATTCGAATAGATGAAATCCTCTTGCGAGGCATTATTGGAGTGTTGGTAGTTATCGCTGGACTATTTGCGCTAAGGGCGCCCCCCAAACGTGATGTTGCATCCGCATCGGTATTGCAGTTAAACCTTAAAAATTTTGCCTTACTATTTTTTGTAGGCGTTATCGCTGGCTTTGGTTCTGGACTATCTGGAGCAGGAGGGCCTTTATTTTCAGTTCCATTGATGCTAGCACTTAAATTTAACCCTTTGTTAACGATTGGCGCCTCACAAGTCTTGCAAATCATTTCAGCAGGTTCGGGCTCTGTTGCAAACGCCGTCAATGATGTGATTCGTTTTGATTGGGCTTTTTATATTCTGGTATTTGAACTGATTGGAATCTATATCGGGGTGCAAATTGCGCATCGGGTTAGTCTTGATAAACTGCGCAAAAGTGCGGCTTTTTTGTGTATAGCCGTAGGTCTTTATATGTCTAGCTTTTTATTTTAATGCAATCACTCAGCGACTATTTTCAGACTCGAGCTCTCGAATATATTGATCTTGCCCCGGGCATTACACTCCCTGCCCATTTTGGAGATTGGCAGCAAGAATATTGGTCTGTTCGTCGCCACAGTGGGCTATTTGATTTTTCCTTCATGCATACGGTTGAGGTAGCAGGCCCAGCCGCAATTACTGCATTAGAAGTCTTTCAGTGCCGCTTACTGCGTGACCAGGCAATTGGTAGTATCCGATATAGCTTTATCGTGGATCACGAGGGATACACCGATCTTGATATTACGATCTGGCGACTTGATATTGATCGGTTTTGGTTGATTGCAGGCCGTCCGATCAGTGATCGATTAAAACAAGTCATACGTGAGCTTAAGCTCGATCTTGAGATTTCAGAGAAGCGGTCGGATTTCAACATCTTGGCAGTTCAGGGCCCCTCTAGCAAAGACATATTATCAAAGACTTTTTCCTGTCAAGCCAATCAACTCCCTGAGTTTTTTAGATTCAACACTATTTCATTCATAAACACCCCCATCCGCATTGCGCGCCTCGGGTATACAGGCGAGATGGGTTATGAACTCTTTGTGCCTCGAGAAATCGCAAAGCAAGTGTGGCTGAAATTATTAGAACTCAATGAGAATTTAAGTGAGTGCGGCTTTGTGGCAGCCAATGCCTTACGGATTGAGGCAGGTTTTTTGCTGTTCTCCAATGAACTGCAAGCACCGCGTTTATTGGCTGAATTGGGCTTTGAACGCTTTATTCGCGGGGGAGAGCAAAGACCACTTGAAAAAATGGTTGGTATCGCCTTTGCGACGGCTCAACCTCACTTGGATTTGGAGTACTCGGCAGATTTGGAGCATTTTGTAGTCCCCACAAGCCGCTGCTATTCGCCTCAGATGCAATGTGAAATTGGTCTCGGTTTTTATGATGCCGCCGTGATACACGATAAAAAAAAGGCTCTAACCCGAGAGTTAGAGCCAGTGGAGATAATGAAACTACCTTTTTACCGCAACGATAAGCCTTAAAGCTTCGAGTTAACAGGTTTGCAATTACTCATACAGCGTTCGGCCTTTACATCGGGCCGTGTATCTTGAATAAATGCATCTCGATTAGGCATTTTCATAGCAGCTAAATACTTCGCATCCACAACCGCATCATTGGGAATTAACCCATTGAGGTTATAAATATATGCAGTGACTGCATACACTTCATTATTGGTCAGTGATTGCGGGGCATTCATCGGCATTGCCCGGCGCGTGTAATCAAACAAAATAGCTGCGTACGGGTACATGCTGCCAGGCGTTAAGATACGAGGGCTTTGCGTCATCGAGCCAATACCACCAACCATCGTGCCATAGACAGGACCACCCTTGGCATCAGGGCCGTGGCAAGAGGCGCATTGCTTTTCGTAGACGGCTTTACCTTGGGCTACCGTGCCAGAGCCACCTGGTAAACCTAAGCCATCTTTAGTACGGATATCAATATTCCAAAGAGCAACGGTTTGCTCAGAGATTGGCTTACCCAATTTAGGAACTTCAGTCGCTGATTTTTGGGTACCGCTAGTGGCGCAAGCACCCAAAATACCTGCTGCAGTGACCGCAATGATCGTTTTAGCCAAATTGTGCATTTGTAACCTCCCCAGAAGAACTTACTGCCCATGGTTGAATTGCATTGTTATGTTGAACGAAACCGACGATCGCACGCACTTTCTTGATGTCATCAACGGTCGGTTGAACATATCCAGTGCTATCGACAACCCTAGAGGCAATTGACATTGGCGAGCCATCCCATTTGAACTCATAACGGAAACGAGTCAGGGACTTATCCATTACCGGCTCTTCGAGACGTGCCTCGCGCCAGGTACGACCGCCGTCAAGGGTAACGTCTACGGTTCTGACTTTGCCATTACCAGACCAGGCAAATCCCTGAATCTCAATTACCCCAGGGCGAATGGTCATACCGCCAGAGGGCGACGTGACAACGGATTTTGCTTCCATTTCCATACTAAATTGACGCCATTTACCATCGGGCATTGGATCGGTATAGCGGGCAGTTTCGCTTCGTATGTTCCATGGCTCTTCGCCCATTTTGATACGGCGAAGCCATTTGACGCTGACGTTACCCTCCCAGCCAGGTACGAATAAACGCAGAGGGTAACCATTTTCAGGGCGTAGCATCTCACCGTTCGATGCATAAACCAATAGAGCATCATCGAGCAGTTTTTGAATTGGGATACTGCGAGCATGCGCAGACCCGTCAGCACCCTCAGCAAGGCCATATTTAGCCTCTTTTAAGAGACCTGCCTCATCGAGTAGGGTGCTAACTGGAACACCGGTCCACTGAGCAGCCGATAAGAGGCCATGGGTTTGTTGAACCGTTTTCGAAGCGGGCTTTAGCCAATCCGTGAGTCCATTTCCTGAACATTCCATGAAATAAAACTTGGAAACAGATGGATATTTCATTAGATCGGACATTGAGAACTCGAGCGGCTGATGCACGAGGCCATGAATCACAAACTTATGTTGATCCGGATTAATGTCCGGTATGCCATTGTGGTGGCGCTCAAAAATCAAACCATTGGGAGTAACTGTACCTAATTGTTGAGCAAGCGGAGTCATGCTCCAGTCAGAGAAATTTTGGCGGTTCACAAATACGTCAGTTCGACGTCGCTTGACCTTACTCTCATATTTGGAGGGCATGCCATAGTCCTCGGGAGGAATGGTACGACCCATCGTACGGTTGGACTCTGGAATTGGTAGCGCTTGTGCTAGAGCGTTTCCGCCTGTGAGTCCAGCAGCACCTGCCGCCCCTGCATAAGCCAAGGTTTTACCAAGTAATGCGCGACGCTTTGGATTATGGGAGATGGAAGAATGTGCTGATAATTCTTGATTTGCTGCCTTAACAATCGCCTGCGACTGCTTTAACTTATCTGCATTATTCATATTTAACCTTTCATAAATAAGGTAAGTTCATTTTGATCTTTTGATAATTTAAGTCAAGAATAATTCCAGAAATACGGGTTATCCAAAACCCTTAAGTAAGAACCATAGATCCTGAAAATCTTCGGAATGTAAAACCCAAATCGCCTTACAAAGGCCGAATTTATAAGCTTCTTACAGGCCAGATTATTAATGCACTGCAACATCTATGATGCAGAGCAAAAAATTAGCATCTACTTTGCAGGAATCAATTAAACATAGTACTATTACCTAGTAAAAGTTATCACTCGATAAATTGCCACTATAAATTCACGAAAGTTTTTCACATGAGTAACGCAAAAGCTGCATTTTCAACCCAAAAATTAATGAATACCGTTGACCCTGAGATGTGGTCGGCATTCGAGAAAGAGCGTAAACGTCAAGAAGAGCATATTGAGCTGATTGCCTCTGAAAATTATGCAAGCCCAGCGGTCATGCAGGCCCAAGGATCGCACCTCACCAATAAATACGCTGAGGGCTACCCTGGTAAGCGATATTACGGCGGGTGCGAGTTTGTCGATATAGCAGAGCAGTTATGTATTGATCGGCTTAAAACCTTGTACTCTGCTAATTTCGCAAATGTACAGGCCAATTCAGGCTCACAAGCCAACCAAGCAGTTTTCTTTGCTCTCCTCAATCCTGGCGACACAATTTTGGGAATGTCGCTCGCGGAGGGCGGTCATTTGACCCATGGTATGCATCTCAATATGAGTGGCAAATGGTTTAAGGTTGAGAGTTATGGATTAAATGATCGTGAAGAAATTGATTATGAACAGATGGAGCGCATTGCGCACGAGAAAAAGCCAAAACTAATCATCGCAGGAGCTTCAGCATATTCGCTCAAGATTGATTGGGAGCGTTTTGCAAAAGTTGCCAAAGCAGTCGGAGCCTATTTCTTGGTGGATATGGCCCATTATTCAGGATTGATTGCTGGCGGCGTTTATCCAAACCCAGTGCCATTTGCAGATGTTGTTACGTCTACGACCCATAAGAGTTTGCGTGGTCCGCGTGGCGGAATTGTGCTGATGAATGACGAAGAAATTGCGAAGAAAATTAATTCCGCAATCTTTCCCGGAATCCAAGGTGGACCACTCATGCATGTGATTGCTGCAAAGGGCGTTGCATTTCATGAAGCCTTGCAGCCTGAATTTAAAGCGTACCAACAGCAAGTTCTAAAAAATGCCGATACCCTAGCCAAAACACTGATTGAGCGAGGTTTTCGGATTGTTAGTGGGCGCACTGAAAGTCATGTCATGCTCGTAGACTTACGCTCAAAGGGAATTACGGGGAAAGTGGCAGAAGCCGTTTTGGGCGAGGCGCATATT
>JACCDG011743670.1_pt1 | contig 24203 bp, 25 predicted proteins | sample 7442471 | NCBI WGS metagenome assembly JACCDG01 (sample SAMN15323444, study PRJNA562643) | freshwater metagenome | isolation source: river surface water | place: USA:Blue River Watershed | collected 2017-08-17 | reverse complement strand
CTTATGATCTTCATGCCGCCACGCCATGGCAAGTCCATGCTGGCGTCAGAGTATTTCCCAGCCTGGTATCTGGGCCGCAACCCAGATCACTACGTTATCGCGGCCACCTATGCCCAGGACCTCGCAGACGACTTCGGGCGCAAGGTGCGTAACCAGATTGCAGACCCGGCATATGCAGGCATCTTTCCGGGCGTCGGGATCGTACAGGATTCGACTAGCGCCAAGCGCTTTCACGTCACCGCGCCTGGAGAAGCCTTCTCGACTGGCCAGAACGGCGCATATTTCGCGGTCGGTGTTGGCGGGCCTCTTACGGGCCGCGGCGCGCATCTTCTGCTGATTGATGATCCGGTCAAGAACCGCGAGGAAGCCGAATCCGAGGTTGTCCGCAAGAAAACCAAGGAATGGTACACATCCACAGCCTACACCCGATTGATGCCCAATGGGCGCATCGTCGTCATTCAAACCCGCTGGCATGAGGACGATCTGTCCGGCTGGCTACTTGCCGAGCATGCCCATGAGGGCTGGGATGTTCTCGACCTCGCAGCGATCAATGAAAAGGGCGAAGCGCTCTGGCCGGAGCAATATCCGCTAGATGCGCTTGAGAAGATTAGATCAGCGGTTGGCCCGCGTGATTGGTCGGCTCTTTACCAGCAACGTCCGTCGCCTGAAAGCGGCAACTATTTCAAGGCCGAATGGCTACGGACTTACGAAACTCCACCGCCGCGCAACACACTAAGCATCTATGGAGCCTCTGACTATGCTGTGACGGCGGACGGTGGAGACTATACCGTCCATGTGGTGATAGGCATCGACCCTGGCGACCGCATGTACCTTCTCGATATGTGGCGCGGTCAAGCCGCGTCTGACGAATGGGTCGAAGCCTTCTGCGATCTGGTCAAATACTGGAAGCCGATCGGCTGGGCAGAGGAAACCGGGCAAATCAAGGCCGGCGTCGGGCCGTTCCTGCAAAAGCGCATGATGGAACGTGGCGCGCTTGTCTATCGTGAGGCGTTCCCGACCAGGGGCGACAAGGCGGTCAGGGCGCAATCCATTCGAGGCCGCATGGCCATGAGCGGGCTCTACATCCCCAAGGATGCGCCGTGGCGGGCCGATCTTGTTTCGGAGCTTATGAGCTTCCCGGTTGGCGTTCATGACGACCAGGCGGACGCGCTAGGCCTTGTGGGGCAGCTTCTAGACCGCATGTACGCGAAGACGATCAAGGATACCGCGCCCAAGCCCAAGGCGCTGCCCGGCCAAGTCTACCTGCCAGGCCCGCCGGAGCCGCGAAAATCGACCCGTATACGTCTCTAGGGTTGTAACCAAGCCTACTTTGTCTCCCGGATCGCCGGGCCAACACCAATCATAAGTTGATCCATGGCCGATTCCGAAGACAAAGACCGCGGCGAACAAGCGCCACAGCCAAAGCAAGGCGACACAAACGCCGAGCCTTGGCTTGTCCTCATCAAGGACGCGCAGCAGTATTTCAATCACTGGCAGGAGAAGGCCGACTCGATCGACAAGCAGTTCGGGCAACTTAAGAAGCTCGCCGGCTCAAATACCGATCGCGAATTCCAGATGTTCTGGGCAAACATGGAAGTGCTCAAGCCTTCCATCTATTCCAGGCCGCCCATTCCTGTCGTCACGCCGCGATTCAAGGATAACAAGGAGCTGCCGCGCAAGGCATCCGAGCTTCTTGAGCGCAATCTTGTCGTCACATTCGAGCAGCAGGACATTGACGTTATCATGCGCGCTGTCCGCGACGATATGGCCACAGTTGGCCGTGGCGTGCCGTGGGTGCGGATGGGCGAAGAAGAGGTCATCTTCGACCATATCGAGCGCCAGGACTTTCTACACGAACCGGCGCGCAAGTGGAAGGAAGTTGGCTGGGCTGCCAAGCGTGTCTGGCTTAGCCGTGAGGCTGGCATGGAGCGCTTCGGAGAGGCGTTTGAAACCGTCCAGCTCAAATCCGCGAAAGAGCGCAACAAGGCTGACGATTCGAGCTATGTAGGCGAGAAGAAAGCCGAAGTCTGGGAAATCTGGTCCAAGACCGAAAACAGCGTGGTTTGGGTATCGCCCGGCGTCCCGACCGTCCTTGACGTTCAAGATCCATTCCTGACGCTGGACGGCTTCTTCCCGTGCCCGCGTCCGGCCTATGCCACGGTTGAGCGCGGCTCGCTGCTCCCGGTGCCAGATTACGTCTATTACAAGGACCAGCTTGAGGAAATCAACGAGCTGACGGCGCGCATATCGGCGCTGTGCGAAGGCTTGCGGCTCAAGGGCTTCTATGCCGCAGGGCAGGGCGATCTTGCCGACACAATTGAAGCGGCGATCAAGCGCACCGATCAGAACGCCATCCTTATCCCGGTTCCCAACTATGCTGCCATGGGCGCAGCAGGCCTCAAGGATTCAATTGTCTGGCTTCCGGTTCAGGAAGTCGCCAACTGCATCAAGGAACTCCTGCTCAACCGTCGCCAGCTCATCGACGACGTATACCAGATCACCGGGCTTTCCGACATCATGCGCGGCGCCACGGATGCAGGCGAGACCGCCACGGCTCAACAGCTCAAGAGCCAGTACGGTTCGGTTCGCATCAAGGACCGTCAATCGGAATTGGTTCGCGTTGCCCGCGACCTGACCCGCATGGCCGCTGAGATTATCGCGGAGAACTTCACGCCTGAGACCATGCTGTCCATGGCGCAAATGGACATCCCGACCGACGCGGCGATCGAGCAGCAGGCAATGCAGATCGCCATGCAGGCGCAACAGGCGGCGCAAGCCAACCCAGAGCAGGCACAGCAGATCGGCCAGCAGGCCAAGGCAGAGGCCGACAAGCTCCAGGCGACGGTCACGGTCGAAAAGATTGCGGCTCTTCTCAAGGAAGAAAAAACCCGCCCCTTCATCCTGGAGATCGAGACGGATTCGACCATCCTGCCAAACGAGCAGGCGGAAAAAGAAGCGCGCAACGAGTTCCTGCAAGTCGTGGGCGGCTTCATGAGCGCGGCCCTACCATTGGTCCAGCAGTTGCCTGAAGCGGCTGGCCTTGCCGGCGAGATGCTGAAGTTTGCAGCCGGCGCCTATCGTGCCGGTCGCAGCCTTGAAGGCGAGATTGACCGGTTTGTAGAGACGATCAAGAAGCCCAAGCCGCCGCAGCCTGACCCGAAAGTCGTGGCCGAGCAGGAAAAGCTCAAGCTCAAGAAGGAAGAACACACACAGGAGATGCAGTTCAAGCGCGAAGAGCATCAGCAGGACATGCAGTTGCAGGCCGCGAAGAACCAAGGCGACATGGCCATGCAGCAGCAGAAGGTTGCGGCTCAAGGCCAGATGAACGTCGTAAAAATGCGCCAGACGGCGGAGGCCGGGCAGCAGAAGATGCAGATGGATGACCGCTTCCGCCGCGATACGGCAACGCAGGAAGCGCAGGGCAACGACCAGCTTGCCCAGCAGGTTGAACAGCTAACCATGATCGTGGCGAAGATGGCGCAAGCCATGGGCATCAACATAGCGGCCTGACATGGCGAGCATCACAGCCGTCGCGGAATCGTCTACCACGACGGACGGGCCATCCTTCGCAACGGCTTCTTTCACGCCCGCCACCGATGACCTCCTGGTTATCGCGGTTCATGCGGGCGGAACCGCGCTTGGCGGAACACTAACCTCATCGGTCGGCGGGCAGACCTATACGCAGGCGTATACGAGAACCATAGGTTTAGGGACTTTTTCGCTGTTCATTGCCGATCAGCTTGCAACGAACGTCTCCCAGACGGCGACATTCGATTGCACGGGCGACGACTTTACCGGCATCATCATCGCCCCCTTCAGGGTTTCGGGGATGACGAATGTCGGCTCTGCGGCTCTGAAGCAAAGCGCGGCCCGAAGCGTCGGCGGTGGCGGATCAATCTTTGCGACATTTGGCGCGGCCCCGCTTACGTCAAACCCGATCATCTTGGCGGCATGCTGCAACGACAACACGCCCGGCCTGACAGAGCCCACGGGATTCAGCGTGGCCAGCCAGCCGGTACTCAGCACGCCACAGCATTGTTTGTGCACTTGCTTTGTGGACAGTGGGATTACAGCGACCGCCCCGACATGGACGGGCACGTTCGGCGGCAGTTCGCAAGCCCTGGGCTTCGAGTTGGATTCAAGCGTTCCGGGCGCTGGTCACCCGACGATCAAGCGGTTCGGCGGCGTGCCATTTGCTTCGATGAACAGGGGCGTTTGGTAAATGGCCAGTACGGACGCGAAGCCGGTTCCGCAGAAGAACGTTGCCTACCGGGTGACATTCCCGATCATGGACGCGGACGGCGACCTTGTAACCGGCGCGTCAGGTCTTGACAGCGAAGTGTCAAAGGACGGCGGCACCTTTGCCGACTGCACGAATGAAGCGACGGAGATCGCGACAAGCTCCGGTGTTTATTATCTTGACCTTACGTCCACCGAAATGAATGCCGACACGGTTGCGGTCATCGTCAAGACATCGAGCAGCGGCGCCAAGACGACAACGCTTGTCATGTATCCCGAAGAGGCGGGCGACATTCGAGTAAATGTCACGCAGATGGCGGCGGATACGCTTACGGCATCGGCACTAGCGACAGACGCGGTGACGGAAATCCAGAGCGGGCTTGCCACTGCGGCCAGCCTTTCGACGGTTGCTGGCTACCTCGACACTGAGGTCGCGGCGATCCTGGCAGACACGAATGAATTGCAGACCGATTGGGTCAACGGCGGACGACTTGACCTCTTGATTGATGCCATCAAGGCCAAGACGGACACGATTGCAGCCGCGCCAAGCGCCTCCACGATTGCCGAGGCCGTCATGGAAAGCAGGATTGAGGCTTCCTACGACACGACGGCAGCGCCCGCTGGCACGCTGCGACGGAGACTGAGACAGATGTTCAACAAGGTGGGGTTATGACGATCCGCCACTGCCGCAAATGCGGTGACTGGCACGACCTTTCCGAGCCTTGGCCAGTCGCCTGTACACCAGACCCGCCCAAGCGTTCTGGCCTCGCCGGTCCCGCCTGTATCAGCGATACGATGGAGCAGGGCGTCCAGTCTATGCTGGATGGCAAGATATACTCTTCGAAGTCGGCCTTGCGCGCAACCTACAGGCAGGCCGGTGTGACCGAGTGCGGGAATGATCCCGCGATCATGAACCCGAAGCCGTTTGTGAGGCCCAAGCCTGATCGTGCTGCGATCAAGGCAGCGGTACGCAGGGCGGCAAGCAGAGTAGGGCTAGGAGCCTAAGAACATGGCACGCAATACCAAACCCATTGGCAAGAAGCAGCCGAAGTCCGATCGCCAGGAGCCGGTCTCAATCGAGGCCGTGGCGGAGAACGTTATCGCCCTAGGCTCTGGCCTTGATGAGGGGGCTGTGAAGGCCTTCATCCTCAATGGCGAGCGTAATGATGCCGGCACAACTCGCCATCCATGGCCGGACGCGTTCAAGGACAAGCTGTATCGGGCTATTGCGCCGCTCAAGACGGTTCCTGAGATCAAGGCGAAGATCAACGACATGGTCGTGAAGGAGCTTGGGCCGGGGCTGAACGGCGGGGGTCCTTATTAGATTGCCATGGCTGGCCGTGACCTAGTCGCAGACATGCTCTTAAACCCTGACAAGTATCAGGGCGAGATGAAAAGCTACACGCCGCCTTTGCGCGATAAAATCGCTTACATGCTGGCGGGAAATTGGCTCGGTGACGACCGCGAAGGTGTGGAGAAAGCAAAGAGGCTGACGAATATAGCGGAGTTCTCGCCGCTCGGTATTGCCACGACAGCCGACGATGTAACAAGGGCAGGGGGGAGGGGAGACTATCTCGGGGCGGGTACGATGCTCGCCATGGCAATGGTGCCGGGACGCCACTTGATGCACGGCTCTCCAAACACAGCATTGAAAGAAATCCTGCCATCTACTCGCGGGCCGCTTGGCCCAGGCGTTTATACGACGCCAGCCGAACAGATCGCAAAACGATACGCAGGCGACGAGGGGCGTCTGTATTCAATGCCTAAAGATCAATACGATGTTTATACCGGCGCTGGCTACCGCGACGACGCAGGATACTTCGGCTACAAAAAGGACAAAGAGCGCCTTGCCTCAGCGGTGGAGCCTGAGATGCGCGATAAGGTTCTGCCCATCATCGACAACATGGGGAAGTTGGACGGCTATCCACTATTCGCAAGATTATCACAGGCCTATGGCGGCGATGAAGCTGCGCAAAACTTATTCAAGCGAGCTGGTTTTGATGGTCTGAGTGGTCTAGTCGATGGTCCAGAGACACTACTTTTCGAGAAGCAAGGGCTTCAAAAAGCATCTCTTCCAACGATTCGATAAGCCTAGCAGCCTCTTCGCAATCTTCGCTCACGGAGCGAAGCTCGCCGCTACCATCGTAAAGCGCAGTTTTGCCCCATCTCTTTAGGCGATTCAAAAGCATTGGCTATCCCTTTCTCCGTGAACTGACTCTACCACACTCGCACTCTCTCAGACAGAGGTAATCCACAATGACGGACGAAATCGCCGGCAGCGCACCCGCGCCAGCCGAACCCAGCGATATTGCACAGGCCCCGCTCGATACCCCGGCCATAGCCGAACCGTCATCGCCGGAACACGTCGGCACGGGTGATAAAGACGCCGCGCCGAAGTCGCTCAAGGACTCCATCCGCGACGCTTTCGCCAAGGTTGAAAAGGGAGATACCGAAACCCCACAGCAGGCCGCAGACCGCGCCCGCGACGAAAAGGGCCGCTTTGCCAAGCAGGAAGCCGACGCCGCAGCCGCGGCGAAAGCCGACCCAGCCGCGGCTAAACCGCAGCCTGCCGACGCAGACCAGCCCCCGGCGCGCTTCTCGCCAGACGCCAAGGCGGCCTGGGCGCAAGCCCCGGCTCCGATCAAGGCAGAAGTCACCCGCGCGGTGCGCGAACTCGAAACCGGCCTCAAGCAGTATCAGGATTTCGTTGCCCCCATCCGGCAGTATGCCGAACTTGCCGCAGCCAATGGCACGTCTCTCGACAAGGTATTCGCGAACTACACCCGGCTTGAGCAGGGCCTCCAGCAGGCGCCGGAACAGACGATCGCGGAAATCCTCCAGTTCGCCGGCATCACGCCGCACCAATACGCCTCTCACATTCTAGGCCAGGCGCCCGACCAGGCGCGCACGCAGGCCGATCACCATATAAACGCGCTCCAGAACCGGATCAATCAGCTCGAAAGCCAATGGGGCGGTTTCCAGCAGGCTCAACAGACCCGCGAACAGATGGAAGCCAAGAGCTACATCGAAACCTTCACGCGCGATAACCCGCGCCTGTCAGAACCAGAATTCGCCAAGCAATGCGGCCAGCTCATGCAGGCCCGCTTGGCTCCCGACTTACCGGCGGCATACGCCATGGTGGAAAAGCTCAACCCTGCCACCACGCCAGCCCCGGCAACACCCGCGCAAGCGGCACAACTCCAACCGGCTCAAACCCGGAGGAACCTTTCAGTGGTGGGCGCGCCCGCGTCCGGCTCAAACCCGGCCAACCGTGTCCCGTCGAGCAGCCCCCGTGAAGCCGCGCAACGCGCTCTAGCCTCGCTCGGTATCGGGTAATCCTCAACCGCCATTCAGGAGATAATCCATGGCAGCTTTGACCACTACGGAAAAGCTGACAGAGGCCTTCTCGCTGGCACTTGAAGATCGAAGCAAAGGTTACACCGACCTTGTTTCGAACTCGAACGTGCTTCTTTACACCATGAAGAAGAACGGCCAGTTCAAGGAGTTCTCCGGTCCGACGATCCGTGAACGACTTCTCTACAACGAGTCTGGAACCTATACCCGCTATGCGGGCTATCAGTTCCTCAACCCCCAACCCGCCGAACTCTTCAACGATGCCGAGTTCACCCCCAAGATGATGGCCGTTTCCGTCACCCTGGCGAACGAAGACATCCTGAAGAACTCCGGCCCCAACCAGCTCCTCGACATCTTCGAAGAGCATATCGCCGCTGCCGAAAACGAATTGAAGGATCGCTTCTGCGAAGACCTTCATTCCGCCGGCACGGAAACCAACCAGATCGGCGGCTTGCAACTGGTCATCCCGACCAGCGTAAGCTCCGGTTCCTATGGTGGCATCGCCCGCTCGAATGCGATTTGGCAGACCAAGGCTTTCGACGCCAACTCGTACTTCTCGGGCATTACCGCGGTAAATTCGACCACTGTCCGGCCCATTGCCGAGCAGATCATGATCGAGACCTCGCGCGGGCCGAAGGGGCCGAACCTGTGGCTGGCTTCGCAGCAGCACTACGCTGCGTTCTCCGCCGCAACCGTCGCCATCCAACAGATCACGGATGATAACGAGCTGGGTAAGCTCGGCTTCACCAATCTGAAGTTCTTTGGCGCCGGCAAGTCGCTCCCGATCGTTCTTGAAGGTGGCATTGGTTCCGCCATGCCGTCCAATGTTAGCTACTTCATCGACACCAAGTCCCTGAAGTACCGCTATCACCCGGACCGCAACTTCACGAAGTTCGGCGGCAAGCAGATGCCGATCAACCAGGATGCGATTGTTCAGCACATCGGTGGCATGGGCGAATTGACCATGAACAACCCGCTGCACAACAGCAAACTCTACGACTCTAGCCCGTGATGAAAGGAGGGACATAAAATGGCATGGACTGTTAATGAAAACCTCCTGATCGGCCAGCCGATTGCCGATGCGTCCTCGACGCAGAAGCACCCGCTGGGCATGATCATCAGGGCGAAAGACCCGACCTATGGTTCGGGTGAGTTCATCTACCTCAAAGGCGTCGCTTCGACGGCAGTTGGCGATTGGGTGGGCTATCAGCCTTCTCTCGGCACCTCCGTACGCGCGGTTGCTGACGGGAAATATCCCTTGGCCGTTGCGATGGCTGCTTGCGATACCACAACGAAGTTTGGCTGGTATCAGATTGCGGGCGTCGCGATTGCGAAGGGCCTTACCTCGATCACGCACTCTTCGGGAAATCTCTACCTGACCGGCACCGCTGGTTCGGTCGATGATACCTCGGTGATCGGTGACGCGATATTCAATGCGCGCAAGACGACTACGGTTCACGTCGTCGGCACGTTCTTGGATACGTACAACCTTGCGCGGCCTTGGTCGGCCAACCGAGTGTCGCTGTCGAATTGATGGCGATTGCAAACATGGGGGAGGGCGAACAGCCCTCTCCTTTCAATTTCGCGCTCATCCCGGCACACAAGCCGGAATTCTATCTTGAAAACGTCCGCTACGCTCTGTCGCTCAACCTTCCGCAGGCCATGCCCTGCGAGCCCCATGACGGCATTCTATCAATCGCAGGAGGCGGGCCGTCTCTGGCCGATACCTATCAGGATTTGACCGGCTATGTCGCAACCATCAATGGCTCGCTCGCCTATCTCCTGAGCAAGGGCGTCAAGCCGCATATGTGCGGCGTCTGCGATCCGACGGAGAAGATTGCGGACATGATCGAAGCCGAAGAGGGGGTGACATACTTCATTGCCTCTTGCGCTCACAGAAAGGTATTCGACAAGCTCTTGGGCACGGGCTGCGATGTTCGTCTGTTCCATGTCCGCGAAGTTCCAGGCATCGAACCGCTCTTGGCTAAGCATTATGGAGACCAGTACGAGACGATTCCCGGCGGCTGCACCATGGGCCTGCGATGGATTTCTCTCGGCTATTACACTGGCTTCCGAAAGTTCCATCTTCACGGCATGGATTCATCGTTCCGCGACAAATCGAGCCATGCCTATCCCGACCATCAAGACACAAAGGAATGGCTTTATTTCGACGGCTTCCCGACGCGGGTGAACTTCATCGGGCAAGTGGTCGATTTCATCAATATCATGGATGAAAGCCGAAAGCCCGGCAACGAGCCCATTGAAGTCATGACGTTCGGGGACGGCCTGTTGCAAACCCGCTACGCCCGCTGGCTGGAGGACAATGCTTAACGTCGTTTGCGTTCACGTCGGCAATTATTGCGGCAAGGGCAAGCTCTATATCCGGCGCCTGTTCGATGGGATGGATAGGCATCTGCGAGGCCCGGCCAAGTATTGGTGCATCACCGACAATGCGAGCATGGTCCCGACCGGGATTGCGCCGCTGGAAGCCGACAAGAACGTCAGTGGATGGTGGAATAAAATTTCGCTGTTTCGTCCCGGCATCCTGCCTCAAGGCGAGCGCGTTCTCTACTTCGACCTTGATACCATCATAACCGGCGATCTGGACGATATTGCGGAGTACAGAGGCAAGTCCGCCATCCTCAAGGACTTCTACCACCCGCAGCACATGAATTCATCCGTCATGGCTTGGGAGGCCGGCGCTCTGGATCATATCTGGCTGGCCTGGGATCGCTCAGGCAGGCCGCAATTCGACCCGCGCGGCGATCAACGCTTCATCGAAGCCATGCAGCCCAAAGCCGACTCCTGGCAGGACATGCTGCCCGGCCAGATCGTCTCATACAAGGTCGATTGCCAGCAAGGCGTACCGAAAGACGCTCGCGTGGTTTGCTTTCACGGCAGGCCGCGACCTCACGAAATTGATTTCACACTCCCTCAGACGGAAAGGAATAAAGCATGATCACTCAGGAAGAACCGACTGTCGATGTCGAGTTCTATATCGAAGCCGTTCACGACAAGAATGCCTCGGAAGCGGCTGGCCGCCCGATCTATCGGGATGTCGAGATGGTCAAGATCGTCAATCTCGAAGACCGCAAGAAGGAATTCCACGCCCCCGCGCATGAGAAGTTCCAGCTTCCTCCCGGCGGCTTCAAGTCGGGCGGAGAGATGATCTCCTATAAGCAACGCTATTTCCGCCAATACGAGGTGTTCAAGAGCGGGCAGACGATTGCCGCCAGCGGCACGCCGATCGAGGAGCTTCCGTTCCTCACCAATGCCCGGCGCAAGGAACTGAAGCTCATGGGCATCCATACCGCGGAATCGCTCGCGGCACTCGACCCGACGCAGCTCGGCAAGGGCATGTTCCTCCGTGGCGATCAGGAGGCGACGAAGGCCTATCTGGCAAAGGCCAAGGACAATGCGCTGGAGACGCGGCTGTCGGCTGAGAATGCGGAGCTGAAGGGCCGCTTGGAGCGGCTTGAGGAAATGCTTTCGCGGCAAGGGCAGGCGCCAGCCGTGTCCCAGCCCACGGGAAGCGGTGAAGTATATGCATCCTATACCGACGATGGCCTTAAGGCGCTCATCAAAGAACGCACTGGCTCTGCTCCCAAGGGCCAGCCGTCACGCGCCACGCTTGTCCGCATGGCGGAAGAGGCTGGAGTTATGCCGGCTGAAAGTGTAGCCGCCTGATGACCGTCCTTTCCGCAATACAGAAAGCCGCGCCCTATATCGGCCAGGAAGAGCTGCCGTCATACGTCTACAGCTCAACTGACCCAGATATTGTGGAACTCGGCCTTCTGGCAAACCGCGTCGCGCGGGACATTGTGGAATCCTATGACTGGCAGGTGTTGAAGACGCTTGCCACCATCACAGGCAATGGAACTACCACAGCATTTGATTTCGAAGACGACTATGAGCGGATGCTGAAGAAGGGCAATCTGTGGTCGTCGCGCCTTGACCGTCCCTATTCGCCCATCACCGACAGCGACCGCTGGCTTGAGTATCAGGTTCGCGACTTTCAGCCGACAATCGGCATGTGGACGATCTACGGCAATCAGATCCATTTCATGCCCGCCCCGACCTCCGGGGAGACGCTGAAATACTGGTATATCTCAAACCTGATTGTAAGCCCTGAGACCGGCGATAATAAGGCGACGTTCACGCTCGACAGCGACGTATTCCTGTTGAACGAAAACCTGCTGACGCTCGGCATGAAGTATCAGTGGCGCTCCGACAATGGGCTCCAATACGCACAGGAGAAAGACGACTACGAGACCCTGCTTGACCGGCTGATCACGGCGGACAAGGGGCCGCGCGTGCTGACCATGGGCCGCCCTCGTATGCCGAAGGATGTCACCATAGCCTATCCGTTTGCGGTTGAATAATGCGACCGCTTAGCCGTCCATCCCCGATGCGCAGGCGGGCCGTACCCGCACAGCTCCAGAAGCAGCTAAGGCCGACGATTGTCCCGGCCCCGATCAAGGGCTGGCGCTCTGACCGGGGGCAGGCGACAGAACAACCGGGCGCCGCAACGAAGATCGTCAATTGGGTTTGCGAGTCCAATGCCGTCCGCATGCGCCGGGGCTATGCGTCTCATGCGACGGGCCTTGGCGATATTGTCGAAACCCTCATGGTCTATACAAGCGGCGCCGCATCCAAGATGTTCGGCGCTGCGGATGATAGCATATTCGAGGTCACGACTGCCGGCGCGGTTGGCTCCGCAGCGGTCGGCTCGCTCAATAGCGCAAGATGGTCATGGACTAACCACCAAACGACAGGGGGGCAATTCCTCGTCATTGCAAATGGTGTTGACGCCATCCGGCAGTACAACGGCTCGGCATGGTCGGCACCGACCATCACCGACGCGGACGGCGGAACCTTCACCGAAGAGGACATGATCTACGTCTGGGCGCATAAGAAGCGCCTTTGGTTCATCCAGAAGGCCTCGATGAAAGCCTGGTATCTTCCCGTGGATACCATCGCAGGCGCGGCAACGTCCTTCATTATCGGGTCGCTTTTTCCGCGCGGCGGGCGTCTCGTCGCCGGGGCCACATGGTCGGTCGATTCCGGCAACGGCATGGATGACCTCAACGTGTTCCTGACCTCGGAAGGGGAAGTCGCCATCTATTCGATGTCGGACCCGTCCGATCCCTCAACGCTTAATCTTGTCGGCGTCTATTATGTCGGGCGCCCTATTGGAGACAGGCCTTTCTTCAAGATTGGCGGCGAACTCATGGTCATCACCTATTCGGGGGTGATCCCATTGTCGAAAGTGTTCAAGGTAGATCAGGCAACCCTCGACATTGCCGCAATAACAAATCCGGTGCGCGATGACTATGCCAAGATGGCGCAGTCCTACGGCGCGCTGTCCGGCTGGCAAATGGTGACATATCCGAACTCGAATATCGGGATCGTCAATATCCCGGTTTCCGCCGATAGCCGCTATGAACAATTCGTCGTCAATCTCCAGTCCGGGGCATGGTCTCAGTGGAAAAGCATTCCCGCCGTGTGCTGGGCTCTGTTCGGAGAAAACATCTACTTCGGAGCCCCTGACGGCAAGGTCTACAAGGCCGAAACCGGAAGCCAGGATAACGGGCAGTCGATCACCGCGGAACTTGTGACGTGGTTTTCCCAGCATGGTCAGCCCGCGCGCAAGAAGCTTATCCGCCACGTCAGGCCCAACGTGCAGAGCAACCAGCGTTCATCCGGAACGGTGCATGTCATCCGCGACTTCGAGAGCCCCGAGAGTTCCGTTGACGATAGTGCGGCCATTACAGCCGGGGGCGCTTTTACTTGGGGCGTTTCAACGTGGGGCGGCCCCGATGTGTGGGGCGGGCTTTCGACGGTCAAGAACTGGCGCAAGGGCGGCAATCTCGGCACGGCGCTGGCGATTCAACATATCATCACGTCGCAAACTTCGGCGGCCACGGTTGACCTGGTTTATCGCGTTTACAACTACGATGTCACAATGGAATTCGCCGGCATCATGTGATGCGGATTGTTTATGATGAACCGGAACGCTTTGCGGCGTGGGCGGCAGAACAGCTTGGCATGGGGGGAGGGTTTCAGCCTCCCTATGTGGTGATTGGCGGGGCTGATGAGAAGGGCGAGCCGGTCGCGGCCTGCATCTTCAATTGCTACCGCAAGAAATTCGGCGACATTGAAATAACGACAGTCGGCAAGGGCCGGTTCACGCGCGGCTTCTGGGGCGTCATCCTCGCCTATGTGTGGGGTATCCTCGGTTGCCAGCGCATCACCATGCACATGCGCGAAAGCAACGAACTGGCGGTCAAGCTCGCAACTCACTTCGGCGCAAAGCCTGAAGGCAGACTTCGCAGATTTTACGGAACAGAAGACGCCATTGTCTTCGGGCTCCTCAAGGAGGAGGCAAGATATGTCAAATCCATTTAATACTCCCAAGGCGCCCAATCCTGAAAAGGTCGCCGCGGCGCAGGGTGCGGCCAATGTGGAAACCGCAGTAGCCCAGACCGGGCTAAATGCGATGAACCAGTATACCCCGGAAGGGTCGCTGACCTATACCCAAAACGGTACATGGTCGGACGGCACGCCGCGCTTTACGCAGACGCAGACGCTTTCGCCCGAACAGCAGGCAATCTATAATCAGAACGCTGCTAACTCTTTGCAGTCGGGACAGATTGCAGGCAATCAGTTGGGCCGCGTCAATGATGTGCTGTCCACTCCATTCCAGCTTGGCCAGACGCCGCAACAGGCGGGGGTGAACCTCAACAATAACCTGGGGCTCAATACCAACCTGTCGCTCGGCCAGAACCTGGGCAACAAGACCGATATGGGCCTCAACACCCAGCTTGGTCAGAATACTCAGCTCGGTCAGAACACCAATCTTGGGCTCAACACCCAATTGGGCAATCAGACCAATCTTAACTATTCTGGAAGTCCCAGCCTGGACGACAGCGCAGTCGCCGATCGCATCAATCAGCTCGGCGCGTCGAGGCTTGATCCTCGCTTTGCTCGCGAACAGCAGACGCTTGAAAGCGATCTTGCCAACCGCGGCATTGTGCCAGGGACTGAAGCCTACAATCGAGCCATGGACCAGTTCGGGCAGACGAAAAACGACGCTTACAACCAGCTTGCCCTTCAGGGCCAAAATCAGGCGTTCCAAGAGCAGGCGACGCGTCGCGGCATGTCCACGTCGGAAGCCGACAACATGTTCAATGCCTATAACCAGAACAACCAGGCCAACCAGCAGTTCGCCAATCAGGCACAGCAGACGAACGCGCAATTCGGCAACGATGCCAACCTGCAAAACTTCAATGCCTTCAATCAGGCGAACATGCAAAACCAGCAGTTTGCCAACGACGCCACGAAGTCGAACTTCGATGCCTACAACGCGGCCAATGCGCAGAATCAGAATTTCGCCAATCAGAACGCTCTCTCGCAGGCGGGCTTCAACAATCAGGCACAGCTCGCGCAAGGCCAATATAACAATCAGGCCACGACGCAGATGGCCAGCTTCAATAACCAGGCCCAATCGAACAACTGGAACCAGCAGATTCAGGATCAACTCCTGATGAGGAACCAGCCGCTCAACGAGACAACGGCGCTGATGTCGGGTTCGCAGGTTTCGACGCCAAACTTTCAGGCGACACCGCAGACGGGCATTGCCAATACCGACGTGGCTGGCCTCTATCAGCAGAACTACGCCAATCAGGTCGCACAACAGAACGCCATGTGGGGAGCGCTTGGCGGGGCAGGGGCGGCAGGCGCTTATGCGCTATCTGACGCCCGCGCCAAGAAGGACATTCGCCGCGTCGGTGAACTTGGCAAGGGCCTTGGCGTCTACACCTGGCGCTATAAGGACGGCATTGACGATGGGCAGCGCCACATGGGCTTCATTGCTCAGGAAGTTGATCGCGTGCTGCCTGAAGCGGTTGCGACGACTGATAGCGGCCTGATGGCGGTGAATAACGCCGCGGTCATTGAAGCCTTGGGGGCCTGATCATGCCGACAACTCCCAACCCGCAGGTCGTGGCCGGAATGCTCCAAGCCCAGCCCCTGAACTATATCTCGGCTCCCGGCGCCAACCCGGCGAATATGAGCCCGTGGACCTCGCAGCCGGCGGTATTACCCCCGGCTCCGCCCCCACCGCCTGTCACGCCTCCACCCCCGGTTACACCGCCCCCTGTCACGCCTCCGCCTGTGACACCACCCCCGCCGGTTACGCCTCCAGTAACCCCGCCGGTTACACCTCCACCCTCTACAGGGAACAGCGGCGGCAATTCAGGCCATCCGACCGCGGCAGAGATGGATGCGATCCTGGCCGGTCGCGGAGGAAGCGGAGCCAATACCCCGGCTCCGACGCCTACGCCAACTCCGGCGCCGACACCCGTTCCCGCGCCGGGAGGCAGTGGCGGCAGTGCTGGGCGTCCATCGGCGGCTGAAATGGACGCCATCCTTGCTGGGCGGAGCGGTAACGGAACCGTGACCCCAACTACCACCCCGACTACGCCGCCCGTTCTGCCTCCGGCGCCTGTCACCCCTCCTGTCACGGCTCCGGCACCCACTCCGACGCCCCCGGTCCTGAATCTCCAAAGCAACTGGAATCAGCCTTCAAGCAATTCCCAATCGTCTGCCGTGGCGAAACCGTCCAGCTCGACGCCCATCACGCAAGCCCAGCCCATGATCCAGGGCGGCGGCATGGGGCTCCCCGTGCCGGGCAACCCGGCTACTCAGTCCAGCGCGCAACTGCCTCCGCCGCCTTCCTCTGCGGTGGCGCAGGCGCTCCTCTCGCCTACGCCGTCTCCCGCGGTTCTGCCGCCAGCGCCTACCCCGATCCCAGCAGCCAGTAGTGGCGGCAGCTCTGGGCGTACTACGTCTGCGGCGGAAATGGATGCTATACTCGCGGGGAGGCTAGGAGCAGCTCCGACGCCTTCACCCGCACCAATTGTCCCGCCTGCGCCGCTGAATCTCCAGAGCAACTGGAACCAGCCGCAAACCAATACTCAGTCGTCGGCACAGGTTAACGCCTCTAGCAGAACGCCCATAACCCAGAGGCAGCGGAACAATCGAACCGGCGGTTCCAATAATTCCGACTATGGCGTGGGCTATGGCGCCGGCATGTACGGCGGCGGCGGAACATGGGGATAAGATCATGACACAGCCCCTCTATGGCGCGAATGCCTCGCAGATCAAGCGCAACCGCAGGGTTGCGGAAATGCTGATGAGCAACAGCTTTGATGCAAGCCCGACCAACCCCTACGGGGCCATTGCGCGCATTGCGCAGGGCTTTGTCGGCGGCATGAAGGACAAGGAGGCCGACAAACTCCAGGAGCAGCAGAACCAGACCATAGCGCAGTTGCTGGGGGCGGAAGGCACGACGCCGGACCAATTGGAAGCGGCTGGCGTCCAGTATGAAAATCCGATGCTTGTCGGTATGGCGGGCAATCGCCGTCAGGCTGCGAATCAGGCTGCGGACGACCAATGGCGCCAGCAGAGGGCAGCGACACAGGACAGCCAGTGGGCACAGTCTCATGCGGCAGACGAGAACTACCGCCAGCAGATGCTTGCCCAGCGCGGCCAGCAAGACATTCCGAGCGGTTATCGTCAAGCACAGGGCGGTGCGCTTGAGGCAATCCCCGGCGGGCCTGCCGATCCAAACAAGCCCATGCCAGCGCGTGCATTGCGTCCGACAACCGACCAGGCCAATGCCGCAGGCTTCTACGATCGCATCCGCAATTCAAACGACATTTTGAACGATCCGAGCGTGACCAATGCGGCCATGTCATTCGGCCAGAATGTGATGAACCAGGCCCCTATGGGCCTTGGCAATTACATGACCTCGCCCGAATATCAAAAATACGATCAGGCCAGCCGCGATTTCGTCAATGCCGTCCTCCGCAAGGAATCGGGCGCGGCGATCAGCGAGTCGGAATTCCAGAATGCCCGCATTCAATACTTTCCACAGCCCGGCGACACGCCCGATAAGATCGCACAGAAGGCAAAAAATCGCCAGATCGTCATTGAAGCGATGAAGCGGACGGCGGGACCGGCGCTTGGCGGCGGCATGGCAACAGGCGGGCAGCCCCCGGCTGACAATATGGAATTTGGCGAAGTCGGTCAGATCCCTGAAGGCGCTGTAGTCGAGGATGATCAGGGCATGCGCTACCGAAAAGAAAATGGCACGCTGGTTCCGGTGCAATAATGGCATATAGGCTCGTCAGTATGGGCGAAGAGGAAGGCGCGGCTCCAACCGCTCCGGCCAAACGCTATAGGCTTGTCCAACCTCCGCAGGAGCAGGCCTCCAATACCGCCGGCAAGGCCGATCGCACGATGTCAGGCCGTGAGGTAGCTGACGACTATTCCAATGCGGTCGGGCAGGGCCTTACCAAGGGTATGTTCCACACTGCGGGCGCTTTTGGCGATGCCCGCGATCTGCAAAACAACATCGTCAATTGGGGCGCTGAAAAGCTCGGCGCTTCGCCTGAGACAGCCCAGATGATCACCAAGGGGCTTCAATACGCCAACCCCCTGACGGCATTTGCGCCAACCTCAGAACAGCTTATGCCGCAGGCCGTGAAGGACGCCCCACGTCCGCGATCGACGGGCGCTCGCATTGTCGAGACCGCAGCAGACATGGCCCCACAGATGATGATGGGGCCGGGCGGCGCACTCCGCAAGGGCGTCCAGACGCTCGCAACCGCAGGCGCTACGGAATTGGCCGGACCCGTAGCGGGGCTTGCCACGGCGGTTGCGACGGGCGGCAAGGGCGGAATAGGGCGGGGCCGCGTGCCCAATGAGCAGCTTGTCGAGCAGGCGCGTGCGGCGAAGACGGCAGCTTACAATGCTGCGGAGCAAGCCGGCGTACGCTACACGCCGGAAGCCTATAATGGTTTGGTCGATAACATCGCCACGTCGCTGACGCGGGACAACATCAATCCTCTCCGGCATGAAAAGGCGGTATCCGTTTTTCAAGATTTTGACAGCCTTCGCGGTCAATCCCCAACTCTGACGCAGCTCGACCAGCTTAAGCAGACGGTAGCGCGCGACCTTCTCAATAGCCAGGACGAGGCCTTGCAGCATTACGGCCGCAAGATGCGTAACCGAATTGATGAATTTATCGACGGCGCCGATGAAACCATGGTCTCTTCCGGCAATCCGCAACAGGCTGCCCAGCTTATCCGCGACGCCCGCGAAGCAAACCGGCGTTATCGCAATTTGGAAACCGTGACCACCGCCGTAACGAAAGCCGAGCGACGCTCCGAGTCCACTGGGTCGGGCGGGAATGTCGATAATGCTACCCGCCAAAACATTCGAGGCATTCTCGATAGCCCGCGCAAATCCAAGTTCTTCAAGCCCGAAGAACAGGCTTTGATGGACAGGTCAATTCGCGACACTGGAATTCAAAAACCCGTGCGCCTTGCCGGCAAGCTATCGCCTCAAGGGAATGGCCTCATGGCCGCTTTGGGGATCGGCGGGGCGATGGCAAATCCTCTACTAGGCGTCCCGGCCTTGGTCGGAGCGGCGGCAAAACCTCTTGCCGAGCGTATGACTCGAAAGAAGGTTGATGCCCTGATCGAAGCTCTCGCGGGGAAGCCCATTCGTCAAGTGAATCCTGATCGTCGGGATGCTCTAATTCGGGCGTTGCTTGGTGGCGGGGCTGTGAGCCGGACTGAATAGCCTTTCGCCTCGCCCGCCAAACCTTGAACTCGTGATAGTACTGCACCGGAACAACGGTCGTGAAGAACGGCAGGCCGAACGCACAGGCCGCCACGATCATCCCATTATCTGACCACCGCCAGATCGCGTTCGATAGCAGGACGCTCAAGGCCATCACGGCCTGAATAAATCTCAGCATCCCCCGCCATTACCACAAGTCATGAGGCAGTCCAATGCCATTCAGCGGAAATACGCATAGCCGACCCAGCCCCAACCCGCTTGCCGTGGACGGCGTGGTCGCTGATTCTTCGGACTTCGAAGGGTTGATGAACGATTTTTCAACGTCGCTCACCGCTTGCGCCAAAGCCGCCGTCGCCAATGTCTTTACCGAAGTCCAGACAATACGCAGCGATGACGCAGGCGCCCTCTACACCGCACTGACCCAGCTTCTCTACCGCAATTCGGCTACGCCCGCCGCGGCAGACGGGCTTGGCGGCTTTGTGGTGGATGGCAACGATTCCGGGGGCAATCAGACTCGTTACGGCGGGGTGATCGTCGTCATAGCTGATACGACCGACACGACCGAAGACGGGGTTATGACCTTCCGCACCGTGCGGGCCGGGACATTCACGATCCGGTTCAACATCGGTGACGGGCTCTACGGTCAGGGCTTGACCGACCTCGGCGCCAATACCGGAAGTTTCGCGCATATCGGCATCACGGACGGCGTAACCGCACCATCGGCGGTAAGCGGTGTTGCCCAGATTTACGTCGATTCCTCCGGGGGCGATCTGAAGATCGCCTTTGGAGATGGCACCGTCAAAACAATCGTCACTGATACATAAGGAGGCCAATCATGGCTACGCTCTACATTGCTGAATACGCTCGCTGTGCCGATGACAGCATTGGCGGGCTGAACCCGATTGTTGATGAAGATTCGCTGCTGGCAGAGAATACGGTAACTGTCAGCACTGAACAGGATTCAGCCGTGTTTAATGCGGCAACCAAGATCGTCCGTATCAGCACTGACACGGCTTGCCATATCAAGTTTGGCACGGCCCCAACCGCCACTACGTCCATGAAATACCTTCCGGCGAACTCTGTTGAGTATTTCGGCGTGAAGGCTGGCGCAAGCTGGAAGCTCAGCGTCATTGCGCACAGCTAATCCCATTTCCAGCGCCTTGGAAGGAATCTGACACATGCCTATGGGGCTTGGATTAGGGCTCGGCCTCGGCCGGGGCGGGGCGGGGGTGGACCCGTACTCCACGGCCAGCATTCTTGCCGCGCTGGCCGGAACGGGCGCATCTGTGTACGACCCGACAACCGCTACCCTGTACCAAACTACAGACACCTCCACTCCGGTAACGGCATCTACCGATCCGGTCGGGAGATTTGTCGATTCCTCCAGCGATCGAAATCTTCTTCAAAGCACATCCGGGAACCGCCCGCTCTATGACCTGACCTCCGATGTCAAGTCGCTTTCTTTTGATGGCACCAACGATCGACTGCAAATCACCTCTGGGGGCGCTCTTGATATATTCCGAAACATTGCCTACGCTACGATCATCGGGGCAGCAAACATTACAGGCGGCGCAAACACGCGCCCTCTCGTGACAATAACGAACAACGTAACAAACCAGCGCGCGGAAGTTGCTAAAACGACAGCAGACAAGCTAAGGGTCGGGGGCAGGAAATTAGACGCTGACTCTTTTGCCAGTGTAACTTCTACCGCTTCCATTAATGGCGCTTGGCATGTTTGCACTGGAAGATTTGATTTTGCGAACGATCTTGTAAGTGCGCGCATTGACCTCGAAACAGCCGAGAGCGGAGCGGTGGGATGGGGCGCGGGTAGCGCAACGTCCGATACGGCCAGCGGGGCTATCTACTTTGGCTCCAACTCGGCCAATTTCATGCTGGGGAAGATCGGGCGAGTTGCCATTGTACCGCAGAACATATCAGCGGCTCTTGAAGAGCAGATAATTCGTTGGGCTGGTCAGGGGGCCGCCCTCTCGTTCCCTTTTGACCTGTACGACTACTATGTTGATAGTAGTCTTGGGAGCGATACAAATGTTGGAACGCAGGCGCTGCCGTTAAAGACGATTGCCGCGCTTCCCTCAACTTCCAACGTCCGCATCGGATTGAAGCGCGGGTCGTCATGGCGGGAATCCCTTGCGGTCAGTTCCGGTGCATCGGTCGGCGCTTATGGTGATCCTACTGACCCAATGCCTGTCCTTGATGCTGCCGATGTTGCGGGAACGTGGTCTAAAACCGGCGGCCAGACTAACGTCTATGACCAGTCATGGTCGCACGAATACTCGGCGGGCAAATCCTATCTTTCGCTTTGGGAGGACGGCGAGCGCCTGCGTTGGCAAAGTTCAATCGCTCTTTGCGATTCAAATCCCGGCTCTTACTATGTCGCCACGCCATCCAGCACGACGACAACTGTTTATGTCCACCCGAAAAGCAGCACCGACCCGACGAGCGACGGCAAGATCTATGAGATTTCCAAGCGCCTGAAGGGGCTGCAACTGGGCGCGGGGTGCCAGGCAAGAAACATCCGAACAAAGCGCCCTGTTCACCACGACGGCAGCCTGACGGTTGGAGCTGGCGGTCGAATAGACGGTTGCATTGGCGAGGATGGCTGCGTCCATAACATTTTCCTGGCTGAGGACGCCGCCGCTTATGACTGCATCGCGTGGAAAGCTGACTGGGCTGACCGAAATACGGTCACTATGTTCATTGCCTTTGTCTCTGACGGCACCGGACATACTGCTCGTTTCGAGCGTTGCATTGCAGTCAACGATCCGGCTAAAATCACAACGGCGATGCTTGGATTCTACTCGCATACAGGCAGCAATTCGACGCCATGGGGTAGCGTCCAAGTCGTAGATTGTGCGACTTATGGAGTCTATGACGGGACGAGCTTTGCGAACTGCAACGCTTTGTTAGTCGAGCGCCTTAATGCCGCCGCCACGCGCATCGCGATCCGCTCGCGAATTTCCGGTCAATTGTCAGTCATTGACCCGTGGGTTCATCCTGTTGCGGGCTCTGGCGTGGTCGTCGGGGGCGTGTTCACGCAACAGGACAATACCGGCTACGGCGTGATTGAAGGCGTCAGGGTGTACACTGACGATAACACCAGTGGGATAAACCAGGTCGCAAACGGCGGCACCGGCGCGATTGAAGTCAGAAACTCCGTGTTCGTCGGGGATACCGTTGGCGGCAATCTTGCGGCGGTTGGCAACACCGACAACACAACGCCCCTGAACGTGCATCATTGCGTCATTTCGGGCTTGGAACGCGCTTACAACGCGCTCGGCACTTCGGCTTGGGAAAGCGATTACAATAATGCTTATCCCAGTTCCATAGATGTCCGATATGGGGGTACGACCCATGGTTCTTTCTCGGCGTACAGATCTGCGCAGCCGACTCGCGATCTGAATAGCGTCACGACCGATCCGGGTCTTGCCGATCCGGCAAATGGTGATTTTTCCGGAACTAATATTCCTGCCGGGATGGGTCTGGAACGACCAAGTATTAGCTATACGGCCATACCGACCGATGAAGAACTGGCGGCGATGTAGCTAATGCACGTCCCTTCGCTTCTCCGGCTTCTTCTCTGGGACTGAGGGCTTTACCTCGTCATTGCGAGCCCCGACGTGCATCAGAGCCAGCAAGAAGAGAGTTACAATAACGCCGGACACATTGCCGGCAATGAACGCCGTCCAACTCCACCACATGGGCGGAATCCTAGCCGATCACGCTAGGGAAGGGAATCCCTAATTTACGAGCGGCCCCCGACGAAGCTCGCGACTGCGCCGGGAGCCTGACGATCACAAAGCCGAATGGAGGCCCCATGACCGCTGAGACCAAGCCTAAGCCAGGACGCAAGCGAGGGGCAAGAGGATGAACGACCATCCTTTGGGAGAGCGCATCACCAAGCTCGAAACGCTTTACGAGCTTCTGGATGAGAAGCTGGACGAGATCAAAGCGGCTCAAGTCCAGCAAGCCACCTCAACACGACGCCTGGAGGACCAGTTCGTCCAAGTCGGCGCATGGAAAATGGCGATCGTCGCCTTTCTTCCAATCCTTGGCGGCGTGATCGGCGCGAAGTTCACGGCCATCACTAACTTCCTCGGCTTCAAGTGAGGGCGCCATGAAGTATATCATGATCGCCTTGCTCGCCATAGGGTTTCTCGCTGTCGGCAGGGCTCATTCGCAGATGGCGTGTTCACCCCTTGATGACATTGCCGCCGCTCTCATGGCCCCGAAGTATGGCGAGTCTCCGGTGTTTGAAGGAACCGACACGACGGGAACGAAAGCCTTTATCATCTTCGCCAATCCAAAGACGGGAACATGGAGCGTAGTCGGAATTCCAACCCCTGGCGTGGGCTGTCTGAGTTTTGCGGGGAAGGGCTTCAAACTGCCGCGCGAGTTCAAGTCTCCGGCAAAGCCTCCTGCGGGCAAGGCGACATGAAAACCCGCCGCAATCATCCCCGGATTGTTGCTCAGAGGCTTGGGCTTGGGAACGGCGGAGAACCGATCATCCGGCCCGCCAAGCCATCTCGCATAACCCGTCAGGGAAAGCCAAAGTGGTCGATTATAGCCCGCGCTCGCAAGGGCGGACTGGGAAGAGGCTAGCCCATGGCTAAGAAGCCCAAGCGATACCGCAGCGCCATAACGGGACGGTTTGTCTCTGCCAAGTACGCGGCGAAGCATCCGAAAACAACGGTGGCGGAAAGACGCTAGAGGCGTACCCGACGCCTACACTCCGAAGAGTAACCAGCTTGGCTGGCGTGCATCCCCGAAAGGGATGCCTTCGGCGCCGGGTAGTTATAACGCCTAAGCGTGCTGACGAGGCCGGACATATCACGTCACTCAAAGCCTTGCGGCTAACCAGTGCGCCGGTCAGTGCTGCCCTTCCGGTGGCCCGTTTTCGACGTATCAGCAAACGCCGCTTGTCAGCCCACTGACTCTAT
>JACCDG011182267.1_pt1 | contig 24211 bp, 21 predicted proteins | sample 7442471 | NCBI WGS metagenome assembly JACCDG01 (sample SAMN15323444, study PRJNA562643) | freshwater metagenome | isolation source: river surface water | place: USA:Blue River Watershed | collected 2017-08-17 | reverse complement strand
GTCAATGAACGTGCTTGAGCATATCTATAATTACAAATGGCACTTTGGTGAGCTCGTGCGTATCTTAAAGCCCCAAGGTAAGTTCGTGATGTTTGTACCATTTTTGTACATGTACCACCCCGGGCACAGTGATGGACTTTTAGACTGTCACCGCTATACGCGCGATGCACTTGAGCGCATGTGTGCGGAGGTGGGACTCGAGGCCGAAGTGAAGGAAGTAAGTCGTGGTGTCTGTATCGCAGCGCTCAACATGTGCATCCTCTCGATGCCAAAAATCATTCGACCACTGTTTTTTGTACCCGCTTATCTTCTTGATGGTATTTTAATCAAATACCGACCATTGTACCCTCGACAATTCCCGCTTGGCTACATGGTAGTGGCCGTAAAGAAATAATCCATGGTGCCTATCTATATCTTCAGGCGTAAAGAAGGCATCAAAGATTCGATTCTGTTGACGTTGATGCAGAGTCAAAATGAGTACGAAGGGGGACTTTTCCAACAGATCAAGACTTCACCATTTCGCAACCTAGCTACCTTTGTGGGGGAAGGGGAGTCAGCTTCGTATGTGATGATCCCGCACAATTACTTTGCGATAGAGGGTGACACCGCATACCTAGAGGAAGCAGCTGCGTACGCCAAGCAGATTGGCGCGAAGCTTTTTGTCTTCGCGTACGGCGATAGTGCGGAGCCGATTGTCATTGATAACGCCATTATCATCCGTTCCTCAGCCTACACCTCTCGTCTGCGACCAAACGAGATCATCATGCCGGCTTTTGTTGAGGATATTGGCGAACAGTTTGGCGTTTATTATCGTGAGAAGACAGCGACAGTACCCACCATTGGTTTTACGGGGTGGGTACGATTTAATGATTGGAAGCAGGAGTACAAGTACCAGGTAAAAATCTGGCGTTCAAAAGTGGCCATTTGGTTTGCGGGTGCACCAAAGCCATCGCTCCAAGGACTCTTTTATCGTCGTCAGTCGATTGCCTTTATAAATGCAGCTATGCGAGTAACTGGGCGTTTTATTTTGCGAGGCTCGTACTCTGGAAGTGCGAAGACCGTTGAAGCCGATCCGAGTCTAATACGAAAACAATTTGTTGATTCTATTACAGCAGCCGATTTGTCCTTGATAGTAAGGGGGGATGGAAATTTCTCACTACGTCTGTTTGAGGTCTTGTCCTTGGGGAGGGTGCCAGTATTTATTGATACGGAGACACCACTTCCTCGTGCAGCTGAAATAGATTATGATGCCTTTATGATCCGTGTACCGTACCAAAACATTAGTCAGATAGATACGATTGTTGGTGATTTTTGGGATAATCTTACTTCTCATGCGTACATCGAAATGCAAAAAACCGCTCGAATTGTATTTGAAACAAAATTACGGGCCGATCGTTTTTATACCGATTTATTTGCCACGCTATGAGTATACTTTTTAACGCGCTCATTTCCATTTCGAGCCTTTTTAAGGCCCCACTTTCAATGCGCCGCAAACTCCTTATTTTGTGGTGGTACCTTTGTATCTTGGTCGCCTTGCCGTTTGCGCCATTGACGCGCCAGCGACGAATGTATTGTGCTGGATTTGTGATTGAAGGATTTGATCTTTCAACGTTGCGGTTTCTTTATGAAGAAACCTTTCTTCGCCAGGAATACAACGTACAACTCAAAGTGACTCCTTATTGTGTTGATGCCGGAGCCAATATTGGTATAGCGACCTTATTTATTAAGTGGCTCTATCCAGAGGCGCATGTGCTCGCCATTGAGCCTGATCCTGCTACCGTCGAACTACTACGCAAAAATGTCGTGCGAAACAAACTCACGAATGTAACTGTCTTTCATGGCGCCATTGGTGATCACCCAGGTGAATTGAACCTTTACGTGCACCCAACTAAAAAAGGTTCACTCAAGATGAGTACCTATGCGCGGAAGGGGATGACAGTGGAGGTGCAGGTTCCGGCTGAACGCTTATCGACGCTCCTTTTGAAAGCGGGGTGGACACAGGTTGACTTAGCGAAGATCGATATTGAGGGGGCGGAGTGGCAAGTGCTACATGACCTCACGACTAGTGGCTGGCTCACCAAAGTACAGCAGTACGTAATCGAATACCATCACCTGATGGGTACGCACGAATCAAAGTTCGGAGAATTCCTCAAGGACTTTGAAGCAGCAGGCTATCTCTATCAAATGAATACCAAGTCATTACCGTATAACCACGCGCCACAGTTTCAGGACATTCTCCTCTACCTGCAGCGGAAAACCTAACACTATGGCCACTGACACCCGTAGCGTTATTGTGTATGTGCTCCCGAGTCTCGTGGCTTCGGGTGGTATTGAGCGCCAATTTTTGGCCCAGATGAAAGTGATTGATACCACGAAGTTCATTGTCCATGTGGTGACTCTCTGTACGTATGCTGGTCGGGAATCACTGTATGAACAACTGCCGGCACATGTGACAGCGCATGAACTATCGTGGCGAGGAGGATTTGATGTACGGACCGTTTGGACGTTGTTTTGTCTCCTGCGCCGTATACGACCGGCGGTCGTGGTATCAAGCATGGTGACCGCCAATACCCTGACACGCTACTTACGACCGTTTGTTGGCTTTCAGGTAATAGCGCGCGAGCATAACACCTACGAAGACAAGACCTTGCGACACAAAATCCGGGATCACATCGGTGCGTACTTCTCGAGTCGCATTGTGGCGGTCTCAAAGACTGTGGCTGATTTCTCCTCACGCCAATCGTGGATACCACGACGCTGGTTTACGGTTATCTATAATGGGATTGATATCAATCGCGTGGCGGAATTTTTGGCTACCGAAGCGCCAACTAAAGTCGAAGCGCTACGGGCGGAGTTTGGCTGGGGGGAGGGGACAAAGATTCTTCTCAACGTGGCCCGACTTAAAAAGCACAAAAATCACCAACTCCTCATCGACGGATTTGCGCTCTATCTCAAAGTGCATCCCACCGCTGACATGGTCTTGTGTATCGTCAGTGCCGGAAGCGAAGAAGCCAATCTGCGGGCGTACGTGACCGAGCTTGGCCTTGATGGTCGCGTCGTGCTCACTGGCTACCGTAATGACGCGTTCACTTTTTTTGCCGCCGCCAAGGTATTTTTTCTCACCTCTGATATCGAGGGTTTTCCGAATGTCGCCATCGAAGCGCTGGCCTTTGGGGTACCAGTGGCATCAACCATGGTGTCGGGAATTGATGAGCTCGTAGTAGATGGAGAGCAGGGGAAGCTCCTCGAACGCACGCCAGAATCGGTTTGTGCTACAATTGAGTGGTTTTTTGAGTTATCAGATGAGGCATATACCGCTTTGTCTCTACATGCTAAGGCCACTGCCGCCAACTTTGAAATCAAACGGATTGTACACGAATATGAAGACTTATTCTGCGAACTCATAACGAGAAAATGATATGAAAGAAATTTGCGGTGATGTTCGTCTCACCTTTACTCAAAAATTACAGTACCTAGCGCTCAATATTCCTCGTGGTTTTTGGGGGTACCTCACCTTACTCAAAAGTACACACGTAGCACCACGATTTTCTTTTTCAGAAATAAGTACTGAATCACCGACGAGGCAGCTCCTTGATCGGGTGTTTTCTCGTGTGTTACAGGAAGCGGTCCCCAAGAAGACCATTGATGTATTTGATATCGGCTGTGGTACTGGCTATGTTCGTGATGTGTTGGCCTCCTATGGCTACAGCGGGACATATACCGGCATTGATATGGTGCGTGAGGGAGCGTATAGCGATACGCACAAGGCTTTTAGTTCGACGCTTATCGTTGATGACGTCACAACACTCAAAACCGATAAGAAATTCGATCTGGTTATTAGTATGACCGTACTCGAACACGTGGTTGACGATACAGCGGCGGTGGTGGTCTCGCATACCATCGTCAAACCAGGTGGTATGCAAATCCATGTCGTGCCCATGTTCCCAACGCTGTTCTTGTACTTTTGGCACGGGTTCCGTCAGTACAATAAACGTCGCTTAAAAATGTTGTTTGGAAAAGCTGACGAAGCCACTGCATATTATCGGGTGGGGGGATTAGCGAGCTTTTTTACCCACTGGTGCTGGATTACGCTTCCGGAACGTATCTTGGGCCTCGGGACGATTCGTAAACGTTTACCAAAATTGTATCGTTTGTCACTGTTTGTGAGTTTTAAGATTGATTGGTTTTTGCCTTTTCTCGCGACGGCCTATATTATTGTGAAGCGAAACAAATAATTTTACACATATGCATATTGTCCACGATACTACCGCTATCAAAAACCGAGCTGATCGGTATGAATTTCTCAAGCGACATTTTGAAAAAGAAATCAAAGAAGCGACATCAATCCTTGATGTTGGATGTGATGATAACTTTTTGAAACAAATCTACGGTGACAAAGTATTTGGTATTGATATTGGGGGGAAGCCTGATCGGGTAGTTGATTTGGAAAAAGAGTCTTTACGATTCCTGGCCGACAAAAGTTATGATCTTTCGATTTGTACTGAGGTGCTTGAGCATATTGATAACCTCCATGAAGTATTTCGCGATATACAGCGAGTGACCAATCGCTACATGATTATCTCGATTCCGAATTCAATTTCGTATCACCGACTTAATAAAATCTACAAGACGCACCGGACCGGTAAGTTTTATGGTCTGCCACTCGAGAAGCCGGTAGATCGCCACAAGTGGTATTTCTCGTACCGTGAAATCGTAGATTTCTTTACCGGGCATGAAAAGGCGGGAACCTATACCATTGAACGAGTGATTTATCAGTATCCAATTCGCTACAACGAAGAAACACGCTTTTTGAAGAAATTGAAACAATCTATAATTGCTGCGGTAGTTACTAGTCTTGGTTTGAAGCGTCACTCAAGTAGTGTATTTGTGTTACTCCGTGCAACTCAGCATGAAAGTTAGTGTCGTCATTGCAACCTATAATCGTGCGGGCACGCTCTCGCGTTCGCTTGAGAGCGTGCTCTCCCAGACCCATCAAGATCTAGAAGTAGTGGTGGTTGATGACGGTTCAACAGATACTACAATTAAAACACTCACTTCATACCAAGAGCGTGATGCACGTATTCGAATTATTGCATTGGATAAAAACAGTGGTGCTTCAGTAGCTCGTAACCGGGGACTTGATGAGGCGTCGGGTGACTACATTATGGTTTGGGATAGTGATGACGTCTTGTATCCGCAGGCCATTGCGACGGCTCTTCTCGTTTTTTCAAAACACCATGCGGTTGGGGTAGTCTCAGCCCCTTGTCGACAGTTACTGGCGGGGCAGGAAATAGCCTACCAAAAACGTGATGAAGGTATCCTTACCCTAGGACAAATTATTTCGAAATATGTTCCCAATAATGAAAAAGTCCGCATCGTAAAGCGAGAGTTTTTTGCTACCGTACGATATTCAGCGCGCAACATCGACTTTATGGTTAATGGCTATTTGGCCAAACAAACAACCTGGTATCACCTGGCAGATGAACTGGGTGATTTGTATCTCGAGTCCGATGGCGTTTCCTTGACCTTAGATCGAAAGATATTTAAGTCAGATCGTTCGATGGCACGAGTCCCACATTTAGTGCAGTACTTACGTGATTTTAAAACTGATTTGCTGACCCACGCCCCGTACCGGTACGGGGCCCTGTCCTATGGTGTCTCAATTGGACTACTCTTGATGGGACAAAAACGTGACGCGATACAGTATGCCGCGGCTGCCGTACGCTATGATTGGTCACTAAAGCACGCGTTGTGGTTTCTCTTTGTACTGTTGCCTGCCTCAGGCTACGTGCTCCGCAGGTACACCGGTGCCGCCTAGGGGTCGATAAAAATACCAAAGGACGATAATGAGACGAGTTATCTCGCAGATAAACATGGCTCCGAGTACGCCGAAGATACCAAAAAGTGGGGTAAGGACGAGTAGCAGGATAATCTTGAGGCCAGGGATAACGGTCTGGATAATGTAAAGCGCTTTGGTATCTGCGTGCGCTTTGATGGCTTCTTGTAGCAATCCGGCCGGGAAGAAGAGTATCAAAAAAGCGAACACTTGTGAGTAGATAATGGCTTCCGTGTAGGTAGGAACAAAATAGGTGAACAGGAAAGGAGCAATGAGGATATAGCCAAGAACAATACCAGCTGAGACGAGGAGGAGTGCGAGGAGTTTTGGAATCATAGTCGCCTGGAGGTGGTTGAGCGAGCGCTGGCTGAAGCGGGGGAGGGTGATGGTGGTGAGGATCTTATTGAGGTAGCGGAGCTGCTGGGCGGGGGCAATCGCAATGGTGTAGACCGCAAGTTGTACTGGACCAAGGACGTGCCAGACTACCACTTTGTCGAGTTGGTACGAGATACCACCAAGCACGTTCATGAGACTGAGGTGTTTGCCGTAGGTGGTTGAACGGTGATCACGTTTATCATTTGGCTTGTAGTGATTGGTGACGACATAGTAGAGGACAAGGTGGAGCACTACCTGACTGACCATATAGACTGCAAAAAGGGTGAGAATAGAGGTGGTGAAATAGAGGGCAATGAGCGAAGTCAGTACCGGCACCACATTAATGAGGATACCCACAATGCTGTAGTTTTTGTGGTCATGTCGTCCATTGATGAGTGCTGTATAGAGGGGGAGGGAGTTTACCAGCGGTGCAGTCAATGTCGCTACAAGACTACCAATACCGATGATCAGGTTGCCCTGCCAGAGATAGTAGCCACTAATCGCAAGACCGAGGCCAATCATGCCAAAGCTGTAGCGGAGCGAGGTTTTGATGCCGGCCTTTAGTTCGCCCTCATACCCGTGAGCAACTGAGCGGGTGACGGAGGTAGCAAAACCCGTCAAGGCAATGACACTGATAAAACCAAAAATAGTGAGGAGGTACTTATAGGTACCGAAATCGTTTTCGCTGAGGGTATTCGCTAAGAGCACGGTGAGGACAAGGCTCCCGACACTCCCAATCATTTGACCCCCAAAAAGCCAGAGCGTGCTCGGGAGGTGAGTACGCAGCGAGAGGTGGCTGCGTCGTTCAAGGCTAGAGATAACTGATGACCACATGCAAGGATAGGTATATCTTATCAAACTCTTGTTAAAGCGGATATGTTACAAGTCTTTCCATTTCGATTTTTGAGGGTGTATACTAGACGGGTATGGAAAATCAATCAGTCGTGTGTCTGTCTTGTCAGTCACCCCGTGTGACCGTTCTCACACACAATATGAACAAATGCCAAGCCTGTGGTTACTTTTTTGTCGCAGTTGCCGAGCGAGACCGTCAACAAGAAAATTTTCAACTTATTACCAATAATCCTGTAGATACTGAAAGTCTAGCAAAATTGAAGTTAAAATATCCAAAAGAAAATCATGTAAAGCGCGAACTATATAAGCAATATGCTGAAAAAGTCATTAATTGGTATGGGCCTTCAGTTGCGGTATTAGATGTCGGTGCCAGCGGCGGTTTCTTTTTGAATGAAATTGAGAAGCGCGGAGCCAGCCAGGCAAACTTACGTACTCTTGAAGTCGATAAGACCTACCAGGCTCTAACTGAAGACTATTTTGGCTACGCTGGTGATATAGAAAATATTGAGACGTACAAACCTGAAAGACAATTCCATTTGATTAGTATGTTTGATGTGCTTGAACATGTACACAAGTTTTGGGATGCGCTTGCAACCATACATAATACCCTCACACCAGATGGCCGCCTGTTATTAAAATTACCAAACGCGCGGTGGGCATACCTTAAGTACAAAATGGCCTTATTACTTGGCTGGGACCATAAAGTTTCTCGATATATCTACCAAGAACCAGGTGGACACCTCAACTATTGGAATTACCAGTCCATCAAAACTTTAGAGAAAGCGGGATTCGAACTTGAATCATTTGTTTATGTCTACCCATATAAACAACAATTTAAAAAACAACATTGGTTAAGATTTTCCGGCTACTATATTAATGCCATTTTTAGTTTAAATCTCTTTCCAGAGTTTATTGTCATTTTCAAGAAAAGATAACCTTTTAGAGGTAGAGATAGTTAAAATCAGTAAGCATTGGCATAACTGACACATATGAAAGAATTACAGATTGGTTTTATTGGCCAGGGATTTATTGGTAAGCACCTCGCTGACGATTTTGCTGAACGTGGCTTTCGGGTTGTGCGCTATGCGCTTGAGCCTGACTACGCAGACAAAAAAGACGCTATTGCGAATTGCGATATTGTCTTTATTGCCGTACCAACACCTACTACACCAACCGGTTTTGACTCACGGATTCTCGAAGCCGTGTTACCACTGGTGGGGGCTGGCAAAACAGCCGTGATTAAATCAACCATGCTTCCGGGTACAACCCTTCGTTTGCAAAATCAATTTCCCGACATTGTAGTACTTCACAGCCCAGAATTTTTGCGGGAAAAGAGTGCACGTGAAGATACCAAAGAACCGCTCCGCAACATTGTCGGCATGCCAATAACTGACGAACGACATCAAGCAGCCGCCGAACAGGTGATGGCAGTTTTGCCCAAGAGTCCGTATACACTCATCACAGGCGCAGCCGAAGCGGAACTCATCAAATACGCTGGAAACAATTTCCTTGCACTTAAGGTCATCTTTATGAACATGGTATATGATGCAGCTAAGGCAGTGGACGCAAATTATTCTGTGATTACAGAAGCCATGAAAGCTGATCCACGAATTGGTGTTAGTCACATGAATGTCATCGATCAAAGTGGACATCCGGGGAGTATGCCAGGTCGCGGAGCGGGTGGTCATTGTTTTCCAAAAGACTGGGCAGCCTTCACTGATTGGTACAAGGTAACCTGTGAACAAGATACGGCTGGTTGGGTGGTATTAGAAGCTGTGGAAGCAAAAAATGTTGAGCTACTGCGTACGAGTCAAAAAGATGTTGACTTACTTGCTGGTATTTACGGGGAATAAGAACTGATATGCCTACTCCAAAAACTAAAGTTGTCGTAGTAGGTGGTGGCACAGGTACCTATACGTTGTTGCGCGGTTTGCGACCCTACCATGAGGAGCTGGATATTGCGGCGATTGTGACGATGGCTGATTCCGGAGGTTCAACTGGTCGGTTGCGGGACGAGTTTGGACAATTACCCGTAGGGGACGTACGACAAGCACTCGCTGCGCTGGCTACTGATGTTTCGGGCGCCAATAATCTTCTTCGTGACTTATTTCTATATCGATTTAAAAGTGGAGAAGGGCTTTCTGGTCACAATTTTGGCAATCTCTTTTTGACCGCCCTTATTGACATACTTGGTAGTGAGTCTGAAGCAATTGCGGCTGCCAGTGAACTATTACGTATTCGCGGACGAGTCATACCAGTCACTACGGATCATGTCAACTTACAAGCACGTTATCTATCAGGACGTGTCATTGTTGGTGAACATGCTATAGATGAGTCAGATGGAGACAATATCTATGACCGCATTGTGGAACTTACTTTGACACCTAATGCGCAGATAGCAAGAGAAGCAAAGGAAGCAATTATTGCAGCGGAGTATATTATTTTTGGTCCAGGGGACTTTTATACGAGTATTCTCGCTAATGTAGTTGTGGATGGTTTTTCTGCGTCAGTTGCACAGAGTAACGCCACAACTATATTTGTGGCAAATCTGATGGCTAGACCTGGTCAAACGATTGGTATGCAATTATCTGATTATGTTGCTGAGTTTGTGCATTACCTGAATAAACCGCCTGACATTGTTTTGGTTCCAGACGCCCCCTTATCCGTCGTCTTAACAACGCACTATAAAACTGTTGATGGAGTCCATCCAGTTTCATATGAATTACAGTCAAATGAAGTCAGTCTTTGTCGTGCAGCGATTGTAAATAATGAAATTATCACAGCGCAACCAGGTGATGCACTTTCTCGTAGTTTGATTAGGCATGATAGTAACGCATTGGGACAGGCAATCATTGAGCTGCTCCACAGTCAAGCTAATTAACTACAACAAAGCACTGTATACTAGGGCTAGTATGGACAATGGTCGTTATATCCAGGAAGCCAAGGAGACACTTGATGCGATATTGCGAGCCGAGAGAGTCGCTTCGCAAAAGGCGACAGAATCGGTCGAGTCAATACAAGCTGCCAGAAAAAAACCAGTAGCAGATTTGACAAGTAATCGTACCAAAACCCGCGTACTATTTATTACCACTGATATTAATATACTTAATCAGGCCACTAAATCGCTTGATGGGTTTACAGCTGTAAATGACTTATTTCATGAAGTACACATTATGGTGCTTCGCACGGGCATTAAGTCAAGAAATCCAGTACTTCGTATTGAGGAAAATACCTGGCTTTATACAGTCACCGCCACTTACGCCTGGCAGTTGCCATTTTTCGCTTGGTCGGCACTAGAAAGGGAGTTGGTGTTTGCGGACGGCTTTCGTCCCGATATCGTCGTAGCCCTAGATGTGGGAGCTAGCGCCTTTTGTGCCTATGGCGCTGGAATGTATTACAATCGTTCGATTCAGATACATATATCTAAACAGTATCAATCCCCGGTAAAGTGGCTGGCACGTTGGTTTCATAACTGGCTTATCAGACGTTTTTTGAGTATTCGAGTAACAACGGAAGAATTAGTTGCAGCTTATCGTAAACAGTTTGGTCCTGAGTATGACATTTCTATTTTGCCTATCTATCGAGGTTATCTCGCAGATTTCACTGGACAACAGGGGGTGTACCTTAAAAAAAAGTACCCCCAATTTAACTTTATAGTATTGTATGTGGGAGATTTGACAGCAACCTCAACTGCCTTTGGTACCATTGATTTAATGCGTGGAGTATTGCGTAATCCCCGGGTCGGATTTTTGATGGTGGGGAATGGCACTGGTGTAATGGAGTGTGAACGAAGAGCAGAGCTACTAGGAATAAAAGATCAAGTCATTATTGAGCGTAGAGCAGATGATATTAAACAATATGTAGAGAGTGCTGATGTGCTCATTGTGACTGACACAGACAGTGCTGCCGACGAAGTGACACTTTTTGGAGCAGCGGCAGGGACACCTACTATTATGACCAAAACCAATTTACGTGAAGATATATTTCAGGACGGAGAATCCGCATTTATTGTATCTGATGTCCGTTCTTCGCGAATTAATGAAGTCTTATTACGTCTACTAAATAGTAACAGCGAGCGTTTACTTATGCGTGAGAAAAGTCGACAGGCTGTGCTTCGTCGTTTGGTCAACGGTCAACAAGATTATGAAAAACTTTATCGTGAAAGTATCGAGAGTGCATTATATTTCGGTGTTGATAGATAAACATGCTACACTAAAGCGACCATACAATTACTATGAAAAATAGACGTGGCCCTTCATTCGTTGGCATCGGAGCTTCATATACAGCGTTATCACAAATAACTTTATGGCTCAGTGAACATGACCAAATTAGTGACCATATTCCAATCGGAAATTTTTTCAATACTGAGGCATTCACTAAAAAAGGATATGATTGGTACGAGAAGAGGCTTAACGGTGGCAGTTGGGGGACTGGGCAACTTTATGGTGATGTGACCCCAGGGTATTTACTACATCCAAAGGCAGCAAGCAGAATTGCTACTTCTTACAGCGACGCTAAATTATTTTTAGTCGTCAGACACCCACTTAAGCGCGCCTTGGCAGCGTATATTGCCCACCAGACTATTGATAAAAGTGCCAAGTTACTATCGGCTGGAGCCTACCTTTCAAAAGAATCATGGTTACAGACTGAAAGTTGCTACGCAGATCATCTGATGCAATACAGTGAATACTATTCACCTGTAAATTTACATATTATAGTGTATGAAGATCTCCTAGCGGACCCTCTTAAAACTATGAAGGAATTATATGCGTATTTAGGTGTTAATGACGCTTTGGTGCCAAAAGGACTCAAACAATTAGTCCCTCCAGTCGACCCACCTAAAAACCCAGGTTTAATTAAACGAGGAATATTTGGTATTAAGAAAAACTACAAAAAAATAACAACACGAAAAATCCCGCCTCTGTTTTCAGCCGAACCGGATATAACAGCATTACTTACCCCTGAAGAATTAGACCTCTTTAAGGCTAGTTTTAGGCCGTCTGCTAATCGTCTATCTCACCTAATGGGAAGAGACATGGTAGCTTTTTGGGAGTTAGATTAGAAAGTAAATTAAAAAACCGCCAGAGATAGTTAGATCGCCATAAACTAGTCTTTATATTTTGTTTCTAACTGAACTTTCCCGATACTGATCTGTTTTGTTTATTAAACGCTACATGTATCATGCAAAAGTGCGGTTTGCGTTTTCTTCGATTATTTAGGGGATTGGAATTTTGGAAAGACATTAGGAATAGTAATTCGTCTAGTGATAAGGTAATTTTTTCATGTGGTATAGTAGTAGCCATATGAAAGATATTTTGCAAGGCATTATTTATGTGGGTCTGTTTGCGGTACCATTTTTAACCCTTTACGTGGCAAACGAAAACTTTTTTCCGTACATTACTGGTAAAAACTTTTGGTTCCGAATTATTGTTGAAGTCGTGTTAGCTGCTTATATTATTTTGGCGCTCCTTGATACTACATTTAGACCGCGGTTTTCATGGCTGTTGGCGACTTTTGCAGCCTTGCTTAGCGTGATGTTAATCTCGACTTTGGGAGCCGAACATATAACGACTGCACTCTGGAGTAATTTTGAACGTATGGACGGGTACGTAACGCTAGTCCATGTGTTCTTATACTTCTTGGTATTGGCTGGTATGTTCAAAAGCCGTGCCATCTGGACCTACTTCCTCAACACTACAGTTGGTGTGGCGGCTCTGGTGGCGCTGCAAGGCGTGGCGCAGCTTTCGGGCGGTACTACTCGTGTTGATAGTACCCTTGGTAATGCTGCCTACATGGCGGTATACATGCTCTTCCATATCTTCATCGTCGGGCTTCTCTTTGCGCGCACTAAGGTAGTGCCATACCGTGTCATTTACGGCTTGTTGATTGCTCTCTTCGTCTTTGTCCTCCTCCAGACTGGTACGCGAGGTACCGCTATCGGTCTCGCCACGGGCTCACTCGCCATGGTGGCCTACATGGTACTATTTGCCACTCGAAACCCACAGATTCGTCGGTACGCAGTGATTGCTACTGTGGCGCTTGTGGTCGTATTCTCTGGTTTTTTTGCCGTTCGTGATTCAGCCTACATCCAAAGTAAGCCGGCTCTAGCTCGTATTGCGAACATTGATCTCGGTAACGACCTGCGGGTTCGTTCCATCATCTGGGGTATGTCGGTAGAAGGAGTAAAGGAACGTCCATTGTTTGGTTGGGGGAACGGTAACTTCAACTACGTCTTTAATGAGCAATACGATCCACGTCTCTATGGTCAGGAACAGTGGTTTGACCGGGTACACAACATTGTATTCGATTGGTTGATTGCCGGTGGTGTCATTGGTCTATTGGCGTACGCGAGTATTTTTGCCGCCATATTCTACTACCTCATTATTGTGGCCTGGCGAAAGGAGAGCCCAATTCCGGTCCTGGAGCGCGGTATTCTCGTAGGCTTGACCGTTGGGTATATGACACACAATCTTGTGGTGTTTGATAATATCATCAGTTACATTTTCTTTGCGGTCTTGCTGGCGCTCGTCCATAGCTACTACAGTGAGGAATGGGGTGGCTTTATGAAGCACTCACTACCAAAGCCAATTGTGACGCAGATTGCGGCGCCAATTATCGTTGTACTTGCAGTCATTGTGGTGTATGTCGTCAACGTACCTGGTATGCGCGCAGCTTCTGGTATTATTGATGCCTTCCGTACCCAAGACATTGCCGAGCGTCTCTCGACGTTTGAAGAAATCCTCGCACTCAATTCCTTTGCGCAGCAAGAAATCGTTGAGCAACTCGCGCAGCAGGCGATGGGTATTGCCCAGAACCCAGGCGCAACTGATCCTGCCTTGCGTGATAAGTTCTTAGCCACTGCTGAATCTGAGTTGCAAAAGATGGTCAAAGAAAAGCCGGGTGATGCTCGACTCCACGTCTTCCTCTCGAGTTACTATCGAGCTACAGGCGACCAAGCGAAGGCGCAGGCGGAACTCGCAGTCGCTCGTACACTTTCACCAAAGAAACAGGCGATTATCCTCCAGCAGGGAGCTGTAGAAATTGCACTTGGTAACCACGAAGCCGCTCGCGATTTCTTTGAGGAGACATTTCGTCTTGACGAGACCAACGATGAAGCCCGTGAGTATTACTATGCTTCACTATTGTTTACTGCTGAATCTGAAACAGCCGAAGGTCTGTTGGCATCAACAACACCAGAATTTAAGGATCGCCTAGCGAACAGTGATTTTGTTTTCTCAGCACTCAATCAAGCGAAGCAGTACGAAAAACTCGCTGGTCTCTATGAACAGCGCGTGCTTATAACTTCTGACAATGCGCAACAATGGGCAAGTCTCGCCTTCCTCTACTACCAGCTTGGTTTGGAAGCTTCAACGACCAACAAAGATCGTCAGCGTATCATGACTGACAAGGCAATCGAGACATTGTCGCGGGGCGCCAAAGCAGTGCCAACCTTCGCACCAACTGCCGAGTGTGTATCAACTAATCTCAAGGCCGGACGAGCACCTGAAGTAGGCTGTCAGTAGTCACATTTGCCATGGCTGATTTAGTGGTACAAGAAGCAGTTTCTCTCGCATTGCACACAACTCTTAAAGTTGGCGGCACTGCGCGCTACTATATTACCGCTATAACCGAAGGGGCAGTGCTAGAGGCAGTACAGTTTGCAAAAGAGCGGCAATTGCCGCTCTTTGTACTTGGAGCCGGCTCAAATGTACTAGCTTCTGACGGAGAGTACGCCGGTGTTGTGCTCTATATCGGACTCTTGGGAAAAGAGGCTGTTATCGACCCAGAGGCTGGCACGGTACTGTATACCGCCGCAGCCGGTGAAGACCTCGATACGATAATAGCTGGTACCGTCGAGTCTGGCTGGTGGGGGATGGAGAATCTTTCTGCGATTCCGAGCTCTATTGGTGCGGTGCCAGTCCAGAACGTAGGCGCCTATGGAGTAGAAGCCAGTCAGTTAATTCACTCAGTGCGTGTCTATAATGGACAGACAGAACAGATTGAAACCTGGACCGCCGATCAGTGTCAGTTTGCGTATCGTGATTCACTATTCAAGCATGAAGCCGGTCGTGGTGTCATAGTGCTAGCAGTCACGTTTCGATTGTCTCTCGCGCCAACACCGCGCTTAAGCTATAAGGACCTTGCGGAATACTTTAGTGATAGTGTGCCAACGCAGCGCGCCATTCGCGCAGCAATTATTGCTATACGAGGAAAGAAATTTCCTGATTGGCGATTAGTTGGCACGGCCGGATCATTTTTCAAGAATCCGATTATTCCGTCCACTCATGCTGCGGTACTCAAAGAACAGTATCCAGAGCTGCCAGTGTACGATACAGAGGTAGCAGCTATGAAGAAGGTATCACTTGGGTTTGTACTCGATAAAATTTGTCAGCTCAAAGGATACTGCGAAGGACCAGTCTGTCTCTACCAAGACCAGGCGCTTGTGCTTACGGTTGTGCCTGATACAGATGCAACTGTTGTAATCGAGTTCGCAAAAAAAATTTCTGAAAAAGTTTTTGCAGCGACAAATATTTCAATTGAGTGGGAAGTAGTTTTACTTTCGTAGTAATACGAAGAAAAAATTTCTCATTTGAACTTTTTTTATTTTTTTCTTATCCACACAAATGTTTGAAATCAAATTGTGTGAAAAAAATTTACACGTGATAATAGATGTAAGCAGACATTCTCTCAAACAGTTCGTTCTTTAAGGCGAGAGAGTCATGCGGTCGAAATTTATTCAACTAACTCTCATCACATATATATGGCAGTAGCAAAAAAGAAGGCCGCTAAGAAGGTAGCCAAGAAAGCTGTAAAGAAGGCTCCAGCAAAGAAGAAGGTAGCCAAGAAAGCTGTAAAGAAGGTTGCCAAGAAGGCTGCCCCAAAGAAGGCCGCAAAAAAGGTAGCAAAGCGCAAGTAAGACACCTCCGTGTCAAACTGATTGCATAAAACCGCCATTGGCGGTTTTATGATGTCTTTGTTTTTCTTTAAAAAAAACGGTATACTTGGCGAACTATGTCATTTTTAGATAGATTTTTTGGCCCATCTTACCAAAAAGAATTAACCACATTAGCACCTACCATAGCTGAAATTAACCAACTTGAGGCCACCTATGCTGAAGTCTCCATTGAACATCTGCGTGACACGACAGCTAAGCTCAGGGCAAAACTTACTGAAGGTAACGGAGTGACTCTTGATAGTATCTTGCCAACTGCATTTGCATTGGTGCGAGAAGCTAGTAAGCGAACTTTAGGCTTACGTCATTATGACGTACAGTTGATTGGGGGTGCTCTGTTACATCAAGGGAAAATTACAGAGATGCGCACTGGTGAAGGGAAGACGCTGGTTGGAACGCTTCCGGCATTTCTTAATGCGCTTTCAGGTCAGGGTGTCCATGTAGTGACCGTTAATGACTACTTGGCGAGACGTGATGCGGCGTGGATGGGTCAGGTGTATGACCTACTTGGTCTTTCGGTCGGTATTATTAATAGTACCGGTTCGTATTTGTATGATGCGTCACACGTTGAAAAAGATCGTGAGCGTGATGATGTGGGTTCATACAAAGTCGTATATGACTTTTTGCGTCCCTGCACTCGTACCGAAGCCTATGCGGCTGACATTACCTACGGTACTAACAGCGAATTTGGGTTTGACTATCTTCGCGATAATATCGAATTTGATACCACCCGTTTACGACAACGTGGGCATCAGTACGCCATCATCGACGAAATCGACTCCATCCTCATTGACGAAGCGAGAACACCACTGATTATTTCAGCACCTGCTCAGGATTCAGAAAATCTCTACACTATATTTGCCGGCATCGCAAAACAGCTCAAGCCAGAAGAGCATTATGTTGTCGACGAAAAACTGCGCAGTGCGACGTTGACGAACTCAGGTATTGAAGCAGCAGAAAAAATGCTCGGCGTTGACAATATCTACACCGACAAGGGTATCAAGTATGTACACCATCTCGAGACGGCCGTTCGCGCAACGGCGCTCTATACGCGTGACAAGGAATATGTCGTACGAGATGGAGAAGTGGTAATTGTTGACGAGTTTACCGGCCGTATGCAACCTGGTCGCCGCTGGTCAGACGGTCTTCATCAAGCCATTGAAGCCAAAGAGGGAGTAGCGATTCAGCGTGAGTCACGAACCTATGCTTCAATTACCTACCAGAACTATTTCCGTATGTACGAAAAGCTTTCGGGTATGACTGGTACGGCACTGACCTCTGAAGAAGAGTTCTATACCGTATACAAGCTTGAGGTGGTGCCGGTACCAACTCACCGTAAGGTATCGCGTTCTGATAATACTGACCTGATCTTTCAAAATGAGCCGGGCAAATTTAAGGCGATTATTGCACGTGTCAAAGAAATCAATCTAACGGGTCAGCCAATCCTCATTGGTACTGCCTCAATTGAAGTGAACGAACGTATGTCAGAAGCCCTCACCAAAGCCGGGGTAGCACACCAGGTGCTTAATGCTAAGAATCACGAACGAGAAGGTGAGATTATTGCGGCTGCCGGTATTAAAGGAGCGGTGACGCTTGCCACCAACATGGCAGGGCGTGGGGTAGACATCAAGCTTGGTGGCCCGCAAGCCTCGCCAGCGGAAGCAGAAGAAGTACGAAATCTCGGTGGTCTTTTTGTCTTAGGTACCGAGCGACACGAGGCACGACGTATCGACAACCAGCTCCGTGGTCGAGCCGGGCGACAGGGTGATAGTGGCGCGACACAGTTTTATGTCTCGATGGAAGACTCACTGATGCGGGTGTTTGGTGGTGAACGTGTCAAAAACCTCATGGGCACCTTTGGTATTCCCGAAGACCAGCCAATCGAGATGAAACTTATTTCACGACAGCTAGAATCTGCTCAGACTCGAATTGAAGGATTTCACTTTGATTCACGTAAGCAGGTCTTGGCCTATGACGATGTTCTTAATTTGCAGCGTATTTCAATTTATAAGCGACGTCACAAATTACTCCATCAGGATGTGGCCGAACTCGAAGCGATAAAAGCCGAGGTGATAAGTACAGTCCCAACGGTAGAGGAGGTCTTTGTGGCCAAGGAAGCTGAATTTGGGGTCGAGCACATGAACCAGATGTTCTCACAACTATGTCTACAGATTATCGACTCACTCTGGGTTGATCATCTCGAGATGATGGGGCATATTCGTTCGAGTGTGAACCTGCGCGCCTACGGTCAGCGTGATCCCCTCATTGAGTATCGTCGCGAGGGAACAGAGGCCTTTAAGGACCTCGAGGCGACCATCCTCCATCGTATCGCTGAAGTGCTCCCTGTCATGCAACCAGCCGTGATTGCCAAAGAGGAAGTTACTCACCAAAAGGAAGCAGAAGCAGCACTAAAGGCGAGTGAAGGTGTGGAGTCTAAGGCCGCTCCACGAGTGGCTGAGACACTACCTGGTCGCAATGATATCGTGACTATCACGAACGGTACAAAAACCGAAACCATGAAATACAAAAAAGCTGAACCTCTCTTAGCCTCAGGTTGGCAGCTGGTATCAAAGTAGATATGCGCCACAGTAACCAAAAAGCACCCACGGCGGGTGTTTTTTGGTAATGCAGACCCTCTTTTGATTAACCGCTCCACACATTGCCAAAACTTTTGGCTGCAAAACGTCGCTTCGCCCTCACCATATTCTAATATGACTCGGACTCCAGAACGGTTTTCGCTCAAAACTTTTGTCACTGTTTATGTTCAAGCGTCAATTGAAGATGGTATGATGTCACATATGACACGAATTATTGTTTATGTAGCCACGAGCGCCTTAGCGCTCCTTATAGCAAACGAGATTATTCCCGGCCTTACCATCGATACTTGGCAGACAGCAGTCTTTGCTGCGGTGGTCCTTGGTGTGCTTAACAGTTTTGTAAAACCGATTCTGATACTCCTCACCTTGCCTATTACACTAATTACCCTCGGGCTGTTTATTCTTGTAATCAATGTCCTCTTGTTTATGACGGCTGCATGGCTCCTGCCCGGTTTTGCGGTCGCGGGATTTGTACCAGCCGCACTTGGCACAATCCTCGTCAGTGTCGTTCATTTGTTTGTCGGGAAGACTCAGAAAGCCGACTGATCTATCGCTGAGATGTGGTAGACATAAAACGCCCCCAGGAGAGCGTTTTATGTAAGAAATTACTTTCACTCACAGTCCCGCAAAAGTCGTCTTATTTTTATAGTCATTAACACCCCCTAAAAATCATAAAATTCGCCATAGTCGGTCTACGCTATCAGGAAGAGTGGAACAGAGAGCGTTCGTGGTTGTGGAGAGACGTGGATTGGGGCATTGGAAATAGCCCCAACTCACGGAAATTCGCCATAGTCGCCCTGTGTCATCAAATTGGCGGAATCAAGGGTGTTTGCGGTAGTTGAGAGACGTGGACGTGGCCATTAAGGATAGGCCACGCTCACGGAAATTCGCCATAGTCGGCACAAGCGCCTCGTTGGCTCATTTCTCATTTCATTTTGACTCAGGGAAGTATTTATGGTATGACATGCAGATGTTTACAGATCAAATTACTATCTATGCCGAGGCTGGAGCAGGAGGGGATGGTGTAACGCGCTGGCGTCATGAGAAGTTTGTCCCTAATGCTGGCCCATCAGGCGGAGACGGCGGAGACGGCGGAGACGTCTATATTGAGGCTGTGCGTGACCTTGGACTGCTTTCGAAGTATCTCGGCAATCCACGCTTTAATGCGGCTGCAGGAGTGCCTGGGCAGACCGGGAGTAAGGCTGGGCGCCACGGGGAAGACCTCGTTATCAAGGTCCCGGTTGGTTCAATTGTCACCGATGTAAGTCGCGAACGAGTCTACGAATTCTTTATCGAAGGACACAAAGAACGGGTCTTCAAGGGCGGTCGGGGAGGTCTTGGTAACGAGCACTTCAAGTCCTCAACCAACCGTTCACCAGAAGAAAACACCAAAGGTAAGCCTGGTGAATCAGGAGACCTCAAAATTGAACTGACTCTCGTGGTGGATGTCGGACTCATCGGGCTACCAAACGCTGGTAAGTCGACCCTTCTTAATACGTTCACCAATGCGCGTAGTGCGGTGGGAGCGTACCCATTTACGACCCTCGTGCCACACCTCGGTGATCTCTTTGGGTATGTGCTCGCTGACATCCCAGGCTTGATCTCCGGGGCCCATACCGGGAAGGGGCTCGGACACACGTTTCTCCGTCACGTTACGAAGACCAAGATGCTCCTTCATCTCGTTTCATTTGAACATGAAGATCCGCTAGAACAGTATTATATCATTCGAAACGAGCTATCTTCATACAGCAAAGACCTTGAAGATAAGGAAGAATGGATTATTTTCACCAAAAAAGACCTTGCAAATAAAGAACAATTAGAAAAAGTACAAGAGTTTATTGACAAGTCTAACAATCGTGTCTTTGTTATCTCTACAGAAAGCGGGGAAGGAGTCAAAAACCTCCAAGATACTCTTGTCGAGTACCTCCGCGCGACGTAAAATACCCCCATGTATACGCCAACAATTGGGCTTGAAGTTCACGCCGAATTAAAAACCAAGAGTAAAATGTTTTGTGGTTGCCAGAACAACCCACATCACGATGAACCGAACACCAATGTGTGTCCGGTTTGTATGGGTCATCCGGGTACACTACCAGTTCCAAATGAAGCCGCGATAAATTCTGTTCTCATGTTTGGGACAGCGGTCGATGGCAAACTTGCCACCTACTCAGAATTTGATCGCAAGAATTATTTTTATCCCGATATCCCAAAAGCCTATCAGCTCAGTCAGTACGCGTTCCCGTTTGTGAAGGGGGGAATGCTCGCTGGAGTGGAACTCACTCGGGTGCATCTCGAAGAAGACACAGCTCGCAGTCAGCATGATAAAGGGGAAGGAAGTTTGGTTGATTACAATCGGGCCGGAGTCCCACTGATGGAGCTTGTCACTGAGCCGGTCATTCATGACGCAGAGTCGGCAGGGAAGTTCGCTCGCGAACTCCAACTCTTATTGCGAACAATTGGCATTAGTGATGCCAACATGGAGAAGGGGGAGATGCGCGTAGAAGCCAATATCTCGGTCAGTAAAGAGGAGACCCTTGGAGTAAAGGTTGAAGTTAAAAACCTCAACTCATTCCGTTCTGTAGAGGATGCGATCAATTTTGAAATCAAGCGGCAGGTAGCGGTCCTTGAAGCCGGAGGGGAGATTAGTCAAGAAACGAGAGGGTGGGATGAGAATAAGGGCGAGACCTTTGTGCAGCGCAGTAAAGAAACGGCCAAAGACTATCGATACTTCCCAGATCCCGATATTCCGAAGTTCGATTTAGCTCAAAAAAGTGATTTTGGTAAGTCAGTATTAGCCGAGATAATGCCGATGTTGCCAGAAGAAAAGCGCTCAAAATATACTCTTCTCGGATTGACGAACTCTCAAATTGAAATAATTATTGCAGATCAAAACATCGACTTGTACTTCGCATCCCTCCTTCGGGTTATGGGTGACAACGCGACCTCAGCACTCGGATTGGCGGTTAATTATCTGCTCACCGACATGGTGCCGCTCTGGACCAACGTAGCTGCAACTGACACCGTCGTCTCACCTGAGCACTTTGCCGCCCTGATGGGTCTCCTTGATACTCGCCAGATCACCTCACGGGTCGCAAAGGACCTGCTCATAGAGTTTGCCTTGGCAGATAATGATTTGGTCGCTCTTGTGCAAGAGCGTGGACTTCTTACCGCCAACAACTCTGCCGACCTGGAACGCATCATTGCTGAGGTCCTTGCCAGCAACGAATCAGTGGTAGCAGAATACAAAGGAGGGAAGACTACGGTGATCCAGTTCTTGGTGGGTCAGGTGATGAAGCAGACCAAGGGTGCCTCAGACCCACTAACGGTGCGTGAAGTGCTTGAGCGTACACTCCAAAATTAAACGAGAAATCTAGAGTTATGAACATATCTCGGCCACCATACGGTGGTCATTTATGTACTCAGTTTGCTATACTGAAGGAAGTAAGGTATGGACTCGGTCACTGTCAATGGAAAGCTCTACAAAAAAGCCACTGTTTTGGCCAAGCAATTTCGCTATACTACTGATTACATTGGTCAGCTCTGTCGCAACAAGAAGGTTGACTGCCAATTCGTCGGACGCTCGTGGTATGTCACAGAGGCCTCGCTCCTGGCTCATAAAGACACTCGTTACAAAGAAGTTCGTGTAGACGAGAAAACTATAAAAAGCAACCATATCTCGGTGCGAGATACCTCAGAAATATCGGTTCGACCAAGACTTTTAAAAACAGCTACTAAAACTAAAGTCGACTTTCACTTTGCTGATCGTTTGATTGCTCGTGACTCAAGATATTTTTCTGATGAAGCAGATTTGTTACCTCAACCCAAAAGGCCTGGTGAAGTGGTCGAGTTAAATAGACCAAAGATTATTCCAATTATTCCAGCTAACGCACAGCACCTTTCGGTGCAGGCAGAAAAGCAAGTAAATAAGCTTGATTTTACTCAATTACCAACTGTTGTCTTAACGGGTACACTAGAAGTTAAAGAAATTTTTGCGGACAGTACTCCGTCAGTGCCTGTTCATCTTAAGGAAGAACCAGGAAGAAATAGTAATCTTTTACCTAGTAGAGTGAGTGTGACAGAACAAATTGACCTAGAAACAAGGGATTCAAAGCAAACAAATATTAATTTTATTCCAAAACAGGTAAGCGAGCAGGTCGTTTTGTTTCGTTATAAGTTTTTGCTGAGTTTGTCATTTTTGCTCAGTTTGTTGTTTTTTGGTTTTTCCTGTACCGCAGTTTATAGCGTAGGCCTTTCTGAAGAAGGGGTCTCTAAGCAGATTATTTTTGAAATAGATCACCTGAAAAAAGTTTTCGAAATGTAACGGAGTTATAAACATCACCCCGTGCCATTGTGGTCACGAAATAGCTATAATAGCACTAGCTATTTCGTAGATTATGTCTGAAAATTTTTTCATCGGGAATCGTTCTCTTGTCCCACTTAAAGATGTGTCAAAAATTGTCCCGTACTCACGTGAGTATGTAGCGCGCTTGGCACGTGATGGACGGATTGCGGCGGCACAAATTAATCGCCAGTGGTACATTGATCCAGAGTCACTCAAAAACTTTTTTGAACAAGCGCAGATGGAGATACATGCACGAGGCGAATATGTGCGGGAACTTCGTAAACAAGAGCTCGACTTACATGAGTGGTGGGCAGCGTTTATTGATACACAGAAATCTCGTCAGGTGGGTCGCTCTGGACGTGCCGCCAGGAAATCTTTTTTGATAATTATTCTCGGACTTTTTGTGGGGCTCTTGGTCACACGCTTGGCACCACTTGGTGACCCGGCGGTACTCGCTTCCTTGGTTGATAGTCGCCAGCTGGCAGCGCTCATGTCAGTCGAGAGTGATGATTCGGCTGCTGTGTCGTGGTACGAGACAGGCGAAGTGGTAACCGAAGATGAATCACTCCTTAGTCCGGTAGGAATTCTCTTGTTGCCTGATGGGGTTTCTGAAGACCCGGCGGCATTTTTCTCTGATGAAGTAACGGTGGAAGAGACAGGCCCAACCAGCGGCATCATCCGCAGTTCTACTTCTTCGAGTTCAATTCCGTTTGTGCGGGTAACCCCGGCAGAGGAGGTTAAGGCAGTGGAATCGCCAGAATTGGCACCATAGTTTTTTATGAATCGCTCGTTTTATCTACAACTTTTTGTCTCCATGGTGGCACTCACCACGGTGACTTTGTTGTGGGTGATTCCGGCCGAAGCGCAGTTCAATGAGCAAATAAACTACCAAGGGCGACTGCTTGATTCAACAGGTTCTGCGGTTGCAGACGGCACCTACGCCATGTCTTTTAGACTCTACACAGTTGCCACGAGCGGTAGTGCAATTTGGACTGAGACCCTCTCGGGTGCCAGTGAAGTCACGGTGATTGATGGTCTCTTCTCGGTGATGCTTGGTTCAACCACGCCGCTTTCAAGTGTTGATTTTAATCAGACACTCTACCTCGGCGTGACAATTGAAGCCGATAGTGAAATGGCTCCACGCAAGATTCTTGGTGCAGTGCCGGCGGCCTTTGTGGCCCAGGAGGCCGACAATGCTAATACGGTCGGCGGTGTCGCATCAACCTCACTGATGCGAAATGATCAAGCAGGAACAG
>JACCDG010770505.1_pt1 | contig 24217 bp, 20 predicted proteins | sample 7442471 | NCBI WGS metagenome assembly JACCDG01 (sample SAMN15323444, study PRJNA562643) | freshwater metagenome | isolation source: river surface water | place: USA:Blue River Watershed | collected 2017-08-17 | reverse complement strand
TTCGCTATGTCGATAAATCTCAAATCACGACGGTAAAACAAATTCAGGGTGAAAATGAAGCCGTACAATTGTTGTTGGAGTGTGTGGGTTTCACTGAAGTGGGTGTAGGTCGAGCAAAACGACTAACAGGAAGGTTCAGAGATGCTTCAGGAGATATTGAGTTGGTATGGTTCAAAGGTGCGAGTTGGATGCAGAAGAATTTCCAGATTGGTCAAACCTATTTGGTGTATGGAAAGCCGGCTCTCTTTTCTGGAAGGTACAATATTCCTCATCCAGAAGTAGAGTGGGTGGAACATTCCAGATGGTCTGCAGGAAATACATTTAAGCCCGTTTATCGGACCACAGAGAAGTGTTCAAAGAAGGGATTGAATAGCAATGGAATTGCACAGCTCACCAGAACATTGGTTAGTCAATTGCCTGTAAGATGGGTGGAGGAGAATTTACCGGAGGCATTATTGGTCAAGTACAAGTTGCTGTCGAGAGAGGCTGCATTGCGCGAAGTGCATTTTCCTCAAGATGCCAAACGCCTGGAAGCAGCGCGCAGGAGATTGAAATTTGAAGAGTTGTTTTTTCTTCAAATTCAAGTTGCCCGTCAAAAGGTGGCATTGACCAAAGACGAGCGAGGTGTTGTATTTGAGAAAGTGGGTGATTTGTTTTTGGACTTTTATAACAAGCACCTACCATTTGAATTGACCAATGCGCAGAAGCGCGTTGTCAAGGAGATAAGGCAGGATGTTGCGAAAGGATTTCACATGAACCGATTGATCCAAGGAGACGTAGGTAGTGGAAAAACAATTGTCGCCATATTGGGGATGTTATTAGCTGTGGACAATGGCTTTCAGGCGTGCCTTATGGCGCCCACGGAAATCCTTGCTATTCAGCACCATCAAAGTATGAAGGAGCTGCTTGCTCCATTGAATTGCGAAGTGGCTTTGTTGACAGGAAGTACAAAGACTGCTGAACGAAGAAGAATTCATCAATGTTTGTTGGATGGCAGCATTCAATTGTTGGTCGGTACACATGCTTTGATTGAACCCATAGTTCAGTTTCAAAAATTGGGTTTGGTCATTATAGATGAGCAACATCGATTTGGTGTTGCGCAACGTGCAAAGCTTTGGGCCAAGGCGGCAATCCCGCCGCATATACTTGTCATGACAGCAACGCCTATCCCACGCACATTGGCCATGACGGTGTATGGTGATTTGGATGTGAGTATTATTGACGAGTTGCCTCCAGGAAGGAAACCCATTGAAACAGTTTGGCGATCTGATGCGCGCAGATTAGAAGTGTTTCAATTCATGGAGAATGAAATAGCCAAGGGCAGACAAGTGTATGTCGTGTATCCGTTGATTGAGGAGAGTGAAGCTTTGGATTACAAAGATTTGCAAGATGGATATGATAGCATCTTGCGCAGGTTTCCGCGTCCTCAATACCAGATTAGCATCGTTCATGGAAGAATGAAGGCAGAAGATCGCGATTATGAGATGGATTTGTTCATCAAGCAACGCACGCACATTATGGTGGCCACTACGGTAATTGAGGTGGGTGTGAATGTACCCAACGCCTCAGTAATGGTGATCGAAAGTGCTGAGCGTTTTGGTTTGTCGCAATTGCATCAATTGCGAGGGCGTGTGGGACGAGGAGCGGATCAGAGTTATTGTATTTTGATGACGGGGAACAAGTTGTCCAATGAGTCAAAAACCAGAATGGAAACCATGGTCAGGACCAATGATGGTTTTGAGATTGCAGAGGTAGATTTGGAGTTGAGAGGTCCTGGTGATATTTCGGGCACCCAACAAAGCGGCGTGTTGCAATTGAAAATTGCGGATATAGTCAAGGATCAATCCATCTTGTTGGTGGCCAGAGAATGCGCTTTGGAAATGGTTGAGGAGGACTCTACATTAAGCCTATCCAAGCATTATTGCGTGAGAAAATATCTCGATGAAATAACCAAAGGAAATTCCGATTGGTCTAAAATATCTTAATATGATGAAGTACTTGTTGTTTTGGATGGGTATGTTTTTGTTTGTTCAGTCGAGCATGGGACAGATAGATGGTTGCATGGATCCCCTTGCTTCGAATTACAATCCAGTTGCCCAAAACAACGATGGATCCTGTGTGTATACATCGACGATCATTTCGCCAACATCTTCCATGGTTTTGCCGAATTCCGTTCAGGAAACTTCGGGACTTTTCTTTTACGATGGCATGTATTGGACCCACAATGATGACACTGATGCGATGTTTTTTGCTGTAGACTCCCTAACAGGAGATATAGTAGATACCGTACTATGGGATTGCCTCAGCAATATCGACTGGGAAGAATGTCATGTCAATCAAACGCACCTGGTCATAGGAGACATTGGTAACAATTTGGGGAATCGATCAGATTTGAAATTTTTCTTGATTCCACTTGTTGATTTTTATACCAATGATATTACTGTAGTGGATACATTGGAATTTGTCTATGAGGATCAAGTTTCATTTTCGCCAAGTTTGAACAACCATGACTTTGATGCTGAGGCTTTTTTAGTAACATCGGATAGTATTTTTATTTTCTCCAAGTGTTGGGCATCCAGTTCAACCAAGCGCTACGCACTTCCTTTGACATCGGGTAATCAAATAGCTCAATTGCGCGAAACTTACAACGTCAATGGTTTGATTACAGGGGCTACATTTTTTGATCAAGGTCAGTCGGTGGCACTTTGCGGATACACTTCGTTTCTTCAACCCTTTGTTTGGCTGTTGTGGGATTATTCTTCAAATGGATTTTTTAGTGGAAACAAGCGGCGTCTAGAGTTGGGACTTCCATTTCATCAAGTGGAGGCCATCGTTTCTAGAACGGATCAACAGTTTTATTTGAGTAATGAGCGTTACGTTGGTGCTTTAACCATAGAGCAGAAGTGGCATCAATGGAATGTGTCTTCTTTGTTCCAATCTCCCAATGGCGTTGATGCATCAACGAATACACAAATGGGTAATCCTTATCCGATGCCGACAACTGGTTTGTTTCAAATGGATATGATGGGCCCACATTGTTTTTGGCGATATGAAATATATAATGCCCAGGGTGAGATGATAAAGCGTGGAAGTCATTTGGGCAATAGAATGAATTTTGATTTGACGAGCTTTCCGGATGGTATGTATTATGTTCACATTGCAAAGCGGGAAACTCGAATAGTTAGAACGATAATCAAACAATCTTCCCATTAATATTGTGTAATGTCAGAAAGGAAGCAGTGGGTCAATAGTTTTTCCTGGAATACCCTTACGGTGGTGTTGCAGGTAGTGATTCAATTGCTTTATACTGCAGTAATGGCCAGATGGATTGCTCCAGCTGACTTCGCGATGATGGGTGTGGTTTTGAGTATCATGGGATTTGCAGAAATTTTTTCGCAAGTCGGTATTGGACCCGCAATCATTCAGCGCAAGGAAGTGTCTCAACACCATATCAATGGGGCCTTTTGGACGGCGGTTGCCTTGGGCGCCTCATTCACGTTGTTGTTTGTTGGCTTGGCTCCTTGGTTGGGTCAAATTTATAAAATGCCCAAGTTGACGATCATAACGCAAGTGGTTTGTACGAGTTTTTTCATCTCCGCATTGGGTGTTGTGCCTAGAAGTTTTATGATGAAACAAATGGCCTTCAAGACTTTTTTTAAATCGAGTATGGTCAGCATTGTGGGTGGGAATTTGCTGATTGGTTTGACATTGGCCTTCCTAGGATTCGGTGTTTGGGCGTACGTGTGGGCTTTGTTTGCGCAGAATGCATTGATGACATTGGCGTATTGGTGGTACACCCCAATCAAAGTGGGTTGGTTAGGAGTCAAGCAAGGGACCAAAGATTTGTTGCATTATGGTATTGGAAGCACATTGTTTAATGCATTGAATTATGCAGCAACCAAAGTTGATGTTTCTCTTGTTCCTCTGGGATTGGGACCCCAACAAGGTTTAGCCGCTGGTTGGTATGAAAGAAGTGCTTATGTTGTCTCATTGCCCATTACCATCATGGCCAAATTGAGTGACAATGTCTTGTTCAGTGGCATGTCAAAAATGCAAGATGAACCGGAACGATTGAGAAGATTGGTAGTGCTAACAACGCACGTCTTGGGCTTGGCCATTGTTCCTGCATCGGTTTGGGTGATCTTTCATGCTGAATGGCTGATGACCGTTTATTTGGGACCACAATACGCTGGTTCAGGAATCATTCTTCAATACTTATTTGTGGCTGTAATTTTCCGAACGTTGAACCGAGTTAGCGATGCGTTACTTCGTGCGGTTAATGGTACTTTTCAAGCCACGTGGATCAAATTGATTTATGTTGCAATGATGGCTATTGGAACATGGTATGCGTTGCCTTTTGGTGTGCAATATGTTGGCTTGGCCATTGCATTATCAACGGCCATCCATTTTTTGATGGGTGCTTGGATGGGACAAAGAATGATACACGGTTCAACATTGCAGGTATTGTATATCACAAGATACGCCTGGCATTTGGGTATTATAGTCGCGATTGAGCAAGGTATTTCAAAATTGATTTTTGATCAATCCAATTGGGCCTCTGCTTTGGTAGGCTTGTTGATGTTTATCGCAACAATGATGTTTGTCGTATTCAAGAAATCAAGTTGGTTGGGCGATGCATCCATCAATCCCATTCAATTTTTACCCGAAAAAATCAGGACAAAATTCAAATTGAATTAACGCTTGCTGATTTTATTGTTGCTGATGCTTCGTTGTCTGTTGCATTTGAAACGATCAGGACCGGTTCCCATTTTTTGATGGTGCTTGGTAACCCTGCCAGCCATTCTTTTTCGCCACATTCTAAAACTAGACGGCAGCGAGTTTTGTCGCATGAAATCGATGACCTGTGCCTCTGTCAGCCCAAATTGGAAATGGATGGCCTCAAAGGAAGTTCTGTCTTCCCAAGCCATTTGAATAATTCGGTCTTTTTCTACTTCCGTGAACATGACGTGAAAGTATACAGCAAAACGTTCAACAAAAAATTACCAAACGGCTTTGGCGATTTGTGCGGTTTCTTTCGATTTTCCCATGGTGTAAAAGTGGAGTACAGGCACACCGTGTTTTCTAAGTTCTTTGCATTGTTCGATGCACCATTGTATACCAATCTCTTTCACTTCTGAGTCATTCTTTGCAGCCATCATGGGATCTACCAAATCATCGGGTAAATTGATGTAGAAGTTTTTGGGAATGCTTACCAATTGTTTTTTGGTTAGTAATGGTTTGATTCCGGGAATGATGGGTACATGAATACCATTGTCTCTGCATTTTTTTTCGAAATCAAAAAAGGCTTGGTTATCAAAAAACATCTGCGTGACTATGTAATCGGCGCCTGCTTCTACTTTCTCTTTCAAATACTTTAAATCTGTATTCGGATTGGGTGCTTCAAAATGTTTTTCGGGATAACCGGCAATGCCAATACAGAAATTGGTTTTCTCCGAGTTGCGCAATTCAGGATCCAAATATTTGCCATCATTCATTTGTTGGATTTGCTGTACCAACTCGGAAGCATATGCATGACCTCCTGGTTCAGGTCTAAAGTCTGATTGAGTCTTCATCGGATCCCCCCGCAATGCCAGCACATTGTCAATGCCAAGGAAGCTTAAATCAATCAAAGCATCCTCAGTTTCTTCAGCGGTAAAGCCACCGCAAAGCACGTGGGGCACCATGTCTACTTTGTATTTATTGCCAATGGCAGCACAAATGCCTACAGTACCGGGACGCTTTCGGGTGGTTTTCTTTCGAAGCAAACCGTTTCCTTCATCGAGGTATACAAATTCTTCCCTGTGGTATGTGACATCTACAAATGCGGGATTGAATTCCATCAGTGTGTCCATTGTTTGAAAAATCGAATCAATGGTCGATCCTTTCAATGGAGGTAGAATTTCAAAGCTGAAAAGCGTGTCTTTCGCTTCTTGTATGTGTTGTGTTACTTTCATGATGTTGGAACGATATGGCCCAACCAACGTTGGGCGGTTGTGATGTCTATTTTTTTGGCTTCAGCATACGCGGTCAGTTGGTCTTGACCTATGCGCTGTATGCCGAAGTATTGTGATTTGGGGTGTGCAAAGAAGTATCCACTTACCGCGGCTGTTGGGTACATGGCCATGCTTTCTGTCAATTGAAGGCCGATGGTTTTGTCCGGTTGTAGGATATTCCAAATCGTCTGCTTTTCTGTGTGATCCGGACATGCAGGATATCCAGGAGCAGGACGAATTCCTTGAAATTTCTCATCAAGAAGTTCTTCAGTTTTGAATAATTCCTCTGGCGCATATCCCCAATATTTTTTCCGTACATCTTCATGCAACTTCTCAGTTGCGGCCTCCGCCAATCGATCTGCGATCGCTTTGATGAGTATCTCTTTGTAGTCGTTGTTTTCAGAGGCAATTTCTTGAAGCCATTGGTCTACTCCAATTCCTGCATTTACTGCAAAAATGCCGAGATAGTCTTCTTGACCCAAAAAGTCAATCAAACTCCAATGTGGCTCATTGTTCTTTTTGGGATTTTGTTGTCTCAAGAAGTGAAATTGATGGGGACTGTTTTTTACTTCAACACTGATATTGTTTTGTTTGACGACCGGTAAAATTTGAAATGTGGCTTGAATAGAAATCTTGGGTTCGTTTTCTAAAGTGTAAAGCAGTTGTTGGGCATCTTCAAAGAGTTCTTTGGCTTGTACACCAACAATTTCATCTGATAGAATATCGGGGAATTTCCCTGCCAATCCCCAAGTTTGAAAGAAGGGTGTCCAATCGATGTACGGTAAAACCTCGGAAATGGAATATGCAATGGTGCGTTGATTTTTTTCTATCGGAGCGTCAATATGGGTTGAATCAAAGAATGCATTTTGTTGTGCTTTCGTGAAGGAATCTAAAGGGTTTTTATCTTGATGTTTGAGATAGTTTTCTCTTACTCTTTCATATTCCGATTTGGTTTTAGATACAAAATCGTTGGCGTCCTTTTGAAGCAAGTAACTCACTTCTTGCGCTGCTGTTCCGGCGTCTCTAACATGCAGTACGGGGAAATCTGCATGTGGATCTATTTTAACAGCGGTGTGCACCTTTGAGGTCGTTGCCCCCCCGATGAGTAAAGGAATGTTGAGCTTTTTACTGCTGAGTAATTGCGCCATCTCGGTCATGATTTCTAATGATGGTGTAATCAATCCGCTCAGACCAATGATGTCAACTTGGTGTTCAATGGCGGCTTCAATGATTTTTTCATTGGGTACCATCACGCCCAAATCTATAATTTCATAACCGTTGCATGCCAACACAACTCCCACTATGTTTTTGCCGATATCATGAACATCGCCCTTGACTGTTGCGAGTAGTATTTTCTTTCGTTGTCTTTCTCCGTCATTTTTTGCAGAAGCAAGTAACAATGGCTCGAGTATAGCCACAGCCTGTTTCATTACGCGAGCACTTTTTACAACTTGAGGCAAGAACATTTTTCCTGAACCAAAATATTCACCTACTATATTCATACCCTTCATCAAGGGTCCTTCAATGATGGTGAGCGGGCTATCATATGTGGCAATGGCTTCCTGAATGTCATCGTTGATGTGTGCAGTTTTTCCCTGAACCAACGCTTCAATCAAGCGCGTTTCCAAAGGAATGGTCTTTCGATCCATTACCGCCTCCTCATTGATATTGTTGGATTGGTTGTTTTTGGCATAATCCAAAAGCCTTTCTGTTGCCTCGTTGTTTCTGTTCAATACAAGATCCTCCACCCATTCTTTGAGTTGCGGTTCAATGTCGTCATAAATGACAAGTTGCGAAGGGTTGACAATGCCCATGTCCATACCGTGTTGTATGGCATGATAAAGGAAGACACTGTGAATAGCCTCACGAACAACGTTGTTTCCACGAAACGAAAAAGATACATTGCTAACACCCCCTGATACCAGTGCGTGGGGAAGGTTGTGTTTGATCCATTGGGTAGCTTTGAAGAAATCTACGGCATTGTTGCGATGTTCTTCCATCCCTGTTCCGATAGGAAAAATATTGGGATCGAAAATAATATCGTGTGGGTCGAAGTTTATTTTTTGCGTAAGCAATTGATAGGCACGGGAACAAATTTCAATTCTCCTTTCAAAAGAATCTGCTTGTCCAATTTCATCAAAGGCCATGATGATAACAGCAGCTCCCATTTTTTGAAGCAAAATGGCTTTTTCGATAAAAGCATCTTCACCATCTTTTAAACTGATGGAGTTAACAACTCCCTTGCCCTGAATACAGCCCAAGCCCGATAGAATAACCTCCCAATTTGAGGAGTCAATCATGATAGGAATTTTAGCAATATCCGGTTCAGATGCGATGAGATTTAAAAAATGAACCATTGTCTTTTTTCCATCAATCATGGCCTCATCCATATTGATGTCGATGATTTGTGCTCCGCCCTCTACTTGCTCACGAGCAATGGCAATTGCATCATCCCAACGTTGTTCCTGAATACAACGCAAAAACTTTTTGGATCCTGTAACATTGGTTCTTTCTCCGACATTGACAAAATTGGAATCTTGTCTGATGATCAGAGGCTCTAACCCTGAGAGAATCAATTTATTTTCGTTGTTCATGAGCGCGCGTGTTGTTGGTTGAGTCCTGCGATAGCGTGGATATGATGTGGTGTTGTTCCGCAACAACCACCGAGTATTTGGACATGTTCTTCTGTTACGTAGGGTCTTACTTTTTCAAGCATGGTATCGGGTGTTTCATCGTATTGTCCCAAAGCATTGGGTAGTCCAGCATTGGGATAAGCACTGATAAAAGCAGAGGAGTGCTTTTTGAGTTCTTTGATATAAGGTAGCAATTGGTCTGCTCCCAAGGCGCAGTTGAATCCGATGCTGAAGAGCGGAAGATGCCCAAGAGAAATGGCAAAGGCTGCTGCAGTTTGACCAGACAAAGTTCTACCTGCTGCATCTGTGATGGTTCCGCTTGCCATTAGTGCGATATCTCCATTGGGATTATCCTTGGTAATGGCTTGTAACTTGTTTACCTCAAGTACTTCTAGAGCGGCAAAAAATGCTGCTTTGGCGTTGAGTGTGTCAAAAATGGTTTCGATAAGAATGGCATCAACACCGGCCAAAACGAGCGCATTGATTTGTTCGAAATACGCTTCTTTGAGTTCATTAAATGAGATGGCACGATAGGCAGGATCTTCCACCTTGGGCGATAATGAAGCTGTTTTGGATGTGGGTCCAATGGCTCCAGCTATGTATTTCTTTGTTGTTTTTCCATGCTTGGCATAGTACAACTCACGCGCATCTTGGGCGCATCGGACAGCAGCGCGATTGACAAGTTCAATACAATCGGTCAACTGGTAATCTTCCATTGAAATGCGCTGGGCGTTGAAGGTATTGGTTTCTACAATATCCGCTCCCGCTTCAAAATATTGAAGGTGAATTTCGGTAATGATATCGGGTCGTGTTACACAGAGTAAATCATTGTTTCCTTTTAGCGGAATGTTATGATGCGCAAAGTGATCTCCTTTAAAGTCAGATTCTGACAAAGGATAACGCTGAATCATGGTGCCCATGGCGCCATCTAGCGTAAGATTTCTGGATGTAATGTCTTGGAATATTCCCATTGTTATGTTGTGCTACAAATCAATGGGACGAAGAGATAAACTCTTTACTCATCTTTCTCTCTTTCGAGAGTAGGATTTGGCACCCAGCATTACCGGGGTTGCCAAGACATCATGGGGCCATTTCCCTCCGTCTTTCTTGATAAGTGCAATGCAAAGGTAAAATTTAAATCCAACCCAACATTAAACAAATGGAAAAAATAATCAATAAAAGCGCAATTGATTTTTGTAGCCACTGTATGGTAACCTTCTGAATCCATTGCTGCGTCAGGTAAACACCGAGAAATGCAGAAACTACAGCGCCTAAGAATAATGATGCATTGGACATGAGGACATGGTTGTTGTGTTGGCCGATGTATTGACTGATCCGCGTGATGTCAATACAAGTTGCAATCACAATTCCTGTTCCTATGAGCACTTCTTTGGTAAGCTCGGCCCGAATTAAGAATGCAGATCGCAAGGCACCTTGATGACCCGATAATCCTCCAAAAAAACCACTGATCCATCCTCCAAGTGGTAACCATTTTTTGGAGAATGAAATTCGCTTGGATTGCGGCATCCACTCAATGATGGCGAAAATTCCTAGCAGCGACCCCAATGATATTTTGAATGTTGTTGTTTCAATGCCCAAGGTTGAGAATTCAACCGGCGTGTTCCAATTGTTTAATTGTCCCAATACTGTCGAACCCATCCATGCCCCTATGATCGCAGTTGGAGCAAATCGAATAATAATGGGCCAAGAAATATTTTTATAATAAAAACCAAACTTAATGAGGTTGTTGGCTAAATGAACCCAAGCCGTTAGGAGAATGGCGACATCAATGGGAAAAAATATCGCCATCACTGGCATGAGCAATGTTCCCAATCCAAATCCGGAGACAAGGGTTAACGCGGAACCTACAAAGACAGTAAGTAAAATAAAAAAAGTCTCCATAAGATGTTGTGATAGTAATTGACACCGAATTTAATCAAGTATCTTTACACCATGTCTCAACAGAAAAAGAAAATGAGCCTCTCGGATTTGGGAGGGCTTGTGTACTCTACTGGTAGTCTTCCTGCAGCTGATCAGGAAGAGTTGGGTCCATTGGATCCCAAATTAATGAACTTGAGGGTGTGGTTAGAGAAGAATCATAGAGGTGGCAAGACTGCGACTGTTGTGAAGGGATTTGAAGGGTCTGAAGATGAATTGTTGGAATTGTCCAAATTTTTAAAGAACAAATGTGGAACTGGCGGAACAGCCAAAGACGGAGAGATAATTATTCAAGGAGACCATAGAGAGAAAGTAGTTCAACTACTCATAGACAAAGGGTTTCCAACAAAAAAAGCAGGATCATGAACGAAAGCGTATTTAATATTTCAGTTAAATGTTTGCCATTTACTGAGGAGTTGTTGAAAGAGGAGTTGATTGAACTCGGTGTGAATGACATCACCATTGGAAGAAGGGTACTTCACGGATCTTGCGATTTAAAAACATTGTATCGTGTTTGCTACACTTCACGGTTGTCATTGCGCGTTTTGGTTCCAATAACGGAATTTCGATTAAGAAAAGTGGATGACTTGTACAAGCAAGCCATGAAAGTTGAATGGGACAATTTGATGCTGTTGGATCAAACTTTTGCTATTGATGCGCATGTTCGTTCTGATTTCTTTCAGCATCCCCACTTTGCTAGTTTAAAGGTAAAAGATGCAATTGCAGATTATTTCCGTCAGGAATATGAAAAGCGCCCTGACGTATCTCCAGATAATCCAGATGTATTGTTTCACTTGCATATTGATGAAGAGGTTGTGACCATTTCATTGGATGCGGGTGGTCGATCATTGAATCAAAGAGGGTATAGAATGGGAAGTGGGGACGCTCCGCTGAATGAAGTATTAGGAGCTGCGATCATTAAGGCCACGGGATGGAAGGGAGATAGTCCTTTTATGGATCCCATGTGCGGAAGTGGAACCTTGGTAACAGAAGCAGCGATGTTGGCATCCAATACACCAGCACAAATTGCCCGCCCCAATTTTCAATTCATGAAATGGCCAGGATTCAATCAGGAATTGTGGAATGAATTGAAAGCGGAATGCGACGCTCAAATTGTTACCCCCGTTTATCCAATTGTTGGAAGTGACCTAGATAGCTCGGCTTTGGGTTGGGCAACCAAGAATTCACGCAAAGCGCAAGTGGGTGAGTTCGTCCATTTTGAAAAGGCCGATTTTTTTGAATTGGAAACAGATGATGCCAAAGGTATTTTGGTAATGAACCCTCCATATGGTGAACGTTTGCCTTTGGAAGAAGCCTATGCCTTTTATGCTAAGCTTGGTGATTCCTTTAAAAAGAACTGGAAGGGGTGGAATGCTTGGGTTTTCTCGGGTCATTTGGATGCCATGAAAAGAGTAGGATTAAAGCCATTTAAAAAGTCAAAATGGTTGAATGCGAAAATTGATTGTGTGCTTTTTGGATATAAAATGTTTGATGGTGACTTCAAGTCCTTTAAACAAAATCTAGATAAAGTAGAAGAGTGATTTCTATCACTTTTATCAATGAGTTTTCTTTTTTCTTTAGCAGAAGATTTCAAATGAATGGAACAGAGATTTCACTCCATATTTAGTCACGTTAACGAGGGCATTTTAATAGCCAATGGACAAGGTGTGATTGAATCGGTGAATCCAAGGGTAATGGAAATGTTTGATTATGTTGAGGAGGAATTATTGGGAAGTCAAGTAGAGATGCTAGTTCCGGCAGCTGCTAGAGACCGTCATGTTGGCCATAGAGCAGGTTATCATGCCAATCCACATTCACGCCCAATGGGACAGAATATGTTCTTGGAGGGATTGAAGAAAGATGGTAGCACCTTTCCAATAGAAATAAGTTTGTCTACGTATGAGTCAGAAGGTGAGCGTCACGTCATCGCCTTTATTATTGATGTCACTGAGCGAAAATTGCAAGACGAAAAAATCAAGCAGGCATATTCCGCACTACAATCTTTGAATAATTCTTTGGAGAAAAAAGTGTTGGATCGAACCATGGTTTTGGAAGAAGCGTTGGTTCACCTAGAAGCATCCAAGGCAGAGCTATCCCAAGCTTTGCAAAAGGAGCGAGAGCTCAATGAGTTGAAGTCTCGATTCGTCTCCACTGCATCACATGAATTTCGAACGCCATTGAGTACCATTTCATCCTCTGTTTCTTTGATAGAACGATATGGTGAGCTACTGGATTTTGAAAAGCAACAAAAACATATCTCACGTATTCGTCAATCTGTTAAGGGATTAACGGATATTTTAGAGGACATATTGTCCTTGTCCAAATTAGAAGAGGGTAGGATAGTATTGAGCAAGCAGGAGGTTGAATTTGATTTTTTCATTGAGGAAATGCTGGATGAATTGCAGCCCATTTTGAAAGAAGGACAAAGCTTCAAAACTCAATTGCAGTTGGGAGTTAAGGGAGTGACTGATCCTAAAATTCTGCGAAATATTTTGATGAATTTATTGAGCAATGCCATTAAATTTTCTTTTGAACATAAACCAATTCTTGTTGTATTAAAAGAGCAAAACGGCGAAGTGGAGATTGAGGTAAAAGATCAAGGCGCAGGCATTTCTGGATTTGAGATACCGCACCTTTTTGAACGCTTCCACAGAGCTTCCAATGCCATTAATGTTCCCGGAACTGGATTGGGATTGAGTATTGTAAAGAAATGTGTTGAATTGCTCAATGGAACGGTAGAAGTGAAGAGCAAGTTAGAAGAGGGAACCTCTTTTGTAATAAAGTTTAATATCGGATAATGTTATGGAGAAGAAGACGATTTTGATCATTGAAGACAATTTGGAAGTAAGAGAAAATACGGCTGAATTGCTCGAGTTGGGCGGTTACCATGTGATGACAGCTTCCAATGGTAAGGAAGGAGTTGCGGCTGCACAGCAATACAATCCAGATTTGATTATTTGTGATATCATGATGCCCATATTGGATGGCTATGGTGTATTGCATTTGCTGGGTAAAAAAACTGAGACTGCCCGTATTCCATTTATTTTTTTAACCGCAAAATCCGAGAAAACAGACGTAAGAAAAGGAATGGAGTTGGGGGCAGATGATTACATCGTTAAGCCTTTCAACGATACCGAGTTACTGAATAGTGTTGAAGCCAGACTAAAAAAGGCTGAAAATAATATTGGAACAATTGATCACATGAACTACCGGTTGAATCAAATGAAGGACCGTGAAGTGAAGTGGGATGATCTACTTAAGGATATTTCCGACAAACATATTCGTACCGTGGGAAAACGAGATGTTATTTATTCGGAAGGGGATACCTGCTTAGGTGTTTATATTGTGGTGAAGGGTAAAGTCAAGGTTTACAAGTCACATGATTTGGGTAAAGACTTGATTCTTCGCGTTAGAGGAAAAGGTGAAATGATGGGTTATGTGGCGCTTTTAAATGGCGATATTCATTTGGATAATGCAGTGGCATTGGAGCCTTCAGAGGTCATGTTTGTTCCGAGATATGCATTTTTTAATTGGCTCGAAGAGCAACCCAAGATGATGTTGGAGCTGATTTACTTGATGTCTGGAGCATTGATTTTTGAAAGAGAACGAGCGGTGAATCTTGCATATTCCAGTGTACGAAAAAGAACGTCAGCTGCCTTGCTTAAATTAAAAACAAGATTCCATGAAGGACCCGCAGAGTCCTTATTTACCATGCCCATTTCTAGAGATGATCTTGCGGCAATGGTAGGTACTGCAACAGAATCTGTGATTCGCACACTGAGTGATTTCAAAGAAGAAGGTTTAATTAAAATACAAGGTTCGTCTATTACAATCCTCAATGAAGAGAAGTTGAGAAAAATGAAGAATTAATCCACAAATTTACCGATTTACTGATTTACCGATTCACTGATTTACCAATTCACCTTTCACAACAACTCATTTTCTCCGCTTTTACTTGAGGACTGATGAAGGGAATACCCAAATTGGCACCTCTGAGAATTAGTAGTAATCCCAAAATAGCGAAAGCCATGCGCGTCGATTTGTGTTGTGTCCAAGGCCATTTTTTCTGAAGTCGTTCTCCACTCCAGACAAGACCAATAAGTGCGGGACTGCTGCCAATTCCAAAAAGGATAATAAAGAGAATCGAGCCAGGGATGTCTTGAATGAGCAGTGCGGCACCTATTGCGCTGATTGACCATCCGCAAGGCAGCCAGCCATTCATTAATCCCAAGAATAAGTGTTTGATGTTATTTTCTGTGGGCATATGTTTCGAAGCAATTTTGCGAAGTGGATCAAGCAAAACAATCATTTTCTTCTGGAAGTATGGAATCCAACCCAGCAGGAATATCAATCCGCCCAAAATGGCAACTCCGTTTTGCCAACCCATCCAATGCGATGTTTTTCCCACAAAGTAGAATACACATCCTAGGATGAGATATGCCATCGTGCGTCCTGCATGATGAAGAAATAATGTGAGGTTGTTTCTTTGATTGGCCTGTCCATGCATCATCAGAACCAATGGACCGCACATGCCCAAGCAATGGAAGCTTCCTCCCAATCCCATAATAAGTCCTGCCCAAATACTCCAACTCATCATCGTACAATCAACTCTTTTTCTTGGTAGTATTTTTTATTGTTCACCATCCAACTTGATTTGATTTGATACCTCCCCTTGACAACGGGAAGTGTCAAAGTATCCAACTTTGTGCTCAATGTTTGATCAAGCTCGGGCTTGTAGGCGCAATAAATTTCTATCTGCTTTTCTGCATCTTTAGATGATTCGGGGAAAAGTATTACAGGTTTTTCATCTCGAAAGATTATCTCAATTTGTGCATTGTCAGCAATGACCTGATGTGCGGCATCAATTTTTCCTTGTTGCGCTTTTTCTTTGGCATAGTAATCCGTGGTAACCAATGCGTAATCCTCCTGTGTTGCCTTGTATACCAATGTCAGCATCATCCCAGCAAAGAGCGTGTAGACGATAGCAATTTTCCAACCCCAGTTCATATTATTTCTTTTGATGTGGTGCTATAAATGTGATGTTGTCTGAACCTATTTTTTCTCCATTGACCCAACATTCCATTTTCCATTTGTTTTTTTGTTCGTGAATATTATCAGTGGCAACATTCAAAAAGAATTCTGCATCCAAAGTTCCTGCTGCTGGAATAACGGGATCATGTCCAATCCATTTTACAAGGCCTTCATGATCTTTTAATCGAAGCTCAACTTGCATATCTGCTTCTGTTTTATTGATCAACTTGATGTTGTACAAATTGCTTATACTTCCATCTTCCTCGGTTGTAAATAAGGTGCCGCGTGCCCTGATGATACTCATGCCAATGTCTGAACGCGTTGCAAGTAAGGTTATTTCCAAGCCTACAATCAACAACAGGATGATGGAGTATCCAATTACACGTGGTGTAATTCGCCATGGTGTTTTTGTACTAACACCTTCTTCAGAGTCATATCGGATGAGCCCTTTGGGCTGATGAACACTTTCCATGATGCTGTCACATGCATCGATACACGCTGTGCAATTCACACATTCCAATTGCGTTCCATTGCGAATGTCAATACCCGTGGGGCAAACATGAACGCAGGCCAGACAGTCTATACAATCTCCTTCGCCTGTTCTCTTTTCACCTTTGTGCGCCTTGTGACGTGGTTCTCCGCGCACATGGTCATATGTGACAATGATACTTTTTTTGTCCAATAGTACACCTTGCATTCTGCCGTAAGGGCAGACAACTAAACATACCTGTTCTCTGAACCAAGCGTAAATGAACAAGAACACTCCGGTGAATAAAAGCATCAATACAAAGCCCCCAATGTGCTGGGATAGCGGTTCGGTGATGATGGCCCACAAATGATCAGTTCCTATCAAGTAAGATAGAAAAGTATTGCCAACCAAAAATGAAAAGAGTATGAACAGTGAAAATTTAAGTACGCGCTTTCTTATTTTTTCGCCATTCCAAGGCATTCGCAAAAGTGCTTTCTGTTGCGCCGCATCGCCATCTACCCAATATTCAATTTTGCGAAAAACCATTTCCATGAAAATGGTTTGTGGGCAGATCCAACCGCAAAATATCCTACCGAAGATGACGGTGAAAAGCGCAATGAAAACGATAAAAGCAAGCATGCCCACAACGAAAATGAAAAAGTCTTGGGGCCAAAAGCGAACGCCGAACAGAATGTATCGGCGTTCTAAAAGATCGAACAGAAATAACGGATTTCCATGGATGCGAAGAAAGGGTAGAGAGAAAAACGTGACTAAGTAACCATAACTGAGAATGGTTCTCCAATTGTAAAATTTACCATGTGGTTTTTTGGGATGAAAAAATACACGGTGTCCTTCTGCATCGATATGTGAAACGTGGTCTCTAAAGGATTCTTCCATTTTTTATTTTTTTTCAGCGGTTAGGTGCGTATCGCTACTAGCTTTTTCTGTCGAGTCGCCGAGATTGGATTCGTAAAGCGCACCTTCTGGTTCTTTTGCCCCTGCTGGTTGTGTGCCTTGCAAAGAGTGAACGAATGACGCTACTTGAGCAATTTGCGAAGCAGATAAATCGGTTTTCCAAGATTTCATTCCAGTTCCTTTTACACCATATTTGATGGTCTTGAAAATGTCTTTGCTTCCACCTCCATTTTTCCAGTATTGATCGGTAAGGTTAGGACCTACTTTTCCTTCTCCCATAGCGCCATGGCAGGAAACGCAGAGTGATTGGAAGGTCGCCGCACCAGCTTGTATATCATTTGCGTTGTCTGAAAAGTCAAAGCTATTTTCATTGACAGCATCTTTTTGTGTGGCTTGATAGGCAGCGATCTGAGCCGCAGCCAAATCCATTTGATTTTTATACTCACGCTCGCTGGATGGTCCGCCCGCTCCGTGATAATACCCCAAGTATATGACGGCAAATACAATGGTCAAGTAGAATCCGTATTTCCACCAAGGCGGAAGACTGTTGTCTAATTCTTGAATGCCATCGTAGTCATGATCAGTAAGAATAGCAGCCTCTTCTTTGATTTCAACGGAGTTGTTGATCCAATTCCAAAATTTGTTTTCACCTTGGGTTGCTGATTCTTCTTCTTGAATAACTGCTGGATACTCCTCATCTTTTTCAGTGAGTTTTCGAATTTGTTGGGCATAGTAAAGTACCACAAAAACTTCCACAAAAATGATGAAGGCCAATGCATTCATGGGTGTGTTACCCAGTCCATGGTGCACAATATCACCAAGCATTTTTCCAAAGTCGGTTATTCCAAATAGCAGAAGAATCCAACCGCCATGATGGGTGGTATTGTTTCTCCTTTCTCCTTTCATCTTTCGGATTCTCTCTATGGACAACGCCGCAAATACTTTTTGAAATTGCCAAACAAAGAACAGCAGAAGAATAGCTACAAAGCTCAAAAAGTAGAATAATGGATCTTGGTATACACTGCCGTTGGCTTTGGTCGTATGTAAGTTTTCAGAGGCCCATAAACTTGAAGTTGAGAGCAATCCAATGAGTATGATAAATGTTCTTTTCATTTTGCTTAGTCTAAAGGGAGTTGACTTTTTTCTTGGATGTCATTTTTCTTTAAGCGTATCGTGCTGTAAATGACATATCCAAACACCAGTGTAAAAAGGATCAAGGATATCATGGGGTAAATGCTTACTCCACTAATGGTTTCTAGATAGGTCTTGAATTTCATGGCTTTTCTGTATTTTGAGTGGAAAGTGAAATGTCTGTACCTAATCGTTGGAGGTATGCGATAAGTGCGATGATTTCATGGTTGTTTTGAAGACCATCTTCACTGAGCAACAAGTTCTTTTCGTCCTTTTTCAAATCCTCGTAAATCGCATTGGCTTGCTTCATGGCGATTGCTTCACCATTGTCTACTTCCTCTTGTGTGTAGGGAACTCCAAGTGTTACCATGGCCTCCATTTTTCCTTTCAATGAAGCCAAGTCCAAAGTGTTGGAGAACATCCATGGATAAGCCGGCATAATTGATCCAGATGAAATACTTCCAGGATCCATCATATGATTGTAATGCCAACTGTTCATGCGGCGGAGTTTATCCGAACCTTCACGAGCCAAATCGGGGCCTGTTCGTTTTGATCCAAATTGGAAGGGGTGATCATAAACGAATTCGCCTGATTTGGAATACTCTCCGTATCGCTCAGTTTCTGAGCGGAATGGGCGAATCATTTGCGAGTGACATGTGTAGCATCCCTCACGGATGTACAAGTCACGACCCAAGAGTTCAAGTGGAGTATAAGGTTTGACAGCAGTGATGGTTGGTATATTGTTCTTCACCATGAATGTGGGAATCATTTCGATCAATCCGCCAAGTGCCACTAAAATCAAAGCCACAACCAACATCATCAAAGGTTTTCTTTCAATGATGCGGTGCCAATGTTCGTTTCCTTTTACGACAACATTTTTAGGTAAGGCTGGAGCTTGGGCTGCTTCTTCTGCAAGAAAACTTCCTGCCTTGGCTGTTTTCCATAAGTTGATTACCATCAATATGGCACCAGTCAAATAGAGCAATCCTCCTAATGAACGAATCATGTAAAAGGGTCGCATGTATTTCACGGTATCCAAGAATTGGTATTGCAATTGACCCTCAGCGGTAAATTCCTTCCACATCGAGCTTTGCATCCAACCAGCCCAATACATTGGAATGGCATAAAGAAGAATACCGAGTGTGCCGATCCAGAAATGCCAGGAAGCCCATTTTTGCGAGTACAGAGAGGTTTTCCACATTCTTGGGATTAACCAATACAATACACCAAATGTCAAAAATCCATTCCAACCCAATGCGCCAACGTGCACGTGAGCGATGGTCCAATCGGTGTAATGCGATATTGCATTTACATTTTTCAAGGACAACATGGGGCCTTCAAAAGTGGCCATACCGTAAGCAGTTATCGCAACAACCATGAACTTTAATACAACATCTTCTCGCACTTTGTCCCACGCTCCACGTAATGTCAATAAACCGTTGATCATACCACCCCAAGATGGAGCCAATAGCATGATTGAAAATACGGTTCCCAATGATTGCGCCCAGTCTGGAAGCGAAGTGTACAACAAATGGTGAGGACCTGCCCAGATGTAAATAAAGATCAAAGCCCAAAAGTGTATGATGGATAATCGATACGAATAAACAGGGCGGTTGGCGGCCTTGGGTATGAAGTAATACATCATGCCCAAGTATGGAGTAGTGAGGAAGAATGCAACTGCGTTGTGTCCATACCACCATTGAACCAATGCATCCTGAACACCTGCATACCAAGAGTAAGATTTGAACATGCTTACGGGGATCTCAATGCTATTCACAATGTGAAGCATGGCAACCGTTACCCACGTTCCGATATAGAACCAAATGGCAACATAAAGATGACGCTCTCTGCGGGTGAGAATGGTACCAAACATATTGATTCCAAATACAACCCAAATCAATGTGATTAAAATATCGATGGGCCACTCGAGTTCGGCATATTCCTTTCCGGTTGTGAATCCCAAAACCAAAGTGAGTGCGGCCAATACGATGATCAATTGCCATCCCCAAAAATGAATTTTGGAAAGTTTATCACTCCACATTCTGGCTTTTAATAGACGTTGAAGTGAGTAGTAAACACCCATGAAAATTCCATTACCCACAAATGCAAAAATCACAGCATTGGTGTGCAATGGACGAAGGCGACCATAGGAAGTTTCGGCCAAGTTGAAATTCAGAACTGGAAATACCAATTGCAATGCAATCAATAATCCGACAGTCATTCCGACAGCTCCCCATAGTGCTGTGGCAATCGCGAAATTTTTGACAATTTTATTGTCGTAGAAAAATTTCTCTTGTGTTACGTTTTCCATAAATGTTATTGTGATTTTTGAGAATCCTGAATCGTATTGTCATGCAGCATGCGCATGGCAGGCGTTTCAACGTCGTCCAATTGACCGCTGTTAACAGACTTAATAAAGGCCCACAGAAACAGTCCCGCGATGGGAAGACTACAACCAATCAGAATATAAAATGCGCTCATGGATTGACATTAATATGACAATTCAAAAGTATTGGCTTGTAAAAAGGGGGTAGGTGAGTGAGGTCAACAGCGAGGTTGACTTTGGTCATTTTTACTAAATCAATTGGAGCGAATCCAAGCTTTGATTTCAGGAATTGGCTTTGATGATTACAAAACTATCTTGAGACGTTTTTTGTAAAGATCAATTGTTTTCAAATACAATCGTCAAGTAATCTCGGTGAAATTCCTTGGATGTAAAAGTCTCTGCGTTCCATACACTACTCAAAAAGCTCAAATACAAATGGGAGGGAAAATGGGCACTTGAAATGATTTCCCCTGTTTCGACATCGGTCATTTGTTCGATATGCCGAATGCCGACGATCTGATCTTTGTTCAACTCCACCCTTGTAAAACGATGGTTGAAGTTGTCGTCAAAATACCAATAACTGGGTGCGTGGCTGTGAATCAAAATTTCTTGATCTGGATTGAACATCTCTTCGGCCATGCCATACTGCATGAAATCCAATTGATCATAGGGCTTGCCAGAAGCGAGTTGGATCATATTGCTATCACTCAGGCAGGTATTGATAACAATGCCTTGGGGTTCATAGCTAATCAGGTGTATATCGAAAGGGCGTTTCTTCAGCACCGCAATGTGGTTGTCGATAATCACTTGTTTTCCATCTTGAAACAATGCCACTTCAAAACAGTGGTCACATTTTTTTTGACCCAAAGAAAATTGGGGAGTAAGACTCCCCAAGATCATGAATAGAAAAATTATTTTCTTTCCCATACGTTATTTTCTCTTTCGATATCTGCCCAGTTTCTATAAGGGTCGATAGTTACTTTCTTTATTTGTTTTCCTTGTGGAAGTACAATGAGGTACTTGTTTTCTACCCAATTCCAAAATGGTGCAGATATCCATTGAATCTCTGTGCCTTTGATAGGGTATTGCATTTGACGAGTTAGATCATGGCTGATGTACCAATATTGAAACTGTCCATCCATTGTTTCTATTTCAACTTCAATGGGCACTGGCATATCGCCAATGCGCCTGATCGATACAATATTTGCGTTATTCTCTTCATAGACATTTTCTACGCTGTAGTCGATGGTTTTGGTGGTATTGACAAAGTATTCATTGTACCAATCTAGGATCATTCCGCTTTCTTTTTCCATGATGCTCAAAAAGTCGGAGGGAGTGGGGTGTTGAAATTGAAATTGATTGTAAAAACGCTTCATCCCACGATAAAACGTTTCTTCGCCTAGCCACGATTTGAGTTGATACAAATATGTTTGTCCTTTGCTATAAGCTGCCAATGAATAAGCGTAATTGGTGTTGAAATGATCGGCATGGGTAGTCATGGGCTCTTCTTTTCCGCTCGTTGCCAATTGGATATACCCACCTACCGCATCCAAGTGCAATGGATTGGATGGATTAGGGAACAGCTGATTCATCACTTCGTCAGATGAAAAATTGGTAAATCCTTCATCCATCCAGAAATACAAACTTTCATTGAAACCCAAAATCCCTTGGTACCAACTATGAGCCAATTCATGTGCAGTTACTCCGACCAATGAACCTACTTTTCTTTTGCCCGTAATCAATGTAGCCATTGGATATTCCATTCCGCCATCACCGCCTTGAATGATGCTGTATACAGGATATGGATACTTGCCAAAGTGATCATTCATGTAATCAAAAATGCGCGGCGTCAACTCCTCTAATTTTTTCCAATTTTCATCAAGTCCTTGATTCTTCAAATAGTAGAAATGAACTTTCATACCATCCTTTAATGTGATGACATCATGCTGATAGTCTCTATCTGCAGCCCAAACAAAATCATGAATATTCTCACCAGTAAAGCAAACGGATTTTCTGTTGTTCTCCAATAATACTTCTTTGAATTGAACCCCAGTGGCGGCTACTACAAAATCCTTGTTGATATTAATTTCAACTTCAAATTTTCCATACTCACCATAAAATTCGCGGGCTATGTATGGATTGGGATGCCAACCATCTTTGTCGTATCCGCAAATTTTGGGATACCATTGCGACATGCTGTAATCCACTCCTTCAGCACTGTTTCTTCCACTTCTTCTTATTTGGATGGGAACTTGCCCATGCCAGTCCATTTTGATTTTTGCTTTTTTACCAGGGAAAATGGGATGGCTCAAATTGATTTTGGCAATGGTCCCCATCTCTTGAATTACGCCTTCATGACCATTGACAACAACCGAATTTAAATGTTGGTGCCCGTATTCCTCAGGTTTTAGTTTGCTGATCCGGTCGCCCACACGTGAATCTGGATCCGCTATCCAAAGTGATCGGACATCCATCTCACTGCCGGGTTGAAAGGCGTTGAAGTAAAGATGTACAAAGATTTCATTCAACGTATCCTTGGTGTTGTTGCAATAAGTAATTTCTGAATGTCCTTTAAATTGATGGTTGTTGTCATTCAAGTCAATGGACATTTTATAATTCACCTCTTGTTGTTGAGGCTGTTTTTTTGCCCAAGCACCCAATGCTAGGAAACAGAAAGGAAGATAAATAAGTCTTTTCATAAATATTGAATTACCAGGAAGTGGATTCATCATCCATCCACATGTTTTTTAATTTTAAACTTTGCTCCAATACATCACGCACACATCCTTGTCCGCCTTTGAAGGGGGAAATGTAGTCGGAGATTTTTCTGATTTCAAATGCAGCATCTTGCGGGCAGCATGCCATCGCGACCATTTGCATCACCCAAAAATCGGGAATGTCATCTCCCATGTAGGTTGTAGTGGATGGATCGATTTTTCCCTCATCAATCCATTTTTGTAAAACTTCCTTTTTGGTAGGCACACCCAAATGAATTTCTTTGACGCCCAACATTTCAAATCGTTTTCTTACTGCTTCATTGTTGCCGCCTGATAGGATGAAAATCTTGATTCCTTTTTTCACGGCTAATTGAACGGCATATCCATCTCGAACATTGGCAGTGCGCATTTGTTGGCCATCTGCGGTGAGATAGACGATATTGTCCGTAAACACGCCGTCTACGTCGAAGATGAAAGTTTCTGTTTTTCCTAGCTGCGCTTTATAGTTTAGAATGTCCATATTTCGTAAGTATGATATTGCTTAGAACGCGATAGACCTCATGTTGATTCGGCTCATCGTTCAAAAGATTCATGTGTTTATTGATTGTGTTCAAGTCGTTCCGCTTTGCAGGACCAGTCTGCAAATTTTTTGGATGCTCAGTACTTAGTTTTTCTGCCAGTTGCTGAATTGTCGCAATTAACAATTCAGAGGGCAATTGTTCCTTTTCCAAAATTTCAAATGCAATTTGATAAAGTGCTGTCGTAAAGTTGTTGGTCATTACAGCAGCCAAATGTGCAGTTGTTCGTTGCGAAGAATTGGTCAAGTACAATTGAGACTGCCATGGGGCCATCAACTTTTGCAATTGCTCTTTGGATTTTTCACTAGACGATTCAACACAAAATGGAATTTTGCGGTAATCCAATTCCCTTCCATGTAAGAATGAATATATACCCCAAATCACTATTTTGTGCGGGTTTTCGACAGATGACATATCAAAAGATCCACTGGGAACAATAATCGTAATATTGGGGTCAATGCTTCGGGCTACTTCGATGATTTGATC
>JACCDG011922288.1_pt1 | contig 24219 bp, 37 predicted proteins | sample 7442471 | NCBI WGS metagenome assembly JACCDG01 (sample SAMN15323444, study PRJNA562643) | freshwater metagenome | isolation source: river surface water | place: USA:Blue River Watershed | collected 2017-08-17 | reverse complement strand
ATGGAGACGATGACGAGCGCGAATCCGCCGATGATGACCAGCGCGAGAAGCGCGACCTTGCCGTACTCGATCACGTATTTCGATTCGGTCTCGTTCACGGCAACGCCGGCCACGAGCACCCGGGCGGCTTCGGTGATCCCGGCGCAGATCAACGCATGCCGGGCCTGCCACCGGACGGTATTCGCGACCCCGTAGTCGTCATCGGACGGGTGCGACCCGCCGGTGCCGTTCAGCTTGTACGGAGGATCGAGCACCACGGCGTCGAACGTGCGCGGGTAGGGCAACTCGGTGAAGTCGATCGGTTGGCCGAGCGGTGACCGTGACGGGTCGAGATCGCAGCCGACCAGGTGGCGCGGGCGCCAGCGGCGCCAGAACCGGCCACGGCCGAACGTGGGGTCGAGCACGTGCATGTCGGCGCGCAGGTAGCCGAGCGCGACGCAGTCGACGACCAGATCGGCGTTCTTCGTGGCGCGGGCAGCGAGCACGGCCGCGGCGTGCTCGGTGGCGCTGCGCCACCGCTTCGTGCGCTTGTGCCGTTCCATGTGGTGCAGCCGGTCGTTCAGCGACAGCAGCCGGGTCGGCGGGGTGAACACCACGGTGCGCACCTGCTGATCGACGACCATCACGACGGCACCACCTCATCGGCCGGTGGGGCGACCTCGAGCATGTGGGGCGGCAGACCACCCCACGTGGACAGCCACAGCGTGCCGCCGGCCACGAGCCGGGCGAGATCGTCGGTGTCGAGCTCCCACGCGACGCGCACCACGTACGTGCCGACGACACCGTGAGGATCGGGGGTCAGCGTGGCCAGCGCCGGGCACGGCATCGTGTCGGGGTCGTCGGCTGCGTAGGTGACGCGCTCGGTCACGAAGTCGCCCCAGTAGCCGAGATCTTCGTCGGTGATCTGGCGCGGCTTCACGTCGGGTACGCCCATTCGATCCGGCGCACCTGCACGATCGCAGGGTCGGTGGTCGCGGCGTGAAGACCGTGCGAGCCGAGCCACATCACCGTGAAGTCGCGCACCGTCCACCCGGTGGCGCCACCGAGCTGCGAGCCGGGGCCGAATCCTTCAGCGGCGACGTCGGCCAGGGTGAGTGCCGACAGCGGCTCGACGCGGACGTCGATCACCCGGACCCGGTCGAGCACGACCTGACGGGCGCCCTTCGGCAGACCCATGCCCTTTTCGATCAGCACCAGCTCGTCGCCCGGTTGCAGGTTCACCCACGTGTCGGCTGCGCGGCGTGTGACCGTTTTCGTGCGGGTGCGCACGGCGTCGATCGTGAGCGAGCACGACATGCGCCGGGCCATCAGTGCACCACCAGGTCGTGTGCGTCGCGGTCGTGACCGCAGATCGAGCACGTCGGCCAGTAGCCGAGATCAAGCGGGGGCAGTCCACCACGCCCGGCGATCATCACCTCGCGACGATCTTCGCTGTATCGGGCGCAGGGGTGCAGCAGGTGCGGTTCGGTCGGGTTGAGCCCGGCGGCGGCGATCGTGGCGGCTGTTGCCTGCTCGAGCGCGGCGAACGCTTCGCGCCATGTCGCCCACAGCTCGGCCGGCACCACGATGACGAACTGACCGGACTCGGGGTCGTGCTGGTCGTGGTCGTCGACGTCGGCGGGTTCGAGCCACCAGCCTTGTGCGTCGTCGTCGAACGTCGCGAGCAGCTGCACGGTCACTGCGTTGTCGTAGGTGTTGGGTTCCATAGCCCGCGGGCCGGAATCGAACCGGTCGGCCTGGTGGGGCACGTTGCGCCTGCTCACCGCGGGGACCGTCTCTCCGGTCTGTCTCCCCTGCACCGGCCGATGGGGGCGGCTGGTGGCTTCGTTGCGGCGCACTTCCCGGCGGGGTCTGCCGGTACTGCATGCGGGACCCTCGGCCCGTGCCGCACGATCTCGCTATGGGCCGTTGATCCCGGGAAGGAACAGCGGCACCTCGTTGACCGAGTCGATCCACTGCTGCGACGCGTCGAGCGTGCCGGTGATGGTCCGCACGTTCGGGAGCTCGAGCGCCGGGCGGTCGGTCTCGGCGACCAGCTCGGCCACCACACGATCGGCGCGGTGCACGGTCCACTCGTGCGCGGCGATGCCGTCGCAGCGTTCGACCCACGAGTCGCCGCGCACGGTCGGCCGGCGCACCAGCCCGGCGCACGACCGTTCCGGGCAGGGCAGCTCGGTGTAGGTGTGCGGCCGTCGGTGTTCTTTCACCGGCTGCGGGGGTACCCAGCCGCCACCACGTCGGCCGTAGCGAAGATCCGTCGAGCTCGTCGTCACTGCCACCCCGACGGGTCGGTGTCGCCTTCGGTGTCGCGCAGCAGCACGTGCGAGTCGCACATGCACCACACCGACGGGCAGTCGAGCGCGTCCGTCAGCGCGATGCGTAGCTGATCGACTCGCTCGCACAGCCGCACGATCTCGTCGCACGCGTCGTGCAGCAGCTCGTCGACGGCGAAGTCGATCATCGGCGTTTCGGCAGCCGGGATCTCGGCGCATTTCGCGATGGTCAGCTCGGCGGGGGCGCCGGATCGGATCCGGTTGTACTCGGCGATGATCGTCCGCATGTCGGCGAGCGCTTCGTCTCGGGTGTCGAACCCGTTGTCGGGGTCGTAACGGCCGGCACGACCGGTCGGGGCGAGCGGTTCGGGCATGACGCTGAACGAATGCCACCGGCCGGCGACGTCGAGCACCCCGAAGTCGACCAGCCCGTGCGTCTCGAGCACGAACGGCGCGAACTGCGCCGGGTCGGGGACCTTCTCGGCCATCACGATGCAGCCCGAAGGTGGCGGTGGTCGGCGGGCAGCGGTTCCGGGTTCGGGTCAGCAGCCGGCCGGGCGGCGTGGTAGTTGAGCCCGGCCAGCATGCGGGCGTGCCACTTCGGCGGGTCGGTGGGCACGGTGTGCCACACGATCTCGCCGACGGTCTGCCCGTTGTGCAGCAGCGGGTACTGCCCCGGCGATCCTTCGGTGCCGATCGACCAGGTGCGCGGCGGCTGCTCGGGCCCGTGGTCACCGTTGAGCCCGTCGGCGACGCGTTGCATGGTCAGGTGCGGGAACCGCAGCGCGCGGATCCACCACACCTCTGCGACCCGCACGCGGTACCGGAACACGTTCCACGTGTCGGCGTTGGCGCGCTCGGTGCGCCACACCAGCGACGGCATCAGTCCACCACCAGCACGGTGCGGTTCGCGACGGACTCGGCGAGCTCGGCCAGCACGGTGCGCCGGCCGGCGATCGTTGCGTTCACGCGGTCACGGGCCCGAACCGAGTCGTGGAACCGTTCGGCCTCGCGTGACCGGGCGAACAGATCGGCGGCTCGCTGGTGCTCGACGGCCAGCCGCTCGAGCAGCCGGATCTCGACCACGATGCGACCGAGCTCGGCCAGGGCAGCGGCGTGCGCGGCCTGGTCGATCTGCGGCAACGATGCCGGGGCCGGCGGTGCCGGCGGTTCGGGCGCGCGGTGCGGTTCGTCGAAGTCACTGAGCCCGGCGCGGGCAATGGTCACGGGATCCACAGCGGCTCGATTCCGGTTCCCTCGGTCAGCTGCTCGGCGATCTCGCCGACGGTCGACGCGATCGCGTCGGCGAGCCCGGGCGCCTCGAGCGTGAACCGCATGGTGTTCTCGCGGGTCACCTTCGGCTTCACGGTGACCTTCAGCACGACGGGCTGCGTGGCGATCGACGCGAACGGGACGAACACGACGGTGATCGACTCGGGGATCACGACGGTGTCGCCCTGCGCACCGGCGTGCAGCGACACGTTCTCGGCGACCGTCACCGACGCCTGCCCGCCGGTGCGGCGCACGCTCTTGACGTCGACCGAACGGATCGCGTGCAGGTCAGCGATCAGGTCGTGCAGCTCGGCGCCGTCGGGCTTCGCGATCTCGCCGATTCCGTCGGCGATCAGGTCGAGCATGCCCTCTTGATCGAGCGAACCGGCGGCGAGCGCGTTGCCCCATCGCGTCGCAGGGGCGGTCGGGCGCAGGGTGAGCTGTGCGACGTGGCTGCGGTGAGCGGTGCCGTCGCCGACGGGCAGGTCGTCGAACACGTAGTGCGCTGCGTTCTTCGTCTCGACGCGCAGCACGTCGATCCCGTGGGCGGTCAGATCGCGGACGTAGCCGAGTGTCTGGTCGAGCTTGAAGCGCGACACGTACGCGGCGAGCGATCGCACACCGACGAACGCCTGCGTGTGCCGGCGCACCGTGGGCAGCTGGTCGTCGGACAGGGTTCGGACGTCGGTCACCTCGAGGCGGGCGCCTTCGGGCAGCACGAACCCGAGCCCGTGCTGACCGATCGGTTGTGCTTCGACAGCGGCGACGGCGTGGCGCACCGCGGTGCGGATCACGTCGGCGTCGACCTGGTAGCCGACCATCGGCGCGAACGACTCGATCTCGGCGAGCAGCTCGCCCGGCTCGGCGGTGGCGGTGGTGGGTTCGGTGGTCATGGTTGGGTGCACCCCTTCGTGGTGTCGTGTGGAACTGGCTTCTCTTCGAGCCGTGGGAAGGGCTGGCCCGTGAACCACGACTTGATCTGCGTCCGCGTCTCGTGGCGAGCCCAGGCGTTCCGGGTGCGCACCAGGGCCGAGAACGCTGCGACGGCGGAGGGGTTGAATCCGTCCTTCCGCGCGTTGCTGCCGAGACATGTGGCGCTGTGGTACAGCTCCCGGTGATCGGCTGCTTCCTCTTGCAGGGCGAGACGCGAGGCGGTGATGGCGAGCCGATTCGTGTCGGTCAGGGTGCCCGTGCGGTAGCCGAGCACGAGGCGACCCGTCGCCGCCACCAGGTTGGGATTCGGGTGACCATCGTGGCGCAGCACATCTGCTGGCAGCCGAGGCAGTCCGGAGTCGATCACTCGGTAGATGTCCGAGTCGGCACCTCGGAACACGGCCGTCGTGAAGGGCACTCCCGCTCTCACGCAGGCGTGCAGCCGATGCTGACCGTTCAGCAGTGTGGTGCCGTTGACGATGATCGGCTCACCCGTGAGCTGCCAGCGGCCGTGCAGCATGTCCTCGGCGTAGGCGATGACCTTGTGGTTGCGCAGCAGCCGGTTCGTGAGGTTGAGCCCGAGCAGTTCGGCTGCGGCGTCGGGCGTGATGGTTTCGATGGTGATGGTCGGGGGAGCGAGCATGGTGAGTCCTCTGTGTGGAAACGGGTTGGGTCACAGTCCGGGCAGGGCTGGCTGCGACGGGTGACGGGTGGTCAGGTCACCCGTGACCGGGGTGACGAAGAAGAACTGCCCGCCGGGCTTCGACTCGGGCGCCTTCGACGACACGTCGGCGATCACCTTCACCCCGTCACCGGCCTTCGAGATCGACAGCTTCAGCGACACGGTTCCGCCCTTGTCGTGGAGCATCACGGCGCCCACCACCTCGCGCATGGCGGCGGTCAGCTGGTCGTCGGCATGCCCGGCGCCGTAGCCGGCGAGCCACGTCGAGAACAGCGCACGCTGCTCGGTGTCGGTATCGGGGGTGTTGTCGGTCGTCATCGGTCGTTGGTCCTTCGTGGTCAGTGCGGGAACGGGCGGAACGGGCGGAACCCGGCCGACGGTGCGTCGGGCAGAGTCGGATCGGCGGTCGGGCCGACCGTGACCGGAGCGATCCCGGCTTCGCGCAGCTGCTGCTCGACGGCTTTCGCCCGGATCCGGGCAGCTCGGGCCATGTCGAACGCAGCGCGGCGGGCACGGTCAGCGCTGTCGAGCTCGGCGATCAACCGGTCGCGGACGGCGCTCTGAGCGATCACCAGCACCTGACCGAACGCTGCGATCACGAGCACCACGAGCACCGGGACGGTGAACCGGAACAGCAGGAACACCCACGCGGCCACCACGAGCAGGTGATAGGTGACGAACAGCCATTCGTCGCGCAGTGCCCGGCCAAGCCGGGGCAGGTGCGGGCGGATCCGGTCGGCCAGCCACACCAGCGCGAGCAGCGCACCCACCCACAGGACGCCGTACAGCAGATCACCGACGAAACCGTCGAGCAGCGCGCCGGTCATGCCGCACCACCGGTCGCGAGTCGGGTCAGGTGGATGCGGCGGGTCTGCTCGAGCTGGTGTTCCGTCGCGTACTCGGCGGTCACCATGCCGAGCACCATCACCAGAGCAGCGCCGACCAGCGCACCAGCGCGCCAGCCGACCTGCCAACACACCATCAGCACCAGCAGCTCGGCGAACACACCGGCCGTCGCAGCGATCCGCACCGCACGACGGTCGGGCAGTCGACCGAGCCGACGACCGGTCGTCACCAGCACGGTGATCAGCACGGCGCCGAGCACGAGCCCGGCCACACCGGCCAGCGTGTACGCGAGCGCACGGGAGAACTCACACCAGGTGCTCACGGGCACCCCTTCCTGCGAGCGTCAGCGCGGCATGCACACCAGCCCGGTAGTCGTCGGTGAACTGCCGGCGTTCGACGGGCACCGGTTGCGGTGCTCGGCGCCGGTCGTGGTAGACCGCGTCGCCGTCGGCGCCGGTCAGGAAGAACCGTGACGGACCCGCCGGGGCGGGAACGAGCACGGGGCGAGCAGACCAGCCTGCAACCTGCACCGGCGCGGGAAGAGAACCCGTGTCGGCCGGGAGGCTGGTCGCGGGCACCTGCCGGGGGTGGCGGCGCCACATCGCGAGCGGGGCGGTCACAGCACACCCCGCTCGAGTAGGAACCGGTGCAGCTTCGTGGCGGCGTCGGTGGTCTGAGCGTCAGGGCACCGGCCGAGCGCGGCCAGGCACAGCGTCGCGTCGAGCGCGGTCAACCGGCCGACGTCGGGCAGCTCGACCGTCAGCGCCGGGTCGTGCTGCCAGTCGAACGGCACCGGGGTGAACAGCGGCGCCGGGGTGTGCTCGGGCGGGGTGTAGTCGAGCACCCGCACCTGCACGTGGCACCGGGGCGTACGCACCACGCGCTGCCGAACCGTGGGCAGACCGCTCGCGAACAGCCGGCCGTTCATGCCGACACCTTGAGCAGCCGGCGCCGTCGCTGGTCGCGTTCCACTTCGTCGCGGCCACCCCATACCCCATGCACCTCACCGGCGTTCAGAGCGTGGGTTAGGCACTCGACCTGCACGTCGCACCCGGCACAGATCCGTTTCGCACCGGCGGCGCCCTGCGGGGTCGTCGGGAACATCACGTGCGGGGGCACCGTGCGACAGTTGGCGAGCGCATACCACTCGGGGGTGCAGCCGCGCAGGGCTTCGACGAACTCGGCGCCGGTCACAGCTCGCCCCGTTCGATCAGCTCGGCGACCTGGTCGACGGTCAAGGCAACGGGCAGCACACCGTGCCGGGCACCGCCACGCGGGATCACCGCACCGGACACCCGCTCGGCCCGAGCCGGCGCCGGCACGTGTCGGCCCGTCAACTGCCGCCACTCGGCCACCAGGTACTTCGCTCGGCGACGGTTCACCGACAGCGTGTCGGCCACGTGCGGGCCGACCGGGCGCCCCGCCTGCTCGGCCTCGAGCACTGCCGCAGCGACCCGATCCCAGTCGGGCAGCGGCGCCGGTCCGGCGGTCGCTGCGCCGATCGAATCGAGCACCACCGCACCGACGTGCCAGTCGAGCACCGCGGTCACGACGCACCACCGAGCCCGGGCAGGGCGAACAGCGCCGGGGCGGTGCGGGTTCCGCCGAGCAGTCGGTGCAGATCGCGTACACCCTTCACCGTCACCCGGGGCGTGTACCTGGTGTGTGTGGTCCCCTCGCGGTCGGTGTACCGCGACGGCTTGCAGTGCATGCGCCCGTTGTCGATGTGCTGCTGATAGGGAACGTTCTTCGCGTCGATCCACCCCTGCGACCGCAGCAAGCGCATCAGCCGTTGCTGCCCGATCGAGATCGCCGGATCCGTCGACAGCCACTGAGCAGCGGCGCGCACGTCCATGTCGTCCCCACCGGCTTCGAGCTGCGCCCACGCGTCAGCGGCCGGGGTGATCCGTTCGACGTGGTCGGTCACCTGCTGCAACTGGTCGACCCGATCGGCGAGCTCGCGCAGCGCGTCGGCGTACGTCGCGGGCAGCGCGGGCACGGCAGGTGCGGCCGGTGCCAGCGAGTAGGTGCCGGTGCGGCGCAGGGTGGGCAGAACATCGGACGTCACCCAGTGCCGGAACGCCCGGGCCTGCTTCAGCGTCGACCCGAAGATCAGATCGAACAGCCCGGACTCGTTGACCACCGTCAGGTTCTGCCGGCCACCAGGGGTGTCACACGGCGTGACACCCTTGTCGAGCTCGTCGACGTGATCGCCGACAGCCTTCCGGCCGTTCACGTAGCCGAGCGCCGAGCACACATCGGCAGCAACGAACCACGGTTCGCCATCGATCACGACGGTGCGGACCGACCAGTTGCCGTAGTCGAACACCTCGAGCGCGGTCACCGGGCACCACCGCGCGGTGAGCGGTTGCGGCGGTGGTCGGCTGCGACGCCGAGCCCGGACATGATCACCATGAACCCGACGACGACCTGTTCGAAGTTGGTGAGCACGATCGCGGTCACGAGCCGACCGCCTGCAGCCGGCGCGAGCTGCTGCCCACGTTGACGTTGGCGAATCGCTGCAGCTCGCTGACCGGGATCGAGAGCTTCGCCGAGCTCGACAGGTTCGGCACGGTGGCCAGCAGCCCGGCGTTCACCAGCTCGCGCACCTTGTCGGTGCTGGTGTTCAGCAGGTGGGCGGCGCCGGCGACACCGACGACGAGCTGCTGCCGGTAGGTCAGCGACCGAAGTAGCCGCACGATCTCGTCGAGCGTCGGGCGCATCACAGCGCCACCGCCCGACGTCGAAGCTGCTCGAGCGGGATCGGCTGCCAGAGGTCGGCGACTTCGACGACGAGCGCAGCAGCGAGCAGGTGGCGCGCTTCGTCCCGAAGTGTCGCTGCGTCGTACTCGGCGCGGTGGATCGTCTGTCGCGACAGTCCGGTCAGCTCACTGACGACGTTGAGCGTGAACCCGAGCTCCTTGCGGCGCTTGCGGATCTTGCGCCCAACAGCCGAACTCCAGTCGGCGATCAGTTCCTCGACGACTTCACCGTCGAGCAGGGGAGCGTGTTTCATGCCTTCTTTGTAACACGTCACAATGACGTATGACAAGAGTGGAATTACAACGTCACGTGATACGTGAATGCCCTTGTGGGAGGCTGTGTGGCGATGGCAACCCCGCACATTCCGCCGGTGAACGCAGCGATTCATGCGCGCGGCAAAGGTGCTGCACGGGGCGCGCTGGCAGCACTTGCGGCCGAGATCGGCGTCAGCCGAAACGCAGTGTCGACGTGGTTCTCAGGGCGAGTGACCCCGGATCCGGCCTACTGGCCAGCGATCGAGCGTGCGCTGTCGATCGCCCCCGGCACGCTTGCTCGGACGGCGGCGCAGTTCTTCGACCCGACGGTGCCCGATCTCGTGCCACCGTCGGCCGACGTGGTGCCGCTGCGCCCCCGGCGACCACCTCAAGGGCCGGGGCCAGCGGCACCTGCGCAGCCGCTGCCAGCGGCGGCAAAGAAGAACCCGGGCAAGCGCGGCACCGACCGCCCGGCTCCGCGACCGGCGCCGGCGGTTGGGCTCGATGAGTCTGAGTCGTGACGACCGACCACACTGATACGACGGCTGACGCAGGTCCAGCAGGTCGGCTGCGGAGATTGGCGGTGGAACAGTCAGCGCTCACTGTCTCAGCCGGGCTGGTCCTGCTCTCCCTTGTGCGCCTGTTCGTGCTGTCGGGGTCGTGGAACACGCTCAAAGCGCTGCTCACCTCGATGTCCCCCGTCCAAGTCCTGGGCGGCAGCGTCCTGGTGCTCGCGTCGGCGGGTGGCGCAGCCGGGCTGGCGTCGCGTTGCTGGCTTGAGCGCCGCAGATACGGCACACCTGTCGCCCTCGCTGCTTCCGCAGCTGCTGTGCTGGTCTCGCCTATTGGGGTAGTCGCCGTCTACTCCGCGACGACGCTCGCTGTTCTGGGGCTGCTCCGTTGGAAGAACCTCAAGCACGGTCCGCGCAAGCCCAAGACACCCGAGGAGCTGGAGGCGGACGCAGCTCGTCTACGGGGGGTCATCTGGCTGACGGCCATCCTCACCTTCGTGCTCACTGTCATCGCCCCCATCTGGCTTCCGTCCGAAGCGGTGGAGACCACCGACGGCGTTCACGTCGGCTATGTGCTGGACGCCGATGACGGCGGCTTCCTGGTGATCCTCGAGCATGCTTCGCGTCGCGTGCTGCACCTTCCAACGTCCACGATCCAGAGTCGATCCAACTGCAGCATTGATTCCTTCTTGGGGTCTCGGTGGACGAAGCCCGTCGCATGGTGGAACGCAGCCAACGATCCACGGTGCCCCAAGCCGTCGACCTGATCGCGCACCCCTTCGCGATGATGCCGCGATGGCGGGGTGGCACGTGTGGGGAGAGCTTCGACGGCGGTCGCACATCACGCTCGTGTGGGCCTACCTGTCAGGTGCAGACGGGCTGATCGAGCAGCTGCCCGATGGCAGTCGACAGATCACGCTCGACGCCCGGCTCGGCCGGCGAGCCCGTCGGGCCACGCTCGCCCACGAGCTCGTGCACGACGAACGCGGGATCCTCTACACCGACCGGCACCCGTCGGCGCTCGTCGCGAAGGAAGAAGCCCTGGTCGAAGCGGAGACGACTCGGCGGCTCGTGCCGCTCGACGAGCTCGACGACCTCGTGCGTACCGCTGTGCTGAACGACGGGATCGTCACGTGGCGCGAGGTTGCCGACCACTTCGACGTGCCGCAGTCCACCGCCGACGCGGCGCTCGAGCAGCTACAGCGCCGGGCCCGGGCCGGGCACCCGACCAGCCGGCCACGCCCACCCGTCGAGCACCGACGGATCGCCTGATCAGCTGACCGGCGTGTATGTGGGCGGCGGGGTGGCGAGCTTCGCTCGCGTCATCGCTGTGAACCCGGCCACCACTGCGAGCAGACCGCCACCACAGCACGCGTAGATACCGACGCCGCGCGACGCCGAGAACCCGTCCTCGCTGACGAGCAGGTCCGACAGGTTGTTGAAGTCGTAGCCGGCCACGAGCACACCGACGACTGCGGCGAGCGCGCCGATCAGGTACGAGCTCCAGTTCCGGCCGAGCAGACCGTGCAGCAGGAACCCTGCCGCGGCGGCGCCAGCGGCGGCGGTGATCTTGCCGTCACCACCGTCGAACCCGTTGATCGACAACTGCCCGAAGATCGTCGTGGCGGTCACCCACGGCAGGAACGACCCGACGAGCAGCAGCACACCACCGATCACTGCGAAGATGCCCGCCACTCGAGCGGGATCAGCGGCCGGCGGGGGCGGCGGCGGTTGCCACGGTGGGGTGGGTGACGTCATCGGCTGCATCGTAGTCAGCCCGCGCAGCGCGGCCAGCGTGGCGCGTCAGCGACGGCGGGCAGGCTTCGGGTGCAGGTACTCGCGCAGCGCCAGTCGCACCAGCTGTGCGAGCGATCGATCGTCTTCGCGAGCTCGTTCGATCGCTTCCTGGTGAAGGTCCTTCGGCAGACGGATCAGGGTCGGGGTCAGTTCGGTCGCCATGTGCCGGATCGTGACACGATCGCGCAGCGATATCGCGGATAGACCTGTGGATGACGTTGTGTATATGTCTGTGGATCGCAAGGGGGAAAGTGTGCGAATCGTGTGACATTCGTTGCACACGTCTTGTCGTTTGCAAACGTTCCGGACCATACTGACGACGGATACGAAGCCCGTGCCTGTTCTCGCGGACCCGCGCCAGACACGATGAAGGGGGACCGGTTGCCGCCGGTCCCCCTTCTGTTTACTGCGACCCCGGCAGGACTCGAACCTGCAACCAGGGGATACGAAGCCCGTGCTCTATCCCTTGAGCTACGGGGTCGGATCCATCTTCGCGCGGTACCGGGGCGATATCGGTGATCTCCCCGAAGGAAATTCCGGTAGCTCCCTCAGCACCTGGTCAGATGGCATAGGACATTCCTACCACCGCGTTGTTACACACGCGAGCACCCTCACCATTTTCCCTTCGAGAAGTGTCAGCCGAGCGCCCGGCCGATCTTGTCCGCAGCCTCGCGGTTCGCTCCGGGCATCACGTGCGCGTAGACCTTGTGGAGAGTGGCGACGCTGTGGCCGAGCCGGTCGGCGGCGGCGGGTGATGGCACCCCGGCGTCGAGCATCATCGACGCGTTGGCGTGACGCAGGTCCTGCAGCCGCACGCCTTCGACCCCGGCACGCGCGCACAGCCGGCGGAACCGCTGCGTCGCTCCGTCCGGGCGCCACGGGATCGACCCGTCGAGCGCGTTCGACACGACGAACGGGTCGCGGGCGAGCCCGGCGCCGGTGGCCAGCGCCTGCTTGCGCTGTGTCGAGCGCCAGGTGCGCAGCTCGGCCACCGTGCCGGCGTCGAGATCGACGACGCGAACGCGGTTCGTCTTGGTCGACTTCGCTGCCCGGTCCTTCGTGAGCGACGCGTGCACCCGCATCGTGCCGGCCTTCAGATCGACCGCCGACCAGCGCAGCGCGAGCACTTCGCTGCGCCGGGCGCCGGTGGCGAGCACGAGCCGCAGCCACACCCACGTGAGCGGGTCGGCCTTCGACGCCGCGCGCAGCCGCTCGAGCGCTTCGGCGAGCGCGGCTAGGTACGTGGTGCGGGTCGACTCGGCGATGCGCGCCGACGTCAGCCATTCGTCGCGCAACTGCCCGAGCGTCACCCCGACCGCGGTCGGCCGACGGCCGGGCCCGGCGGCGACCATCGCAGCGAGCGCACGTTCAGCGTCCTTCCTGCCGGCCGTCACCCGCTGCGATCGGCCCTGGTAGCGCAGCTCCCACACGCCCGGGCGCACCTCGCGCAGCGACCCCGATCCGTACCCGCGTTTCGCACCCATCGGCTGATTGTGGGTTTTTCGTGGGTAAGAACGCAAGAGCGCCCCGGTCGGCCGAAGCCGATCGGGGCGCTGAGCTGGTCTTTCGTGTTGTGGAGACGAGGGGAATCGAACCCCTGACATCTACCTTGCAAAGGTGCCGGTGCCCGCCACGACCTGCGGGAACCCGACCGAACCGACCCGATCTCGCAGGGCGATCGACGGGACGCCTGGTCGAATTGTGCGGCGAACGTGGTGCGCGAGACTGCGCCGATGAGCGATCCGGGGATCACGTTCACCCACGCGATGCGAGCGAAGCCCGTCGACTACCACGAAGCCGCAACCGGGTTCGATCTCGACGGCGGCACTGACGCAGTCGTGATGCACGTTCGATCCGGCGGCGCGGACAGCTACTTCACGATGACACCCGGGCAGGCACTCGCGCTCGCCGTCGGGCTGCACCGCGCAGCCACCGGTCAGCCACCGCTGACCGAGTAGACCGATCAGGGCAACGGGTCGACCGGCATGTCGAGCACGTCGTGCGCCAGCACCGGGTCGGGATCGAGCTGCGCCCACACCTCGACCACGTCGACCGGTTTCCCCTTCGCGTCGAGCCCGACCACCTGCCCGGAGTCGTCGACCGTCAGCGAGCGCACACCGGCCGCGGCCTCGGCCTCCGCCACCGGCGGTTGCTCCGGGGCGAGCGACGGAGCGACGATCGCACCGACACCGGCCGAGATCAGTCGGCCCTGCTCGTCGAGCTCGCCGCTGCCGGCGCCGTCCCACACGAACGTGCCGTCGTCGAGCACGACCGGTTCGCCGAGCACGACCCCGGCCACCTCACGACCCGACCAGTTGAAACGCGATGTGATGCTCATGCTGCTGCCCCTATCTGCTTGATTGCGTAGGCGATCTCGTCGGCGGTGAGCGCCCATCGGAATATGCCGACGTCGAAAATCTCGACGTCCTGAGCGGCCGAAGCGTTCCAGTTGTTACCGATGCGAAGCGGGACCGAGTTCGTCAGCGTGCCCGATGTTGTGTCTGCTTGCGGTCCGCCGATGGTGGCATTGTTGTAGACCGTGCCAGTTCGTGCAGCGCCGTCGCGAACACCGGCCGACAGCACCAGAGCACCGATCGGGTAGGCAGTCGCGGGTGCAGCGTTGAGCGTTGTCGTGCCGTCAGAAATCGAGAAGTAGCGCGCCGAGCTCGTCGAATTGTTGAGCAACGTGTAACCCGGTCCTGTGGCGCCGAGCTTGTCAATGATGCGCCCGAAGCTGAGAGGCGCGCTCCACTGCCGAACGACAGCAAGCAGCGTGAACGAATCACCTGCAGCCATGTTGACCAGTGCGTTGTCAGCGACTTCGAGAAAGTCGTCGACACCGAACAGCCAGAGCGGTTGCCCGGGCACGAGAAGCACGGCTTTTCGGCCGACCGTGGCGCGAGTCAGGGTCACAGTCTGACCGGTTGCACACGGGAACGCGACTGTGTCGCCATCGCGAAGTGGAGCGACGGAAGCGTCGAGTACGGTGGTCCCCCCGATCCCGTTCCGCACGATCGTGCGAACCCATCGGCCGAGACACGCTGAGCCACCGAGCCCGAACACCCGGAAGATGTTCGATGTCACAGGCGTGAACAGGGGACCTGACGCACCGGTGACGTCGGTCCCGAGCTGCGACCACGCGGCCGGCGACGGTTCGGTATCGGTTCCGGTGAACGGTGCAGTGAAGAACTGGATCCGGCCGTCGGACGCGCGTCGGGTTCGCTTGATCCACGTCAGTACGCCCGGGGTGACCGCTGCAGTGGCGTCGTATGCAAGGACGTTCGTGCCGTCGGTGGAAATGATGAACCTGGGGCGGTTCGTGTTGGTGAATCCCCAGTAGAAGGAGTGATCACCGACGACGTACCGGCCACCGGCGTTGAGTGCAGCGCCGCCATCGATCGCCCCGAGCTGCACGACCTCGAGATCACCGGTCATGGCTGCAAACTCGGGCTGGTGCGGAATGGTTGCACCATCGGCTGACGCGTTCGTGATCACCAGCGACGCGACCGACGATTCGGGAATCAACAACAGCGGGTCGTTCGTGTCGACGGCGTTCGCCGCGGTGATCGTGACGGTCGGCCGGGCGCAGCCGTTGACAGTGATGGTCTGCCCGGTCGAGCACACGAACGACTGCGTGTCGTTCGGTTGCGTTGCGAAGTCGACGTCGAGCACGGCGGAGCCACCGATGCCGTTACGGACGATCCCACGGTAGATCGACCCGGCGGCGAGCTGTGCGATTCCGCCACTGATCGCGCCGACGCTGACGATCTGCGGCGAGTTGCCGATGGTGGTCACGCCTGCCACAACCACCGGTGAACCGATCTCGAGCCAGTCCGACGGGCCCGGTTCGGTCGGGCCGTCCGGGGCGTAGAAGAACCGGGTGGTGTTCCCGCCGGCGCCGTCGTTCGGCTGAAACGTCCCCTTGAGCCAATACCCGGTGCCGTCCACCAGGGGCGGGGCGACCGACGACAGCGGTGCTGCTGGATAGGTGGCGCCGTCACCGTACGCGAATGCCAGGCGCCCGTTCGTGGCCACTCGCAGCCCGTACCCCGCTGTTGATCCGGCCTTGTCGAGCAGCGCCTGTGTGTTCGTGGGGTCGGCCCACTTCTTCAATCGGGCCCGCACCACGATCTCGACGTCACCAGCGATGTCGAGCGCTGCGCTATCCGGCGCCGACGCGAACACCCCGGAGACTGACGGCAGCACGAGCGCGCCGCCCTTGATGCCGATTCCGTGATCGGCGGTGAACGATGCCGATAGGTCGCTCGCAGCAGCGAAGTCGACGTCGAGCACAGCAGGACCATCGATCCCGCTTCGAAGAACGAACCGTTTCACGACGCCCGGCAGGAAATCAGTCGCTAGGCCGTTCCTGGCACCGATCTCGACGGGGGTGGAGCTGGCTGCGATGACTCCGGCAGCGAGCGTGACATCGAGCCCGATCTGTGTCCACGTGGCGGGCACGGCCTCGCTGTCGGGCGCGTAGTAGTACCTGAGCAGACCGTCGGCTGCGCGCCATGTGGTCTTGAGCCACCCGGCTTCACCGTCGGCGAACGGGATCGGCTGCGTTGCCGGGGTCACGAACAGCGCGGTGCCGTCCGAGCTGACCACCAGCTCGAGAAGTCGGCTGCCGGCCTTGATCCGCCATTGCCACGACGCCTGCGGTGCGGTGGTGCGCTTCGCGGCGATGGTCTGTGCGGTCGCGCCAGCTGCCCACGTGTCAGGGTTGAGTCGTGCCAGCAGCTCGACGTCTCTGGTGATGTCGAGCGCGGCCGAATCTGCGACGGTCGCCCCGTTCCCTGACGTGCCTGGCAAGATCAGCGACCCACTCCGGGTCTCGGCGCGTCCGACGGATCCGTACCGAGCGCGGAGCACCTGCCCGCCGGTGCCTTCGTTGAGCACCCACTGCGACCCGGGAACGGCGTTCTTCGCCGAGATCGCGAACACTGCGCCCATGCGTGCGAGCACACCACCGCCACCGGCGGTGATCGGTTCGAACGAATCGGCGAGCGCAGTCGCGCCCGGGCTGGTGAGCGCCCGGAACGACGGTGTGCCCTTCGCGTGTCGACCGGCGCGCCGGCCAGCGCGTGCGGTGCTCACTGCCGACGCTCGACCGTGACTTCGTTTCCGTTGCCGAGCACCTTCACGAACAGCGTTGCGGTCGTGGCGGGCAGATCGATGTCGCGGGCCACACCGGCCGGGACGCGCAGCGTGTCGGCCGCGTACGCGACCGGGTCGGCCGGGGCGGCACCGAACGCGTACGTGCACCACAGCGACGCGGTGCCGGCAGCGTTGAGTACCGACAGGTTGGTGCCGGGCTGCGCCATCGTGACCGTTGCCACGGTGGTGCCGGTCAGCGTGATGTGTTCGGCTTCGATCATGGCCGGGTTCCCTTCAGGGTGGTGTTCTGCTCGAGCTGCACGAGCCGGGTGAGTGATGCGGGGGTGAGCGTGCCCGAGATCCGTCGGGCCACTTCGGACTTCAACGCGGTGAGCACGGCACCACCAGCAGCCAGCGCGGCTGTCTGCCATGCGGTGACGTGCACCAGGTCGAGCGGGCCGGTGACGATCAGGGCGCCGAGCGCACCCTGCGCACCGGAACGGGCGATGCGGCACAGCGCGTCGGCCCACCATCGGGTGCCCCGGTAGGTGAGCCCGGGCAGCGCCGACATGAGCACCACGAACACCGGGGGCAGGCACGCTGCGAGCAGCGACGTGACGACCCCGGCGCCGGTGGTCGGCATCGCGAGCAGCCACAGCGCGGCGTACTGCAGGAACGTCGACACGACCCGCTCGGTGGTGTCGCGCAGCCACAGATCGAACGACCATGCGGGCAGCACGGCGTCGGGGATCAGCACCGGCTCGAGCTGGTCCGTTTCCGGTTTCGGCGCGGCGGTTGAGGGGTTCGGGGGTGGTAGCCGGTCGGTCATCAATAGGTCCCTTCGGTCGATCGTTGGTGGCGGTCTGGGTCGGTGTGGCGCGACAGGTACTCGGTGACGGCCTCGACGAGCCGGGCAGCCAGTTCTTCGACGAGCACGGTCGTGCGGTGCTCGCTGTCGACGGTGCGCTGCTTCGCTGCGACCAGCTCGGCGCGCAGGTCGTCGTTCGTGCGGCGCAGCTCGGCGTTCGCGTCGATGATCGTGTCCAGCGACGCCTTGATCGCTGCCATTCGCACGATCGCCCACGCAGCGCCGAGCGATGTGAGCAGCCCGACGATTCCACCGGCGACCACGACCACGACCGGGAGATCGATCGTCGCGGCGACCAGGGCGACACCGAACACGACGGGCCCGTCGAGCGCTGCGGACAGCGCCGCGGTGACCGGGGCGGGCGGGTTCGGGATCACGCCGCGGCTGCCTGCTGGCCGAGCACGTCGATCACGTGCCACATCGCAGGGTCGACGACCCCGGTGACCGGCGCACCGACGAACGCCTGCACGTTCCGCACCGCCATTTCGGTGCGGGCACCGAACTGACCGTCGATCGGGCCGACGTCCTGCCCGGCACGATCGCGCAGCGTGAGCTGCACCAGCTTCACTTCCGGGCGGCTGTCACCGCGCCGCAGCGTCGGCCGGGACTCACCGACCTGCACGGGGACCAGCACCACCACCGGCGCCGGGGCAACCTCAACAGGGGCAGGGGCAGGTGCCGGGACGGCGCCGAGCTTGACGTCGACCGGCCGGCCGTCGCCCCACTGCTGCTCGTTCACTTCGATGTGGAGCCAGTCGGCCCACGTGGTGCCCATGCCGTACCGGTCCGGTTTCTGCGACTTCCACGCCTGCCGGTCGGCATGCCAGATCCGGCCACCGATGTAGTCGTGAATCGCCTGCACACCGAGCTCGGCGCTGTTCGCGATCAGCCAGTCGATCACCTCGAGCGCCCGTTCCCGGCCGACACCCCGATACGACCAGTCGAGCGCGGAGCCGAACGCGTGCGATGACAGCGACGTGCCACCGCGCACTTCGCGCACCCCGTAGATCCCGAGCGACGCACCACCCCACCGGGCCCGCAGATAGGTCAGCAGGGTCGTGAGTGCCGGCGCGGCCCTCTTGAATTCGGCGAGCCGGCGGGCCGGTTGGGCCTGCCAGTTTGTCTGTGCGCGCGCGACGGTCATCGGGGGAACCTCCGTGGTGGGTGGTGGTGGGTGGGTCAGGTGACCGGGAACGTGCAGTTCAGCGACGCGTACACGTTCGAACTGGACTGCACGACCACGTCACCGGCAGCGGTCACGGTGAGCAGCCCGAAGGCGCCATTGGTGACCGTGCCGAGCTGCAACGCGGCCGGTGGCCGGTAGCCGGTAGCCAGGGTGAACACGGCAGCGCCGAGCGTCCCGGACTTGACGACGCCCTGCACAGTGACCAGGTCACCAACGCGGCGGTATCGGGCCGTTTGGTTCCCTGCGTCGAAGTCAGACCACCCGTTCCCGAGCGTCGGCACCTGCCAGGTGGTGGCCACCGACGTGCCGAGCAGCAGCCGGTCGCCGTTGATCTCGAGCAGCGACACGACATCACCGACGACCGGCACATAGGTCGACAGTGCCGTCGCTGGCACAGCGGTCGCAGCTGCCCCGACCCGGACGAGCAGCGCCGGTGCCACGGCGGTGACGACACCGCGGCGCAGCCGTGCGTTCTGCCCGGCACCCTGGTCGGTGGTGATCCCGGCGAGCAGTTCCGAAGCGAGATCCATCAGGCTGCCGATCGTGTCGTCGCCGTGCTGCCGGTGCGGGCTGTGAGCCCGAGCGTCAGCGAGTCGAGCAGGTGCACCCGGCCGGTCTGCCCGAACGCTGCGGCGGTGAACGCGACAGCGTCGCCGTCCTCAAGCGCCGGGTTCGGGGGCACGGTGAACGTGACCGCCCGGGCGACACCGGTCGACCGGGCCTTCATCGTCGACGCCGCGGTGACGCACTGATCGTTCGACGTGAACAGCGGCGACGAATAGAACATCGGCTTCCGACCGAACCCACCGCTGTAGTAGGTGGGGCTCGACGGGTCGTCGTCGACCGCTGATCCCTTGTACACGGCGCCGGTGCTGGTGTTCTCACCGGACACAATCCACTTGTTGTGGGCGGGGGCACGGTCGAGCGACATGGTCGCGTCGGACAGGTTCACACCTTCGGTGATCTCCCACACCGGGGTGGCGCCGATCAGGGACGGTTCGACCCGGCCGATCAGCTGACCGGTCCCATCGAACCGCAGCTGCCACCCGCACGCCGCGGCCCATGAGACTGCGGTTGCCCACCGATCCGAACTCATCGGGACGGTGAGCAGCGGGGTCGTGAACGTCGTCGGTGGCAACACCACCGTCAGCCCGGGCACACCGGCCGTGATGAACGCGGCGAGCGCGGTGCCGTAGTTCGTGCCGGCCGGCACCGTGTAGTCGTCCTCGAGCCGGGCGTCGATCACGAGCTGCGCACGATCGAACGCTGACACCGATGTCAGCTTCGTGCGCAGCGGCGCCGATGACGTCTGGATCGGGAACACCCCGAGCGGCAGCAGCTCGTCGGTGCCGTCTGAGTAGACGATCCCACGGCGCACCGCGAGCTCGTATCCGAACGGTGACAGCGGCGACGCTGACGTGACCGGCAGCCGCAACGGTTCAGCGAACGTGACATCGATCCGGGTTCGAACTGCTGCGTTCGCGTCGGCGGTGAACGTGCCATCGGCGACAGCGAGCCCGGTCGCGCCGGGCACCGCAGTGCCGGCGAACAGCACGTCGACGACGGTTCGCATCGTGTGCGACCCGGCGAGCGTGTTCCGGAACCGTTGGGTGCACGATCTCACGGCGTGTCATCCGCGGGGCGGGCGACGGCCTGCATGGGGATCGACCACACCTGCCATTCTTCGGCGACCGACCGATACACCTCATCGGCGGGCCCGGCCGCGAAGTAGATCGTGCGGTGCCGGCCGACACCGGCCGGGGTCTGTAGCAGCAGCACCGGCGACGCGTTGAGCAGCGCATGCAACGCGACCGACTCGGCGTAGGTGTTCGTTTCGATGATCAGCTGCCCGGTGCCAGCCTGACGGACATCGGACACCACGACCGGGGTCGACGACCCGACGATCGGGAACACACCCTGCTCGATCGGGTAGGTCAGCTCGGGCGCCCGTTCGTACATGTCGACCTGCACACCGAGCGTCGGTGACGTCGGCGACTTCAACCACACCGCGTCGGACGACCAGCCGGTAGCCGGGGTCGACTGCGTCCACGCGCCGACCACCTCGGGCCCGGCGGCGATGTTCGCAGCTCGAGCGCGCCAGATCGACGACGAACCGTTCGGGGCTTCGTAGTCGACGACGGTGACGGTGTTCGCGCCCCACGTCAGGAACGTGTTCGACGCAGCCTTCACGGTGGCACCGCGCACCGGCACCCATGTGGTGCCCGCGTCGTCGGACCGTTCGACCGTCACCCACGACCACGCGGGGGTGCCGGTGTTCCGGTTCACCGCGACCGACACCGACCCGGTGCTGTTCGACGGTGTCGGCACCACCGACGTGATCGTCGTCGGGGTGTACGTCACCGTCCACGCGACGTTGGTGTGCCACGACGTCGACCAGTAGTCGACACCGTTGATCGTGTGAGCACCCCGGACATACGCCCGATAGGTGACACCGGACGGCAGCGGTGTCGCGACGACATGCGTCGTCGACGCGGTCGCGATCTCGCCCGAGTCGTACGTCGACGGTGACGTGTTCGGATCGAACCCGCCCGCGCCGTACTGCGCGGCGCTGAACACCTTCCACCGGATCTTGGTCTGTGGGCCACCGTCGGAACCCTGCGTGTACGACGCGGTCAGCGTCGGGTTCGCGACGGTCTGAGCGACCGTCGGCCCGGTGTTTTGCACGGTCGGGGGCACCGCGACGATCAGCTCGGCCCACACTTCGGACACCCGATCGGTGCCGCCACTGTTGTACCCGAGCCACGAGAACCCGACCGCGAGATCGTCGATCTGCTGCTGCGTCAGGGGCGCAGCGACGGCAGGCATCCAATAGGTGGTGTCGGTCGTCGACAGCACCAGGGTGCCGTCCGTTCCGGGCAGCGCGTTCAGCGTGTTCCGGTTGAGCAGACCGGCATACATGCCGGCGCCACCGGCGCCGGTGTCCTTCGCGATCAGACCCATCCGGTACGACTTCACGACTTCGTTCGTGCCGAGCGTGAACGTCGGCAGGTCGAGCAGCAACTGAGACACGTTCGGGGTCGTCAGATCGACATAGGTGCCCGTGTTGACGTCGGACAGCCGGGTGTGCGCGGACCCGCCGGGGGTGACCGTGTAGCTCGCACCGGCCAGGGTGCCGTTCGGTCGCAGCAGCTGGTACGTCATCCGCGGATCCCTGCCCGCAGCCGCTGCACGAGCTGCTGATCTCGGGCGTCGAGCGCAGCCTGCAACCGGCGGTCGAGCTCGTCGACACCGGTCACGCTGCCGATCGTGATGCTTGTGTGCATCGTGATACCCCCGTCGCTCGAGCCGGTACCGGTGGTGGTGGCCGGGCTCGCCATCTGCATGGCTCGTGTCTCGTGCGCCGGGTACACCTTCGCCCCGCGCGGCAGGTCGACGAACTCGGCGCCCTCTTCACCGACCAGCGTCAGACCACCAGGTGAGAAGTCGGTGCCGCGCGCGTTCTTCTCGAACCCGATCGATCCCTGCCCGGCGAACCGGACCGGCACGGTGATGCCCTTGCCCCATGTGGTCAGGTACGACTCAACCGACGCGATATCGCCCTGCTCGAGATAGGTGATCATCCGCGACTTCGTCTCGGCCGGCACACCGGCCAGGTTCTCGATCATCCCGGCCAGCTCGCGTTTGTAGTCGCGGGTCACCTGCGCCGACGGATCGATCTCGGCGCGGTAGTTCCACATCGCGACGTTGAAGTCGTCGAAAATCTGTTCCTGGTCGAGCGTGCCGAGCAGCCCGGCGAGCTGGTCTTTCCATGCCAGGGTGGCCGCGGCGGCGTCGTCCACACCCTGCTTGTACTTGCGGCCGGTCGCCTCGAAATCGGCGACGACCCGATCCATGTGATCGAACTCGTCGGCTGCGTCAGTCGCAGCCGTAGCAGCGTCGTCGGTGGCGCCGGTCGCGTCGGGCAGCGACGCGGCCAGTTCGCCGACGTTGTCGGTGGTGAGCCCGACCCATTCGGCCCACTCCTTGAAACCTTCAGCGGCCGGGTCGGTCGATTCGAGCAGCGTGGTCATCGACGTGACCAGCTCGGCCGCGGTGGCCGGTGACTGCTCGGCCACGTCGGCCAGGGTCTGCTTCATCAACCGGAACCGCTCGTCGGTCTGCCACGTTTCTTCGCCGAGATCGGTCAGCCCGTCAGCGAGCAACCGGAACCCGCCTGTCGCCTTGTCGAAGTTCGACAGCGAATCGGGCGCCTTCTTCACCGCTTCGACGAACGCGCTGACCTTCGCGCCGGCCGACACCGACCCCGACCCGATCTCATCGAAGAACGTCGACGCGGACTTCGGCTTCGTCGCGAACACGAAATCGGTCACCGCGGTGGTGAGCCCGATCACCTTCTGAGCACCCGACGCGATCGTCGAGAACAGCGGCGACAGGCTGGTGACCAGCTCACCGACACCGAGCTGCACATCTTCGAACGTGTCCTTGAGCTGATCCCACCGCTCGCGCCACGTCTTGGCCTTGTCGAGCTCGCCCTGATCGATCACCTTCTGATCGGACACTTCGGCGAGCTTCGCCCGCAGTTCTTCGGCGCTGAGCTTCATCAGCTCGGCCATCGACCCGTAACCCTTGCCGAACGCGTCCTGCGCAGCCTTCGCCCGGTCGGTCGGATCCTTGATCCGGTTGATCGCGTCGATCGTCTCGATGAATGTCTCGTTGGTGTTGACGAGACCGTCCTTCGTGCGGACGACAGCACCCTCGAGATCGTCGAACACGGGCTTACCGGCAGCGATGCCGGCATTCATCTTCCGGATCGATCCTTCTACAGCACCTGCGGAAATGTCGAGATCACCAGCGACTTCGCGCCACCGTGACGCGTCCTCGACAGCGATGCCGGTCGAATCCGAGAACCGGCCGGCCTCGAGCGCAGTGTCGCGGAACGCCTGCCCGGCCTTCACCGCGAACGCACCGAACGCAGCTACCGCGGCGGTGCCGAACGCGACGGCGTTCTGCTTCACCAGGTCGGTCATCCCACCGAACCCGGCCTTGAGCTTCCCGGCCGCGCCTTCGGCGTTCGCCATTTCGGTGCGGATCGACTTCAGTCCCTTGACCCCGGGAGCGTCGTCGATATCGAACACGATCTTGATTCGTTCGACCAGACCCATCAGACCCACCCCTCGCGCAGCACGTGCTGCCACCGTTCGAAGATCCACCGGGGAACCTGGTCCTGCGCCCGTTCCCGGGCGATGGTCAGGGTGCGATGCCCGCGGGTCGAACCGATCACCAGCGGGTCCGATTTCAGGAACGTGCGCGGCCCGCCCGGGGTGTTCACCGTGACCCGGGCCCGACGCTTCGGGATCGTCGTCGAGCGCCTGCCCCGGTCACCGACGATCCACAGCCCGTAGGGCCGCGGTTTCATCGTGAGCGCCTTCGGTGACACATCGAACCCGACACCCATCACACCGGCTCGCGGCCAGCCCGACAGCCGCCGGTCGGTGCCCGCCCACTCGGCCGCGGCCGTTTCGAAGATCGGGCGGGCCTGCACCCCGACGTCGGTCAGGATCTGTTTCATGTTCGCGCCCGACATGGTGTCGGCCACACGACCGATCTTGCGGTCGACGACATCGAACCCGAACGACTCCATGCCCACGGGCTCACCCCTTCCCGGGGATCAGGGCAGCGCGTCGCCCGAGATCAGCGTCGCGGTGAACGCTGCAGCGTCCGACGTCGTCGACGTGAATTCGAACGGGAGACCGTTCTTCACGAGCTGCGGGCCTT
>JACCDG011820973.1_pt1 | contig 24224 bp, 43 predicted proteins | sample 7442471 | NCBI WGS metagenome assembly JACCDG01 (sample SAMN15323444, study PRJNA562643) | freshwater metagenome | isolation source: river surface water | place: USA:Blue River Watershed | collected 2017-08-17 | reverse complement strand
TAGTCTGCCACACCTTACGCAGGTACGGGAAGTGAGTCATCGTCGATTGAAAAGTCCCCAGAATAGTAGCCAAGCGCACTTTATTGCGTAAAGTATCCACACTATCGCTGCTCCGAACAATAACAGAAGACAGATTACAAAATTGATAAGGTCTAAGGATAATCTCACTGCAAGGGTTTGTGCCCCACTCTTTACCCAATTCCCTACGTCCATTCTTAGCTGCTTGAAGTTCACTTGCATAACGATTAAAGATACCTCGCTCTCCTGAGTGTGATTCATAGATGCTTGACCACTCACGCATGAACTTACCTACATCAGGTTTGACTTCGTAGATGGCACTGTTGTTAGCCAAGGCACGTTGACCATTACCGTCCCACCAGTTACCAGCTTTAGCGTGAGCCATACGATCATCACTCAAGTCTGACAGAGAGATCATAGCACTTCGACGCACTCCACCGACCACAACAACTTCGCCAACTTTGCAGAGGATGTCGTGAGCTTCCAAGCTTGTAAGTTTTCGTCCCGCAGCAAGCTTGAATTTATTAACAACATATTTGAACAACTCGACAAGAGGCTCAGGGCCACTCGCACGTCCACCGAAGGTTTTGAGTCGTGTACCTGCAGGTCTAACAGCAGATACGTCCCACTTCGGAATCTCGCCAGCATACAGTAAGGCAATGACTTGTCGTAACGCTTTAGCCCATCCCTCTTTGGAGTCCTTAACGTTAATGATAGTACCACTATTAAACAACTCAGTTGGGATCTCAGGTAACTTATTAACATACTTCTGCTCCACACTAAAGCCTACACCTGTTCCGCACAACAGAATGTACATAGCTTCATCAAAGGCTTTAGGATCATCAATGGGCAGGTATGAACAGTTGTAACCTGCAATGTTCTGACGCTCCAAAGCATCACCAGCTGTCATGATGCTACGCATTGAAGGCACAACTTCTAAGTTAGTCACAGCTGTCTGCAACTCATCACGAAGCTCTTGTGTCAGTGTGTAGTCATGATTAGTCTTAAGCTGCTTAGTCATGAAGTCAAAATATCGTGCCACAGTCTCAGGCCAGTGCTCTCGACGGCCTTTATCGTCTAAGTAGCGTGAGTAGCGGCTCTTACCAATGTACTCTTGGTAGGGTGTCATAGTTGTCATTTAGTCTATTTCCTTTGTTAAATATTCTTGTTTCTTCTCAATTACATCATCAAATCTTTCGACAAGATCATCACTCTGAATTCCTAACAGTTCCAAGAGTGTGACCTCATCTAAACGTTTGAGAGCCTCTTTCAGTTCTTCAAATGTTATGTTGTTCACATTCGTCGCTCCGCTTACGTTTGCTGATCTCCCGTTCAATATACCATTTAGCTTTCTTCAAGTCCTCAATGGCATCCTTCTTAAGATCACAACGCCAGATATATTTGATTGCATTACCTAAGTTAAAGCCCATGTGTTCAGTTACTTGGATACATTCAATACCTGATGGATGTTCAGTGTAGTGAGGAGGTTTGTTAACCACATCAGCCTCTTCTTTAACGTCTACCCACTCTTTGATAGCTTCACTTAGAGGCTTAGAGATTTCCTGTTTGATGTAGATGTTGCGGTCAACCCAACGATCATACTGAAAGCAATGATTACAAGGGTGGATACCTTTGTCTAAGTTACCGTAGAAGCAGGTATTACATTTCTCAAGTTGCATATCGTTTCTCCAAGTATTCAATGCTTAAGAACATTTCATCGAAGTGTCCATCATTAACTTCATTCATCATCAGTAAACCACGCCAATGACGGTTACTAAGTTGATCCATATACGACTCATCGTGTAGATAATAAGAGCCAACGATGATAGCACAAATAGGCTTGCCATCAGCACGCTTACCATAGGCGATCTGTTTTCCTTGCTGATGTCCTGCAACACAAGACATATGAAGCTTATTGATGATAGCACTAGCAGCTCCAGCGGGTCTACCCATCGCTCCCACAGGCCAATAATGGTTAAAGCCAACACCACCAATAAACACAGGATGAAGAAAACCGTGTACTTCCCAATCGTGCTCATATTGTAAGTCCTTCGTAGAGATAAGTCCATCTAGGGTAGGATTATTATTCACAGCCCTGTCAATTCTATTCTCATGGTTCCCTAGAGTCATCACCATACGAGGTTTGTAGACCTTGTGCTTCGATGCCTTCTGAGCCTTCTGAGCTTCCCTCAAGGGTGCTAGTAGAAGCTTCATAGCCTCCTTAGCAGCTTCAATGTCCTTCTTGTAGCGTAGACCTTCAAAGTACTTACTCCCCTTGATGTCGTGACTGCTAAGGCTTGGCATATCTGCAAAGTCACCTAGATTAACAACTACATCAGGCTTGTAATCTACAATGGCTTTACCAGCCCATGTTAGATGCTCTAAAGGTACACCTTCTTTAACTTGACAGTCAGGTATCACTAAGATTTTCAATGTCATCCCCTTCAACTGTTAATCGTTCACCTTCACGTAAGCCAGCTTTAATAGCTTCTAGGATACCGAAGGTAAGTAGTGCATTAGCTTCATCCTTAGTCAGATCAAACTGATACGTTGCATCACCATTGGAGTGCTCTTTAATCAGTTGTACGTTCATTCTCAGCTTCCTTCAAGAACTCTTCAGCATCACCCACAAACATGAAGTAACTCAAGACAACAGCAATGGCTGCATTAACTTTCTTGTTCTCAGCAATGTCTTCAGGGTGGCTACTCCATCCACCATTAAGAGTGTTCAAGTAAGTCTCTTTAAGCTTCTCAACTAACAAAGCATCTGTAAAGTCTTCCCATGCAGCCTTAACTTCAGGTGAATTCTCAAGTGCTTTAATGATGTTATTTAACATATATCTTTGTTCCTTTACCTTTTTCATTTAACCATGTTGATGGGATCTCTTTATCAGCATATTTGAACCCATGCTTGTCGCACCACATACCGTATGTTGTTTGACTTAGCTTTGAAAGCTTAGCTTTAGAGTTACTGAAGACAAACCTAATATCTAAATCTGGATACTGCTCCTTGATCATTAGATGCTTCTGTCTGTCAGCTGTGATAAATCGTCCCTTACTCTCAATGATGATACTGTTGTTCAGAAGTACGAAGTCAGGAGTGTACTTACGATCCTTAGCTGGTTGAGTGTATCCAATCACTAGCTTCTCATACTCAAATGGAATACCTAGACTGGTTAAACTATCAGCTATCTTATCCTCTAGTCCCGACCTGAATCCATGCTTCAGAGCAACTTGACGTACAGATAGTGGCTTCTTACGCTTAGCTTTCATGTGACTCCTTCGTAACGTGATACTGATGGAGGAATGCTCCAAAGGTATCAACAAACTCCTCATCGTGGTTTAGCTTACCCATTGTAAACATAATGGCATGAACTAACTCATGGTAGAAGGTTTGCTCAGTAGTCTGCTTGTTCATGTCCATGCGAATACTGATGACTTGCTTCTCAGGATCACACTTACCGAAGTCCTCCATGTGCACTACGTAGTTGACGTACCACTTAGATCCTGCGAGATTGAAGGTGGTTGCCACATCTGGTTTGGTTCCCTTCTTAGCCATAAAAGTTTACCATTCTCCAAGACCCTGTCAGTATTGCCGTCATAAGCTTTGAGACAAGCTTCATATAGTTCCCTTTCAGTTGTACAGTCTTTCAAGATCTTATCAGCCTTTACAGGGCCAATACCTCTGAGTCCTTCAATGTTATCAACTCTGTCACCTGTCAGTATCTGTTTGTAGAAACTGTACAAGCCTTCAAACTCGGTAACATGGTACTCTTCATCCTTTACAGGATTGTAGTGCCATCCCGGTAACTGATCTAGATCCTTATCTACGTGAACAATCCAGTAGTTACCTTTGGTAGACGCTATCGCTACAGCATCATCAGCCTCTTCACCCTCTGACATCTCAGCTCCTAGCTTCATCAGGTGGCTGCGTAGTGCATCGTAGTGCTTAGGCTTAGGAGCATCTTTACGATTCCCCTTATAAGGAACGGTGGTAGCTACCTCGAATCTAAAGTTAGTCTTACCTGTAATCCAAGCTCTGTAGTCATCACACTTCAAGCGCATATAGATGATGTCGGTAAACCATTCAGTGAGTCGATTAAGTGCCCATCGTTCCTCTTCGTCCTCATTAGAGAAGCCGACCTTATAAACTAAGAAGTCGGCATCTACTATAGCCTCTGTAGGTCTATCAGAGGATGTCATCAGTCTCTTCTTCAGGTGCACCTTCTGGAGAGTACACCTTCAGCTCAGTGATCACCAGCTTCTTAATCGATGGAGCTGCTCCGAACTTAGCTGACATCTTGTGACGGTATGAGGACACCAGTGCATAACACTTAGTACCGTTGCCGATCTTGCTGATGTCAATGGGATTACCCTCTTCATCGACAGGCTCAAATACGAACTTAGACTTACCAACAATGAACTTACCCATTGTGTCTTTGTCTTTAATCTTGATACCTAACTCTTCAAGCTTAGCTGCTGCAGCATCGCTCAACTGTCCCAATGTGCACTCATACTTATCGTTAGCTTCGTTGAACTTAGTGTTGTACTCTTTCATCCAGTTAGACCAGTACAACTCACCAGCAACTTTAACGGGTTTCATGCTATCAATACTCATTTCATTTTCCTTAAGATTTACTATCAATGCAGCTCTTTAGATTCTGGGTGAGCTACCATACCCATAGCTAGATCTTCCAAGTATACCAATGCTGATAACAGTATTGTGTATACCTCTTCTAGATCCAGATCCTCTCCTATCTTAATCTTGAAAGTTTCCCCTTCAACATTAAACAGTATTTGATTCTTCTCAATGTGTTTCACGCCAGTTTGTACCAATTTTATACTCCCCGTCTAGTGGACAACGAAGCTTAAAGTACTCCCCAGCTTCAACGATACTTGCCTTTGCAGCCTCACCTACTATTGTAGCATATTCCTTAGGAACTTCCAATTGAAATTCATCATGGACATTAGCCACTAGCTTTACAGGCCACTTGTTAGCCTTAGTCTTATCATAAAATAGTACTAAAGCTTTCTTCATCACTATCGCCCCAGCCCCTTGAAGGAGCGAATTGAGGGCAGCGTGTTCACTGCGTACCCATATCTTGCGACCATCAAGCCCCGGTACAAAGCCCTTACCCGCATATCTACTAACCGTACTTCTAAGACGTTGAAGGGCAGGTGTGTTCGCAAGGAAAGAATCGATAAGTTTCTGTCCCGCTTTAGCACTACCACCGACAATGGAACCAATCTTAGCTGGCCCTGCACCGTATAGGAATGCGTAAATAAATGTCTTTGCTTGATCCCTTGTCTGCAAACCTGCAGCTTTCTGGTTCTGCGTGTGTACATCAGTTCCATCCTTTGATGATCCTTCAGTGACTGTCTTAACATAGTTCTCATCCTTCATGTAATGTGCAAGCATACGAAGCTCAAGGCCACTAGCGTCACAACCAACCAATACATTGCCGCTTTCCACAGTCCAACATTCTCTACATTCTTTGCCATAGATGCTACCTGCATTGGGAATCTGTGCCATGTTAGGACTACTGTGTGTCATCCTACCTGTAACAGCTCCATTGGTGATCACTTTACCGTGAACCCTACCGTCCTTACCAACAGCTTCTAACCAGCTTTCAATCTGAGCTACACGTTTCTGTAGCATCAGGTATTCAGCGATCATCTGAGCTTCAGGAATGTTAACAACCTTAGACAGTACAGATTCATCGACAATAGCTTGACCCTTCTCAGTAAAGTCCTTAGGTTTCCATCCTAGCTCCATCAGCTTTTCTCCGATTTGCTTTCTACTTCCGGGATTGAAAGTATCAACGGCATCTTTGATAGGCTTTCCTGAGGTCTTGTGGAACCTTGGTGTGATGACTGGAGGCCACCTTTCTTGCATCTGCTCATATATTCCAGCCATCTTTCCTTTGATGTCAGCAAGTAAACAAGTTGCATAGGGTAAGTCCAGTTTGAATCCATTACGTTCTTGTTCAGCAATGATAGATGCTACTTTATGTTCCAAAGCAAGGCTTTCTTGTGAAAAGTCTTTCTTAGTGAATTCAGCAGTAAGATGCTTGTAAAGATCACAAGTGACCTCAACGTCCCTAATGCAATAATGCTCCAGAAGAGCCATGTGAGGAACGTTAAAGCACTCACCTTTGTATTCCTCTCGTCTGTCCATTAACCATGTCCACACTCCTGTATAGTCAATCTTCTTGCGTCCCAGTCTCGTCCCCCAAGCGTCTAAGCTGTGCCCGTTCTCTATTGAGGGATTTAACAACCTTGAGGCTATCAACGTATCGTACACTTGGCTCAAACGAATCTTCGTATTCCAGAGCCGATTGAGTATCGGGAAATCGAAGCTTATTCCGTTCTGAGCGATTATCAACGTAGTGTCCTTTAAATACTCCACGAGGTTGTTTGCTGCTTTCCATACGTTAACTTCTCCAGTGTCAATGTCCTTAGTTACTACCATCCAGATCGTGTTGTGATCTAATGTTGTCTCGATGTCTAGAACGATACGCTTCATATTCAGCTTTCAAGTCTTCATAGTGATGGATAAGTAACTGATACTTTTCTTGCAGATCATAGTACTTACTTTCCAAGTCAATCATTCTACCAGCTATCTTATCTAAGTCAAGCATAACCGTTCTTCTCCTTGAGTTTGGCTTCGACTCTGCGAAAGTCAGTCATGTAGACGCTATCAATTTCGTCTCCAAGGGCTTCTGCAATCTCCTCATCAGACAGCCCTACCCATGTGCGCTGTGGTAATGAATGTTTGCCCCGTGGGTTTTGTTCCATAGCCCAATCAAGCCATTCCTTTGCATCCATGTCGTAGTAGCCATCAGGCCCAACAGAGGACAGCTCCTCGCCAAGTCTGATTGCGGCATCACGCCACGCCATAGGCTCATCCTTCGCTTCTAGTTTTGGTTCATAAGACACGATAAATGTTTCACCTTCTTTTTGTTTCGGCAACATTGCAGGCACGCCTTCATTCCATACCACAGGCTCATCCTTCGCTTCTAGTGCGGCTTTAATGGCGGTGATTAGTGCGTCTTGGTCAATGTGTTCTGCGTTGTATCTGTCATCTGGCACTAATTCCACATATTCCAATGCAAGGCGTAACGCTTTGTCTTTATCAGTCATACCTTACCTCTATAAGTTAACTCAGGACAGTAGTATACAGGAGCTTCCTTCCAGTTAGGACGATAGGTATACTTGATAACCGTTCCGGCCTCTGATGCAGTCTGTACAGTTTTCTTCTTAGATCTGTAAGTTCTCTTGTGCATAGCCTTCTTGTCCTTGTTCTTCAAAGCCCACTCACGATCTCTAAGCCTACGTTGTTCAGCTCTCTGAGCAATAACTTCAGGAGGAACTTTAAGGTCAATCATTCGTTGCATCCACTTAGGGATAGCTTTACTGTTATTCACTTTGCAGCCTCCATGTACAGTCCTACGTTACCTAAAGCATAGCCTACAAAGGCTATACCTAAGCCAGTATTCCCTTTGATGATCAAGTCTATAGCCACTACAGCATAGACAACACCAACAATTGCAATTAAGGTACTACTCATCTTTAGTTTCCTGTTCTTTAGTGTCCTGCTCTTTATCAAACTTAAAGTCACGTACTTTATCGCCACTATCACGACCAAAGATAGCATCCCATCGAGCATCATACTCAGCCTGAGCTACACTAAAGGGACGAGGTGAGCTACCTTTACCAGCTTCTCTGTTACTCATAGTGTTTCCTCCTGCATCTCCATCATACGTCCAGTCTCCATATCATATTTAAGCACACAAGCTGGGCCTGTATAGCCATTGTAACGATTCTTAGCCACTGAGATCTTAGTCTGATGTCTCTCAGCTTCATTTTCAGCCATTGAGTTACGCTCCAATGTGATCACAGCATCTGACAACTGAGCAATAGCACCTGAGCCTCGCAACTGAGACAACGATACAGCTTGTCCATCCTCGTGTCCTGCATTACCTTGAGGCCTACGAAGGTGACTGACACAGATCAATGTGATCTCTAACTCCTGTACCAGTGTACGCAGCTTAGTCATCATATTGTCAATAGCTTTACGCTCATCTCCAAGGTCTTGACCAGATACCACAATACTGATGTGATCAAGGAATATAACCCTACAATCGCAAGCCTTAGCCATATATCTGATTCTGTTAGCAATGTTGTCCACATCACTGCTACCGAAGTGATCAAAAAGATAGATACGATTACTACCAAGAGTTGCATCGAAAGCATCTTTAAGCTCCTGTTCAGTTGTAGGTGTGTCAGGCAAGTGTAACAACTTGTTAGCGTGTAAGCTCATGATACTTCGAGCTGTCTTCCGAGTGGACTCTTCAAGGAATAACCCTCCAATGTTCCACTTCGTAGTATTCAAGATGTTAAACAAGATCTCTCGCAAGAACTGACTCTTACCCAATCCTGAACCTGCTGTGACTGTGATTAACTCCGATGGACGCATACCATAGAGAAGCTTATTCAAGCCCTTCCAAGGGTACATAGCCTCAGCCTTAGCCTCAGGTTTAATCACTTCCTCCCACAGCGATGCAGCATTGATAATCCCATCAGGTATGTAAGTCTCAGCTCTCCACCACTCATTGACGAACTCTTTAGTAGCCCCTGCAATGAGGTAATCACAAGCATCTTTGTAGCCACTCAAATGCTTAACGATCTTAGCCTTCTGTCCGAACAGTTCAGCTACCTCTTTAGAGGCCTTCTTACCCGGCTCATCAGCATCGAAGCAGATCACAATGTTCTCAAAGGTGTTCAACCACTCATATTGAGCTTTACAGTCCTTCAGAGCCGCTTGTGCGCCATTCCGTATGCTGACGCTAGGCCACTGAGACCCTGTAAGTTGATAGCCTGCGAGAGCATCGAGTTCTCCTTCGTAGATTGTGATGTACTTGCCCCCTGCGTGAAAGAGCTGCTGTCCGAACAACCTAGCATCCTTGAATGAGCCAAGAATGCTGAAAGTTTTGTCTGCCACTCGTCTAACTTTTGCTGCGACAACCCCTCCGGTATCGTCAGTGTAAGGGTAAAAGTGTTGTGCATTGTCTTGTGTAACTCCATACTTTTCACAGGTTTGTAAGGTAATACCTCTGTCAGGTATTGACTTGATCTGACCTTTAATCTCTAACATTGTTTGCTTTCGTGGCATTACAGCCTGTTGTTTAACTGATAGATCACAGGCATCAGTCTCATGAGCATACGTGTGGCATGAGAAACAATACGTGTGTCCATCATCGTATTCAGCATTAGCATCTGAGCTACCACAAGCATCGCATGAAGTGTGTCTGAGCATCTTAGATTCTGGCCTAGGCTTAGGTACGAGGTTAAGCTTCATCTAATGCCTTTCTAAGGCCTTCAATGGTCTTTAGAGCCTTTTTATCAGGATATCCATAGTAGATGTCCCCTCTGAGCTGAAAAGCTGTGAAATCCTCTAGCATTGCCAAGGTATCAGCTAAAGCTTTCAAGCTTGAGTCACCTGCAAGGGAGACATGAGGGAAAGGCCAAGGTTTAGTATCGTCAATGTTCATGTTATTTGCTCAGTACAAGTTTAATCATAGTTACGATGAAGACAAATAAAGCCATCATCATGGTAGAGGATCATCCACAGGTGGGACATATCCATCACCTAAACGTTTAATCACGACATCAGCTACATCAGCCATAACTCTGTCACGACCATTGTTCATAATTAAATCAGCCATACTGTCAATGACAGACCAATACCAACACTCATACTTAACGACATCCATGTCAATGTCATCATCAATCAATTCAATAGACATAATTATCCTTTCAATGGGTTAGTCTATATCACTATGTGAAACGTACACACTTTAAAGTAACTTTATAAGTAATACTTATAATATTATCTTTAATAGTGTATTTACTTCTATGTTAATGTCATAGGTACTTTGTAGATACCTTTAAAGTAAGGGTAGCATACTTTGTACAGTTTGTCAAGCCCTCCTTAATAGTCCTTACTGTCAACATGGTTATCATCCTCTTCTTCAACTGAATCGTCCATGTCATCAGCTGATATGAGATCTTGTCTGTCCTTTGTAGGCAGATGTGAGTCACTTTGTACAGTTTTGAAGCATTGTTGACATAGGTCTAAGAACATCCCCGTCACAGCGTGTTTACGGGTGCTCTCAAAGTCTGTCAGTATCTTATCGCAACATAGGCACTTCATTAGACATCCTCCACTACTTCAATTAAATTCATGTCATCAGGGTCATAACCTAACTCTTCGTACACTTTAGACTCAGCTTCATCCTCATTTGCAGCATATACCCATACAGTCTTTGTAGGGCTTACCTGATAGCAATACTCATTCATGATCATTTGCTTTTCCTCTTGAAAGGGTTAACTGTAGCCCATGCTTGCATATGCACAGGCTTACCATTGACATCGTAACAGAGGCTGTATGCCCCGTCAATGTGGCTAAACCATAACACCCCTGCATGGGTCTTTATAGGTGTCTCTTTAGGGACATCGTATAAAGGTTTTGAAGGTTGTTCATCCCAGTCTTTTAAGTCAATTTCTGATAACATAGCTATCTACCCCTTACCTAATGTGAAATGAAGGCTTAGAGAGGCCATAGATAGCCTCCAAAGTGCTATTGTTGTCATGGTCAATGGTCAGTTGTTCATATTGTTCAACTTTGAAGGCTTTTAAAGCATCCCTTTCAAGCTCAGCCCATTGATTGTGAGCTAATACATCGTACACGTTGAAGCCCTCATAAATAACCTCTTGAAACTCAATGTATTCAGTTTCAGGGTCAATCTCACAAAGTACTTTCACCACTGATCTATTGTCAGCTAGTAAAGTGTTAAAGGTGAATTGTTTCATGGTTTATATTTCCTATCAATGACAAGTTTATAAAGGTTCGCAGGTTGACCCTCTAGATTGTTATTATCTTGGAGCCACTCCTGAGCAAAACTGAGTTTGTTGAAGGTAGCGACAACAATGCCTGATGAAATGCTGATAATTTTATACATTGGAATCCTTACGTTGAACTGACTTAGCCAATAGCCAGTTATCCCCCAATAGACGGATTGAACGGATCCATTTTCGCCTATAGTCACGTCTAACGTGTTCTGGCACGTCATACGTTTTGAATAGTTCACGACTATGCTTCAATAGCTTTGTTTTCATTTGTTTATATCCTCAATTTTGTATATTTCACATTCATCATCGTCATTTGTGAACGACAACTCTAAGCCTTGATCAATACGCTCAAAAGCCTTATTTTGTGCATCTAATGGGTGTTCTGCCTCAATTTCTGTAAAATAATACTTTGTTTTAGCCACCCATACTCTATAAGTATTCATAAAGTTACTGTTTCCCTATATAGTATAGACAATCGTTATCCACTGTGATCCATGCTTTCCTTGTCTCTGTATTGAACATTATTTCATCGCCTACATTGATCAATGCACCAGATCTGCAGCATACACCCTTGAAACGGGCCTTCATTCTCTTAATCATGCTTCACCCCCTCAATTGTGCACAAATGGCGTTATAAATGGCACGTTTATCCATGTAATAACCAAAATCCTTGTCATTCTCTGCAAAGTTATGCCATTGATTGTAACGTTGATTCTCAAGGATATCACTTGCAAGGCTATGCCACGTGCTATAGTGGCTTATAAAGCCTTGCCGATTGTAATGGGCTATAAAGCCACTTGCAAGGTATAAAAAGTTATATCCTTGCTTATTAAGCTTCGAAGGATCTTTGCAAGCCCTTACAATGTTATTTACAATGCGAGTTTTTTGTAATGATGTATAACGTTTTAACATTTTATTTGATCCCTACAATTGATTTTAACTCAAGCTTTAAGGCCTTAGCTTCATCGCCCCTAAAACTTGCTGCATTAGATAGAAAATATAAGACAATTGATCTTGCATCGTCATAACCGTATTTGTCATTGATTGACGATAGATCTTGCATTGCATCCAGATAAGGCTTTGCTGCATAGTTTACTTTAGGCCATGCTTTTTTGATATCCCTTGCAATTACATACAATGGGCGAACGGTTTCAATAGCTAACATTTTAGTTACCCCTTTAGAGTTAAAAACCTACAGAAAATTGTAGGCCATAACGCACGGCTAAGCCCATGCGCTACAGTTTACAATCTAACATTAGATCAATGCATAGCGATAATAATGGGCACGCCCTTTAAAGCTTGCATACCGCACGCATGGCCCTTGCCCGTGCAAGATCCGCACGTACCGGGACAAGGAAAAGCTTTTCCAGTAAAAGCAGCACGTAAAGCCTTTACAGTTTCCGGCTTGCCATGATCCGTTGATTTTACTTTTTTGCCTATACGTACCGCTATAAATTCACCCCGTACAATGGGCAAGGTTTTTACAGCTGTGATCATTGTAGGGTGAGCATTGTGGCCCCCGGAAATGTTCAATTGATAATTTGAAGGCCATTTGCCTACAATGTCATAACCTAGCAAAGCATGGAAGCTTTTAGAATAGCCATATGCACGTGCATTAGGTGTTTTGTCAAGTAGCTGCATCCAGAAGGCTACATCGCCACCGTTAGCAAAATCACCGTCAACGTATAATCTAAAATCAAAACCTTCTGGCCTTGCTTTGGCTATGCTTGAGAATGCATATACAATTTGATCTTGAGCATAGCGCATAAGGTATGCATTTTGGGCCATTCTAGCGAATGCAGCTGGATAACGCCACGCACGGAAACTGTAGCAAAAATCTAAGCATTCACCGGCCCCGGGACAAGTAACCCCCGGCAAGCTTGAAAACGATACGAATGGAAGCTTAGAATTACCATTTAATGAAAATATACTGTAGCTAGGATCTAAGGTTTTAAAGGTATGCTCAAGCTTTGCAAAGTTATCTTGCCACCCTTTACCCGTGAACATAGGTGAAGCTTGCAAGGCCTTTAAAGCTTGCAATGCGCTACCTTGCGTGCCCCCTTGAATGGCTATAGCTAAGCCTTGCAAAGCCTTGAATTTTTGAGCACTATTTGAAAAGATTTTAATTTGCATGATAGTTTCCCCTTTACTTAGTTAGAATGTCAAAATAGGCAAGCAAGCCCACGGTTAGGCCTAAGCCTATGAGTACAGCTAAAACGATATCTAAAACTTTATCTAACATGATGATCCTTTAAAGGTTTTGTGTTGCGATGGATAGAGTATCTACCTTGAAGCTTACGTGAACCTTACAAATACAATTATTTTTAAAGTTTAAACCCTTACGTAGAAACCCTAACGTTAGCCTATTACTCTTATGTCTTATGTTATATATCTTATGTCTTATATAAGAGTACTCTTATGTCTTATATAAGACTTGAGAGTATCTTGCAAGTATCCTTTAAAGCCACCTACACCGCCCCTCACACTGTCAATATTCCGACACCTCTAGTGTCAACTTTCCGACACCTACTGAGTAACTGTGAAGTGAGTACTAACTAACATAGACTTTAGAGTGACTTGTAAGTAAGCACTAACTTCAAAGTGACTGGGGGAGGGGTGACTACTTAGTGATTACTTTTGTGGGAGCCTACAAAGCTCACAAAAAAGGATAATTAAGGATAGATGAAGTAACTATAAGTCCTTGATCTATAAAGGAAAAGAAGTAGAGACTACAAAGTGCTAAAAATGTAGGCAATGTAGACACCCTGAAAGGGGAACTAAGTTAGAGTTTAGACTCTAAAGTGAAATAAATATAAGAAAAGACTTGACAAATAGACAAACATAGTGTATAATATTCTCTATAGGAAATAATTGTGTTTACTAAGAAGCCTGACCCCACTTCTTAGGTTGACTGAGATGTACACCCTAGTAGGGGAACATAGAAGTTAAATACACTATTAACAGTTACTTATAATATATTACTTACTAAGTAAATTAATATTAATAACTAATATAAGTACTTATAATATTTATGTCTATGTAACATTTATGTTAATGTCTTAGGTACTTTATAGTACTACACTTAAAAGTCTCCCTATAAAGGACAAAGACGATGGAAACTAAAGATGATGTCTCAAGGATTGTGTCTCCCAAACTACGTGGTAAGGGTAGACCTCCAAAGAGTGACCTACAAGCTGTTAAGAACAGAACTAAGAATAAGGTAGGCAGACCTGTAGGAGATGCAGGTAGACTTCAAGAGTTCAAGGAAAGACTATTAGCCACAGGTGGCACTAGAATCCTTGATAAGATGATTCAGATAGCCTTGGATGATGAACACCCGGGACAGATGGCAGCTATTAAGTTAGCTATGGATAGGATCTTACCAGCCTCAGTGTTTGATACAGCTAAGAGTGGTGGTAGTATGCCTCAGATCAGTATTAACATATCAGGCCTTACAAGTCCAGTTGTGTCTACAAACGATGAAGTGATAGACGTATGACACAATTAAACTTCCAACTGCTTAAATGGCAGCAGAGTGTCTTTAAAGATACTACACGCTTTAAAGTGGTAGCTGCAGGTCGAAGGTGTGGTAAGTCTAGACTGTCAGCAGTATCGTTACTGATTGAAGCTTTGAATTGTCCAGATGGCTCAGCTGTGATGTACATAGCACCTACCTTAGGACAAGCTAGAACGATTATGTGGGATTTACTGCATGAGCTAGGTAGACCTGTGATTAAGTCTAGCCATGTGAATAACTTAGAAATTACCCTTATAAACGGTAAAAAGATCTTAGTTAGGGGAGCCGATAATCCCGATTCTCTGCGGGGTGTTTCCTTAATTTACGTAGTTATGGACGAGTGTGCCTTTATTAAGGAAGATGTATGGCAGAAGATCATCCGAGCTTCACTGTCAGATAAGAAGGGTAGAGCACTGTTCATTAGTACTCCTAGTGGACGTAACTGGTTCTACGATACCTTTAATCTAGGACAGGACAATCAAGATGAAGAGTGGAAGTCATGGCACTTCACAACTCAGGACAATGAGACTATTGATCCTAAGGAGATTGAGGCTGCAAAGCGTACATTGAGTTCCTTTGCATTTAAGCAGGAATACTTGTCTAGCTTTGATACTGCAGGTGCTGATGTTTTTAAAGAGGAATGGTTCAAGACTGCTGAAGAACCTCAGTTTGGTACATACATTGTAGCCATTGACTTAGCAGGTTTTGAAGAGGTAGGTAAGAATGCTGGGGCTTCTAAGAAAAGGCTAGACGAGACAGCTATTGCAGTTGTTAAGTTAGAGGATAACGGTAACTGGTGGGTTCACAAGATACAGCATGGTCGGTGGGACATCAGAGAGACTGCAGTTAACATCTTGAAAGTGATTAGAGACTTTCAACCTACAAGCATAGGTATTGAGCGAGGAGCATTGAAGAATGCTGTACTGCCTTACCTGAATGACTTGATGAGGAAGAATAACATCTATGCTCACATACAGGACTTAACTCACGGGAATAAGAAGAAGACTGATAGGGTTGTCTGGAGCTTACAAGGTCGCATGGAGCATGGAAGGATTACCTTCAATGAGGATGAGGACTGGAGTGAGTTTAGAGATCAATTAGTTATGTTCCCTACAGCAGGTGTACATGATGACTTGGTAGATGCTCTAAGTTACATCGATCAACTGGCTATAGCTAACTACAACCAAGACTACGAAGATGATGACTACGAAGTCTTAGACGTTATTAGCGGATATTAACCTAACATACAAAGGAATTTTAAAATGGCTACAGATAGAGAACTCGAAGACAAGCGTTCACGTTTAAAAGCTGATGCAGCATTTAACAACCCTAAGAATACTTTAAAACCGGAATGGTTTTATAAACATACACGTAAAAAATCTGCTGATGAGGCTTATGCTTCAGCTAATATGCGTGCCAATATGGTTGAACAAGAACAAGAAGCACGTAGTCGAGCACCAAACAGTCGTGAGCAATACCAACACGAAAAAGAGCAAGGCGACCCATATGCAACTCGTATGTCATATGAAGAGTGGAAGAAACTTTAACCATGTCTAAAGACTCTAGACTTGAACGAGCTGGTGTCAGTGGTTTTAATAAGCCTAAGAAGACACCTAATCATCCTACTAAAAGCCACGTTGTAGTGGCTAAAGAGGGTGATCAAGTTAAGACTATTAGGTTCGGACAACAGGGTGTCTCAGGTAGCCCTGAAGGTTCAGCTCGTAATGACTCCTTTAAAGCTAGGCACGCTAAGAATATAGCTAAAGGTAAGATGTCAGCGGCCTATTGGAGTAACAAAATTAAGTGGTAACAAGGAATATATGGCTCTAACTAACGACCAATTTGATGAGAATCATAATTCTCAGTTTGAAGAACCTACAGAGGCTGAGAAAGAACTCACCTCGTGGGTAACTCAGCACATTACTCGCTGGCGTGACCATCGTGATGCTAACTACATGGACTTGTGGTTGGAGTACGAACGTGTCTTCCGAGGTATCTGGGCTGCTGAGGATAAGACTCGTGAGAGTGAACGCTCACGTATCATCTCTCCAGCTACTCAGCAAGCTATTGAGACTCGCCATGCTGAGATCATGGAAGCTATCTTCGGTCAAGGTGAATTCTTTGACATCTCAGATGATGTCTTAGATGTAGATGGTAATCCTCTAGATGTTGAACAGATTAAGATTCAATTGCATGAGGACTTTAAACGAGACAAGATTAAGAAAGCTATTGACCAGATTGAGTTGATGGCTGAGATTTATGGTACAGGTATTGGTGAGATCATTGTCAAGACTGAGAAGGAGTACATTCCAGCAACTCAGGCAATTCCCGGTATTGCTAATGCAGCTGCCATCGGAGTTCAAGAGAAGGATCGTATTGCCGTTAAGATCAAACCAGTTAACCCTAAGAACTTCCTTATTGATCCTAATGCTGATTCCGTTGACGATGCTCTGGGCGTTGCTATCGAGAAGTACGTTTCCATTCACAAGGTTGTGGAAGGTATTGAGAGAGGCATTTACAAAAAGGTAGACATTACCACAGCCTCAGAAGATGAGGACTTAGAAGTAACTCAAGACTTGAAGACCTATCAAGATGATAAGGTTAAGCTCATCACTTACTACGGTTTAGTACCTAAAGAGTACCTGACTGAAGGTGAAGAGGAAGAGTATGAAGAGTTGTTCGCTGAAGGTACGGTAGCTGATGAGCACTGTAACTTGGTTGAAGCCATTGTCGTTATTGCCAATGACTCAATCCTCTTGAAGGCTGAAGCTAATCCTTACATGATGAAGGATCGTCCAGTCGTTGCATACCAAGACGATACAGTTCCCGGTCGCTTCTGGGGTCGTGGTACAGCTGAGAAAGCCTACAATATGCAGAAGGCTATTGATGGTCAGCTTCGTGCTCACATGGACTCATTGGCTTTGACTACAGCGCCTATGATTGCAATGGATGCAACTCGTCTGCCTCGTGGTGCTAAGTTCGAGATTAAGCCCGGTAAGGCTATCTTGACCAATGGCTCACCTTCTGAGATCTTGTATCCCTTCAAGTTCGGTCAGACTGATGGCAACGCAGCTGCAGCAGCGCAGAACTTTGAGCGTATGCTCCTACAAGCTACAGGTACAGTTGACAGCGCAGGTATGCCCTCTAACGTACCTCGTGATGCAGGTGCTGGTGGTATGTCTATGGCTATGGCAGGTATCATCAAGAAGTACAAACGTACCTTGAGTAACTTCCAAGAAGACTTCATGATCCCGTTCATTAACAAGGCTGCCTTCCGTTATATGCAGTTTGACAGTGAACGTTATCCATCAGTTGACATGAAGTTCATTCCAACAGCTACCTTGGGTATCTTGGCACGTGAATTTGAACAACAACAGATGATTGGCTTGTTGCAGACACTTGGCCCTAATACACCTGTACTGCCCTTGATCCTTAAAGGTATCTTGCAGAACAGTTCATTGTCTAATCGTGGTGAGTTGATGCAAGCTTTGGATCAGATGTCTCAGCCTAACCCACAAGCTGCTGAGGCTGCACAAGCACAACAGATGGCTCAGATGCAACTTGCACAGGCTCAAGTGGCAGATCTGCAGTCTAAGGCTCAAAAGCAGTCAGCTGAGGCTCAGAAGACCATGATTGAAGCTCAGATGATCCCTGAAGAGCATCGTGTTAAGGTGGTTCAGGCAGCTGCAACTAACCTAGATAACGGTGATGACTTTGAGAAACGTCTGAAACTGGCTGACATGATGCTTAAAGAGAAGCAAGTTAACCTGAAAGCTGCCGACATCGCCAGTAACGAACGTATTGCAAGCCTTCAGATGATGACTAAACCACGTAAATAACAAAATAGTTAACAAAAAGCTTGACAAAGTGTTGTTTTTATGCTACAATAACACTATTGTTTAAGTATTTAATGGAGGGATAAGCCTTATGGCCCCTGATTTACAAAAGTATTACGAAGAAACCTTTAATACGATGAGTACTAAGGGTTGGGAGTTCCTCATAGAGGACTTCGAAGAGATTAAGGCTAGTTTAAACGACTTATCTACTGTCACGGACACACAAACACTTTATTTCCGTAAAGGACAGCTAGATATTCTTGAATTAGTTTTAGGGCGTAAGGCTGTGTGTGAGAAGGTGTACGAGGAATTACAGGATCAGCAAGGAGACTTGCGTTGAAAAGACTCTATGATTTCAAATGCCCTAACGATCACATAACTGAATCGCTAGTTGATAGTGATCATACGACTGCTAAATGCAAAGTATGTAGTAAGGACGCTATCAGGCTCATTTCAGCACCTAGTATTGGTTTAGACGCTATATCTGGCGACTTTCCCGGTGCTACAGCTAAGTGGGCTGCTGTGAGAGCTGACAGGCTCAAGCAGGAACAAAAGAGAGGATCTGAATAACTATTCAGGCAACCCAATTCTATTTTACAAATATCCTGTAATCCCATCGTGGACAGGGAAAGGTTAGGTATGGCTTTAATTGATAATGAGGAACTAAGTTCTAATCAAGGTAGTGAGATCGAGGCTGAAGACTTTAAGCTGGAACAACAAGCCCAGCAAGCTCAACAGACTGAGACTAGCAATGAAGTTGAGATCCCTGAGAAGTATAAAGGGAAGAATCTTGAAGACATTGTTAAGATGCACCAAGAGGCTGAAAAGCTTATCGGTCGTCAAGCTCAGGAGGTGGGTGAAGTACGAAGACTCGCTGACGAACTACTTAAACAGAGTTTAGCTCAAAAGCAACAACAAGTACAACCAAAAGAAGAGACACCAGAGATAGATTTCTTTGAAGATCCTCAGAAACATCTCAACAATGCAGTAGCTAATCATCCAGATGTGTTAGCAGCCAAACAAGCAGCGTTACAGCTCAAGCAGATTCAGACACAGGCAATGCTCAACAAGAAGCATCCTGACTTTGCAGATATTGTACGTGATGGTGAGTTTATTGAGTGGGTTAAATCCTCCCCAATGCGACTTAACATTTATGCTATGGCTGATGCCAACTACGATTTTAATGCTGCTGATGAGTTGATTACAACTTTCAAACAGATCCGAACATCTAAGACACAACAAACTACTGACGCAGGTAAAGCTGTTAGACAACAGAATCTGAAAGCAGCTAGTGTTGATGTGGGAGGAACTGGAGAATCATCTAAGAAAGTATATCGTCGTACCGACCTTATCCGGCTACGAATGCAAGACCCAGACCGATACGAAGCACTACAGCCTGAGATTATGGCAGCTTACGCAGAGGGACGAGTCAAATAAACACATTAATTTAATCATCAGGAGATTTATAAAATGGCTTTAGGTACAAATCACGTAACGACCACAACTGCAGCAACGTTCATTCCAGAAGTATGGAGTGATGAGATTGTTGCAGCCTATAAGAAGAGCTTGGTTGCAGCTAACCTAGTTAAGAAGATGTCTTTCAAGGGCAAGAAAGGTGACACAGTTCACATTCCAGTCCCTGCACGTGGCACAGCTTCAGCTAAGGCAGCTTCTACACAAGTGACATTGATTGCAGCCACTGAGACTGAAGTTCAAGTGTCTATCAACAAGCACTACGAGTACTCACGTTTGATCGAGGACATCGTTGAAGCTCAAGCATTGTCTAGCTTGCGTTCATTCTACACAGATGATGCAGGTTACGCTTTGGGTAAGCAAGTTGATACTGACTTGATCACTTTGGGTCAACAGTTCAACGTTTCAACAGCTGGTGACGGTAACTACCGCTACGCTGGTGCTTTCATCGGTGGTGACGGCTCTACAGCTTTTGACTACACAGCTAACACCAATGCTGGTAATGCCTCAGCTTTGACAGCTGCTGGTATTCGTCGTACAATTCAGCGTCTTGATGACAGCGATGTTCCTATGGACAATCGTTTCTTCTTGATTCCTCCTTCTGTACGTAACACTATCTTGGGTTTGTCTGAGTTCACAACCTTCAACAGCGTTGGTGAGGCAGGTACAGCTAACAGCATCCGTAACGGTATGATTGGTGACATCTACGGTGTTCCAGTCTATGTTACATCCAATGCTGGCTACGCTAACAGTGCAGCTAACGGTTCCGGTACTAACATTGGTCGTGTGTGCTTGATGGCTCACAAAGACTCTATGGTGTTGGTGGAGCAAGTTGGTGTTCGTTCACAGACTCAGTACAAACAAGAGTACCTCGGTACATTGTTCACAGCTGATACTTTGTACGGTTGCGCTGAGTTGCGTAACTACGGTGGCGTTGCCCTCGTCGTTCCAGCTTAATAGCTAAATAGGTTCCCTCTCACAAGGAGGGAGCCTTTTTAATGTATCAAAGGTGGTACATCAGAAAGGTAACAATATCATGGCAAAATTTAAGTGCATTCAATCTGGTAACACAGTGGAGTTCTTCCAAGAGCATGAGATTCTTGAGATGCGTAAGCATGGTGGCTACACTGAAGTAGTTATTGAAGCACCTCCAGTAGTAGCACCAACAACTGTAAAGTCAACTAAAAAGGTAGCTAAAGATGAGATCAGTATCGGTGGGGAATCTGCTGACAGCAGCAACTAAGACAACAGTTTATACGGTTCCCACTGGTTACTATGCTAAGTGGAATCTTTGTTACGTGGTTAACACAACTGGTAACAATAAAGCTATTGATGCAATTTGGTACGATGCTAGTACAGCTACTGAAATTCACATTCTAGATGGCTATGTCTTAAGTCCAACACAGTTCATTAAGTTTGATGGTGGTGCTTACGTTGTACTTGAAGAGGGTGATCAGGTACGTATGGAATCTGAAACTGGCTCGACAATGAACACTGTCAATACATTTGAACTATATAGAAAAGGCGAGTAACAATCATGGCAACTCCTCAAGCATTAACACCTGAACAAATTGCCCAGATTGTAGCAGCTGGTCGTGGTAACACTGTCAATATTGATGGTCTTTTTTACGGTGGTAACTGGGCTGATCAAGGCTCAGGTGAGTCAATGCAAGAAGGCCCACTTCAAAACATTACAGCTTCCACTGGTAAAGGCGCAGGTAATCCTTACTACGAATACAACCCTACAGGTGCTTTTACACGAGAAGGTGTAGAACAAAAGGTTGATAGTGGTTTTGGTGAGTTCTTGTTAGGTGCTGGAGCTTTGTTTGCTCTTCCCGGTGCTTTGAATGGTTCCTTGTTTGGTGGTGCAGGTGCAAGTGGTCTAACAGCTTCAGAGTTAGCTGCAGCGGATATGGCTTTAGGAGGTGTTGGAGGCACAGCAGGTGCTGAAGCTCTTGCCTCTGCAGCAGCCGCTGGAGGTACAACCTTAACAGCTTCTCAGTTAGCTAATCTAGCTAAGGCTGGTATCAACGTAGCGGGGTTGATAGGTGCTACTAATGCTGTATCAAACATGGGTGGTAACACTTCAACTGCAGCTCCTATTACTTATTCAGGTGGTGGTGCAGGTGGTTACTCTCCTGAGTACTTTAGTAAGGTTCAGAGCACATACAATCAATTGATGCCTAACGTACCTCGTGACGTTGCAAGTCCTTTGCAGCAGTGGTACTCAACTGAGTTCAATCCCGGAGCTTCTGTCACAGGTAGTTTGTTTGGTGACATGACAGGTGGAACTACAACTAGACCTACAACACTTAAGCCTGTAACTCCTCCGGTAGTTAAGCCTCCTATTACTACTGTACCTACCACAACCGTACCTACAACGACTGTACCAACTACTACTACACCTGACACAGTTGTCAATCCCGGATCGGCTGGTTATCAGTACGCTACACAGAATCTAGGTTTAACACCTGCACAGTACTTAAACAATATTAATCAGTGGATTATTGACAATCCTAGAGCTACTAAAGAGCAGATTGATGCAGTTATGTCTCAGGCTGGTGTTAGTGATACTGACTTGCAAGAAGCTCTTAGAACTACAACATTCTCAGATGCTACTAAGTACGCTTTGACACATGGCGGTAGTTTACAAGAATTAGGTACTAACATTATAGATTGGGTTAATGCTAATCCTACAGCTACTAATGAGCAGATTCAAGCTGAACAAGCTAAGTATGGTATTTCAGATCAAGATATTGCCAATGCGATGTATGGTTTGAACTCATCAGCTGCTAAAGAGTATGCTGTAGTACATGACATGGGATTAAATCAGTACTATCAGAATATTGCAGATGCTGCAAAGTCAGGAATAACAGTAGATCAAGCAGTAGAGCAAATGAAACAATACGGTGTAAGCCCTGCGGATGTTAAACAAGCATATAGTATGTTTGCTCCTGCTGGTGGTCTAACATTAGATGAAGTCTTGGCAGCTTACAACAAATAAATACTTGGAGTATAAATGACTACGATCATTACAAAGAATAGCAGTACATCATCAGCTGTACCTGCATCAGGAGATCTAACTAAGGGTGAGTTAGCTATTAACGTCACCGATAAGAAGCTGTACACTAAAGACAATTCAGGTACAGTTGTTAAAGTTGTAGGCTCTCTTGGTAATCAAGAAGCTTCAGCAGCTGCCATCACAGGTGGTACAGCAGCTGGAGTGGCTATCACTGGTGGTACTATTAACAATACCCCCATTGGTGGCACTACAGCAGCAGCTGTGACAGGTACTGTAGTTACAGCTACAACTAACTTTGCAGGTGCTCTGACAGGTGCTGTGACTGGTAACGTAACTGGTAACTTGACAGGTAATGTCACAGGTAACGTTACAGGTAACGTCACAGGTAATGTAACAGCCTCTACAGGTACATCTACGTTTAACAATGTAACCATTAACGGTACATTGGACATGGATGCAGCCTCTTCAGCTACCATTACTAACCTACCTAACCCAACTAACTCAGGTGATGCAGCTAACAAAGCTTATGTAGATGCACAAGTTGCAGCTGTGGTTGATGGTGCTCCAGCAGCATTGGATACCTTGAATGAGCTTGCAGCAGCCTTGAATGATGATGCTTCATTCTCTACCACTGTAACTAACGCTATTGCAGCTAAGTTAGCTTTGTCTGGTGGTACGATGACAGGTAATATTGCAATGGGTACTAACAAGGTTACAGGCCTTGGTACTCCATCGTCAAGCACAGATGCTGCCACTAAAGGTTACGTAGATACTGTCGGTGATGCTAAGTTAGCCTTGGCAGGTGGAACTATGACAGGTAATATTGTCATGGGATCTAACAAGGTTACATCTACAGCTACCCCTACAACTGATGATGACTTAACTCGTAAGGCTTACGTTGACAGTATTCTCGGTAGTGCAACATCTGCAGCTACATCAGCCTCAGCAGCAGCTACATCTGCAACCAACGCAGCTAACTCAGCCTCAGCAGCTTCTACAAGTGCATCTAATGCCTCAGCAAGTGCCTCAGCAGCTGCATCATCCTATGATAGCTTCGATGATCGCTACTTAGGCTCTAAAACATCAGCTCCTTCAGTTGACAATGACGGTAACTCGCTGTTGACAGGTGCTCTGTACTGGAACTCTACATCCTCTAATCTGTGGGTGTGGAATGGTAGTGCTTGGACTCAGGCAGCACTAACAGCTGGCTCCTTTGCAACTTTATCAGGTACTGAAACCCTGACAAACAAGACTATTGCTTATGGTAGCAACACACTTACTGACGTAGTAGGGGTAACAGCAACACAGACTCTTACCAACAAGACTCTGACAAACCCCACAGTAACAAACTATGTAGAAACTCCGTATACAGCGAATAGTTCTACTGCCATCACGCTTGATTTGGCTAACGGCACAGTACAGATTATTACCTTGACTGGTAATG
>JACCDG010285833.1_pt1 | contig 24227 bp, 22 predicted proteins | sample 7442471 | NCBI WGS metagenome assembly JACCDG01 (sample SAMN15323444, study PRJNA562643) | freshwater metagenome | isolation source: river surface water | place: USA:Blue River Watershed | collected 2017-08-17 | reverse complement strand
GCCGCATAAGTTGGTGCATAATATGCACCTGCTGGAAACGTGACCGAGTGGCCGAAGGTGCTCCCCTGCTAAGGGAGTATGGGGTGTAGAGCCTCATCGAGGGTTCGAATCCCTCCGTTTCCGCCAGCAAACAAGCAAAGACGCCCCTCACGGGGCGTTTTTTATTTACCAAGCCAGATTGTTCTGATCCATGAATATCAACGCTGATTACAGCCAGAAAGTCGTGATCAATCATCACGACCTTCCTTGGATTCCAAGCCCCGAATCAGGAGTTGAGAGACGCATGCTAGAGCGCCAAGGTGATGAGGTGGCGAAGGCAACTTCTATCGTTCGGTATAAGCCAGGATCTAAGTTTCGAGCGCATCACCATGAGCTTGGGGAAGAGATCTTTGTATTGGATGGGACGTTCAGTGATGAGACAGGCAACTATCCTGCTGGCACGTACATCATGAATCCCCCAGGTTCTTCACATGCACCATTCAGTGAATCTGGCTGCACCTTGTTTGTGAAGCTGCGTCACCTTGGTCCCGACCAGGTGGTGCGAGAAGTCATTGATACGACCACGACTTCTTGGTACCAAGGAATGGTGCCTGGACTCAACGTCATGCCGCTGATGCCGCAGGGGAGTGGCTCGACGTTAGTGAGATGGGCACCTCAAACATTTTTCAATCCACATCGGCACTATGGTGGTGAGGAAATCTTTGTTGTGGATGGGGTGTTTGAGGATGAACACGGACGCTACCCAGCAGGATCGTGGATCAGAAGTCCGCACATGAGTCTGCATCAACCTTTTAGTAAAGAAGGCTGTACTATCTTTGTGAAGACGGGGCATCTTCTGAGTTAGTTCTGCCACACCCCATAGCCCAACTGCTGCAACCTGATGGCCAGGTCGACTTCCATGTATTGGGCATCCCCATAGGGCATGGGATTGAGCTTTTCGTAAATTTCAGGCATCAGTCGAATGCCATACTTCATCGCATATCCGTTGGATTTGATGCCCGCTTTGTGTTGGTCAAAGCGCGTGTCAGGGTCGTGTCCTGTCATGCCTACGTAGACACAGGGTTTGCCAGTGACGTAATTGGGGTTGGCCTTTTTAAACTTACCTTCGTAGAGAACGTCTTTGTCCAGCTCAATGACGTAGACGTTGTGACATTCACGCATGCAAAAGAGTCCTAGGCCGCCTTGGCGGCGGGTTTGCAATCGCTGCACATGAACATGCTTTGATTCAGCAGTCGTTTGAATGTGCCCAATGCCCTTGGCTTATGAAGACCGCATTTATAACAACTCATGGTCCCCATGGCGTGCGATCCTCCGAAAGGCGATCCACTTTCTTTGGATTTGTATCGCAAACCATCGAGGTTGATTTTCGTTGTTTCATCTCTGCTCATTTTTGTATTGTCGTCACATATGGCGAGCGTGAAAAATTGGTCTATGACGGATGAAGGGCAATGTCAAAGGTGTGGCGAGGGTGGTGTGTCTTGTTGGTGACTCGCAGTCCTCGAGCCTAAGGTTCTTGCATACGGAATAGTCACATCGTTAGGTGTAAGCCCTAGTTATATTTCTCTTTCATGCGCAAGGCTTCAATTTATATTGCATCTCCAAGGAGATATTGTTCTCTGCTCATCACTTTAAGGATGCCAAGATGCGAATCAAAAACGGTTTAATCGTGACAGCTGTTTCAATGTTGTTAGGCGGAGCAAGTCTTTCCGCTCATGCCCAAACTCAAGGGGTGAGTTCGAACGAGATTTTGATTGGCAGCATTCAAGATTTGTCAGGCCCTTTGGCCGGATTTAGCAAAATGGCCGCGGCTGGCATGCAAATGCGTGTGGACGAAATCAATGCCAAGGGCGGCATCAATGGTCGCAAACTCAAAGTGATTGTTGAAGACTCTGCCTATAACCCAACTAAGGCCGTTCAAGTCGCGCAAAAGCTGGTCAACCAAGACAAAGTGTTTGTGGTGGCCGGCTCAATTGGTACGGTGGTCAACAACGCTGCCATGCCCGTTCAGTTTGAAAAAAATGTGATGAACTTTGCGCCGCTCACGGGCGCGCGAGACATGTTTGAGCCTGTCAATAAATTGAAGTTTGCAATTTTGGATGACTACTATGGCTCGATGAAAGAGCATGCGCCGGTGCTCTACAAAAAGGTCAATGCTAAAAAAGCCTGCATCTTGCATCAAGACGATGAGTTTGGTTTGGAGGTCGCCCGTGGCGTGACTGACGGACTGAAATCCATCAACGTGCCCATCAGTGAGACAACGACTTACAAGCGTGGTGCCACTGATTTTTCTTCACAGATTGTGAAGCTGAAGGCAGCTAATTGCGACTTCGTTGGTATGGGTACTCTCATTCGTGAAACACCTGGTGCTATTGCTGAAGCACGTAAAACAGGTTTCAACCCAACATTCATGGGCTCGATTGGTGCCTACACAGAGCTCGTTCCTATGCTGGGTAAAGAAGCTGTGAACGGTTTTTACGCAGTCTACTCAGCAGCCATTCCATACGCTGATTCAAGCAACGAAAACGTTCGTACTTGGGCTGCTAACTACAAAGCGAAATACAGCTCCGACCCACAGTTGTTCTCACTGTATGGCTACTGGATCATCGAGTTGCTCAGCCGCGGCATGGAAAAAGCCGGCGCCAATTTGACAACCGAGAGTTTGGCCAAGGCATTTGAAACCATGGGTCCGCAGGGCAACAACCTGAGCGTGCCTACGGTTCAATTTACAGATAAGAACCACCTCGGTTCTAGTTTCTCTGCGATTGCACAAATCCAAAATGGCCGTTGGGTTGAGGTGAAGTAATTTTTAACGACCTTGGTTTGCCAGGAGCCTTTGATAAAGGTTCCTGGCTAAAGCCTGTTTTATCTTTATGAATGAGCGCCATGTTGCAACTGATTTTTGGTGGCATTTCTCAGGGGTGTATTTATGGTCTCATCGCCCTAAGCTTTGTACTCATCTATAAAGCGACCGAAACAATTAGTTTTGCTCAGGGTGAGCTCATGATGGTGGGCGCGTTTGGCGCCTTGCTGTTGACGAAGTCTCTTGGTTTTACATATGGCTTTGCGGTGGTGACCGCAGTTGCTGCGCTGGCTCTAATTGGACTGATGTTGGAGCGCATGGTCATACGCCCCGTTCTAGGTCAAACATCTTTGGCAATTGTGTTGATCACGCTAGGGCTTGGGTATGTGGCTCGAGGTTTGATTGCTATGGTGCCCGATATTGGGACTGAGACACACACATTGCAAGTACCTTATGCTGGGCAAGTGCTGGTTGTGGGCGGTGCTGTGATTTCTTATGACCATTTGATGGTCATTGGCTCAACGATTCTCGTGAGCTTATTTTTGTATGTCATGTTTCGCTTCAGCAAAGTTGGTATTGCGATGAGAGCGACGTCGCAAAACCAACTAGCAGCCCATTACATGGGCATACCCGTGAAACGTATCAATAGCTTGGTCTGGAGCATGGCTGCAGCGCTTGCGTGTCTTGCTGGCATTTTGCTTGCCCCGATCACCTTCATTCACGTCAACATGGGCTTCATTGGCCTCAAAGCTTTACCCGCGGCTGTCGTGGGTGGTTTTACAAGTTTGCCTGGTGCTATTTTGGGCGGCATCATCATTGGACTGGTTGAGGCCTTGTCTGGCTTTTATTTGCCAGAGGGTTTCAAGGAGGTCTCCGCTTACGTTGTGATGCTTTTGGTGTTGCTCTTATATCCAGAAGGATTGTTGGGCGAACGCACGCGCAAGAAAGTTTAAGCATGAGATTTATTTTTAAAACCAGCTACGCGCAAGACATCAATGTCGTGAAGCACGAGGGTCAGGCCTTTTGGTACAGCTTCTTGCTGTTGAGTTTGGCTTTGTGTCCGCTCGTCGTGAGCGAATTTTGGATGGCACAAATCAACATCATCCTGATTTATTCATTGGTTGGCTTTGGCACCATGATCCTCTTGGGCTACACAGGACAGTTGTCATTTGGGCATGCCGCTTTTTTTGGATTGGGAGCATTTGTTCAAGCCTTCTTTACCAATCAAGGATGGCCCTTCTTTGCTGCGCTGAGCCTTTCCATTCTTGTCAACGTGATGCTTGGGGCTTTGATTGCGCTTCCTGCCTTGCGCGTGAAAGGAATTTTTTTAGGTGTTGCCACCTTGGCGCTTGGTCTCATTGTCGAGGAGGTTTTCGTCAAATGGGAGGCCTTTACCAATGGCACATCAGGCTTGGCCGTGAAACCTGCGCAGATATTTGGAGTTGTATTCAATACCCAAGTCTCGTTTTTCTATTTGGTCTTAGGCATTGTGGTGGTCGCAACGCTGTTGACCATCAATTTGTTGCGAAGCGCAACAGGACGCGCATTCATTGCCATTCGGGACTCTGAAATTTCCGCTCAGAGCATGGGCATTCATGTGGGTCGATACAAGATCATCGCGTTCATGTTGTCTGCTGGATTTACTGGGGTGGGTGGCGCCATGTACGCGCATTACCTCCGGTTCATTTCGCCTGAGAACTTCAATCTTTTCTTATCGCTAGATTTCGTGTTGATGGTCATCATTGGCGGGCTGGCTAGTATTCACGGAATTTTCTTTGGCGCTATTTTTATCATCGTGATGCCGCCACTGATTGCCAACCTGAAGGACTTGTTGCCGGTGTTCATGGCAAATGCAGCGGGTCTGCAAAACGTCATTTACGGCGTGATCTTGATTTGTTTTGTTCTGTTTGAACCCATGGGTTTGTATGGCCGTTGGTTCAAGATTCGAACTTACTTTCAGGTGTTTCCTTTTTATCGAGATGGCATGTTCAAGCGACAAAAATCATTTCAAAAATCTGACCGCCTGAAGTGAGCCAGCTATGACGCAAGCACTATTGAAGGTTGAAAACATCACCCGCCGTTTCGGCGGCTTGGTTGCTGTTGACAATGTGAGCTTTGAGGTTTTTCCTGGTGAGGTGCTGACCATCATCGGGCCCAACGGTGCTGGCAAATCTACCTTGTTTAACGTGATCAGCCGCATCTACCCACAAAGCAGTGGTCAGCTATTTTTTGAGGGTGTGGATCTCGGTGAAACGCCCCCGCACAAAATTGCGAATCTGGGCATTGCGCGTACGTTTCAAAATATCGAGCTTTTTGAACACGCCACCGTTTTACAGAATTTGCTGATTGGGCACCACAGCCTTAACAGTACCAGCGTCTTGAGCAATCTTTTCTTTCTCAAGACGACCCGCCAGGAAGAGCTGGCCTCCCGCGCGCGAATTGAAGAGGTGATCGATTTTCTTGGCTTGCAAAAATACCGAGACAGTTTTGTCTCTGGCTTGCCTTATGGCATTCGAAAAGTTGTCGAGTTGGCCCGTGCGCTCAGCATGAGTCCCAAATTGCTATTGTTGGATGAGCCTTCATCAGGATTGAATCCTGAAGAGACTGAAGACATGGCGTTTTGGATTAAGGACTTGGTAAACGACTTGGGCATCACTATTCTCATGGTCGAACACGATATGTCATTGGTCTCACGTGTGTCTAGCCGTGTGGTAGCCATGAATCAGGGGCAAGTCATTGCCATTGGGACATCGGCGCAAGTTCAAAGTCACCCTGAGGTGATCAAGGCATACCTTGGTGCGGAAGATTAGGATGGAAATGACTGATATACCAATAACCTTGCCCTCTACATCTGTGGCGACCCCATCAGGCTCAGATCATGCACTGCTGACCTTGACCAATATTGAGAGTGCCTACGGTCCCGTCAAAGCGATTCGGGGCGTGAGCCTTGAAGTTAAGAAAGGTCAAATCGTCACGCTTTTGGGCTCAAACGGTGCTGGCAAAACGACTCTTTTGAAAACCATTTCTGGCATCATGGATCCAGTCAGGGGTTCGATTGAATTTGCCAACGAAGATATCACGGGCGTTGAGTCTTCAGACATTGTCAAAAAGGGCATCAGCCATGTTCCGGAGGGAAGGGAAGTGTTTCCCTTACTCACGGTCTATGAAAACCTCATGATGGGGGCGTACACCCGCAAGGATCGCGATGGGGTGGCGCGCGATTTAGAGCAAGCCTATCGTTACTTCCCCATTTTGAAAGAACGCGAAAGCCAAGCTGCAGGTTTGCTTTCTGGCGGGCAGCAACAAATGCTTGCGATCGCGAGGGCCTTGTTGGCTGATCCTCAAATGATTTTGATGGACGAGCCCAGTCTTGGGCTAAGTCCCAAATTAACAAAAGAGATTTTCGCAATCATTCGCATGATCAACAGAGACAGTGGCCGGTCCATTCTCTTGGTCGAGCAGAACGCGCGAATTGCATTGCAAACAGCGGACTTCGGCTACATCATGGAAAACGGTCGGATCGTCATGCAAGACACCTGCGCGCGTTTGATGCAAAAAGATGACATTCAAGAGTTTTATCTAGGCATCAAGCAAGAAGGCGTTCGAGCGGAGCGTCGGTGGAAAAAGAAGAAAACTTGGCGCTGATGCCATGAATCACATCATCGCGGCTTATTTAAAACGGGAGATCTCTGATGCGTTACCTCTGGCAAATTAAAGATGAATTTGCACGCGCAGAGAAAAATACTTCTTTGCCGTTAGTGGGCGACACAGTTCAAGCATTGTTTTGGAATGCTGTGGGGCTTCGAAAAAATGATGTTTGGTTGCGTCAAAAAGAGTTGGGCATTTGGCGCGCTTGGACCTGGCATGACACTGGAGAGATCGTCAAAGAAATCGCCATGGGCTTGAACGCCTTGGGCATGCAAGTTCAAGACCGCGTTTCAATTTTGTCAAACACCCGTGTGGAGTGGGTTTGGGCTGATCTGGCAGTATTAAGTCTATGCGGTACCTCTGCTGGCATTTATCCCACGGACGCTGCGTCACAGGTGCACTACATCCTGAGCGATAGCCAAAGCCGTTTTTTGTTTGTTGAAGACGAGGAACAACTCGACAAGGTACTCGAGGTCCTACCGGAGCTGCCTGACCTCATAAAAATTATCGTGTTGGATGACAAGGGTCTGCGCCATTTTGAGCATCCCCAAGTTATGTCGCTTGAGGCGTTGCGCCAACTAGGAGCTCAGGCTTTGGCCCTCGATCCTCATCGACTCGGCGTCATCCTAGAAGCCGCTTCGCCAGAGCACTTGGCAATTTTGGTCTACACCTCGGGTACCACCGGCAAGCCTAAAGGTGCCATGCATCATCAAGCGGGCTTGGTGTATGCCATTCGTGGGCATACGCAAATCATTGCGCAAACTCCGCAAGATGAACGCATGTGCTTTTTACCCTTGTGTCACATCGCCGAACGTGTGGGCGGTGCGTTCGTGTGTTTGTACACCGGTACAAAAATTAACTTTGTTGAGAACCCTGAGACGGTTCCAGAAAATATCCGAGAAATTTCACCCACCATCATCTTGGCCGTGCCTCGTGTGTGGGAAAAGTTTCAGTCGGGGGTGCATTTATCCCTCAAGGAATCTACAAAGTTCGAGCAGCTCATGTTTCACTGGGCCATAGGCCTTGGGATGACGATAGCAGATCAGTTTTTAAGTGGGCAGCCAATTGCGCTGCATCAGCGTCTGGCGTATCGCGTCGCTCAATGGTTGGTGCTCGCGAATGTGCGCAAATCGCTGGGGATTGATAAGGCGCGTTTTTTGTTAAGTGGCGCAGCGCCGATTTCGCCAAAGATTTTGCGTTGGTTCTTCGCTTTAGGTGTGCCCATGTTTGAGATCTGGGGCATGACCGAAACGTGCGGTGGCTCATCAGCCAATTACCCCGGCTTCATCAAACTTGGTTCTATTGGCGTGCCTGCACCGCACAATGAAATGAAGCTTGATCCTGAGACAGGTGAAATCTTGATCAGGGGACCCAACATTTTCTCGGGTTATCTCAACTTGCCGGATAAAACCAAAGAGGTGTTTGACTCCGAGGGGTGGATGCACACAGGTGATGTGGGGACAAAAGATGCGCAAGGCTTTTTTGCCATCACAGATCGTATGAAGGACATCATCATCACAGCGGGTGGCAAGAACATCACGCCGAGTGAGCTTGAAAACGAACTGAAGGCATCACCCTACATCACAGACGCAGTCATTGTGGGAGACCGCTTACCTTACCTCACGGCCATCATCATGGTCGATCATGACAACGTGGAGCAGTATGCGCAGTCTCGCGATATTGGCTTTACCAATTATGAAAGCTTAACGCAGGCCCGCGAGATCACTGAGCTCATTCAATCCGAGGTGGATCAAGTCAATCAAAAGTTTGCGCGTGTCGAGCAAATTAAAAAGTTCTTTTTGCTGAGTAAGAAACTAAGCCCAGAGGACGAAGAGGTCACTCCCACGATGAAGCTCAAGCGCAAGCTGGTCATTGAAAAGTATGCGCACTTGATTCAAAAAATGTATGCGGACCACGCGTAAGAGCTGAGTTGCACGTGTTCAAAGGTGTCTACGCGCCAACATAACTGCGAGGAAATATGTCGAAGCTGAAAAACAAAGCTTTTGTGGCTGGCGTCGGCATGGTGCCATTTGGTAAACCAGGTGCGACCGACAGCTATGACGTGATGGCAGGTCATGCTATTCGGAAGGCTTTAGACAATGCAGGCTTGAGCTACGCGCAGGTGCAGCAAGCGGTGGTTGGCTATGTGTATGGCGACTCCACATCAGGCCAACGTGCGTTGTATGGCGTTGGCATGACTGGCATTCCTATCTCCAACATGAACAACAACTGCTCGACTGGATCGACGGCTTTGTTTCATGCGCGCCAGCTGATTGAAGGCGGTATGGCCGAATGCGTGTTGGCTTTAGGCTTTGAACAAATGCAACCCGGCGCTTTGGCCGAGCATTGGAATGATCGGCCGTCACCCTTTTCCGAATTCGACCGACTGTGTGACGAAATCGCGCCTTATCAAGTGCCCTTGGCATTGCGCTACTTTGGCGGTGCGGGTAACGAATACATGGAGAAACACGGCGTGACACCCCATATCTTTGCCAAGGTGCGCGCCAAGGCGAGCCGTCATGCTGCAAACAATCCTATGGCGCTGTTTCGCAAAGTGGTGACAGAGCAAGAGGTGATGGATGCGCCAATGATTTTTCCAGAGGCTGGCATGACACGCCTCATGGCTTGCCCGCCAACCTGCGGTGCTGCCGCTGCTATTTTGGTGTCCTACAACTTTGCGGTGAAACACAATTTAGACCGCCGTGTGTTTATTGCGGCGCAGGCGATGACGACAGACCGCCCTGGTACTTTTGATAAGCGCAGCATGATGGCGCTCGTGGGCGCGGACATGACGCGCGAAGCGGCAGACAAGGTTTATGAGCAGGCGGGTATAGGCCCTGAAGACATTGATGTGTGTGAATTGCACGATTGCTTTGCGCAAAACGAAGTGATCACCTATGAGGGGCTTCGTTTGTGCAACGAGGGCGGTGCCACTCAGTTCATCCATGATGGGCAAAACACGTATGGCGGGCGTATCGTGACCAACCCTTCTGGCGGTTTGCTATCCAAAGGGCACCCCTTGGGCGCTACGGGATTGGCGCAATGCACGGAGTTGGTTGAGCAGTTGCGGGGGGAGGCGGGCGCGCGTCAAGTCGATAACGCACGCATGGGCTTGCAGCACAACCTTGGGTTAGGTGGTGCATGTGTCGTTACCCTCTATCAGCGTACAGACGAGGCTTGTGCCTAGAAAGAAAACATAGATGGCTATTCCACGCTCCATTTTTAGTGCTGAACATCTGCAGTTTGGTGAGTCTGTTGACAGGTTCATTGAGGTCGAGGTTCAGCCCCATTACGAGCGTTACGAAGATCAAGGGTTCATTGATCGTGAAATTTGGTTAAAAGCGGGTGCTGCGGGTTTCCTGTGTTCATCGATGCCGTCTGAGTATGGCGGGGCTGATGCAGACAAGCTTTACAGCGTCATCATGTTTGAGCGTTTTTCGTTTCAAGGTGTGCACAACCTTTTGGGCTTGTCGTTGCACTCTGAAATCGTGGCGCCTTATCTGTTGCATTACGGCAGTGACCACCTAAAGCAAAAATATTTACCCAAAATGGCGACCGGCGAAATGATTGGTGCCATTGCCATGACGGAGCCCGGCACTGGATCTGACCTGCAAGGCATTCGCACCACGGCTATTCGTGATGGTGACCACTATGTGCTCAACGGTTCTAAGACCTTTATCACCAATGGTTCACATTGTGATTTGGTCATCGTGGTGGCCAAAACAGACCCCACCAAAGGCGGAAAAGGCATTAGCCTGTTTGTGGTTGACACCAGCATGGCGGGTTTCACCAAAGGCAAACGCTTAAAGAAAATTGGTTTGAAAGCGCAAGATACGGGTGAGTTGTTCTTTGACAACGTGCGTGTGCCTGCCGAAAACTTGCTGGGTGCTGAAAACGCAGGTTTTGGATTCCTGATGCAAGAACTGCCGTGGGAGCGATTGCAAATCGCTATTTCATCTGTTGCACAAATGGAGGCGGCAGTGGCGTGGACGTCCAAGTATTGCCGCGAGCGTAAAGCCTTTGGCAAAGAGCTGATGCAATTTCAAAACACGCAACACAGGCTGGCAGAGTGCATGACAGAAGTGCAAATTGCACGTGTCTTTGTGGATCGCTGTATCGAAATGCTGATCGCTGGTACCTTAGACGCCACCACGGCGTCCATGGCCAAATATTGGGTCACTGATCTGAGCGGCAAAGTCATCGATCAATGTCAGCAGCTCCACGGCGGCTATGGCTATATGTGGGAGTACCCGATTGCCCGAGCTTGGGCTGATGCGCGTGTGGCACGCATTTATGGTGGCAGTAACGAAATCATGAAAGAGTTGATCGCCCGTCAGTTGCCCTGAATATTTGGGACATGCCAAATATTCAGGGCAAGGTCGCACTTTTTCAGTTTCTTTGGGCTCAACTAGATGCCGACGGCAGGGTAGTGTTTTTCAATACATAAAAGCATTTGTCCCTCGTTCGCAACTAAATATAAATTTGTTCGCACAATGGCACTTTTTAGACAAGGCTTGAATGGCAGAAGCCTGCAAGCTTAACGATGTGAGTCCACACGGCTGTTCTCGCTGGAGCCAGAGACCAGGTCCAGTAGGTGCTTGTGCCACGTGGCATCGAGCCCCAAGCGCGGGGTTTACTTGTGGACTGTTTCATGGTGGTTGAGTCCTTCTCCGGTTCGATGGTTAAGCCGTCGGTGCCCACATTGTGAGGACCCAGACGGTTCAACCACCAACTCTCAACCTTCAACTAAACGCGGGACACCGCCATGTACATAGTTTTCTCTCAAAAAGTCGCTGTGATTTTTTTTATGAGATCCGGCGTGACTTTGGGCATGATCCCAAACCAAGCTTGAAAAGCTGGCCGAGCTTGATGGAGTAGCATCCCTAGGCCGTTAACAGTGGGATTGCCTCTTTGTCTTGCTGAGGACAAAAGTGCTGTTTCAAGTGGAATATATATCGCATCCGATACCAAGGCTGAGATCGGTAGTTGAGAAAGATCTATTTCAAGTTCTGCTTGGCCTTGCATACCTTGACTAGTCGTGTTGACTAAAAGCGAGGCATTGGTTAGTGCTTCATTGCGGTCATGCCAATCAAAGGACCTAACAGCAGCGCCAAATTCTTGCGCTAAATCATCCGCCTTGGTTTTTGTTCGATTCAAGAGTCGAATTTCAGTAGCGCCCGCATCCAGCAGGCTCACAATGATCGCTCGCGATGCTCCGCCAGCACCAAGAACTACAACTGGTCCGGCATTTGCCTGCCACGTAGGGCACGCTTCACGCAAACTTTCAATGTAGCCAAAGCCATCATGATTAAAGCCATGCAAAGCGCCATCTGATTGCACAACAACAGTGTTGATGGCACCGATTCTTTGAGCAAGGGGGGCGACCCAGTCCATGTACTTGATGGCGTCAACCTTGTGAGGAAGTGTAATGTTGCATCCAGCATAGCCATCTGATCTGAGCTTATTAAAAGCTATGCCAATATTTTGGGGTTCAACTGGGATGTGCTCATACGTTCCGTACAGCCCGTACTCATTGATCCAATAATTGTGGATGATGGGTGAGCGTGAATGAGCAACCGGCCAGCCCATGACACCAGCCATGGTTATTTTTTTTTTCATAATGTGTCGAGTAGTCTAATATCCAATGTTAGCCAATGCATTGTTACAACATCAGTTCATCACTTATGCGCAAGATGTTCACTTAGCTGCGCAGTCAACGTCACAAGTTAAGTTCAACATTCAAAAAATTCGCTAAGTAGTTGCGTTGAATGGTTTTTTTTCACAAATAAACAACATAAAAAATCTATAAATGTAGTTTTTGGCGGTTTGTTTGATAAAATTTGATTCAAGGAGTCCATATGTCTAATCAATCTGATTCGCTCGAAAGTGTTGTCATCGGTGACGGCGTTATCGTCAAAGGTACATTCACAGTTCCATCAAAAGCCATTATCAATGGTGTTATTGAAGGTGATTTAACAGCAGAAGAGGTGTTAATCGGCCCAACTGGCAAGATCACAGGCCGTGTATCTGCCAAAGTAATCGATGTACGTGGTCAACTCCACAACACCATCATTTCTGAGAAAAGCTTGATAGTTCGCTCGACAGGCAAGATTGCTGGCAAAGTTCAGTACTCTGAAATTGAGATCGAAAAAGGTGGTGAAATCGAAGGTACCTTGAGTCAAGATGCCAATGGCCCAGCAGTGAGCGTGGGCGGTACTTCCGCAGCTTAATCGCCAAAAACCTCCATGTTGCCTCGCGTCTTATCTGCCGTTCGTCAACTGCCTGGACTTGTTTCCAGCGGTTGGACGCGTCAGTACGATGATGCGCGCGTGATTCTTGAGCAAAATGGTGATCTACATTACCTCAACGTCAGCGCTCGTGTTCAGAGAATTTTGGTGCGTGGTGGGATTTTGGCTACTGGCGCGATGCTAGTGGCCATTTGTGTTTTGTTGGCGACCAGCATCAGCTTGATGCTTAGCCGCTCAAAGCTTGAACGTTCTCATGAAGAGGTCTACCGTGCTTTGCTGAGTAGTGCTTCTGATTCTGAGAATGTTGATCAGTTGACTATGAGCGATGAGCAAATGGTTGCGTTGGCTCAAACAATTCGTGACCGCGACATGAGTATTCGACGTTTCGTTGATACATCTATGGTCGCTGTTTCGCAAGAGAACGTCACGATGAAGTCGCAGCTCGAAGCTTCAGGCTTGACTGAGAAAATCGTCAAAATCATTCAACAAAACGCAGCCAACGGCGGTTTTAATCTGGAAGACGACGTCAAGAGCAACCCATTGCTTCGGGGTAAAGTGGCTGATGAATTGTCAACTAACCGTGGCCTGCGTGAAGTGTTGTACGCGCTCCCTAGCGTGATGCCGGTGCCAAACTACAGTGTGACATCGGATTTTGGCGTACGTCGTCACCCAATTTCTGGTCAAACGCACTTTCATACAGGTTTGGATATGTTGAGCCAAACAGGTGATGAGAAGGTTCACCCAGTTAAGCCTGGCGTTGTCGTTTTGGCTCAGTTTCATACGCAATATGGCAACACCGTCGTAATTCGTCATACAAATGGTGTGGAGTCACTTTACGCGCACTTGGCAAATATCGAGGTGAAGTTGGGTGACAAAGTTACTAACGAAACTGTTTTGGGCAACATTGGCAGCACGGGTTCTTCGTCAACAGGTAAGCACCTACATTTAGAAATTTTGATTGGTGGATATCCAGTCAACCCACAAAAAGTTATACGGACGGCACAATATGTTCAACAAATCCAAAACCAACAACGTTAATCAGCCTCAAGTGGGGGCTACTTCGCCTGATGTCGAAGATGTCAGCTCGGAGGAGGAGGTTGAAATGAATGAAATCTCAGTTCAGCCCGAGGCCGTTGCTCCGACACCCACCCAAACACCAACACCAACTCAGCGAACCAGCATGATGGACATGATCACTACAGCCGCAACAAAGCCTTCAATTTTGAGCGAGGGTTTTTCCTTTCGAGGCGAAATCGCTGCCAAAGGTGCTATCCACGTTGAGGGGGCTTTGAACGGCCAAATTCAAGTTGATGAACTCACCATTGGCGCTCGTGGCCAAGTTGAGGGCGTAGTCACTTGCACAAGTTTGCACATCAAAGGTAAATTCTCTGGTACTGCGACATGTAACGAGTTGATCGTCACATCTTCAGCATCTGTAGATGGTCATGTGGTTTACCAGACGCTGTCTGTTCAAAAAGGTGCGTCTATCAAGGGCGAACTTTTGTTGGTCAAGTAACTTTTCAAAGACCAAAACAAGCATCGTTCGCGTATGAGTCAGGAAGATATCTTCATCAACGGTGAGTTATTGCGCTTACGTCGTGAGGCTCGCGGTTGGGTGTTGAGTGACCTAGCTACGCGTGCGTGCATGTCTGTTAAGCAAATTCGACAGCTCGAAGAAGGGGGCATGAGCTCTTTTTACAGCGCCGCCGTCAAAATGACTTCTGCTAAGAAGGTTGGGGCTTTGTTGGGTTTGTCTGCAGCAGAAGTGTTCGCACATGAAGTGGAACATGTTCCAGATCAAGAGGCCGTAGACCCTGAGTACGTGGTCGTTGAGCCTCAAGTTCTTGCCAACGAAAATACGCCGAATGAGGTTGCGTCGGTTGTCTATGAATCTGCTCAGGTTGAAGTTGACACGACTGAGATGCATCCATCTGTGTTGAAAGAAGCACCTGCCAAACCTACATCTGTTGCTGATGACTCCAAGTCAAAGACATCGCTTTGGGTAATCGTTGGTTTGTTTGCTGCGGCATTGGCTGTTGCTGCTTATATGCAGCCCAAAGACGAGCCGGTCGCTGAAGCGGCCCCTCCATTGCAGGTCCTACCTGCTGATTTGACAGATGCTGCTAGCGCTGCCAGTTCTGCTGAAGGGCCTGCGTCTTCAGCTGAGGTTCTGGTTTCGCCAGCATCGGCTGCATCTACGTCCGCTAACATGCAAAAAACTGCATCCTCTTCGGCCTCCATCTCGAGTGCGCCACGTACAGCGGTTCAAATGGCCAGTGGTGCAGCCCCAGTTACGGTGCGCCCCGCTAGTGCCATCATGGCAAGCCCTGCGTCCTCTGCCGTAAGCAAAGCACCTTAAGTTGACTGCCCCGCTAACCAAATAAAAAAGCCGCATTTCAGCGGCTTTTTTATTGTTAATTTTTTGCGCCTAGAGCCAGTGCCTCAGAACGACTGAGAGCCAGTTGGTGTTCGTCTGCTGCATGCACTGGCCAGCCACCCATGTGCAATTTGCAAAGGTCGTGCATACCGTTCACCCAAGTGTCGCTGTCGTTCAAACACGGGATGTAATGGAATGTTTCGCCACCTGCATGCAAATAAGCTTCTTGTGCTTCTTGCGAAATTTCTTCAAGAGTTTCTAAGCAGTCACTGGTGAAGCCGGGGCAAATCAAATCCACGCGCTTCACGCCTTGTTCAGCAAGAGAAATCAGGGTTGGCTCTGTGTAGGGCTCAAGCCACTTGGCCTTGCCAAATCGAGATTGGAAGGTGACCATGTATTGCGATTTGGATATACCCAAGGCTTCACCCAGCAAGCGTGCAGTTTTGTAGCACTCACAATGGTATGGGTCACCCAAGTGCAGCGTGCGTTCAGGCACGCCATGAAAGCTCATCACCAAACGCTCAGGCTGGCCATGCTCGGCCCAATGTGAACGCACGCGTTCAGCCAATGCCTGAATGTAGGCAGGGTGGTCGTGGTAATGGTTGATGAAGCGGAATTCAGGTAATACGCGGCTGTGCAAGCCCCAGTTGTATACCGCATCGAACACGCTGGCTGTGGTGGTGCCTGAGTACTGTGGGTAAGCGGGCAATATCAAAACGCGTGTGTGGCCTTCGGCTTTGAGTGCATCCAGTTGACTGGCAATGGACGGATTCCCGTAGCGCATGGCGTAACGCACGGTCACTGCTTCGCCTTTGGCATTGAAAACTCTTTGCAAGGCCTGTGCTTGTTTGTCGGTCCAGATTTTCAGTGGTGAACCTTCGTCAGTCCAAATGGTGGCGTATTTGGCTGCAGATTTAGCTGGGCGCACGCGCAAGATGATACCGTGCAGGATGGCCATCCACACCACGCGCGGGATTTCAACCACGCGGTGGTCGCCCAAAAACTCGGCAAGGTAGCGGCGCACAGCTGACGCGGTGGGCGCGTCGGGGGTACCTAAGTTACACAGCAACACAGCAGTGCGTGGGGCTTGGCCGTGTGTGAAGGCAGGCTCGGGGGTGAAAGGGGATTTAAACATGTGCGATATTCTCGCCCAGCATGCTGAACCTTTCCAAAATCCAAGCCATAACCCTAGACCTTGACGACACTTTGTGGCCCGTCTGGCCAACCATCGCCCGCGCGGAGGTGGTTTTGCAAGATTGGTTGACTTTGCACGCCCCACAAACTGCGCGCTTATGTGCTGACACTGAATTTAAAAAACGCATCCGTGCAGAGGTGAATCAACGCCATGTTGATAAAGCGCATGACTTGAGTTTTTTGCGTCACGAGTCGATTCGCCAAAGTTTGATCCGCGCAGGTGATGCGCCATATCTGGCCGATGAAGCGTTTGAGGTGTTCTTTGCGGAGCGTCAAAACGTCACCTTGTATGACGGCGTTGAACAAGCCCTCGCGCGTTTGGCATCACGTTACCCGCTGATTGGGTTGTCCAACGGCAATGCCGATGTGTTTCGAACGGCAGCTGGCCCGTATTTCAAAGCCTCCGTAAGCGCACGCCAATTTGGCGTGGCCAAGCCTGATGTACGTATTTTCCATGCAGCAGCGGCTCAACTGAACTTATCTGCTGAGAGCGTGTTGCACTTAGGTGATGACGCCCATACCGATGTCATGGGGGCGATGAACGCTGGTATGCAAACCGCATGGATCAACACCCAAGGCCATGACTGGCCGCATGATTCAGTTCAGCCCTTGACCGTGAGCCACTTGGCTGAGCTGTGTGACCACTTGTAGGCCTGAGCGCACGGCACCTTCCAAAGTGGATGGGTACGGGCCTTGGATGTAGTCGCCGCAGGCCCATAGGCCATTGGCCACAAATGACTCAGGCCTTTCGAGCATGGGGCTGCACGCGAGCGTGGCGCGTTTTTCGATCACGGTTTGTACGATCTCGACGTTCTTGAGTTCAAGTTGCTCGCAGACTTGGCGCAGCACTTGTTCGGTTACGTCATCGCGCTCAGTTATGCAGGCGCTGACCACAGCAGCTAAAAGACCGTGCTGCTGAGTCAACGCGCCCTTGTCAAACACAAATTGCGCAGGCGCTTGTGCGTCGCTGTGCAAGGCAACCATGGGGTGAGGCAAGCCTTTGAAGCTTGCGTCTTCGCATTGCAAGTACACGGTGGCAATGGCGGTGTGCGACAGCTGGGCGCATGCGTGAGCCCACTTAGGTGCGATGTCGGCAGTGAGGCGGGCAGCCTCCCAAGGAGGGCAGGCCAGTAGCACCGCGCTATCAGCAGAAGCTGCATGTTGCAGCGCGCCCACCTGTGCGGCAGAAATGCGTGTGCCCAGATGAACGTCAGCACCATGAGCGCTCAGCCATTGCAAACAAGCATCGGGGAACAGTGCACCCAAATCCACGCGTGGCACCAGCAGGTCAGAGCTACCCGTGCCACCCAACAATGCATCGTGTAGCACGCGTAAAAACACCGTGGCACTGGCTTCATTCATGGGCGTATTGAGGGCGGATAAACACAGAGGTTCAACCAGCTGCGTCTTTACTCTAGCGCTTAACTTGGATGCTTCGCACAGCTGCTCAACAGTCAAAGTGGGATCGCATTCAAACCGAGTGCGCTGCCAGCTCCATGCGGCTTTTATCAGGGTAACTTTGTCTTTCAAAGTCCAACCTTGCGCGCGGCCTAAGCCTGCAAGCATGTTGAGAGGTAGAGGCCAATTAGGAAGGTTGATACCTCGGCCATCGGCAAAACGCAAATCAAGTGGAATGCGTTGCAGCAGAGCTTCCTGGTTCAAACCCACGGTGCACATGAGGGCCAGCGTATCGCGGTAAGCACCAATCAGCACATGTTGACCATTGTCCAAAGGCTTGCCCGCAAATTTTTGTTGCAGACTACGCGCACGACCGCCGGCTGTGTTGGCCGCTTCAAACAACTTCACATGCCAGCCTGCTTGGGTGGCTGCCACAGCAGCGGCTAAGCCCGCCCAACCTGCGCCCACGATGGTCAGTTGTTTCATGCGCTACTGATGAAGTTTAGAAGCGGCCTAGCGCTTGCATCTTCCAAGCAAGCCAGAGTTTGTGCAGTGGTGTGAGGGCGACACGTTGCTTGAGCACTGGAAACTTCTTAGCCTCAATTTCACGCAGTAAGGTGCGGTAAATGCTGGCCATCATCAAGCCTGGCTTTTGGTGTTTCCAGTCGTTGGCAGGCAGTAGAGACAGGGCTTCGTCGTACAGCGCATGTGCACGCGCAGCTTGGAACTGCATGAGGGCTTGAAACCGCTCAGAGTCCAAGCGGTTCAAAACTTCGTGTGCTTTCACATCGAACTGTTGCAGCTCATTTACGGGTAAGTAAATGCGGCCGCGCAAAGCATCTTCACCTACATCGCGAATGATGTTGGTGAGCTGAAAGGCTTGACCCAACTTGTATGCATACGCCGTGGTGGCAGCATCGGTTTGGCCAAAGATTTTTGCTGAAACTTCACCCACTACGCCTGCCACCAAATGGCAGTAGCGTGTGAGGTTGGGGTAGTCGAGGTAGCGAGTTTGCGTCAGGTCCATTTCGCAACCTTCAATCACCGATTGCAGCGAAGCTTCTTCAATGCCGAATTCAGTCACACAGGGCATCAGCGCCTGCGTGACGGGGTGGTTGGGCTTGCCCGCAAAAGCTTGGTGTACTTCGTTGTGCCACCAGGCGAGTTTGCTGGCAGCTACGCCCGGGTCGGTGACTTCGTCCACCACATCGTCTACCTCGCGGCAAAACGCGTAAAACGCCGTGATAGCCGCGCGCCGGTGTGGTGGCAAGAAGAGGAATGCGTAATAAAAGCTGCTGCCCGAGGCGGAGGCTTTGTGCTGAACGTAGTCTTGAGGTGTCATGTGTGCCTGATTATCGGGCACGCGGGCGTTGGCTAGAAGCCTAGATCACATGCGAATGCAGCGCCATGCCATGCGGATGAAGTCTGGCTTCTTCAGTGTGGGACGCCCAAGGTGCTTGTGGTCGATGGTTTCCTCCCGCGCATCCAGCTTGTCCAAGATACGCAAACCGCCTTGCACCACGGCACGCAGCTCCCAGCCTGCGCGGCCTTTGACGCGATGCACCAAGGGGGCGCCTTGCAACATGAGCTCGCGTGCAAAGCGCAGCTCCTGGTCTAGGGTGTGGCCCTGAGGTAAATAATCGCGGCCGCGCCACAAGTCTTCGGCGCGGTCTTGCCAAAAGTTAATCAGCTGCAATGCGGTGCAAATGGCGTCGCTTTGCGTAAGTGACGGCGCGTCATCTACACCATACAAATGCAGCATCAACCGTCCAACGGGGTTGGCGGAACGGCGGCAATAGTCCAGCAGCTCAGTGCGGTTGCGGTAGCCTTGGCCTACGCTGGTGTAAACCACGTCCTGCTCAAATGCATCGAGCAAATCGAACAAGGGTTGTGCGGGTAAGCGGTGTTGCACAATCGCGCTTTGCAACGCACCAAAGACTTTTGGCCAACGAACACTGGTTGCCTTGGCATTGCCAAGGCAATTTTGTAAATCCGCGCGGTATTCGCCCAAAGCGTCAAGTCTGTGGTGGGCGGGGTCATGACCTTCGTCGGCCAAATCATCGGCAGTGCGCGCAAAGTGGTACAGCGCTGCCACGGCGGGGCGCAAACGCGCAGGGCATAGCCAAGATGCGACAGGAAAGTTTTCGTAGTGGTCGATGCTTGACATAACAGGCTGTATTGTCGCTCGCCCTTGTCAACACAAGGTGAATCGAGATCGGCTACATTAATAACCAATCAGTCATTAATAAAGTCAATACTTTATGTTGTATCAAAATTTGCTCTCACAACGCTTTTCAATCGTGGTTTTTACAGCGCTCACTTTGACCGCATGCGGCAAGGGGCAGGCGCCACTTGAGCCCTTGCGAGCGGTCAAAGTGTTGACGGTGGGCGAGTCGGGTTCAACGACAGATTTAGAGTTCTCAGGCGAGGTGCGCGCTCGCATTGAATCGAACCTTGGCTTTCGTGTGGCGGGCAAATTGCTCAGCCGTCCCGCTGAAATTGGCCAGCGCGTGAAAGCAGGCCAACTGTTAGCTCAGATAGACCCGCAAGACTACCGCGCGAGCGCCGATGCCGCCGAGGCGCAATTGGTGGCAGCACAGACCAACCGCGATGTGGCGGGCGCCGACTTCAAGCGTTACCAAGATTTGCATGCGCAAGGCTTCATCAGCGTGGCCGAGTTGCAGCGCCGCGAGGCTGCATTCATATCGGCCCAGGCTCAGTGGAAACAAGCCCAAGCGCAAAGTTCGGTGCAGGGCAACCAGTCCGGTTACACCCGTTTGCTGGCCGATGGTGCGGGCATCGTGACATCGGTTGACGCCAGTGCGGGTCAAGTCGTTGCTGCGGGCCAGCCTGTGGTGCGCTTGGCTTTGGATGGCCCACGCGATGTGGTGTTTTCGGTCCCAGAAGACAAACTGGGCTTGTTAAAGACGGGCGACAAAGTGAAAGTACGTCAATGGGTGGACGGTCAAGTGTTGGAAGCTGTGGTGCGTGATGTGTCGGCGAGTGCAGACTCGGTCACGCGTACCTTTGTGGCCAAAGCTACTTTACCCAAAGACGCTGCGCCTGTGTTGGGCTCTACCGTCACGGTCAACTTGGCAGGTGGCAAAGATGCGGCTAAAACCATTAAGCTGCCCACCAGCGCTCTGCGCTTGGAAGCGGGTGCCACCTCAGTGTGGGTGCTTGACCCCAACACCATGACGGTGAAGACACAAGCCATTGAGGTCAACAGCGCAGACGGCAATGAAGCGGTGGTGACCTCGGGTTTGCAAAACGGCGACCGAGTGGTGTTGTCGGGCGTGCACGTATTGACCTCAGGCCAAAAGGTGTCGGTATTTGGTGCTGCGAAGTGAGCTGAACATGGACGGCAAATTCAATCTTTCTAAATGGGCGCTAGACCATCCAGCGCTCACGCGCTACTTGATGGTGGTGCTCATGGTGTTGGGTGTGGCGGCCTACTTCCAGCTGGGTCAAGACGAAGATCCGCCTTTCACTTTCAGGGCCATGGTGGTGCGCACCTATTGGCCAGGGGCCACGGCGCAACAGGTGGCTGAGCAAGTCACAGATAAGCTCGAACGCACTCTGCAAGAAGTGCCGTATGCCGACAAGATTCGCAGCTATTCCAAGCCGGGCGAGTCACAAATCATTTTCCAAATCAAAGACTCTTCTAAGCCAGCTGATGTGCCCAATGTTTGGTACTCGGTGCGTAAGAAGATTGGCGACATTCGCTACACCTTGCCGCCCGGCGTACAAGGCCCGTTTTTCAACGATGACTTTGGCGATGTCTATGGCGTTATCTATGCGCTCGATGCGCCTGGCTTCACTCCCGCTGAAGTTAAGAAGTTTGCCGACGACGTGCGCCAACAACTGCTGCGTGTGGCCGATGTGGCCAAGGTCGAGCAGTTTGGTGCGCAAGACGAAAAAATCTTCATCGAAATTCCCCAAAAGCGTTTGGCTCAACTGGGCTTAGATGTGGGCAGTGTGTTGGCACAACTGAGCCAAGAAAACGCGGTTGAAAACGCAGGCGCCGTGCAAGCACCGCTTGATGTGTTGCAGGTGCGCATTGGCGGTCAGTTTGAAACCGAAGCGCAGCTGCGTGCCATGCCCATTCGCGGCAGCTCGGGTCAGCAGACCAAGCTAGGCGACATTGCGACCGTGACGCGCGGCTATGTAGATCCTGCCACCGTTAAGGTCCACCACCAAGGCAAGCCAGTCATTGCACTTGGTGTATCGATGGCAAAGGGCGGTGACATCATTGCGCTGGGCAAAGCCTTAGAGGTTGCCACCACACGCATTGAGAAAACATTGCCCGTGGGTGTGAGCTTGCTCAAAGTGCAAGACCAACCCAAAGCAGTACAAAAATCGGTCGGCGAATTCGTGAGCGTGTTGATTGAGGCCGTGCTGATTGTGTTGGCGGTCAGTTTTGTGGCGCTCGGTTTGCACAAGGGTGGACGTTATGGCTGGTATGTGGACATGCGCCCTGGTTGGGTCGTGGCCATCACGATTCCGCTGGTGTTGGCCATGACGTTCTTGGCCATGAACTATTGGGGCATTGGCCTGCACAAAATTTCGCTGGGCTCGCTCATCATTGCTTTGGGCTTGTTGGTGGACGACGCCATCATTGCGGTGGAGATGATGGTGCGCAAAATGGAAGAGGGCTACGACCGTGTGCGTGCTGCCACTTTCGCGTATGAAGTCACCGCCATGCCCATGTTGACGGGCACGCTCATCACCGCTGCAGGCTTCTTGCCCATTGGTATGGCCAAGTCGACGGTGGGTGAGTACACCTATGCCATCTTTGCGGTGACGGTCATTGCGCTGGTGCTCAGCTGGTGGGTGTCGGTGTACTTTGTGCCGTACTTAGGTACCTTGCTTTTAAAGGTCAAGCCGCAGGGTGAACATGGCGGCGAGCATGAATTGTTTGATGGCCCGTTCTACCGCCACTTCCGAACGGCAGTGACGTGGTGTGTGGAATACCGCTGGAAAGCCATTGGCATCACCATCCTCATTTTTGTACTCGGCATTGTGGGTATGGGCCGCGTACAACAGCAGTTCTTCCCAGACTCCAGCCGCCCCGAAATTTTGGTGGACTTGTGGTTCCCAGAAGGCACCGCCTTCAAAGCCAATGAAGCCGTGGCTCAGGCGGTGGAGCAACGCTTGCTCAAAGAGCAGGGCGTGCAAAGTGTGAGTACTTGGATTGGCTCAGGCGTGCCACGTTTTTACTTGCCACTGGATCAGGTGTTTCCGCAAGCCAATGTGTCGCAAATCATTGTGATTCCAGAGAGTTTGGAACGTCGTGAGTCTTTACGCTTGGCATTGCCTGCTGTGCTGGCGCAAGAGTTTCCGGAAGCGCGTGCGCGCGTGAAGCTGCTGCCCAATGGGCCACCCGTGCCATACCCTGTGCAGTTCCGTGTGGTGGGGCCAGATCCCAAAGTGTTGCGCCTGCGTGCCGATGAAGTGAAGGCGCAGATGCGTACCAGCGCAAACACACGTGGCGTGAACGACAACTGGAACGAAGCCATCAAAGTGGTGCGACTAGAGGTTGACCAAGCCAAGGCTCGCAACTTGGGCGTGACCAGCCAGTCCATTGCACAAGCGGTACGCACCTTGTTGGTGGGCTCGACCGTGGAGCAGTTCCGTGAGGACAACAAACTCATCGACATCGTGTTGCGCCAACCGTTGAATGAGCGTGATGCCATCAGCGACTTGGCCAGCGCCTATGTGCCCACATCGTCAGGTCGCATGATTCCGCTCACCCAAATCGTCAAACCCGTGTTGTCTTGGGAGCCCGGGGTGATGTGGCGTGAGGGGCGTGAATACGCCATCACGGTTCAGTGCGACATCGTGGAAGGACTTCAAGGTGCCACTGTCACGCAGCAACTGTTGCCTGAGTTGAAAAAGCTCGAAGCCAAATGGCAAGAGACCGACACACAGACCTATCGCATTGAAGTGGCTGGCGCGGTGGAAGAAAGCTCCAAAGGCTCGAGCTCCATCTCGGCTGGCATGCCTGTGATGTTGTTCATTACCTTCACCTTGTTGATGCTTCAGCTGCACAGCTTCAGTCGTGCGTTGCTGGTTTTCCTGACCGGCCCGCTGGGCTTGGCAGGTGTGGCTGGCGCATTGCTGGTACTCAACCGCCCATTCGGTTTTGTGGCTTTGTTAGGCGTGATTGCCTTGATGGGCATGATTCAGCGCAACTCGGTCATCTTGATTGACCAAATCGAGCAAGACCGCGCCAACGGCGTACCTGCTTGGGAGGCCATTGTGGAATCGGCTGTGCGCCGGTTACGCCCGATTGTGCTGACGGCAGCGGCTGCCGTACTGGCCATGATCCCGCTGACGCGTAGCGTGTTTTGGGGTCCCATGGCCGTAGCCATCATGGGGGGCTTGATCGTTGCCACCGTATTGACTCTTCTTGCACTGCCTGCTATGTACGCAGCGTGGTTTAAGGTCGAAAAGCCGTCTAAAATGTCAAGCTGACCGATTTCAAGCGGGTGGTCTTTACAGGCCACCCGTTGTTATTTAGATACCCGCGCGGGTGGCGAAATTGGTAGACGCACCAGGT
>JACCDG010310804.1_pt1 | contig 24238 bp, 22 predicted proteins | sample 7442471 | NCBI WGS metagenome assembly JACCDG01 (sample SAMN15323444, study PRJNA562643) | freshwater metagenome | isolation source: river surface water | place: USA:Blue River Watershed | collected 2017-08-17 | reverse complement strand
AGTTGAAGCCGCATGAGTAATTCAGACAAAAATGGATTCTCTAAATTTGAATAATTTCTATTTCCAGCAATGAATGTTCTAAATATTGTTTTTCCATTATCGCGGCATATAAGTTCAGAGCGAAATGGCTCTTCTTGTACTGATCGAGAAAAACTTCCATCTGAATTCTTTTCACCCAACAGCTGTTCCATTGTTGGTTGGCGATCGAAGTTCGATTCGTATGTCCACTGACGTCCTAGCTTGTCCTCAACTCTTCTAATATTGGATATTATTGGGAGGGTTCCACTCTTAACGATTTCAACTCTTTGCGATTTTAAATCGACAGAATATTCTGCGTCACCAAAGTCCACTATCTTGAGTGATTGACCAAGTACAGAGGCAATTCTCCCTCTGAAATCAGGATTTTTAACCACTGTTATCTTCGATTGAAATTGTGCTTTTGTGCCGTGATCGGTAATACTCCAAATCAATAATTGATTGCCAAACAAAGCAAAGAGGCGATTATCACTCGCGAATGGAAGTGGAAACTTATAAGGATCTTTCAAATCGATTTTCACTGGCACGGGTATGCTCAACTTAGAATTCGTTCCCAAGCTAATTATTGAAAATTTGTCATGTTCAACAACTGTGAGGAGTAAATGTTGTTCATCAATTTCCGCCCAAGACCTAACCATCTGGTCATTTCTAACCATTTGAACAGGCTCAAGACTCAAATTGTCTAGATTTAGTTTGAAAAAACTGAAGTTAGGTCCTTCTGGTCGCGCAACCATGACACAGATGTTATCGCCATTGAAATGCAATACGTCACACAAAAATTTGAATGAACCAGGCAACTTATTAGTAACTGTTCGTGTGCACCGAGGCCCAGTAGGCCAAAGATTTTGACCGAGACGAACCAAGCCTAATGCGCAAGAAAAACCAATAAAAACCAGAAGTAAAATTCTGACTTTTCTGCCCATGATAAATTCTCCAAAAATGGCTTATAGATTTATTCTAGCTTTTATTTCAAGGCTAGCAAATCGTTTTGTCCACAAAAAGAGTCAAAACTGTTCTCACCGTCGGCAAAATACTTATCCCACCAGCACTGGAACATGAGCATGGTCCAGAGTTCTTTGCGGCGGTCGGCGCGTTTGTTCATGTGATCATCGAGCAATCCACTTACTGTGTTCCACTGAAATATATTCTGTTCGCCAATATATTCGCGCGACAAAAGTTTGTCCACAAGCGGCTTCAAATCAGATTGTAGCCAGCGTGCAACCGGAATACCAAATCCTTTTTTGGGTCGCTCAACAATACTTTCTGGCAAATATTCACCGGCTAGTTTGCGCAATAAATATTTGGTCCTGAAGCCTTTGAGTTTTAAGTCTGGCGGCAACTGGCGCGCAAACTCAACTACAGGAAAAGCAAGAAACGGTACGCGAACTTCTAAAGATGCAGCCATTGAGGCACGGTCTGATTTCACAAGTAAGTCATCGGCTAGATAAGTGAGCAAATCCAAGTGCATGATGCTATTAATCAGGCTTCCATTGGCGTATCTGCGACCTACATGGCCAAAATAATCCCAGTCAATTTGGTCGACTAATTTTTGATATGTGACAGGCTCGGCTCCAGCCAGTTTCTGTCTGAATTCAGGAACGAACAAGTCTTTGTGTTTTTCAGGCGCGATACTTCCCATCCATCTGAAATGACGCTCCGTAGCGTCTTTATCTACGCTACCAAGAAAACGTTTTACTTTGAAATCGAAACTCAGATTGTTGTGCGAAACAGGAAGCATCGAAACCATTGGATTAATGAGCCTGTGCAAGACACCAGACGGAATGATATTGAAATATCCAGCCAGATTGTGCGCCAAATAAGTCGGGTATCCGCCTAGAAGCTCGTCGCCGGCATCGCCAGAAAGCGCCACGGTTACGTGCTCTTTGGTCATTTTCGAAAGCAAATAGGTCGGAATAATAGAAGCATCTGCAAGCGGTTCGTCGAGAAACTGCCAGAGCTTCGACAAAGAAGAAACAATATCGTCTGCCTTGAAGCGCATCATCGTGTGCTTGGTCCCGATATGATCGGCTACTGCTTGAGCGTGCGTCGACTCGTCGAATGAGGCTTCTTCAAATCCAATAGAAAAAGTCTGGAGCTTATGACTTACATGTTTTGCAGCCATTGCCGTAATAATAGATGAGTCGATGCCGCCAGATAGAAAAACACCAAGAGGCACGTCAGAAATTAGTCTTAGTTTGATAGATTCATCGAGCAATTCTTTTAAGCGAGTAAGAGCTTCTTTTTCGCCCATTTGATTTTCCTGGCGGGGAATTTGCCAGTAAGTCTCTGTTTTGATTTGACCGTTTTCTACTAATAGATAGGACGCGGGCGGCAATTTGTTAATCCCGGCAAAAATAGAGCGAGGCGCCGGGACATATTCGAGTGCCATGTACTGGCGCAGGGCAAAACTATCAACTTCTTTTTTGAATCCAGGGTAGGCGAGAATGCCTTTTATTTCGGAGCAAAAAACTAGGTGGTTATTGACTATGGCGTAATGCAGCGGCTTTTCGCCCATCCGGTCGCGGGCAATTAAGAGACGCTTTTGATTTTTGTCGTAGATGGCAAAGGCAAACATGCCTTCCAAGTCGTCGAGACACGAAAGACCGTGTTCCTGATATAAATGTAAGATTACTTCGGTGTCTGTGCCGGTTTTGAATTTATAGCCCTTCTGCAATAGCGAAGCTTTGAGGGCGTGAAAGTTATATATCTCGCCGTTGAATACAATCCAGACCGAGTCGTCTTCGTTTGAGATTGGTTGTTTGCCGGTGCTTAAATCAATTATAGAAAGTCGAGTCATCCCAAGGGCGCTTGGTCCGACCACTTGCATGCCCCATTCGTCAGGTCCTCTGTGCTTTATTGAGTTGCACATCGAAGCAAGGGGTATGCGCTCACCGGTCTCCACAGGGTTCCCCGTGAGATTCATATAACCGGCAATTCCACACATTTTGATCTAACCTACAAAAGATGCCACATACAAATGATGCGACAAAAAATTACCAAGAATATGAAAAGTTCTCAAGGTGGAGCATCAAATCAATAATTAAAGGCATAATTGACGGATGCCAAGTTTAACACCCATAACTGAACCAAATACCTCACAAGTCACAGTAGTTGACTGCGCTCCAGGCTCTGACGCCTTAAAAGAGTTGCGCAACGACATGACCATACCGGAAATTTCTGTAATCATTCCGGTATATAACGAAGAGGATAACCTAGAGCTGCTCTATGAAAAGCTTCTCATTTCGCTCACTGGTACAAAGCGAACCTGGGAAGTGATTCTCATCGACGACGGCTCCAAAGACTCTTCCTTTGCTGAGTTGCAAAAACTTGCAGCCCAAGACAAGCGAGTGAAAGTAGTGCGCTTTGTGCGTAACTACGGACAGACGGCAGCGCTTGCTGCAGGTATCGAACATGCTCAGGGCAAAGTAATCATCCCGATGGATGCTGACTTGCAAAACGATCCTGCCGACATCAATGCTTTGCTCGACAAAATGGACGAAGGCTACGATGTTGTTTCAGGCTGGCGGAAGGATAGAAAAGACGGGCTCTGGCTCAGGCTTATTCCATCTTGGACAGCAAACAAAATTATTTCGTCTATATCTAAAGTACAACTGCACGATTACGGCTGCTCTCTCAAAGCTTATCGTCGCGAAGTAATTAAAGACGTAAGGCTTTATGGTGAAATGCACCGCTTCGTGCCGATTTACGCAACATGGCAGGGTGCCAAAGTAACTGAAATTCCAGTTACTCACCACAAAAGACAATACGGACAATCTAAATACGGTATCAATCGCACATTCAAAGTTGTGCTCGACTTGATTACAGTCAAATTTATGTCCACATATTTCACCAAGCCTATCTATGTATTCGGTACTGCAGGCATGATGTCGTTCCTGATAGGGACGGCCGCTTTTGTCTGGATGCTCGTTTTGAAATTTGCCTATCACACCACTTTCATAGAAACACCACTGCCGGTGCTTGTTTGTATGTTTGTGATGCTTGGCGTTCAATTTATATTGATGGGATTGCTTGCTGAAATTTTGATGAGAACCTATCACGAGTCGCAAGACAAGAAGATTTATAGCGTAGGCGAATCGATTAACATCAAAAAATCATGATCGCAGGTTCTACCAAACCAAATATTGCAGCACCAATTGTTTCTGATAAGCAAGTTGATAAGACTGAGCCTAAGAAATTCGATTGGAAAAATCTGCTGCTTTTCACAGTAGTGTTCAGCCTTGCCTGTCTCACTTATTTTTCGTGGCTAGATAAATTCCCACTCTTCAATCCAGATGAAGCTCTTTATGCAGAACCAGCAAGAGAAATGAACGAGCTTGGCGAATATGTCACCACTTACTTGAATTATCAAGTTCGATACACCAAGCCGCCTTTGTGCATATGGGCAATGGCTCTGGCATACAAAGTGTTTGGTGCCACAGAGTGGGCCGCTCGCATGTTCAGTGCGGCATGCGGATCTCTTCTGGTTGGCGGGACTTATTTACTAGTCCAAAAATATGTTAATAAAAAGACTGCGCTTTTGGCAGCGATGTTCTTGTTGACTGCGCCTTTGTATTTAGCTTCGTCCAAACTGGCTATAACAGACATTCCGCTTGCATTGTTTGTAACTGGCTCACTTTTTAGTTTCTTTCATTCATACGAGCAAAAACAAAAATCTTACAAATGGCTTGCCTGGTGCCTTTTAGGCTTTGGTGTAATGACCAAGGGTCCAGTGGCTGTAATTTTAGTGGTGGCAGTGCTTTTCTTTTATCATCTTATAAACAGAGATTTGTGGCCGGCACTCAAATACTATAATCCCATTACTGGAGCTCTTGTAGTCGCAGCTATTGCCCTGCCCTGGTTTTGCTACGAAATTTACATTACAAAAGGCGAATACTACTATGCATTTTTGGTGCGCGAAAACTTACAGCGTTTCACAAGTGTAGTCGATCATAAATATCCGTGGTGGTATCACTTTGCTGCCATGTATGGTGGCTTTATGCCCTGGTCGTTGCTTTTACCTGTCGCTTATTTCAAATTCTTAAGACCCGGTAAGCCTGTAAGTGCTGAGGCGAAATTGGGATTGTTTGCCGCTGTTATGTCTGTGGTTATACTTTTGTTTTTCAGCTCTAGCGTGTCTAAGTTATTGCCTTACACATTGCCTGCATTTCCAGCCAATGCCATTCTGGCTGCACTTGGTGTGTCTTATCTTTTAAACAAGAAAATATTTTGGCCAGTGCAAGTTATGTTTGCCGGATTATTTATAACTGCAATCGCGGCTGTATTTTTGGCACCATATATAGTGGATCGAATTCGCGATTGTCCAATTGCCCTAGCTTATGAAATTGTGGGTGCCGCGTTCTTGATTGGAACTGTTTCTTTTATAGGCCTTGTAGCCTCGCGTGTCACAAAGACGCTCACTCCATCGCTTCTGTCACTTAGTGCTTTAATGATTGGCTGTGTAGTGTTTGCCGGACCTAACGCCATCGCTATCTTCAATAAAGACTGGGAAGAGACACCACTTAGTTTCGTTCAATACGCAGCAAATACAAGCGAGCCTATCGTTATCTATCAAGTGAGAAAACCATCCGCTCCTTTTTATGCCAAGCGCAAAGTGGAGGTAATACCCGATTTGCCTGCTATGCAAAAAGCGGCACCGACACTTAAGTCGGCTTATATTATTGCTCGCACCGACAAAGAGCCTGAGCTTAAGTCGGTGCTTGGAGATAGATTTAAAATCAAAGTGAAACAGGGTCGCTTTATGTTGGCTCAAATCGAGAAAACGCCGGGGCTTTAGACAATGGCAAGAAAAATACTTATCACAGGCGGTGCCGGATTCATCGGTAGTCATCTGAGTGAGCGCTGTATATCACATGGTGACACAGTGGTGGCACTGGATAATTTCAATAACTTCTATGATCCAGAGGTCAAACGCAAAAATATCGAAGGTCTTCTCAAGTCTGATAGATACAAATTGGTCGAAGGCGACATTCGCAATGTTGATGATTTAGCCGAAGCCTTCAATCATGGACCTTTCGACATAGTTGTACACCTTGCCGCCATGGCTGGTGTAAGACCTTCGCTTGAACAGCCCACACTTTACATGGATGTAAATGTACTTGGCACTCAAAGACTAATTGATTGTATGGTGGCACAAAAGAAACTGCCATTTTTTGCCATGGCATCATCAAGCTCTGTTTATGGAGAGCGTGATGGCAAGCCTTTTTCAGAATCTGATATTACCGACCGTCCCATTTCGCCTTATGCTGCATCTAAAGTGGCATGTGAAATGATTGCTCATGCTGCATTTTTTGCCCATAAGTTATCGACAGTCTGTCTGCGCTTCTTCACTGTGTATGGCCCGCGCCAAAGACCAGACTTAGCGATACACAAGTTTTGCAAATTAATAGACAATGACGAGCCTATTGAACTTTATGGCGATGGCACTACAATGCGCGATTATACTTTTATCGATGATATCGTAGGCGGTATCGAAGGTGTTATGGCTCTAAAAGATCGTGAGCCTTTGTTTGAAATACTCAATCTGGGACGCAGCGAGCCAGTAAAGCTATCCAAGATGGTTGAGTGTATCGAGACCTCTTTGGGCAAAAAAGCACAGATAGTCTATAAGCCTCGCCAGACCGGTGACGTGACCAACACATTTGCAAATATAGAAAAAGCTCAGAATCTGATAGGTTATAAACCTCAAACTAGCATCGAGAAAGGCATAGACGCCCTGGTGCGGTGGCATCTGGAGAATAAAAATTCTGACTCATCTAGCCGCATTAAAGCTTACTCATCAAAAGGCTCTGGTTCCACCTCCAAAGAAGCATTAGAATAGTCAAGAACTATGTAAGGGAATCTCGTGCAGACCTTAACTCCAAAAAAACCGCAGCAACCAAAGCAGCACCCTGAAGCTGTACAAAAGAAGTCGAAGCTCTTTTTGCACAGTGCAGTTTTTGCTATTGCCTTGTTCTTGCTCGTCAATGTGGTGATGCTTGCAGTACTTGGTCCACCACGCGCTTATTCAAACAATATTTGGAACGGCACAGGCTCAATTGATATCACTCTAAAAGATTATCGCGCTCTTGCTAAGAAGCCCGATGTAGCATTGCTTGGCTCGTCTATTGTTATGTATCCATTCTGGGCTATGGACTTTAATAACGACAAACAAAATACAGGTGATATTTTCCACCACCATCGCTCATTCGCTTTAGAAAAAGTGCTTAATGGCACAAGCAACAAAAAATACGAAGTATTTAGTCTAGCCATTTTTGGTCAAATGGCATCTGATGTTTATATTTTCGCAAACGAATTATTCAAGCCAAATGAAACGCCCAAAGTAGCTGTTTGGGGCATTGCACCGCGCGATTTTTATGATGCTGAGTTAGCATCGCCCATGAATACTATTACTTTCCAGCGCATGGTCGGGTTGCAAAATCTTGGTCCTTACGCTGAGCAATATTTGCCCAGCTATCAACAAAAGCTAGACTTCATTTTGTCCAAAGGTATTTATCTTTATGGTCAGCGCTGGTACGCACAAAAAGAAATACGCAAAGGCTTCAACAAAGCCTATAACGCCATGTTTGGTGTGACCGAAACAGAATACAAGCCAAATCAAGGTTTCAACGTTCAACATCAGGGCGCATTACCAGATCCCAAGTTTCTCTGGGATTTGTCCGTGAAAGAATACAAGTCGCGTTATCGCAACATCGATACAGACAAACTTGCCACTCAAATGAGCTTTTCTAAAAAGCTAATTGAGATGTGCAAAGACAAAGGCGTAAAACTAATTGTAGTAAATATGCCATTGTCTGACTCCAACCGCGGTATCATGCCCGATGGTTTTTATAACGCTTATATCAAAGAAGTAAAAGCACTTGCAGAAGCTGGTGGTGCCGACTTCGTAGACGTTGGTGCAGATCCACAGTTTGACAGAATGGACTATTGGGATACTGCTCACATGAATCATTCGGGCGGCTACAAACTCATAAACAAGCTTGCTCCCACAATCAAGAAATATTTGCCCTAATTCGAAGTATTAAACCAGTTATTTAGGCATCATCATATAGTAGACAGCGCCACCAATGGCGATGGCAACCATTACTATAAGCAAAACCACGTTCATCGCGCCTTGCGACTCCATCTTGTTGGATGTCTCACGCATGTGACTTACCGATGCATTTGCGCGTGTCATATCCTCAGACATTTTCTTCTCACGCATTTGGCGCATTTGTTCTCTCTGCGCTTCAAGCTTGTCCATTGCCTGTTTATGCGCTATTTCTTTGGCTGCTACGCGTGCAATCACATCAGGCAACTGATTAACCACACTTTTGTCATCGAGAAAATCGACAGCACCTTTACTCATTGCGCTTTTAACAAGGGCGCCATCTAAAACTTCGTTACCAACAAGATAATGTGTCTCGGGAAATAATTGCTTTAATTCGCTCAGTAAACTAAGCCCGCCTTCTGGATCTGGCGCAAGTTCAATCCAAACTACTTTTGGATGCAACTGGGTGATTCGTTCCTTGGCATTTAATCTCTGGGCAGAACCGACATAATTAAGGTCAGCGCAATTGGCCACAATCGCTTCAAGATGTGGCAGCTTGCCCAGACTTTCTTCGCAAACTATTAGAGTAGACAAATTCAAGTCGAATACCTCGGTCGAGCAATACCTCTATAAGTCTAGTTTATAAGCTTGACTTCTCTGTCAATTAAATCTTTAGTGGCAGCAAACACTGACTCCACACTTATCTGAGCCATACAGCGTTTTGCCGTATCACTTTGGTAGCAGTCCCAAGATTGCCAATAGTTAGGCATATTAAACTGGTTGGGCTCTCTGAATTCAAGAAGAGTATTGTAGTTGCCTTGCATTTCTCTTATAAGACACTCTGACAGACATGCAGGTGCAGTAATTGAAATGAGGTGTCCGAAGCGTCGCTTAAAAATACTATTTTGACGAAAGAGCATCACGGTCTTAATGCCCTGATTGACCGCAATATGAGTGAGTCCAGTGTCCACCCCCACCACCAAACGTGCACTAGAAATAACATCGACAGCAGATTCTAAATTCGGAGTTTCGATATGCTCCATGCCATTCTTGCATAGTTGTTCGACTACCTGTGATTTTTCTCTTTGTCCAACTAATAAGCACTCAAGTCCAATTCGATTCAGCCTTGAAGCAAGCTCTGTGAAGTGTTCAGCGGGCCAGCATTTCATCGAACCGGCAGAGCCTGCGATAAAAAGTACTTTGCCCATCACTTTTTGAATCGGTGCAAAATTAAGCACCAGTCGCTTATTTGGCGATTTTGCTATACCCAAATCGGCACTAATAATTTCGACTACATCTGCAATACAATAATCAGGATAAGCTTTGCTGAACTCCTTAGAGCCCCAGATAAACTGGGTTTGCAGCTTGTGGTCACGCAAATTTAAATATCGGTCGGACTTGGCCAACTTAGAAGGGTCAAAATCAACCTCGTCAAGACTGCCTGCTAGTCCAGGTATGCGCCTTGCAAGTCCTTGCTGACCCGCGCCTCGAACCACTAGATAGGTTGGCACCCCCGTGGAAATCAAGCCTTCCACAGCGGGCAGAGAAACTATTAGATCGCCCAATCCCTGAGCAATTGGTGATAGGAAATAAGAACTCAAGATTTTTTCTGATTGGATCTCTGCATTCTCGCCATTATCGTATAAACTTGATTTTACAAGGACTTTTTTATTTGATGGAACAGACCCAGGAAACAGTCAACGCCCCAAGCACCGAACAAAAGCCTGTACGGGCCTTGATCCTACCAGGTGGCGGTGGGCGCGGCGCATATCAGGTTGGGGTCATTAAGGCACTTTTTGAGCGCGGACTCGAATTCGATATGGCATTTGGTACCAGCATAGGCGGTATTAATGCCACCCTTCTGGCTCAGGGTCAGATAAAACGGCTAGAAGAACTTTGGTGCAGTATCAGAAGCAGTGACATTTTTTCGCTTCCATCAGCTCCCCAAATTGGTCGATTGATTTTAGGGCACAAACTAGGACTGCTCGATACAAACCCACTTGAGGCATTGCTCAGACGCGAACTGGACTTAAATAAGCTCAAAAAAAGCAATATGAAAATTGGCTGGTGTACCACCGATTTGTGCAGCCTGGAAACGCGCTTCATCACCATCGACGATATCTTTTCTACAAATGAGTTATTGGACGTTTTGATGGCGACATCAGCAATCCCTATGGCTTTTCCACCTCGTCATATCCATGGCTCAGGTCTTTGGGTAGATGGCGGACTTGTGCGCAACACACCCATGGAAATGGCGGTGAATCTAGGTGCAGACGAAGTCTACATGGTTCTTTTGCACCCTCAGCAAATAAATGTTTGTCCTGTAAATATGTTTGAGGTTTTGGTGCGGTGTCTCGATATCGTGCTTGATGCATCAGCTCGCAAAGAAGTTCATTCTATCGAGCTGTATAACAGACTAATTGCAAGTGGTTCACAAGAATCGAGAGGACGCAAAAATGTCAAAGTGCGCGTTTTTCAACCACGCAAACCAGTAAATACCACTTTGCTTGAAATAGACCCTGAGCGCTCGCGCAAGCTCATTATGCAAGGCTATAGCGAAGGATGCGAACTGCTCGAACTATACGATAAGACCGAGCACTTACAAGTCTAAAATTTAGTATTGAAATCCGTTCTTGCGAATGTGAATCATAGACTCTAGCTCTGGATTCAAAATAGAGCCATCGGTAATTTCACCAAGCACAAGGTTGTGGTCGCCTGAATCAACTACAGTATGAACTCTGCAAATCAAATAGCCAATCGCTTTTTTAAATACGGGCGGACCTTCGTATTCAAGCCGGTCTAAGCCCGTAAAACGAGCGTGTGCTTCTTCGGGTGTTTTTACCGGTTTTGCAAAATTCTTAAAGATGTCCATATTTTCTTTAGACAAAATATTGACCGCAAACTGAGAACCTTTTTCGAGCAAACTAGCAATGTGCCTTGATTTGTTAACGGCAACAGACACCACAGGTGGTGTAAATGAAGATTGAGAAATCCAAGTAGCAAGCATGCCGTCTAGTTCTTCACCATCTCTTGTGGTTACGATGTATACGCCACTTGCAATTTTACCTAAAGGTGGACCCACTTTTTCTTTCAAATCGGATTCACTGAGTGCGGTGCTCATCGGTTCTTTATCTCCTTGTTGCTAAGACTTCTTTTGACTCTTCACTCTTTGTTTCATCAAGGGCAATATCGTTTAGCTCAAGAGTTTCAGTCGTTGTTTTTTTGAGTCCCTTTTTTTTTCGGCCAAACCAGATCATAATATTTTTGGCAAGCTTGCCCGAATCATGATAGTGTCCCGAATTTTTGCCAACTAAGATACCAGTGACAGGCTCCACTCCAAGAGTTTTTAGTTTTTCTGGATCAATTGACACTTCTTGAAAAACAGAATTGTCACCAAGGGGTGGTGCCTTTTTGTTTACTAAAACACAGTCTAAAAGAGGTCCGATGGCTTCAAGTTCTGACACTGTTCCAGGCTCTCTTGCATGTTGAAGAATAGCGGCTACATGGTCGCCAACCGTGTATCCAAGCGTTTCTCCAACCTGAGTCAAAACATTGCATACATAAATCTTACTGGCTTTCGACTTTCTTATTGCATCACTGACACCAGGCACAAGCAGATTTGGAATAATCGAGGTGTAAAGACTACCTGGTGCTATAACTATAAGCTCAGCATATTTAATTGCTTCTAGCGCTGCTGGAGTAGCTTTTAAATGCACAGGCTCAAGTGTGAGTTGTTTGATTCTGCCACCCGCTTCTGTTATATGCGACTCACCGCGAATAATGCGTCCATCTTCTAACTCAGCCACTAATTGAATTGATTCAAGAGTCGATGGCAGAACGCTTCCCCGCATATTGAGTACGCGTCCTGCTACGCGTACAGACTCTACAAAGTCGCCTTTGGTAAGAGTGTATAGTGCAGTCAAAAACAAATTGCCGAAACTATGCCCTTCAAGTCCACCGCCAGATTCAAATCTATAATTGAAGAGCTCAGTTACAAGCGTTTCTTCATCGGCTAAAGCAGTAATACAGTTTCTGATGTCACCGGGAGGAAGAACTCCCAACTCAGCTCTGAGCCTGCCTGAGCTGCCGCCATCATCTCCTACTGTCACTATGGCAGTGATGTTATTTGTGTATCGCTTCATACCGCGCAGCAGAGTTGGTAATCCTGTGCCACCGCCTATAACAACTACCTTAGGTCCGCGCTCTAAATGTCTGCGTCTATATAGAACGTCGGGAATAGATTCGGTTTGATTACCATAAGCCTGGACAATCGAAATAATCATTCGAATAATAGCGCCGCCTACAACTACGCCGCTCACACTTATCAGTACGATGCCCGATGCTCTGTGTGGAATGACGTCTGTTGCATGCTCCAACATTTCGCGTAGAAAGGCACCAGAAACAGCAATTGGGTGATAACCAAGCAATAACAAAATACCGATTACGATACCAAGAATGCCAGCCATTAAAATTACAATCCAGCGCTTTAAGCCTGGAAGCATCAATGATCTGAAGCGATAAAGAGGACCTTTTCTCATGCCTTCATTTCCGCCACATCAAGATTGCTGTGTTTTCTGATTACATTATAGCCTGGGAATTCGTCTTGCAGTCTCTTATAAAGTCCTTCAACCATGGCTGTAGAGCGGTGCTGTCCACCAGTGCATCCGATTGCAACCACTAATTTGTTTGACTTACCAGATATCACCGCCGGTAGTGCGCAGTGAATTAGTCCCATCAGATTATCGAGTGTTCTTTGAGCTAAGTCTTGATTCAACACATACTCTTGCACGGGTTCATCAAGCCCTGTGAGCGGACGCAGCCCGTCAACCCAATATGGATTGTCGAGAAAACGAACGTCTAAAACGAGGTTGGCATGGGGTGTTTTAGAATGCTTATATCCAAAAGAAATAAGCTGAATTTGCGGTGTAACACTCTCGTCATTCGATTTTTCGGACATTGCCGCTTTTAGCTCACCATCGACTTACTTTTAGAAATACTTATGGTCTGACCAGCTTCCTCTTTAAGCTTTGTCTCAAGCTCGACAACGTCGCCTTCGCTGAGTCCTTGCTTAGCCATTTCAAGGTCGCGCTGAATAGCTGAAACAGCCTTATCAATGAAAAGTTCGCCATCAAGATGGTCCATTTCATGCTGGATAGCCCTACAAAGCAGGTTGTTTTCTGCTTCTATTTTTAATTCCTGACCACTTAAGTTTTGATATTTGACCACAACTTTGCGCGCTCTGCGTACTTCAAAGTAGACACCTGGAAAACTCAAACAACCTTCCTGACCGGTCATTTCGCCTTCCTGACTGAGAATGACTGGATTAATAAAGACTATTGGGCGCCTTGGATGTTCTTCGCTGCCAGCATTGACGTCTATGACCATCATTCGCTTTGAAACGCCGACCTGAGGAGCCGCCAGTCCCACACCATCATTTTCGTACATAGTATCGAGCATGTCTTGAGCCAGTTTACGCACCGACTTATCAAACATTGTAATCTTCTTATTGCTAGCTTTCAGGACCGGGTCCGGATAATATCTAACTTTGAGCTTGGACATCGCCTCATTGCCTCAGGAAAATTTGGTCATCCTTGTCGATATTACCATAATCTTGACATTAATTCATCAAAACAGGCTTTCTATCTAGATTCATGAACACTCCAAAGTTAAGAAAAGCATATAAATTAGCCATATTTTTACAGATGCTTTGCCTCACAGCACAAGCAGCCCAAGCTTCTGATTGGGGCTATGAAGACAGTCCCCAATCAAATGCAAAAATTGAGATACCTGAGCACAATCAAAAAAAGCCTCTTTTACCAAAGCCTAAAGAAGGTCCCATCGAACAGCGCGCTACGCCAGGCAAACTAATTGGCGATCCTAAATCGACAAAAGAGCCACCCAAAGCGGCCCCAACTTCTATAACCAAATCATGGCTTGAATTACTTGGTCTAATTCATCAAACAAGTGCCGATTTGCCCGAAAAATTTTCTCCCGACAAATTGCCCGCTCAATTGCAAGGAGACCAGCGTGAGCGCTTTGAGACTATTTTAAACTCCATTAACAAAGATCCTGAAGTGGCAAAAATTCAGAACTACTGGCCAACTCTGCGCCCTAAGTTAGACGACATGGACCAAAGAGATAATTACAGACTTTTACTGCGCTCACTGCTGCGTATGAAAGCAAACAAAATGGAAGATAATCCGCTCAAAGAAATCATTCAAGAGTCGCTTGGTGCAGATAGAATAGCTGTCTCAGGCAAAACCAATTTAAGTGAAGACGCAATTGGCGCATATACAGACATGACCTGTATTTTGTACGAAAAAACTCATCCTGGAAAAACCGTAGACGCAGACGACAATAGAGCCGTTTTCGCTCAACTGGTGCGCAATAAATTTGAGCAGGCACCTACAGAAGCAGACAAGAGAGCGATGAATGCCTTTCCTCTAACCTGGTCTATTTTCAGAATTTTATACACTAATGCCTCTGAAGCAGAGCGTGATCAAATGTCTAAAGACCTTGCTCAAGGCAATAAATTTGCCAATATGAAAATCACAGACAAAACGCTTGCCCTTGTATTGAGCCAGTTTCCCAAAGACAAAAAGCCTACCCAATAATTGTTCTTAGCATTTTCATGCTTTCTGGTATGTAGCCATAAATGACACCAGCAGAGATTAAAACCCATAAAATAATGCTCAGTTGAATATGTCTGTCTTTGGCTAGAACCTCTTCTGGTGCGGCTGTAATAGTCTTTGTTACAGACAAATATTGATAGCGAAAAATTCCGTATGCAGCAAAGGGCAAGCTCAACATCATCCATTGACCGTATGGCGAAAAATAACAATAGATGGCGTATGAGGTCAAAAGCGACGGAACCACCACTGCTTCCATACGATTGAGCAGTTCGATACTATACTTGTCGAAAACTTTTCTATGCTCAGAAGCCTTATCTCCCAAAATTTGTAATTCCTGACGCCTTTTTTCCAAAGCCAAAAATAGTGCACCAAGGCTAGTACAAAGCAGAAACCAAGCAGACAGCGGAACATGACAAGCCGCACCGCCTGCAAGCGCACGCAGAACGAATCCGCAAGCAATGGAAAAACAATCTAGTATAGGTTGATTCTTCCAAGATAAATTATAAATGACTTGTAACACCAAATATGCAACTAGCACAAGTGCCACCGCTGGCCGTACCATAAACGCTACGATCAAGCCGATGAGCATGGCCGCTACTCCGACACCAGATGCAACACCAGGAGAAATTTTTCCAGAAGCTATTAATCTATTCTTTTTTGTTGGATGTTTGGCATCTGCTTCGCGATCTTTCAAATCGTTCAAAACATAGACTGAGCCCGATACTAAACACAAACACATTACACAAATAGTGACAGACAAAAGAGCGTTTGGGTCCGAGAATTTGTGACCAAATAATAGGGGAGTGTAAGCAATTAAATTCTTGGTCCACTGCTTGGGGCGCAAAACTCTAATTGAGGCAACAATTATATTTGTTTTTTTCTCACTCGCTTCTGGTGTCATATTTGATACTACTTAATTTTGACCGGAATCCCACTCACGCATAAAAACACTTGCGATGCCCGCTCTGCTGTGAGCTGATTGACGCGACCAAGAGCCTCTCTGTATTTTCTTGCCATACTGTGTTCGGGAATAATTCCAGAGCCTACTTCGTTTGTGACAATTAAAAATTGCAGATCTTTTCGCAAAGCCAAAACATCAAGCGTATTGTTGGCATCATCAACTATTTCGTCACGCCCTTTGTCTTTTTCGATTATCAAGTTAGAGACGTAAGCAGACAAACAGTCGAGTACAACCACTCCAGGTCCTTGCGCTAAATTTTGCATGCAAGCGGCCACCTCGCAAGTGGTCTCTATTGTGCTCCAGCTTTCTGGACGTCGCTTTTGATGAGCTTCAATCTTTTGGAACAATTCGCCATCAAAAGCCAATCTGGGCATTGTGGCAAGATAAGTGACAGAAAGCATTGATTCACGCGCCATTTTCTCGGCAAAAGTCGACTTGCCGGAAGAGGCACCACCTGTAACTAAAATGAGATTGGTCAATTGCATAGTAAATCCCGCCTGCTCGGGTCATATATACTTACCCGCTTGAATGTTTATCTAAGAGAAATAGAGATGAAACTAAATTATTATCAGATTTAGACACATTGCAGGTTGGCGCTAGCGTAAGGGGATAGAATGATCCTTGTAACTAGCAATTGGACGAAATCGGCATGAATGCTCAACCTAAATACCCACGAAGAGTTGTAGTAACCGGAATGGGAATGATAACCCCAGTCGGCGCAGGTAAAGAAGACTGCTGGAAAGCCTTCCTGGAAGGACGCAGCGGCGTTGCCCGAATCAGCCGCTTCGACCCAGAAGAGCTGGACCTCGATGTCAAGATTGCTGCTGAAGTGAAAGATTTTAATATTCAAGACTTTTATCCGGACCGCCGCAAATGGGGTTCGATGCTCAAAGAAATGGACCGTGTCACCTTGTTCGCCATGGTGGCTGCCAAAATGGCTATAGAAGACGCCAAATTGGACATGAAACAAACAAACCCTGATCGTGTAGGCACTTTCATAGGCACAGGCGTGGGTGGTCTTATCACTACTACTTCTGATTACGTCAAACTGATGGAAGGTGGTCCACGCAAACTGGGCTTACGCACTGTAATTAGATTGATGCCAAATGCACCTTCAGGACAAGTAGCTATCGAATACGGTGCTGGCGGCAGAGCCAAGAGCGACTCGACAGCTTGTGCTTCGGGACTCGACTCTATTTTCGATTCCTTTATGTATATTCGTGATAATCGCGCAGACGTGATGATTACTGGCGGAAGCGAAGCTTGCTTGAACACATTTACTGTTGCTTCGTTTAACAACATGATGGCGCTATCGCGTCGTAATGACGATCCGCAAGGTGCAAGCCGTCCCTTTAGCAAAGATAGAGATGGTTTTGTTATCGGTGAAGGGTCGGTCATTCTGATCATTGAAGAATTGCAACACGCGCTCAAACGCAATGCTCACATCTATGCCGAAATCACAGGTGGCGGCGCCAGTTGCGATGCTACACACATTGTGGCACCTCACGAAACTGGAGCTGGTGCATCACGCGCTATCAAAGAAGCGCTCAGAGACGCAGAGCTTATGCCGCATGACATAGACTACATAAATGCGCATGGCACATCGACTCCACTTAACGATGAGCGCGAGACTCTGGCTATTAAAAACGTATTTGGCGATCATGCCTACAAAATGCCAATCTCCAGTACCAAATCTATGGTCGGACATTTGCTTGGCGGCGCTGGTGCCATAGGTGCTGCGGTCACTGCCTTATCAATTTCACAGCAAAAAGTGCACCCGACCATAAATCTCAACAATCCAGATCCACTTTGCGATCTAGATTACGTACCAAATATTTATCGCGAAGCAAAAATCAAAAACGCAATTTGCGAAGCACTTGGATTTGGCGGACACAACACAGTCATTGCCATGTCGCAATACGTCAAATAGGCTGAGATTCAGACAAACTTAATTGAGCTCAAATACGAGCTTCATTTCTTTGCCGCCATTTAAAAGTCCAAAAGCTTCTTCATATTGGTCGAGCGAATAAGTCTTGTCTGTGATTATTTTGAGCAGTTTTGGTTGCAAATCCAGACGCTCTGAGCGCAAGAGCCTGAGCATTGTTTCCCAGGTGCCAAACATTTTGCGGCCAAAAATTCCTTTAACATTGACACCTTTCCAGATGACACTACCTGCAATATCAAAGTCTTTTAGCGGAGTTCTTGTAATTCCTAGAAGTAAAACTTCTCCACCATTTTTCACTACTGAAAAAGCGTCTTCATAAGCGGATGGAGAACCGGACATTTCTAGCACTACATCAACGCCATTGGCAAATGATTCGTTCTTTTCTACAGAAGCAAGAAATTCTTTAGATGATTTAGAAACGTCAAAACACTGATCAACACCAAATTGTGCAGCCAATTCAAATCTACGAGTAGTGTCGACCGCCTCAGTTAAATAAATGCGTGCAGCACCAAACTCTTTGCAAAGCATGGCAGCCATGAGTCCAAGAGGACCCGCACCAAGGATGGCCACTGACTTTCCGCGCACGTCGGCTTCATAAACTGTATGGACAGCATTGCCAAAGGCATCGAGCATCGAACCAATTTTGGGTGGAATTTTAGATGTGTCGCCGTCTTTTCCAAGCAAAATAACGTTTTTATAGGGTACGCATACGTATTGTGCAAAGCATCCATCTAAATGAACGCCTTTCACTTTTACTTTAGTACAAATGTGTTCGTTTCCAGTGCGACATTGCAAGCAGTGTCCACAAGACAAATGCATTTCGGCGGTAACATAGTCGCCCTTCTGCACTTTGTGCTCGTCTGGAATATCTTTGAATTTTTCTTCGATGCCAGGACCAAGCGCCTCAACAATGCCGCAAAATTCATGACCAATCACAAGCGGTTTGAAATCGCCGTTTGGCAAGTAGCGACGCATCTCTTTTTGGATGCCTTCTGAGCGCGAACTTAAATATATGCTTTTGTCGGTACCACAAACGCAGGTTGCCTGGACTCTTATCAGGACTTCATCTTCCTTAACCTTTGGAACGAGCACATCTTGCTTCAATGTGAGCCCGTCAATGCTCAAAGATTCTTTCACCAGGCACTTCATATTCAAGTTTTGGTCCCTCAATCTGTCTTGGCTTTAAATTGAATCACAACCTTAGCGCAACTTTAGTTGTCAAGACTCCAATCCTTGTCCACAATGTAATTTGAACGTTGGGAGGCCTAAGTGATGAATTTCGACCCTAGATTTTGCGACGAAACTTTTCGAGCACAAGTTTTCATCAACAAAATGAATGTTGCCTGTGATGCATTTGCCGAAGCAACAATTACACGTATGATCAAAACAGGCTCGGGTGGTCCGGAAAATATGGATATCACAGACCAGGGTCTGCGTTTCGTTCGTTATCTGATGTGCAATCGGCCCGCAAACGACTGGTCAACATTACCCAATTTTAAAGATGAACATAGCGTGCGAGAAATGGCGCGCAGGTTCATAAGTCATTGGGGCTCACCAATCAACGCAGTTGAGGCCATGTACAAAATAATTGGCTAGAACCCAAATAATTGGCTAATTACATTCCAAGAATGCTGTAACCGCAATCAACGTGAATTGTTTCACCAGTTACGCCGCTTGAAAGATCCGATGCCAGATAGAGGGCTGTTTTGCCCACTTCTGCAGCTTCAACGTTGCGCTTGAGAGGAGCTTTGGACTCAACAAATTTAAGCATGTCGCGAAATCCGGCAATGCCCATAGCAGCGAGTGTTTTTACCGGTCCTGCCGAGATGGCATTAACGCGGATATTTTTCTCGCCAAGGTCTGATGCCAAATACATGACGCTTGCTTCAAGTGCTGCTTTGGCAACGCCCATCACGTTGTAGTGGGGAACCACTTTTTCTGCACCGTAATAGGTCAAAGTAGTTACTGTGCCGCCATTTTTCATCAATGGCAAAGCGCGTTTGGTCACAGCAGTGAGTGTATAAGCACTTACATCAAGAGCAAGAGCAAATCCAGCTCGGCTTGTATCGACGAAATGTCCCTCAAGATCTTCTTTATGTGCAAAAGCGACTGCGTGAATAATAAAATCTATCGAATCCCAGGATTTTTCGAGCTTTTTGAAAACGGCATCAATCTGGTCGTCTTGGCCAAGGTCGCACATTTCAACAAAAGGCGATTTTACTTTGGCAGCAAGCGGCATGATTCTTTTTTCCAGAGCCTCTCCCTGATAGGTGAAAGCAAGCTGGGCGCCCTGCTCATAAAGAGCCTTAGAGCAGTACCAAGCGAGGCTGCGCTCATTTGCAACGCCGAAAACGATTCCGCGCTTACCGGCCATTAAGCCTTGGGTTTGTGTAAGTTCTTCTTGCACTTCAGTGCCACCATCGACTGCAGTCACAGCTACATCCTCTTTGAAAACTACTTTAAAAACGACGAGGCTTTATTCTAACCCAGATAGCAAGGGCTTTTCGAGCCATCATTGTCAAGTAGCCCTATTTGAAACATTGAAGAAAACTCACCTGCCCGCAGGCTGGTTCATACAAATCTTTATTAAATGCCTAAGACTTGTTCCCTCTGCGAGTTTTCTAGTTTAGAGTATGCAAAACTATTTCAAGCTGGCTATAAAAATAGGTATCTAAGTTCTTGTACAACATCTTTGTATTGATTAAGCAGGTTCCAGATCAAGGCTCCAAAGCTGGAATCAACTCAGACGGCACCATCGACCGGGCAAAAGCTAAGCGCATGCTCAATCCGTTCGACCGCTTTGCCTTGCAAGCCGCTTTGCATATCAAAAAAGAATATGGTGGTGTAGTTACTGCCATCTCGATGGGCCCACCTCCTGCAGTGGAAATTCTGCTTGAAGCAATGGAGCACGGAGTTGATCAGGGCGTTTTACTGTCGGATCGTCGCCTAGCAGCATCCGACACACTTGCTACGGCTTATGCGCTTTATAAAACGATTGAGCACGTAGGTAAGTTTGACTTTATTTTTTGCGGTCTGCAAACAACAGACGGTGACACCGCACAAGTTGGACCACAGCTAGCTGAGCGTTTGTCCTTGCCGCAAGTTAGCTATTGCGAAGACTTTTCTATAAAGAACGGCAAATTGGAAGCACGTCGTATTATCGAAGGCGGCTATCAAATAGTCGAATCACCACCACCAGTGCTCGTAACCGTGGCAAATTCGTATCACCATCTTGAATACAAGAGCTTCCGCGACTCGTACAAAGTACAGCAATTGAAGCGCAATCCAGAAGAGATGGCTAAAGTAATTCGCACTGTCGATCTCGATATCATCGGTGCCGATGCCAATCGCTGCGGACTTAAAGGTTCACCAACAATTGTTGCGATGACTCAAAAAGTGGGTGAAATCGGCGGGCATTGCAAAATGCACGAAGGTCAAACACCTGAGCATATGGTGCAAGAAACGCTTGCTGCATGCGATTACAAAGCTCTATTGAAAGCAAAATAAACGGAATCAATAAGAATGCCCGAAGAACAATACATGGAATCAAAAGGTGAATCAGGAAGCGAGCTTACTGACGAGCAGCCAATGGTTGACCTTTCTCAATTCAGCCCCAAAGGCGATGTGCTTGTAATTGCCGAGCACATACTGGGCGACCTGCAACCGGTCACTCTTGAGTTGCTAGGTGCTGGCAGAATTCTTGCCGACAAGATGGAAAAGAATTTACTTTGTATCGTTCTTGGTCACAATCTGGGCGACTTGCCGCGCATGCTCATTGAGCATGGTGCAGACACTGTATATGTAGCAGATCACGAAGAACTCAAACTTTATAGAACACTCCCATATCGAAGAGTGATTTGCGATTTTCTAGAATCACTTCCCCAAGCGCCTCACACAGCCTTGCTCGGCTCGACCACAACTGGTCGTGATTTAGCACCACGCATTGCCGCTCACTTCGAGACTGGCTTGACTGCTGACACTACAGAGTTAGACATCGGACCCTATGAGCACAAGAGCAAAGTAGATCCAACCAAAATTGGTTTGTATCCAAATTGTCTTTACGCTATTCGTCCTAGTTTTGGCGAATCACTCAAAGCGCGTATTCTTGGTCCCTGGAAAAACCCGCAGATGGCCACTACCAGACCTGGTGTCATGGTTCCTCTTGCCAGAGACAAAAATCGCAAAGGTGAAATCAAAAAAGTCGTAGTAAATCTAAAAGAAGAAGATTTCAGACTGAAAGTGAAAGACATCGTTCGCGAAGTTTCAAAAGGCGTCAAACTAGACGATGCCGAAGTAATTGTTGCAGGCGGCTTTGGTCTTGGAACTGCTGAAGGTTTTGAATTACTCAAACAATTAGCCGACTGTTTCCAACATTCAGCCATTGGTGCATCGCGCAAAGTAGTAGATCTTGGTTGGATTCCTTATAACCACCAAGTTGGTCAAACTGGTAAGACTGTAAGACCCAAACTTTATATAGCTTGCGGAATATCAGGTGCCATCCAGCACCGCGTAGGCATGTCCAAATCTGCCACCATCATTGCTGTAAACAAAGATCCCGACGCTCCTATTTTCGGCTTTGCCGATCACGGCATCGTAGGCGATGTTTATCAAATTTTGCCGGAGCTTATCAAACAGTTCAAGCAAGCACAAGACGGAAAAGACAGTACTCAAAATCTAGATAGTTCGGGGGTTAAGGCAGTTGTCGGAGCGCATTGAATATGATTTATTACTGGTTGGCGGAAGCCCGTCTAACCTTGCTTTAGCCTATCACTTCTTGCAATTGGCAAAAGGCAGCGACCGCGAATTTACCATTGCCATAATCGAAAAGGGTAAAGAATTCGGCGCTCATGTTATGAGTGGTGCTGTATCTAATCCTCATATATTGCAAAAAATTTGGCCAAACTACAAAGAAATTGGTTTTCCGCTTGAAGCCACATGCAATGAAAGTCATTTCTCAGTTCTTGGCGTCAAAGAAAAATTTGATGTACCAGCCAAGCTTTGTCCTAAATCTTTCGACAAAAATGGCTATCTTGTACTGAGCCTCTCGCACGTTGTTGGCTGGATGGCCAATCAGATCGAAGAAAAAGCAAAAGAAGTGACCAATGTCACAATTGACTTGTTCACTGGCTTTTCAGCTCACAAAGTTGCAATCGAAAATGGACGCGTTGTAGGCGTCGCTGTTACTGAAAATGCCACTTCTGAAGACGATTATGTTTATGGCAAATTCACCGCCTTTGGTGACAAAGGATTTATATCGCGCGATGTAGTCGATCACTACAAATTGCGTGATTGTCCACAAATTTGGTCTGTCGGAGTCAAAGAAGTCTGGCAGGTAGAAGAAAATTACGAAGGCAAAGTCTGGCACACACTTGGATTTCCTTTGTTAGAAGGAACCTTTGGTGGTGGCTTTGTCTACGGGATGAAAGATAACAAACTCACTATTGGTATGGTCATAAGCTTGAACAGCAAAGACCCCAATATGAATCCGCAATTGAAATTGCAAGAATACAAAAAACATCCCTGGATACAAAAATTACTCAAAGGCGGAAAGCTTTTGAAATATGGTGCCGCCCTTCTTCCTGAAGGCGGATACTACAGTTTGCCTAAGAAATTCCAGGTTCCAGGAGCGCTGCTCTTAGGCGACGCCCTTGGCGTTCTTGACGTAAAAAACCTTGCTGGGATCGACCGCGGCTTGGAGTGCGGATACATTGCTGCAGAAGTTATGTACGATGCACTTTTGAAGAACGACACATCAGATGAAGCTTTGGCTCCTTATCAAAAGAGATTGGAAGAAAGCTTCGTTATAAAAGATCTCTTCAAAAACAGATACTTCCGCTATGCGTTTATCGAAAACGACAAACTCTTGCGCGAGTACTTGCCTGATATCGCACACAGTATCGACAAATCCAACGCCTGGATTGGCGGTATGAAAGTGTTCTTCAAACATCCACTTGGTGCCACCAAAGATGGTATCCGCTCACTTGGTTTGATTGAAGGAAAATTTGATATTGGACCAATTTCGTATCAGCACGATTACAAATATATCGATCCTGGTTTTATAGCTCCCAAATATGACGAGCCACCTTACGACAAGTCGACTATTTATTCTCGTGCCGATGCCGTTTTCTATTCTGCCACTAAATATCACGAAGGCAATCAGCACATCGACGAATTCAATTCTGATGTTTGCGTCAAATGTATAAGTAAGTACGAAGGCTTGAACAAAACAACACCTTGCGTAGCAGACTGTACAGCCGAAGTGCACCGCATCGATATTATTGATGAGATCAAGAAACACGGAATGTCTTTAGAAAACTGCGTGCACTGTCGCACTTGTGAAATGATTTGTCCCGAGGTCAATTTGCGTGTGAAACCGACAGAACAAGGCTCTGGACCGAACTTTTCTGGTCTCTAGTTAACTCTAGTCCGTTTCTCTAGCCAACAATATTTAGATCTGCATGACGTTTGCCCGCTTGGGTGCTTTATTGCCACATTGAGCAAGGCGAACGTCTTGATTTTGACGCCTATTGCTTTTATTTCGAACGTTTGTTATAAATAAAGCAGGACCCTTTTAGAAATCGAGGCGGCGTCATGACAAAAGTTATAAAAATAGCGCT
>JACCDG011031583.1_pt1 | contig 24244 bp, 20 predicted proteins | sample 7442471 | NCBI WGS metagenome assembly JACCDG01 (sample SAMN15323444, study PRJNA562643) | freshwater metagenome | isolation source: river surface water | place: USA:Blue River Watershed | collected 2017-08-17 | reverse complement strand
CATGTTGGGGCCGGTGATGATTTGCAGACGCTGGCGCGGACCCATCACCGTGTCGTTGGCGATGAAGCTGCCGCCTGACAGCTCGGCCAGCCGCGCTTCCACCACCGGGTGGCGGCCGGCACGGATCTCGATGCAGGGCTCGCGGCTGAACTCGGGCGCGCACCAGTTCAGGGTGATGGCGCGCTCGGACAGTGCGCACAGTGCGTCCAGTCCGGCCATGGCCTGCGCCAGGGCGGTGAGGGCGGGCACAAAGCTCTGCAGCTGGTCCAGCAGACCTTCGTACAGCCATTTTTCGCGGGCGAGCGCGCGCTCCTGCGCCGACAGGGCCTTGTCTTCAAAGGCCTTGAGTTCGGGGGTGATGAAACGCTCGGCGTTTTTCAGGGTCTGGCGGCGGCGGTAGTCGTCGGGCACCTTGTCCAGCTGCCCCTGCGTGACCTCGATGTAAAAACCGTGCACCTTGTTGAACTGCACGCGCAGGTTGGCAATGCCCGTGCGGGCTTTCTCGCGGATTTCCAGGTCGAGCAAAAAGCTGTCGCAGTTGGTCTGGATGGCGCGCAACTCGTCGAGCTCCGCATCCAGCCCCGGGGCGATCACGCCACCGTCGCGCACCAGCGCAGCCGGCTCTTCGAGCAGTGACTGACGCAGCAGGTCGGCGCAGCCGGCGGGTGGCGTGAGCCAGCGCGCCAGGCGGGCCAGCAGCGTGCCCTCGGTCGGTGCGAGGCTTTGCACCGTGTGGGCCAGACCGTCGGCACGTTCGAGCGCATGGCGCAGGGCCACCAGTTCGCGCGGGCGCACCTGGCGCAGCGCGGTGCGGGCGGTGATGCGCTCCACATCGCTCGCGCCCTTGAACTGTTCGCGCAGGGTGTTCCAGGCGCCGCTGGACTGCAGCAGTGCAATCGCGGCCAACCGTTCCTGTGCCTGCGCGCGTTCTCGCTGGGGGCTGAGCAGCCAGCCCTTGAGCATGCGGCTGCCCATGCCGGTCATGCAGGTGTCCAGCAGCGAGAACAGCGTGGGCGAATCCTCGCCGCGCAATGTCTGCACCAGCTCCAGATTGCGGCGGGTCGCAGGTGGCAAATCGATCAGCGTGTCCGAGCGCTGCACGCGGATGCTCTGCACATGCGGCAGATTGCGCCCCTGGGTGTGCTCGGCGTAGGTCAAAAGCGCACTGGCGGCTGCGTGTGCGTCGTGCAGGGTGTCGGCGTTCCAGGCAGCCAGGCTGGCGGCCTGCATCTGTTCGAGCAGTTTGCGCTGGCCCAGACCGGCGTCGAACTGGAAGTCCGGTCGCAAGGCCAGCGACAGTCCTGCTCCGCGATGCTGGGCGCGGATCTGGCGCAGACGCTCCTCAAAAGTCTGCGTCATGCCGGCGCTGGCCAGCAGTTCGGCCGGGCCGATGCGGTCGATCCAGTCGGCCAGTTCGTCGTGCGCACATTCGGCAAGATGCACCACACCTTGCGTGACGCTCAGCCAGGCCAGACCGCAGCGGGCCTTTTTGCCCTGGTGCACGGCCAGCAGCAGCGCCTCACTCTTTTCGTTTAGCAGTTCGGTGTCGGTCAGCGTGCCGGGGGTGACCACGCGCACCACCTTGCGCTCCACCGGGCCTTTGGAGGTGGCCACATCACCCACCTGTTCGCAAATCGCCACCGACTCGCCCAGCTTGATCAGGCGCGCCAGATAGCCTTCGACCGAGTGGAAGGGCACGCCCGCCATGACCACCGGTTGACCGGCGGACTGGCCACGTTTGGTGATGGTGATGTCGAGCAGACGACCTGCTTTTTCGGCGTCTTCAAAAAACAGCTCGTAGAAGTCGCCCATTCGGTAGAAGACGAGCGTGTCGGGAAACTCCGCCTTGATGGCCAGGTACTGCGCCATCATGGGGGTGTGTTCGGAGAGCTTTGTGGCCGGCAGCTTGCCGGGGGCCATGTCGTGTTGCATCAATCGGTCGGCGCGTTCCGGAAAGTGGTGAGGAGATTTCCGGGGGTCAGAATTCCCAAATTATCCGGAAAATCAGTTGCTTAGAATGGGTGACTGTTATTTATTTGCAGATCATGCCGCCCGTAGCTGGTCCTGCAAAGCGATGACCCGATCTTCACAAGGTGCTTGACCCGTGCGTGTCTCTCAGGGCATTTCTGTTGCTGCACTGTACGCCCTGCTGGGTGCGGCGGGCTTGACCTTGGCGATTCCGCCGGGTTATGCCAGCCCGATCTTCCCGGCGGCGGGTCTGGCGCTGGCGGCGTTTTTGTTTCATGGACGGGCTGCCTTGCCCTGGATCTGGCTGGGTTCGTTTGTGTTGAACGTCGGGCATGCGGCCTGGTTCAACCACTTGTCGGGTACCGCGGTATTGGCTGCCGCCTGCATTGCGTTGGGGGCCAGTCTGCAGGCCTGGTCGGGGCAGTGGTGGGTGACCAGGCGACAAGGCCAGACCTGGCAGCATCTGGAGAGCGAAGGCCAGATTGTGGCCTTCCTGCTTTGGGGGGGGGTGCTGTCCTGTCTGGTATCGGCCAGTGTCGCCGTGACGGTGCTTTGGGGTCTTAAGGTCATCAGCCTGGAGTCCATGCCTTTCAGCTGGTGGACTTGGTACACCGGGGATTTGCTGGGGGTCGCGATTTTTGCGCCTTTGGCCATGCTGTTCTTTTCGGGGAAAAACGAGCTGTCGCAGGAGAGGCGCCGCAGAATCGTGATCCCGATCTGCATTGCGCTGGCTCTGTCCATGTTCATCTATGCTGGTGCAACCCACATGGAGCGCCGCCAGGTGCATGCAAGGGTGGCCGATGAGGGCAGCACATTAGTCAAACTGATCCAGGATCGCCTGATCACCCACCAAGCGGTTTTGTCCTCGCTGGCGCATTTTGTCGAGGCCAATCCGGACTTTAGCTACCGCCAGTTCGAGGTGTTCACACAGGCAGTGATTGCGGAGAGTCCGGATCTTTTCGCCTTGAGCTTCAATGATGTGGTGCCACGCCACAGGTTGCAGGAGCACGAGGCCTCTGTCAGCAAAAACTCACCCTTCGGAGATTTCCAGGCCACCGAGCGCGATGCACAGCAAAGGCTGGTGCGTGTTACAGACCGGCAAAGCTATGTCATTGTGCGGTACATCGTTCCGCTCAAGGGTAATGAGCCCGCGGTGGGGTTTGACATCCTGTCCGAGCCAATGCGCAGGGATGCGATTGGTCGCAGTCGCAATTCAGGCAAATCTGCGGCCACAGGGCCGATCCGGCTGGTGCAGGAGGATGCTGTACGCCTGGGGGTGCTGATGCTCGATCCCGTGTATTTGCCAGCCAAAACGATGGATGGGGTGCGCGGTGAACTCGCTGGTTATGCGGTTGCAGTCCTCAAGGTGGATGAACTGATCGACATTGCCACGCGCGCAAAGATTCCCGCGGGCCTGAGTTTTCGCGTCCGTGATCAGCAGGTTGCTGACGAGGCGCTGAGGTTCTATGGACCCGATGTTGGCGCAGATGTGGTCGACTATCGCCGTTGGAGCGGTGTCTTGTCGATCGCGGATCGGCAATGGACGCTGGATTTGTCGGCCGACGAGGCCTTCGTCAACCAGGGCCACCACTGGATTTCCTGGGCGGTCGGTGTGGTGGCGCTCTTGTTCACCGGTTTGCTGCAAATTTACCTGCACGGCATGACAGGGCGGGCGTTTGCCATCCGCCAGCAAAACGCACAGTTGCTTGAAAAGCAGGCCGAGCTGCAACTCGCCGAAACGGTGTTTGACAACACGGCAGAAGCCATTGTGGTCACTGACGCTGCGGGCGTCATCATCTCGGTCAATCCCACCTTCTCGCGCATCACCGGCTACCAGCCGACAGAAGTGCGGGGCCGCAAAATGAGCATCCTCAGTTCCGGGCAGCACACTCCTGGCTTTTATCGGGAGCTCTGGAGCCGCCTGCTCCTGGAGAGGCGCTGGCAGGGCGAAATGGTCAACCGCCGCAAGGATGGGGAGCTGTTTACGCAGTTTCTCACCATCACGGCGGTGGCCGACAGCCACGGTGCGGTGGTCCAGTATGTGGGCACTTTCTCGGACATCACCGAGAAAAAGGCGGTGCAGCGGCAAATCGAATTCATGGCTTACCACGATGCGCTGACCGAGTTGCCCAACCGTGTATTGGGAAAACAGTGCGCGCAGGAGGCGATGGTGCGTGCGCACCGCTACGGCTACCAGGTCGGCATCCTGTTCATGGATCTGGACCACTTCAAACTGGTCAACGATACCTGGGGGCACAGCGTGGGTGACAAACTGCTGCAGGCGGTGGCCCAGCGCCTGCGTGCCCATGTGCGCCAGGAGGACACCCTGTGCCGCCTCTCGGGGGACGAATTCATGCTGATCCTGGAGCACATCCGGGAGGTCAAACACATCGCGTCTGCCTGTGAGCATGTGCTTGCCAAGCTGAGCCAGCCCTACGCGATTGACGGTCGCCTGATTCAGACTTCCTTGTCGGTGGGGATTTCTGTATATCCTGGTGACGGCGACAGCGAGGAGGATTTGTTGCGCAAGGCCGACACGGCCATGTTCGAGGCCAAGCAGGGGGGGCGCAACACTTACCGCTTTTTTGATCCGGCCATGAACCGCAGCGTGGTGGAGTTTGTCGAGACCCGCGATGCACTCGCCCGTGCCATCCAGAATGGCGAGTTTGAGCTCTATTACCAGCCGCAGATCAGACTGGCGGACCGGTCTGTGGAGGGGGTCGAGGCGCTGATCCGCTGGAACCATCCCGAAAAGGGATTGATCGGGCCGGCACACATCATCTCTGTGGCTGAGCAAAGCGGGTTGATCGTCCCGATCGGGGCATGGGTGCTGCAACAGGCTTGCCGAGAGATGAAAACGTGGCTGGATCAGGATCTGCCATTGAAAACCGTCGCCGTGAACCTGTCGGCCATCCAGTTCAGGACGGGAGACATCGAGAGAACGATCCGTGATGCGCTGATTCAGTCAGGGCTTCCCCCCGGACATCTGGAACTGGAGCTCACCGAGTCCATCCTCATCAGTGACAAGGACAAAGCCCTGAGTGTGGTGCGCCGGCTCAAAGACAGCGGTGTACACCTTGCGATCGATGATTTCGGTACCGGCTATTCAAGCATGGCCTACCTGAAACGCTTCAATGCGGACAAGATCAAGATCGATTCGTCTTTTGCATCAGGCGTCGGCGGGGATGCGGAAGACACGGCCATCGTGCGCTCGATCATCCAGATGGCCCAGGCACTGGGGCTGCAGACCACCGCCGAAGGCATTGACCGGCCAGAGGTCGTGCAGATGCTGCAAGACATGGGCTGCACCCAGATTCAGGGTTATGTGTACGCGCGCCCCATGCCAGCGGCTGAATTCACAGCCTGGTTGCAGGATTACATGCAGCGCAGGGGCTGACCGGCCAGCCAGCCCTGCCCTCAAATGGGCGCGTCTTCGCTGGTGTCGGTGCTGTCGCCTGCTTCGCGCTTGAGCATGGTCAGTTTGCGCGAGGCTTCGCGCACCTCTGCCTTTTCACCAGCACCGGCGAATTTGCTGTACTTGTGCAGGATAGGCACCAGCTGGCCGTAGATGCGGGGGGTGCCGGCCAGTATTTCGCGCTGCTCCAGAAAGTCCGACTCGCCAGTGAAGTTGCCTACCAGGCCGCCGGCTTCTGCCACCAGCAGTGAGCCCGCAGCCACGTCCCAGGGGGACAGGCCAGTTTCAAAGAAGGCTTCGGTGAAGCCGGCGGCCACATAGGCCAGATCCAGCGCAGCAGAGCCGGGACGGCGCAGACCGGCGGTCTTTTGCATCACGTCGCCCATCATCAGCAGGTAATTGTTGAAGTTGTCTCCCGGGCGGAAGGGGAAGCCGGTGGAAATCAGGCATTCCTTGAGCTGGGTGCGCTTGCTCACGCGGATGCGGCGATCGTTGAGGAAGGCGCCGCGGCCACGGGTGGCGGTGAACAGGTCGTTGCGGCTGGGGTCGTAAACCACAGCCTGCTCGATGCGGCCGCGTACCTGCAAGGCAATGCTCACACAGTAAACCGGAAAGCCGTGGATGAAGTTGGTGGTGCCGTCCAGCGGATCGATGATCCAGATGTGGTCGGCGTTGGGGTTGCCGTGCTCGCTGCCCGATTCTTCGGCCAGGATGCCATGGTCGGGGTAGGCGGTCAGCAGGGTCTCGATGATGGCTGCCTCACTCGCATGGTCCACCTCGGTCACGAAATCGTTGACCTGCTTTTGCGAAATGCGCACGGCTTCGACGTCGAGCGCCGCACGGTTGATGATGCTGCCTGCAGCACGAGCGGCCTTGATGGCCACGTTGAGCATGGGGTGGAGTGAGGTGGACATGGATTGTTAAGAACCGGTTCAGGCCGGCGCACGATCACGCTGGCGAAGCCGCTATTTTCCCACGAAATGCCCAAAAGGACTTTTCGAGGGCTCCAGCCGGCCGGTGAATGGGACAATTGCCCCATGCGTACCCGATTCATCCTGATTGAAACCAGCCATGCCGGAAATGTGGGTGCTGCCGCCCGTGCCATGAAGGTGATGGGCTTTGATGACCTTGTGCTGGTCAAGCCGCGCTGGCCCAATGTGCTGCGCAAGGAAGAAACCATCCAGCGTGCCAGTGGTGCCGTCGACGTTCTCGCCAATGCAAGAGTGGTCGACACGCTCGATGAAGCCCTGGATGGCGTGACCCACCTGTGCGCCACGGCCATGACGCCGCGCGATTTCGGCCCCCCTACGCGTGCCCCCCGCGCTCACTTTGCAGAGTTGGCCCAAGGTGACCACTCGGTCGCATTCCTCTTTGGCTCCGAGCGCTTTGGCATGAAAAACGAGGACGTCTACCGCTGCCATGTGGCGCTGTCGATCCCGACCGCGCCCGATTTCGGTTCGCTCAACCTCGGGGCCGCCATTCAGGTGCTGGCCTACGAATGGCGACAAGCGCTGGGTGGTTTTCCGGTTCAGAGCGCCACTTCGCCGGCTGAAAAAGCCGACGCACAGCAGGTTGCCGGCATGCTCACCCATTGGGAGCAGGCTTTGATTGACATCGGCTTTCTGGATCCGGCTTCCCCCAAGAAGCTCATGCCAAGGCTCAACCAGCTCTTTAACCGGGCTGGACTTCAACAGGAGGAAATCCACATCCTGCGCGGGGTGGCCAAGGCCATGAGCGAAGCGGCCAAGAGCAAAAGGTAGACTCTGGGGCATGTTCTCCCGCATTCGCTCCGACATCCAGTGCATCCTCGAGCGCGACCCTGCCGCGCGCAGCACCTGGGAGGTGTTGACCTGCTACCCGGGGCTGCACGCGCTGATCCTGCACCGGTGGGCTCATGGGTGTTGGAGCCGCGGCTTCAAGTGGCTGGGTCGTTTCATCTCGCACCTGTCGCGCTGGCTGACCGGCATCGAAATTCATCCCGGCGCAAAAATCGGCAACGGCGTGTTTTTCGACCACGGCATGGGCATTGTGATCGGTGAAACCGCCGAAGTGGGCGATGGCTGCACCATCTACCACGGGGTCACGCTGGGCGGCACCTCGCTTTACAAGGGCGCCAAGCGCCACCCGACTCTGGGCCGCGATGTCGTGGTCGGCGCTGGCGCCAAAGTGCTGGGGGGCTTTGTGGTTGGCGACGGGGCCAAGGTGGGCTCAAACGCGGTTGTGACCAAGCCGGTCCCGGCGGGTGCCACGGCCGTGGGCAACCCGGCGCGGATCATCCAGGCCGAGCAGGACGCCAGACGCGAAGAGACGGCCTCCAGGATGGGTTTCTCTGCTTATGGTGTGACGCAAAATGACGATCCACTCAGCCAGGCCATGCGTGGCCTGATCGACAGTGCCTCAGGGCAGGAGCACCAGATCGCCCTGCTGTGGAAAGCGATCGAACAGTTGTCCGCCCAGCAGCAGGTGCAGATGCCGGGCGATGCACACAAGACAGAGGCTTTCGAGGCCGACAAGCTCAACCAGTTGGTGGGCAAGTGATCGTCTGAGGCTTCAGATGCGCAGGTTTTGCTGCGCGATCAGTTCCCGGCGCCGCTCGTACAGGCTCTTGTAGCGCTGCAGGGCATCCGGGTCTTCACCGGTTTGGGCCTGCGCCAGTGCCTCGGTTTCGAGTTGCTTGAGCTGGTCGATCAGCATCAGGTTGAGCAGCCGGCGCAATTCCTGACGGGATTCGAGCACATCGGGCGCACTGGCTTCGGCGTTGGCGTGAAGAGACTGCTGCTGCATCCAGCGCGCCGCATCTTCCGCAAAAGGCTGACCCCGCATCTCGCCTTGCAGGGCAGACCAGCCCAGTGGCCCGTGTTCGTGGAACTGCGACTCCATCCAGACAAACAAAGGGCCGTGCGGCGCAGGCAGGGCGCACAGCATGGCCTGGTCTTCGCCGGCCAGGTTTTCCCACAGCGCCATGTTTGACAACAGCAACCTGGCTGCGTGGTCAGCGCGGCTGGCGGGCATCGTGCGCGGGCCGGTGCTCCAGGCCGGCGCCGAATCCTTTTTCCAGCGCTCCGACCAGCGCCCGTTCTTGCCGCTGCCCTTTTGGAATGGCTTGTCCCACTGGCGCGCCACTTGTGCCCCGTAGCCGGGAGCGGATTCGACGGGCGCCGCAGAATGCATGGCCCCGGCGGGTGCGGCGCCAGCAGGCGCATGCCGGTGGTCGCCTGCGGCCTGCTGTCCCCACAGGCGCTCCAGTTGTGCGGCATCGAGCGCGATCAGCTGGGCCAGTTCGGCCAGCAATTGCTGCTTGAACGCCCCTTCGGGCAGCAGCTGCCACAGCGGGCGGGCCTGGCTCGACAGCCGGGCGCGGCCTTCGGCGCTTTGCAGGTCGCAGTCCACGCTGGCAGCTTCGACCAGAAAGCGTGAGAGCGGCGTGGCCTGCCGGATCTGTTCGGCAAAGGCCTCCTGGCCAAATTCGCGCACATAGCTGTCGGGGTCGTGCTCGGCGGGCAGGAACAAAAACTTGATGCTGCGCGTGTCGGTGGCGTAGGGCAGGGCGCCGTCCAGGGCCTTGCGGGCGGCACGCCGGCCGGCGGCGTCACCGTCAAAGCTGAACACCACCGAATCGGTGAAGCGGAACAGCTTTTGCACATGGTCCGGGGTGCAGGCCGTGCCCAGCGTGGCCACAGCGTTGGCAAAGCCCAGCTGGGCCAGGGCGACCACGTCCATATAGCCTTCGGTCACCAGCACGTAACCTGCGCTGTGCAGGGCCTCGCGGGCTTCGTACAGGCCGTACAGCTCACGGCCTTTGTGAAAGACCGGGGTTTCGGGCGAGTTCAGGTACTTGGGGGTGCCGTCGCCGATGACGCGCCCGCCAAAGCCGATGCACTCGCACTTGATGTTGCGGATCGGGAAGATGATGCGGTCACGGAAGCGGTCGTAGCGTTTGTCGTCCTCTTCGTTGACGATCACCAAGCCCGATTCGGCCAGTAACGGGTTATCGTATTCCGGAAAGACGCTGGCCAGCGAGCGCCAGCCCTCGGGCGCGTAGCCCAGACCGAAGCGTTTGGCGATCTGGCCCGACAGGCCGCGGCCCTTGAGGTAAGCGATCGCCCGTGGGCTGGTTTTCAGATGCTCCCGGTACGACTCGCCGGCTTTTTCCAGCACATCGGTCAGGCTGTCGGACTTGGCTTTGGCCGCCTGCGCCCGGGCCCGTTCTTCGGGTGACTGCGGTTCTTCGGGGACCTGCATCCCGATCTGCTGGGCCAGGTCCTTGACGGCTTCGATGAAGCTCATGCCGGTGTGGTCCATCAGAAAGCCGATGGCATTGCCGTTCTTGCCGCAGCCAAAGCAGTGGTAAAACTGTTTGGTCGGACTGACGCTGAAGCTGGGCGACTTTTCACCGTGGAAGGGGCACAGCCCCATGTAGTTGGCGCCGCCCTTCTTGAGCTGGACGTACTTGCCCACCACCTCGACCACGTCGACGCGCGCTAGCAGTTCGCTCAAAAAGGACTGGGGAATGGCCATGCAGGGATTGTCCACCATCCGCTTTCAGCCCCTTGTCAGACGGCCGTTGTCCAATCAAGGATTGAATACCCTAGGAGTACAGCATGACCAGCATCTACGACCAGGACCTGCCCCAGACCCCGGCCAACTTCGCGCCGATGTCGCCCCTGTCCTTCATCGAACGCACCGCCGAGGTCTACCCGACACGGCTGGCCGTCGTACACGGCAGCCTGCGCCAGGACTGGGCCACGACGTATCGCCGCTGCAGGCAGCTGGCCAGTGCGCTGTCTCAGGCGGGCGTTGGCAAGAACGACACCGTGGCCGTGATGCTGCCCAACACCCCGCCCATGGTCGAGGCGCATTTCGGCATCCCGATGGCCGGCGCGGTACTCAACACGCTCAACACCCGTCTGGACCCGGAAACGATTGCCTTCATGCTCGACCACGGTGAAGCCAAGGCCGTGATCGTGGACCCGGAATTTGCCGGCGTGATGAAAAGGGCGATCGCCCTGCGCCAGTCCAAATCACCGTTGCTGGTGATCGACGTGGAAGATGCCCTGTTCAGCGGCACCGCAGACAAGATCGGCTCCACCACCTACGAGGCCTTTGTGGCCCAAGGTGACCCGGCCTTTGTCTGGAGCCTGCCCGCCAACGAGTGGGACGCGATTGCGCTGAACTACACCAGCGGTACCACCGGCAACCCCAAGGGCGTGGTCTACCACCACCGGGGTGCGGCCACCAATGCCATCTCCAACGTGCTCGAGTGGGACATGCCCAAGCACTCGGTGTATTTGTGGACGCTGCCGATGTTTCACTGCAACGGCTGGTGCTTCCCGTGGACGCTGGCGGCGCGTGCCGCCGTCAACGTGTGTTTGCGCCGTGTCGAGCCGCAGGCCATTTTTGACGCCATCCGCCAGCACGGCGTGACGCATTACTGCGGCGCCCCCATCGTGCATGGCCTGCTGGTCAATGCGCCGGCCGAGATGAAAGCCGGTGTGCCGGCAGGCGTCAAGGCCATGGTGGCTGGCGCTGCGCCGCCGGCTTCCATGATTGAAGGCATGGAGCAGATGGGCTTTGACCTGACCCATGTGTACGGTTTGACCGAGGTGTACGGCCCGGCCACCGTCTGCGCCAAGCATGAAGACTGGAATGCGCTGGACATTGGCGAGCGGGCTCGCCTGAATGCCCGCCAGGGCGTGCGTTACCACCTGGAGCGCGATGTGCGCGTGCTCGACCCCGAGACCATGCTGCCGGTGCCGCAGGACGGCGAAACCATGGGCGAGATAATGTTCCGCGGCAACATCGCCATGAAGGGTTACCTCAAGAACCCCAAGGCTACGCAGGAAGCTTTTGCCGGCGGCTGGTTCCACAGTGGCGACCTGGCAGTGCAGTACCCCGACGGCTACATCAAGATCAAGGACCGCAGCAAAGACATCATCATCTCGGGCGGCGAGAACATCTCGTCCATCGAGGTGGAAGATGTGCTCTACCGCCACCCCGCTGTGCTGGCCGCAGCCGTGGTGGCCAAGCCCGATGCCCGCTGGGGCGAAACGCCCTGCGCTTTTGTCGAACTGAAAGCCGGCGCGCAGGTCACGCCCGAGGACATCGTGGCGCATTGCAAGCAGCATCTGGCCGGTTTCAAGGTGCCGCGCGCGGTGGTGTTTGGCGAGTTGCCCAAGACCAGCACAGGCAAGATCCAGAAGTTCGAGCTGCGCAAGCAGGCCGGGTCGGCGGCAGCGATCGATGTCTGACAGCACAAAAAACAGGAGGCCCCTCGCGAGGGCCTCCTGAACCTTGGAGGGTGCCGCCTGTCGCCAGGCGGTAGCGCGTCACCGCATCAGAAGTCGTAGCGCATTCCCAAGGATACGCCAGACGTAGTCTTGCCGTTGGTGCCTGCGCTGGGTGCAGCTGTGCGACCTTCTTTCCAGGGCGTCAGCTTGATCGCAGAATCGTTGTCGAGGCTCGCATAGCTGGCGTAAAAGCGCAAGGCCTTGTCGTAACGGTACTCTGCACCCACGGTGTACATGTTGGCATCGGAGTTGGCTGCATCGGCCTTGCGATTCATGTAATGCGCCTTGAGGGCGACTTTCGGTGAGACCATGTATTCCAGGCCGATGCCCGTCACATCGCCACTCTGATCGGTCGCACCTGATTTGGAATCGGCTGTCTGGTAGAAGCCCATCAGGCGCAGTTCAGGACTGAGTTTGTAGCCGATGGCTGCCCGGGTTGCATCGCGCTTGCCGGTAGTAGCGGTGTGGGAGCCATAGGTTTCGTAGGCCAAGGTGGCGTCGAGGTTACCGTCCTTGTAACCAAGGGACATGCTGGTTGCGTCTTCGTTCTGGTCCACGCCGTTGGTGGTGGTGGCGCTGGTGCCAGAGTGGAATGAGTAGGCCAGTTTGGCCTGGAAACCGCTCATGACCGGGGTCTGGTATTCGAGCATGTTGTTCAGTCGTTCATCGAACTTGGCATCGCCCACGCGGGTCAGGTTGCGCATGTCACCGAGCTGGTCACCGAACAGGTTGAAAGGTTCGCGCGCCGCCTTGAACGGGGTGTCAAACTTGCCTACCCGCACGGTGCCGAAATCGCCTTGCAGGCCAGCGAAGGTATCCCGAGAGGCCAGTCGGTTGTTGGTATCGTCCTTAGAGTTGCTCAGGTTGATCTGGATCTCCTGCTCGATTTGCCAGATGCCGGTCAGCTCACCAATCTTTTTGCTGCCGCGGAAACCCAGACGCGAGGCGTTGCTCGACAGGTTCATGCGGCTGTATTTGTCGCCATCGTCGAGCTTGTCCACCGAGAAGCTGGCGCGGCCGTAGATTTCGAGCAGGCCATCGGTTTTGACCTCGGCGTGTGCTGCAGAAACGGTGGTCAGCACAACAGCCGATGCGATCAGGGATTTAGAAAGTTTCATTGGTCAGACTCCATGTAAAGAACACATGGAGTGTCTGGACCTGCCGTGACGACGGCATGTAAATGAAATGAAGTTTTTGTGACGCGCGCCCTTTATGGCGCAGCTGCCGCAGGCCTTACTCGATGTCGAAGGCGTGGGTGCCGAAGCGTCCGGCGCGGCGGTCAGCAAAGTAGCGCAGCAACGTTTCGCGCACGGTTCGGAAGGCCAGTTCTTCCCAGGGAATTTCGCTTTCGTGGAACAGGCGTGCTTCGAGTGTTTCGTGTCCCGGATCGAATGTTTCGCTGGTCAGTCGTGCGCGGTAGTAAAGGTGCACTTGCCCAACGCGCGGCACGCTCATCACGGTGAACAGGTCTTCGAGCTCGAAGAGCGCGCCGGCTTCTTCACGGGTTTCTCGCGCTGCACCCTGCGCTGCGGACTCACCCAGTTCCATGAACCCCGCTGGCAATGTCCATTTGCCCCAGCGGGGTTCGATGTTGCGCTTGCAAAGCAAAACACGGTCGCCCAGCCAGGGCACGGTACCCACCACGTTGAGGGGGTTTTCGTAGTGAATGGTGTCGCAGGCGGTGCAGATGGCGCGCTCGCGTGTGTCGCCGTCATCGGGTAGGCGGTACTGCACGGGGGTGCCGCATTCACGGCAATGCTTGATGGGCGGGCGTTGCATGAGTCACAGTGTAATGCGGGCGAAAAAAAGGCTCCCGAAGGAGCCTTTGAGCGGCGCAAAGCAATGTTATTTTTTGACCGGTGCTTTCTTGGCGGCGCCAGCCTGTTGGGCCTTGGTGTGCTTGTCGATCAGGCCACGGGCGCTGTCGATCAATTTGGTGCCGTCAAAACCGCGCTTGTTCATGTCCTGCACCCACTCAACTTCGAGTGCGCGCGACTTGCGGCGGAAGTTCTGGGCTTCTTCAGGGCTGACGGTGAAGATGGTGTTCTTGCGCTCTACGGCTGCAGCACGGCCAGGAATGTCATTTTCCTGCTGGACTTTGCCCAGCCAGGCCGAGGTCTCGATGCCGCTGTTGTTGTCGATGACTTTTTTCAGATCGGGCGGCAGGCTGTTGTACTTGGCCTTGTTCATGGCCATCACGAAGGTCGTGGTGTAAAGCGCACCCCCGGCAGGATCAAACTCGGCGTGGTATTTGGCCAGCTCGTGCACCTTGGTGGGTTGAACCACTTCCCAGGGGATCACACCACCATTGACTGTACCCTTGGAGAGTGCGTCGGTGATGGCGGGCAGCGGCATGCCGACTGGCGTGGCGCCCAGCGAACCCAGGAGTTTGGTCACTTGACGGGTAGGAGCGCGCAGCTTCAGACCCTTGACGTCGTCCACGGTCTTGACCGCCTTGTCCACCGTATGGATCACACCCGGGCCGTGCACGTGCAGTGCAATCACCTGAACGTCCTTGAATTCGTCTGGTGCCTGGGTCTGCACATACTCCCAATAAGCACGCGAGGTGGCTTCGGCATTGGTCATCATGAATGGCAGTTCGAACACTTCCACGCGCGGGAAGCGACCTGCCGTGTTGCTGGGCAGCGTCCAGATCACGTCGACCACGCCGTCCTTGACCTGGTCATAAAGTTGCACAGGCGTGCCGCCTAGCTGCATGGCGGGATAGGCCTCGAACTTAATGCGGCCGCCAGATTCCTTCTCGACCTTGGCCATCCAGGGCTTATGCATGTTCAGCCAAACACCCGACTGCGGCGCCATGAAGGTGTGGAACTTGAGCGTGACTGTCTGCTGGGCAAAACTGGTCACGGCAGCGGCGGCCAGTGCTGTGGCCAAACCGGTCTTGATGAGGGTGCGACGGATCATGTCAGGATCTCCATAAAAAAACTGTCAAAAGCATAAGTCACTCGAGAGGCATTCCTTCTAGGGAAATGCCCCAGCAGGTCGCCTTTCAGCCGACGAACTGAACCAGCCACAGGGAAATGGCGGGAAAGAGCAGCAGCAGCACGGTGCGCACAGTGTCGCTGATAAGGAAGGGCATGACACCCCGGTAGCTCTCGGCAATCGGCACGTCCTTGGCCAGGCTGTTGACCACGTACACATTGAGGCCAACTGGTGGGGCCAGCAGGCCAAAGCCGACGGTCATGAGCACCATGATGCCGAACCAGATGGCCACGGACTCCTTGCTCATGCCAAAGTCCAGGCCCATGATCATCGGGAAGAAGATGGGGATGGTCAGCAGGATCATGGAAAGCTCGTCCATCACGGCGCCCAGCACCACATAGAAAAGCAAGATGGCGGTCACCACCATCAGGGGCGGCAGGCCCCAGCCACCCACCACTTCGGCCAGCTGCGCTGGCACCTGTGTCAGTGCCAGTGAGGCGTTCATCACATCGGCGCCAATGAAGATCAGGAAGATCATGGCCGAGCTGGCTGCGGTGTCATAAAAGCAGTGCTTGAACTTGGCCCAGTTGATTTCCCGCTTGAGCAGCGCCGCCACGAAAGTGGCTGCTGCACCGACAGCAGCGCCTTCGGTGGGGGTGAACAGCCCACCGTAAATGCCACCGAAGACGATGGCAAACACGATGGCGATGGGCAGGATGCCCATGAGGGCCTGCATGTCCAGTGGCTCTTGTGCTTCGGTGTCAGGCGCTTGGCCGGGGACCAGGCGCACATAAATGCCGATGGCCACCATGTAGCCGAACATGGCGATGATGCCTGGAATCATCGCTGCAGCGAACAGCTTGGCGATGTTTTGCTCAGCAAGGATGGCGTAGATCACCAGAGGTACAGACGGTGGAATGAGGATGCCCAAGGTACCGCCAGCTGCCAGTGTGCCGGTCGACAGTCGTCCCGAGTAGCCATGCCGCTTCATTTCAGGCAGGGCCACGCCCGTGATGGTAGCCGCTGTAGCGACCGACGAGCCGCAGATGGAGCCGAATGCCGCGCTGGCCAGTACGGCGGCCATGGCCAGACCCCCTTTGAAGCGGCCCATGATGCCGGCGGCAAACTGGAACAAGGCTTTGCTGATGCCCCCTTGGGTGGCGAAGTTGCCCATCAGGATGAACAGCGGAATGACCGATAGGTCGTAGCTGGCAAAACGGGCGAAAGCCTGGGAATTCAGAAAGCTGGAGTAGGGCCCCCAGCCGCTTTGCACCAGGTAGCCCACGGTGCCGGCCCCAAACATGGCAATCGCAATTGGCACGCGGATGGCCATCAGCACAAGCATGATGCCGAAAATCGTCAAGGCAAGTGAAAGCGCGCTCATGCCTGTTCTCCCTCGGGCTGGGCGGTGAATGTCTGAACCAGTGCGATCAGGCTGCACAAGATGAAAGGTGGAACCATGGCGGCGTAAACGATCCACTCGGGAAAGCCCAGCATCATGGTGCCGGAGAAACTGTCGTGGGCGTTGATGCCGCCCAGGAAGGTTCGCCAGGCCATAAGGGCAAATGCGGCGCTCACAAAAAAGGCGCCCACCCGGTCCAGGAAAGCGTTGGTGGCCTCACTGGCCTTGGCCGTGAAGAAGTCCACGATGATGTGACCTCGCTTGAGCTGGCAAAGTGGCATGAACAGTGCGATGGCTGCGCCTGTGGCCACGCCTGTGAGCTCGAAATCGCCGGCGATGGTCCAGCCTGTTGTATTGCGACCGATCAGACTCACACATGTCAGCAAAGTGATGATGGTCATGAGCAGACCGGCCAATATCGCGCACAGATGCGCCAAGGTTGAGAGCATTCTCATCTGGACTCCAGAAATGATGCCGGATGGTAGGCGCCAGCAGTCCGGGGGACTATGACCCCCAGCCGCTAGCAGCTATGCCGATCCGGTATGTACGAAACGGTTAAACGATCTGGACTTTGAGCTGACCTAGCCCCTTGACTTCACCCACGAGCAGATCGCCCTGGGTCACGGCAGCGACGCCCTCGGGGGTGCCGGTGTAGATCAGGTCGCCGGGTTGCAGCTCCCAGGCGGCTGACAGGTGCTCTATGGTTTCGGCGACGTTCCAGATCAGTTTGCTGACGTTGCTGCGCTGTCGGTCGGCGCCGTTGACCTGCAGACTGATTTCGGCGTTGTTCACATCACCAGCCTGGGCCAGTGGCGTGATGGGGCCAATCGGCGCGGAATAGTCAAATGCTTTGCCAATGCACCAGGGGCGCCCTTGCTTCTTCATGTCGTTTTGTAGGTCGCGGCGGGTCATGTCCAGGCCCACGGCGTAACCGTAGATGTGCTTCAAGGCATCAGCAGCCTGGATGTTCTTGCCGCCCTTGCCAATGGCCACCACCAGCTCAATCTCATGGTGTAGGTTCGCGGTCAGGCTGGGGTAGGGCATGGCGCCGGTATGGCCTGCAGGAATGACCACCAGCGAGTCGGCAGGTTTGAGGAAAAAGAAAGGCGGCTCGCGGCCGGTGAAGCCCATCTCCTTGGCGTGCTCTTCGTAATTGCGGCCAACGCAGTAAATGCGGTGCACTGGAAAGGCCGCAGACTCGCCCAGTACAGGGACGGACACGGTGGGCGGGGGCGTGAAAAGGAAAGTCATGGGCGGGCTCCTGTCTGATCGGTGACCCGATGAGGGGCTGTAACGGACGTGGTTGATAAGTATACTTACGAGGAATCCTGGAGGTCCTGCGGGCAACTTAGGGTTTACCCTTGAATTTAAAGACGATGTCCACCAGCTTTGATTTTGCCCGTGCGCCGGGCCACCTGATCCGACGTGCCCAGCAGATCGCGGTGGCCGAGTTCACCCGTGCGGCGGTGGAGCATGATGTGACGCCAGTCCAGTTTGCGTTCATGAACGCCATGACGGACACGCCCGGTGTGGACCAGATCACGCTGGCCAACCGGGTTGCATTTGATGCGGCCACATCGGGTTCTGTCATCGGCCGGCTGGAAGCCAAGGGCTGGGTGCGGCGAGAGGCCGACGCGCACGACCGGCGCCGCAAGCTGCTGTACGTGACGCCCGAAGGCGCCGCTGCGCTCGAGCGCATGAACGCGGCAGTCGAGCAGGCCCAGCAGAACATGCTGGCGCCGCTTGCACCCGGAGATCAGGAAACATTCATGCGCCTGCTGGCGCAGCTGGTGGCTGGACACGAGGCCGCAACCCCGCGCGAATAAGCCGTTTCAGGCCGATTTGAAAGCCAGTTCGAAGTGCTCCACCACCGGTGGGGCAGCGAAGAAGGGCCCCACAATGCCACGCCACTCAGTGAACAGCGGGGACTCGCGAAAACCCACGGTGTGGTCTTCGAGTGTGTCCCAGAAAATCTGCAGCACATAGCGTTCGGGGCTTTCGATGCCGCGGTTGACCTTGGCGCCCTGGTAGCCCTTGGCACGAACGGCCACAGTGGACAGACCATGTGCAATGGCTTCTTCAAAGGCGGCGTTTTGGCCGGGTTTGATTCGGATGTCGGCGAGTTCGAGGATCATGAAGCCAGTTTAGCAGCGGCACAGGCCGCTGGGTGTCATCTGGTATTCACTGAACTGTCTTTCAGGTGTCATGGGGTGTCGGCACATTGCATGGCATTGCGACATGAAGCGAGAACCCATGAAAGACCTGCCCAACCCCACATTCGCACTGTCCCCGATCCATTTGCCCAGGGGGTCACTTCATCCGGCTTCCACGCCCCAAGTGGTGGCGCCTGTGGCTGCAGGCGGGATTCAAGTCCATTGGGCCAGGCACCTGGACGAAGTCCGCGAAGCACAGCGCCTGAGGTATGCGGTTTTCGCCGGCGAGATGGGCGCACGCCTGAACACCACGCTCACAGGTCATGACGTTGATCTGTTTGACGAATACTGCGAACACCTGCTGGTGCGCGATGCTGGAACCCGACAGGTGGTGGGAACCTACCGCGTGCTCACCCCTGCGCAGGCCAAGCGTGTCGGCAGCACCTACAGCGACACCGAATTCGACCTGGTGAGGCTGCGGTCTGTGCGCAGCAAGATGGTGGAGTTGGGCCGCAGCTGCGTGCATCCCGACCACCGTCATGGTGGCGTGATCATGGCGCTGTGGGGCGCGCTGGCCGAGTTCATGGTGCGCAACCAGCTTGACGTCATGATCGGTTGCGCCAGCATTCCGATGTTGCACAACGGTGTGGTCAGCGGCGATGTGGCCGCCAGCATCTGGCACCAGCTGCGCCAAACCCACCTGGCGCCGATTGAACACCAGGTGTTCCCGCGTTTGCCACTGCCGGTCGATGAACTGAATCAGACGCTTTCGGTGGAGCCGCCGGCACTGATCAAGGGCTATCTGCGTCTGGGCGCCAGGATTCTGGGGGCGCCTGCCTGGGACCCGGACTTCAACACGGCAGACTTGCCGATGATGATGCGCATCGCAGATATGCCGCCCCGCTATCGCAAGCATTTTCTGGGAGTGCAGTGACATGCGGGCGGACATGCCTTTTGCCGAGGCGGGTCTGCTGCATAACCGTTCGGGCCATCCGCCTGCGCATCAGGATGGTGCTGCGCAATCTGGCGAAGAAGCACATGATGAACCTCGCTACCGCGCGATTTTCATTTCCGACCTGCACATCGGCACACCTGGCTTTCAGGCCGAAGCGCTGATGGATTTTCTCAAGCACCACCCCAGCCAGATGCTTTATCTGGTGGGCGACATCGTCGATGGCTGGCAATTGCGACGTCGCTGGTTCTGGCCGCAAAGTCACAACGATGTGGTGCAAAAGCTTTTGCGCCGCGCCCGCAAAGGTTGCCGTGTGGTCTACGTCCCTGGCAACCACGACGAATTTGCCCGTCATTTTGTGGGTCACGCTTTTGGCGGCGTGGAGGTTCAGGAAGAAGCTGTGCATGTGACTGCCAGCGGCCAGCGCCTTTGGGTGGTGCATGGCGACTTGTTCGATGGCGTCATCCAATGCGCCAAATGGCTGGCCTATGTGGGTGACTGGCTCTACGAACTGACCCTCAAAATCAACCGTCATCTCAATCGCCTGCGTGCACGCCTGGGGCTGGAGTACTGGTCTTTGTCGGCTTACCTCAAGCACAAGGTCAAGAAAGCGGTCAACTTCATCTCGGATTTCGAAATGGCCGTAGCGCACGAAGCGCGGCGCCGCGGCTTTGATGGTGTGGTCTGCGGACACATTCATCACGCAGAAATCCGCAAGGTGGACGGTGTGCTGTATTGCAATGACGGTGACTGGGTGGAGAGTCGCACAGCGCTGGTTGAGCACATGGATGGGCGGCTGGAGATCGTGTGCTGGGCAGGTGAGACGATGAGCAAAGTCCAGCTCCGTCCTGAGCGGAAGGTCTTGGCATGAAGCTGGCGCTGATTACCGACGCCTGGCATCCGCAGGTCAATGGTGTCGTGACCACGCTGGTGGAGTTGGTGCAGGGCTTGAAAAAGCTTGGTGTCGAGGTACTGGTGCTGCATCCAGGCTTGTTTGCGAACCGTCCCTGTCCAGGTTACCCGGGCATTGATCTGGCGGTGCGCCCGTTCAATCTGCTCAAACGGATGCTGGAAGAATTTCAGCCCGATGCGGTACATCTGGCCACCGAGGGGCCTCTGGGCTGGGCGGGGCGCAAGGTCTGTCGGCAAAAAGGGTGGGATTTCACCACCGCGTTTCATACCAAGTTCCCCGAAATCCTGAACTCGGCACTGCGCGTTCCGCTCTCCTGGGGCTATGCGCTGTTTCGGAACTTTCATCGGCCGTCGAGCGGGGTGATGGTGCCCACGCAGGGTGTGCTGCAAATGCTGCAGTCGCGCCGTTTTCGCCGGCTCAAGTCCTGGACGCATGGGGTGGATACCGAACTTTTTGCCTGGCAGGGCGAGCCGAAAACTCCGGTCGAATGGGCACATTTGCCAAGACCGTTCTGGTTGTTTGTCGGACGCGTCTCCTATGAGAAAAACATCGACGCTTTTCTTGCGCTCGATTTGCCCGGAACCAAGATCGTCTGTGGGGTTGGTCCGCTTGAGCAGACGCTGCGCAGCCGTTTTCCCGGCGTGTTCTGGATGGGGGTGTTGCCACGCCAGCAACTGGCCCATGTGTACGGTGCCTGTGATGTTTTTGTGTTTCCGTCGCGCAGTGAAACTTTTGGCTTGGTGATGCTCGAAGCCATGTCGGCGGGTACCCCCGTGGCGGCCTATCCGGTGGATGGGCCGCTGCAGGTGTTGGGGCAGGAGGCGGGCAGGGCGCAGGGGGGTGTCCTGCATGAAGACTTGCAGCAAGCCGCCTGCATGGCATTGCTGGTGCCACGCGCCGAGGCCCGTGCAAGGGCAATGGCGTTCGGCTGGGATGAAACGGTGCAGATCTTTGTGAACCATCTGGTGCCGGTGGAGCAGCAACGCGCGCCAAACTTGTCACGATACCGTCACATCAAAACACCAGAATCTGTCACTGATTTGACTTTTTGACGGATGTGTCCATGGCTTCTCAAGCCATTCTTCCTGGCGAACAGCCCGCAAGCCGCCCCGCCTTGCTTGACCGCGACCTGAGCATTCTGGCCTTCAACGACCGTGTGCTGGACTGGGCGCGCCGCAAGGACGTGCCGCTGCTCGAACGTCTGCGTTACCTGTGCATCGTGTCTTCCAACCTCGATGAATTTTTCGAGGTGCGTGTGGCACCGCACGTCGAAGCAGCATTAACGACTGGGAAAGGTGAGCGTCTGCAAGGCCATCTGGCCCTGATCGTGGACAGTGCCCGCGCCATGGTGGACGAGCAGTACAGGCTCTACAACCATGTGTTGTTGCCCGCCTTCAAGAAAGAGGGCATCCGCATCCTCTCGCACGGTGAGCGCAACGAGGCGCAGCGCAGCTGGGTGCAGGCTTACTTCAACCGCGAGGTCAAACCGCTGCTGGTGCCGGTGGGCATTGATCCGGCTCACCCGCTGCCACAGGTGGCCAACAAATCGCTCAACTTCATCATTCACCTGCGAGGCAAAGACGCCTTTGGCCGTGAAAACGAAATCGCCATCGTCAAAGTGCCCCGCGTGTTGCCGCGCGTGATCGAGCTGCCCCAGCGGCTCGCCGGTGGTGGCAAAGCATTTGTGCTGCTGTCCAGTGTGATCCGCGCGCACCTGTCCGAGCTGTTCCCTGGCCGCGAGGTGGACCAGTTCTCGCAGTTCAGGGTGACGCGCCATTCCGACCTGTCGGTGGACGAAGACGATGTGGTGAACCTGCGCATGGCCCTGCGCCAGGGCCTGCAGCACCGCCACTACGGTCAAGCGGTGCGGCTGGAGGTGTCCTCGAGTTGCTCAGAGCAGCTTTCCAACTTCCTGCTTCAGCAGCTCAAGCTGCCATCGCAGGCCTTGATGCGCGTCAATGGGCCGGTCAATCTGGTGCGGCTCACGCAATTCATCGATCTGGCCACGCGCCCCAGCCTGATCTTTCCGCCCTACAAGGCTTCGCTGCCGAACCAGCTGCGCGGGGTGTCGTCCATCCTGGCGCACCTGCGCAAGGAAGATGTCCTGATTCACCAGCCTTTCGAGAGTTTCGACGGGGTGCTGGCTTTTTTGCGCGAAGCTGTGCGCGATCCGGACGTGCTGGCCATCAAGCAGACGATCTACCGAACCGGCAGCGACCCGGCCATGTTGGACCTGCTGCGCGAAGCCGTGCGCCGTGGCAAAGAAGTGACGGCCGTGGTGGAGCTCAAGGCCCGATTTGACGAAGAGGCCAACATCAACTGGGCCGAACAGCTCGAAGCCATTGGCGTACAGGTGGTCTACGGCGTGGTGGGCCTCAAGACCCACGCCAAGATGCTGCTGGTCACCCGGCGCGAAGGCAAACGCCTGTGCCGCTATGGCCACCTGTCCACCGGCAACTACAACCCGCGCACCGCGCGTCTGTACACCGACATCAGTTTTCTGACTGCCGATGCCCGCATCACGGCTGAAATGGACGAGTTGTTCATGCACCTGGCCAGCCAGAACCCGCTGCGCCGTATGCAAAAGTTGCTGGTGGCGCCTTTTCATCTGCATGCGCGGATGTTGCGCTGGACCGAGCAGACCGCGGCTGCAGCGCGGCAGGGCAAGGACGCGCGCATCATCCTCAAGATGAACGCGCTGACCGATCTGCCCCTGATCGAAGCCTTGATGGAAGCCGGGCAGGCCGGTGTCCAGATCGACCTGATCGTGCGCGGAGCCTGCATGCTGCCGGCCGGCATCAAGGGGCAGACAGACAATATTCGGGTGCGTTCTGTGATCGGCCGCTTTCTGGAGCACTCGCGGGTGTTTTACTTCCGCGCAGCCGAGCAGGAAGCGCTGTACCTGTCGAGTGCCGACTGGATGAACCGCAACATGATGCGCCGTGTCGAAGTGGCTTGGCCGGTGGACAACCCGGCGCTTCGCCAGCGTGTCATCGACGAATGTCTGAGCGCTTACCTGCTGGACCAGCGTGATGCCTGGGACATGAATTCAGAAGGTCGCTATCTGCCTGTTGCCCGCACCGGTCGCAAGCAGGGTGTGCAGCAAGCGCTGGCCTGCAGGTACATGAACCGTGGAGATTGAGATGGACTTGATCCTGTGGCGGCATGCCGAAGCCCATGACCCTCATGAGGGTGAGCACGATCTGGCTCGCCGGCTTACACCACGAGGCGAGAAACATGCTGTGCGCATGGCACAGTGGCTGGACCAGCAGCTGCCCGAGGGCGTGCGCATTTTGTGCAGCCCGGCGGTGCGGGCCGAGCAGACGGTTCAGGCGCTGCAGCGCAAATACAAAATCCGCGACGCGCTGGCGCCGGGCGCCACCGTGCAGGATGTGCTGGAAACGGCCGGCTGGCCGCAGGCCAAATACCCGGTGCTGGTGGTCGGCCACCAGCCCACGCTGGGGGCGGTGGTGTCGCACCTGTTTGGCATGGGCACCGAGCCCATGGCGATTCGCAAGGGTGCCGTGTGGTGGCTGCGCAGCCGCCAACGCGGAGGACAGGACCAGACGGTGATCCTGTCGGTCATGACGCCCGAAAAACTCTGATCAGGCCTTGCCCGGACGGCCTGTCTTGAGCGTGGGCACATTGCCCAGCGCCTTGCGCAATGCTGCATCGGACGTGGTTGCCAGCAAGGCCAGGCCCGCACGGATCAGTTCACTCTTTTTCACCTCCATACCCAACGCCATTGCACGCTTTTTCATGGCGGCGATCTGGGCGTATTCGGCCTTGGGGATGGTGAAGCTGTCACGCACCACCTTCACCTTCTCGGGCTTGTCTTTTTTCTTGTCGACCTTGGCAGGCGTGGCCGGTGCAGGCTTGGCAGCCACAGACTTGACCGTCACGGGTTTGGCGGGTGCAGCCTTGACGGGGGTGGGTGCTGGAGCAGCTGACTTGGTGGATTTTTTGGCAGGTGCCGCAGAGGCGGTTTTTTTGACAGGTGTGGCAGTGGCCATGGGATCTCCTTAAAACGGTATATACAGTTTATACCGTTTAATTGGAATGTCAGGCTAGGCTCAGATTCAGACGCCAGGGTGATTTTTGCCAGGCCACGCATTCTTCTCGCAGCAGGTGCGCGGACTGCGGGTACTGGTTGTCCCAGCCAGGCGGCAGGATCAGCCGGTACGTCGATACCTGCGGGTCTTTTTGCAGGT
>JACCDG011591187.1_pt1 | contig 24246 bp, 19 predicted proteins | sample 7442471 | NCBI WGS metagenome assembly JACCDG01 (sample SAMN15323444, study PRJNA562643) | freshwater metagenome | isolation source: river surface water | place: USA:Blue River Watershed | collected 2017-08-17 | reverse complement strand
ATTGCCTCCATCATATTGGTACTCAACCTGGTCAAATTGGCCGGGGAGATACCTCTTTACCTGATGAGAATTATATACTACAACTTATGTTTAAAAAAAAGATGGTTTACTTTTTCAGTAGACCCTACTTAAATTTAAACGTACTGATTTAAACCGGCCGAAAGAACTCATTGTGAAAATGAAAATAGAGTCGGGTTTTTATTATTTTCCAGTTGACCCGACAAAATAAAAATAGGCATTCAGAAAATAATTATGCAATAAGTTAATGTACCAAGGCGCAGCACCATAAGCTGATCCTGTATGCCGCCGATTTTATTTCAAGCTGTCAAATTCTACAAACTTGTATTCCGGTGAGCTTTCGATTAACTGACGTAAAACGGAGGCATGCCCGTTTCCAAATAGCACCAAAATCCTGTCGTTTTCACCGGAAGTAATCTCCTGTAATTTTCTGAATATTCTCAGATTCCGGTTATACCACCATATTGCAAGAATATCGGCTCCGCGGGAATTACTCAGTTTAAAGTCGCCGACCAAATAGGCACCGTATCCCAGTTTGTGAGATTCTTCCGAGTTCAGGTAGCTGATATAATCCTTAACACTTAATCGTTTAGCCAGTACATCATCATATTTATACATTTGCGCGTACACCTCATCAAACTTGTCTTCACTTTTAAAGTCGAAATCCTTGAATAATGCAGCTAAAAAATTGGTATCTGTATACCGGGCTAAGTCTTCAGTGAACGACTCTGCATCGATGCTATACAAAGTATCCATTTTCAGCTCTTCTGCAATACGAAATCCCAGCTGAATCCGTTCATCCCGTTCATTTCTTAATTTGCCCGATTTGTACTCCCGTAATTTTCGGGTAGCATTCCATTCCGGAAATGCTTCAATGGCAATTTTAGTTGGCTTAAACTTCTTTATGTATTCCACTAATTCAGTAACCTCCGATTTTTTAGGTTCTTTTAATACATCAATTCTATTACTGTCATTGGTTTTATGAACATCCAAATCCGGATAGTCAAAATGAAAGGTGCCCACCACCAAAACCTGGGCCTTTTTAGCCGGAAAAAATGAAGACGGAGATTTTACCGGATCATTCTGAGACCAGATAGTTAAGGAGGTGATTAGAAATAATGAAATCAGACTGGTGATTCTTGTCATATTACGTTTTAGATGAGTTAATTCTGTCGTCTCTTTAAAATACCGTCTGTTTAACAGACCCACTGCTTTATATCACCTTCATAGCTTTGCTTTTATAAGCTCCCCCTAAATCCTAACTCCTGGATCCTCCCTATTTGCCTCTTAACTATTCCCTCCCTCAGGCCTTATACCTTATCCATTTACCCAGCTCTTTCCAGGTAATTTTTTTGCCATACATCAGTATGCCCGTGCGGTATATTTTGGCAGCCAGCCAGGTAGTGCATAAAAAGCCGCCAATAAGCAAAGTTATAGAAAGAGCTATCTGCCACAAGGGCACCCCAAAAGGCAGGCGCACCATCATTACAATAGGTGAAGTAAACGGAATAATAGAACCCCAGAAGGCCAGATCACTTTCCGGATTCTGCAGGAAATTAATGGCTATAAAATACCCCAGCATCATGGGCAGCATTACCGGAATCATAAACTGCTGCGAGTCAGCCTCGGCATCTACCACAGAACCAATAGCAGCAAACAACGAGGCATAAAGCAGATAGCCGCCAATAAAGTAAAGAATAAAACAAATCACCACTTCCGGTATACTGATGTCTTCCATACTCAACGCTGCCTGAATCCCTTCAGGTTTTGTTTCCAGTTTTTGAATTTCATTGAAGTTGGTACTGCTGCCTTGTTTGTATACTATCTCGTTTTGTACCTTGTACTTTTCCACGTCTTTCATAATTTTTCCCAGAAAAAAAGTAGAAGTAAAGAGCGTAAGCACCATCGAGAGCACAATCCAGATAACAAACTGGGTAAGACCCACCATAGCAATGCCCATTATTTTTCCCAGCATCAGCTGAAAAGGGCGTACCGAGGACACAATCACCTCCACTATGCGGTTGTTCTTTTCCTCCATTACCCCACGCATTACCTGCGTACCATAAATAATAAGGGATATAAAAATCATAAAGCCCGCGCCAAATCCAATGAATATTTTAGCCATAGTGCTCGACTGAACACTTTTCCCGTTTTCATCCAGTTTAAAAGTCAATAAGGTGATATCCTGACGGGCACTTTTTATTATAACTGGATCTACTTTATTAGACTCCAGCCTATAGTCGTAAAAACTGTTTTCCAATTGTTGCTCAATATACTCCTGTATAGCAAAACCCGGAGATTTTTTATAATACAATTCCACCTTATTACCGCTTTCTACATTATCAAATATGTGCAGTATACAGGTAAAGTCTGTTTCGTAAAAAGTTTTACTGGCCTGTTCAAAATTCAGTTCGGGGTAATAGAACTTAATATTATCGCGGTCCTTCAGGTGATGCATACGTATAGCATAACTATCGTCGATAACCATCACTTTATGCTCTACCGTTTCGGCAGATGGAATCCAGATGGCCAGCGTAATAAAACCTGTAATCAGCAAAGGGCCGAGTATAGACATAATAATAAAGGTTTTATTCCTCACCTTGGTGGAATATTCCCTCCAAATAACTAAACCAATTTTTCCCATATCGGAATTATTTAAAAACGATTATTCTGTAAAATAACTTTGAGTACCGGTAACACTGAACGTTTCGTTAACAGCCCTGATAAAAATATCATTCATGGAAGGAATAAGCTCCCGGAACGAAAGCACCTCACATACCGGCAATACAGCGGCAAGCAAATCATTCGGCTTATTTCCCCCCCTCAGTTTTACTACCACACGGTTAACTTCCTCGTCGGTCTCTTTTTCTATCAACTCCGCTCCAGCCCACAAAGCATTGGTAAAGGCAATTAAATGCCCCCTGAAACTTATTTCATAGGTATCGGTACGGTATTGTTTACGAATACCCTTTACCGCTCCGTCCAATATCTTTTTCGATTTATGAATCAGCGCAATATTATCGCACAACTCCTCTACCGAACCCATATTGTGGGTAGAGAGTACTACTGTGGCTCCTTTATCGCGGAGGGCTAATATTTCGTTTTTAATCAGGTTGGCATTAATGGGGTCGAAACCACTGAAAGGCTCATCCAGAATCAGCAAACGCGGCTCGTGTAACACCGTTACAATAAATTGCACTTTCTGTTGCATACCTTTACTCAGCTCATCTACCTTTTTATTCCACCAGCCCTTCATCTCAAAACGGGTAAACCATTCTTTCAGCCGGGCCTCCGCTTCTTTCTTGCTTAGTCCTTTCAGCCTGGCGAGGTACAAACACTGCTCACCCACTTTCATCTTTCTGTACAAACCCCGTTCTTCGGGCAGGTAGCCAATATAAGCCACATGATTGGGATTTAGCTTTTCGCCATTAAAGAAAATCTCTCCCGAATCGGGACCCGTAATCTGATTGATAATGCGGATGAGGGTAGTTTTTCCTGCCCCGTTGGGGCCCAGCAAACCGAAAATGGATTTTTCAGGTACTTCTATGCTTACATCGTCGATAGCCCGGTAATTCGCATAGGTTTTTACAACATTTCTTACAGATAATATAGCCGGCATAGCCTTGTTTTAATGCTACAAATATAGATAAGAAACAAAGTCCCCTCCGGTAAGGTCGGATGAGTTTTGCACAGCCGGGGTTAAACGGTTCTTTTCAGGGAAAAGAGGTGCGGTTACGAATAAGGGAGTTGTTGTAGAGCTGAATAAAAGCCTTTAGTTTTTTCTCCTGCGGTGCTTTATAGTTTGCCGGAATTTGCCCCAACAGGTTTTTCTGCAGCAGGCTGTCCTGTTTATACCTATAAACACTACCCGTTTGCCGGCCGTTAAAAAAAAACAGGCAACTGTCCGAATAGAACTGGTATTCGTTGTTCGACATATTTATGGCAAAGCCCTCCTTGTTTTTGCGCAACGCACTACTGCCAAATGCAAAATACGGCTGGTTATAATGCAGGTAATCCAGCACCGTAGGCATCACATCTATCTGCTGTACAATACTGCTGTCTGTACCTTTTAATGACGCATCGGGAGTAAAAAAGAAAAGCGGTATCTGAAAATTGCCAATGGCATTATTATAGAAGGGATTGTTGTCGGCTAATCCCGTATGATCGGAAGTAACCACAAACAGCGTATGGCGGTACCAGGGCGCCTGTTTAATTTTCTCAAAGAAAAGTTTCAGGGCATAATCGGTGTACGCCACGCATTTATGCGAAGGAATATCCCCTTCCGGAAATTTGTCTTTATACTTTTCGGGCAACTGAAAAGGGTGATGAGAGCTGAGTGTAAATACCGCCGACAGAAACGGTTCCGGCATTTCATACAACTTAGCGGCGTAGTATTGAAGAAAAGGCTCATCCCATATTCCCCAGTGCCCGTCGTAATCGGCTTCATTATTATATTCGTAACGTCCGAAATACCTATCGAATCCAGCCATAGCACAAAATGAATCGAAGCTCATGGTACCATTGGTGCCTCCATGAAAGAAGGACGAATGGTAGCCTTTGGTTTTAAGAATAGAAGCCAGACTCTGTATTTTATTGGAACTGTAAATCGTATTCAGGTAAGGTTCGGCAAAAGAAGGCATTCCGGCCAGAACTGCCGGCACCCCTTCTATAGAACGTTTGCTGTTGGAAAAAGCATTCGGAAACAATAACGATTCCTTCATCAGCGAATCCAGAAAAGGCGTATAGGATTTACGGTGATCGAGACCGGTATATCCTTTAGAAATGCCTTCCAGAATAATCAGCACTACATTTTTGTGTTGAAAAGGCAAGGTATCAGTCGGAATAATTTTATTTTTTATGGGTTTCAACAATTGCTCTACTTCTGCATCTGAGAAATAATGCACTTCATTCAGGGTATTCAGTTCTGCTGATTTCATAATACTAAAGGGGGTATTTAATACCAGCGGAATAAGATTATTGCCTACCTGATCTCCGGCATTTACTAAGCCTAATGGAATAAGTTGTGTACCACCGCGCATGCCCAATACCGAAAAGCCGGCTAATAACATACAGGCAATGCTCCGGTAAATAAAATCGCGAACCGATGATTGTTCCTGATCAAATACCAGCATTTTCTTTTCGAGGCGGTTATAGAGATTCCAGATACCCGCAAGCAGCAAAATACTCAACAGAAATACGTACCAGTAATCTTTAAGGAAAGCAGGAAGTAAAGTAATGAAATCGCTTTGCCCGCCAAACATCAGGCTAAATACATCATAAGTAGTGCGTTTGGCAATAAATTTAAAATACACCAGGTCGCTGCAATTGGCCAGAATCGCAATGGCATTGCTGACAAGAAAAATAATTTTTGCTGCCAGACGAAAAGCCTTTAATGCCATAAGATTATAGGGAAATATAATCAGGAGCATAAAAATGGCATTGATAAAACAAATGGCCGAGAGGTCGAAACGCAGCCCGTAATAAAACGTTGGGAGAACAGAAGCGGCTCCGCTTCCGCTAAATGCCTGCTGGTTGAACAGGTAAAACAAAGCCCGGCAAACAGAAAAGGCCAGCAACAACACCAGTAATAAACTGCAAAGAAATTTTATTCTGCGAATGTAATTGAGCACCGGTCTGATGTTAAATTATAATCTGATGAACTGTGCTTCTGCTTTTATTACACTCATGTCGGGACGGTTTATTGGTCAGTTGTTCTTTGAGAAACATGGGAGTCTAAAATAAACTGTGCTATTTGATTTTTTATATTTGTACCATTAAGCGAAGCGTAGTTGAGCTCTGCTGGGGAGCAACTCAATAAGGAATAACTTAATCCGATAGCATGAACAGAGGTTGTTTTTTCGACCTCTGTTTTCATTTTCATGCATTCGGTAATATGCCTTAAAAAACTCATACTCTATTGATTTTACGCCTGTATTTTTAATTTTAATCTATCACCAAATATAATTGAAAATTGCGATAACGTAAGACTCCAATTATGTAACGGAGCAGTCCATTTTTTACTAATATTGAGTTGTGCCAGGTAAATCAGCTTAAGTAAAGCCATATCACTGGTAAATGCCGTTGCTATTAATGTTATGGTGCAATGTAGTGAAACGGAATTGGACTATTATATTAATGCAAACGGGATTAATCGGTAATTAATCCCTCATTAAACCGCTAAAACTTATAGGTTCTGTGTTGAAAATTAGTCAGGAAATTTAATACTTTTCAAGTATTTTGGCAAACCCCATCAGCTCTGCCTCTTCAAAAGGCCGGGCCATAAGTTGCAGGCCATAAGGCAAGCCATTGCTATGTGTGCCCGCAGGCACTGAAATAGCAGGGATTCCGGCAATATTGGCCTGAACGGTGAAGATGTCTTCAAGGTACATTTTTATAGGGTCGGCACTGTTTTTACCAAATTCAAAAGCGGTGCCAGGGGTTGAAGGGGTAAGAATAAGCTCGTATTGGCTTAGAATAGCTAATGTTTTATCGCAGAGCAGTTTACGCACCTTTTGGGCTTTGGAGTAATACGCATCATAATACCCGGCACTCAATACAAAAGTCCCCAGCATAATGCGGCGTTTTACTTCTTTGCCAAAACCTTCACTGCGCGATTTTTTGTAAGTACTTTCAAGGTCGGTAGCATTTTTACTGCGGTAGCCATAATGAACCCCGTCGAACCGCGAAAGGTTGGAGGAAGCCTCGGCTGTTGTCAGTACATAATAGGTAGGTACCAAATAATCCAGATAGGGAAAATCCACAGCATCTACTGTGTACCCTTCGTTTTTAAGAGCCGTAATCACCCTTTCCATACGGGCTTTTATTTCAGCGTCCAGTCCCGGACTTTCCATACAATCTTTCAGGTAAGCAATACGGGGTTTGTATGCGTAATTTTTTATTTCCTGACTATAAGCAGGTACAGGTTTTTGTGAAGCGGTACTATCGTATTCATCGGCGCCAGCCATTACTTCCATTACCAGGGCGGCATCATCAACAGTTTTGCTCAGCGGACCAATCTGATCAAATGAGGAGGCATAGGCAATAAGCCCCCAGCGCGATACACGACCATAAGTAGGCTTGAATCCTACTACACCGCAAAAAGAGGCTGGCTGGCGTATGGATCCGCCGGTATCAGAACCTAAAGCTACATGACAAAGTCCTGCGGCAACAGCGGCAGTTGAGCCTCCGGAGGAACCCCCGGGAACGGCCTTTTCATTGTGCGGATTTAGGACATTACCAAAGGCCGAGTTTTCGTTGCTGCTGCCCATAGCAAATTCATCGCAATTACAGCGGCCTATAATAATAGCACCTTCGGCCAATAAGCGTTCCACTACAGTTGCACTGTATAGTGAGGTAAAATTTTCTAAAATTTTTGAAGAGGCAGATACCTGATGACCCTTGTAGCAAATATTGTCTTTAAGAGCAATGACCACTCCTGCCAGTTTGCCGGTATTTCCGGATTTCAGCTGTGTATCCAGTTCAGCTGCCCTGTTCAGGGCCGTGTTGCGGAAAACCTCCAGAAAGATGTTGAGGTGTTTTTTCTTTTCAATTTCAGTAAGCAACTCATGCACTACCTGAGTGCAGGTAATGTTGCCCGAAAGGAGATCCTTATGATAAGAAGCTATATCCCGAAAAGAGTACACAAATAAACCTATTTTTTTTCGGGATGACTACTGTCTTTTTCAACGCCGTCTTTAGCATCTTTGAACTCTTTCATACCCTTACCAAGGCCACGCATCAGTTCGGGAATTTTTTTTCCGCCAAAAAGGAGTAATAAAGCTAAAACGATGAGGATGGTTTCCGTGGCTCCAAGGCCGAAAACCCCCAGTATAACAGCTGATAACATGTTTTTTTGTTTTGAACTCCAAAGATAGTGTTTTTTCCGTACTAAGCCCTGTGTTTATGCGCTGGTTTTCCTTTGTTTTCCTTTAGAAACCTTATAGCTTATATTCCAGACCGCCATTCAAGTATACCAATTGCAGTCTTAATTTAAGATATTTCAGGTAGTATTCGGCCAGTTTAATTTCCGTTTCCAGCCATTTTTGTTCACGTGAGTTTAACAGAAACAATGAACTTTCTCCTGATTCAAATTTTAATTTTTCGGCTTCAACCAATAGCTTATTAAGCTTTACATTTTGTTGAGCAATGCTAATGAGGTTTTCATTTAGTACCAGACTACGAATCACTAACTGTCGTTTGTAATATAACTGATTAAACTTGTTCGTCATTTCGAGCTGATTATTTTTTGCTTCAAAAACGGCTATTTTGTAGCTATGGTAGGGTTGCCGAAAAAAAAGCGGGAAAGAAATATTGGCCGACCACTTATAATTATTAGTGTTGAACATGTTGAGCTGTTCGTTGGTATACGGAGAAAGAAAATTATAACATAAGTCCAGTTTGGGTTTTATTAATTCTTTGCGGAAACGCGATTCTGTTTCCAGCACCTTTTGTTTGGCAGCATATTGAAACATTAGTGGATGCTGATCCGTTTCCGGAATAAGCGGCATGGAGTTTTTAAACCGGAAATAATAATGTTCGAGACTGTCGTTAAACTCAATAACCTGGTCGGGAGGTGAATTCAGGAAAATTTTCATTTCCTGCATCCTTTTTAGTAATTCAAGTTGCGCATTCTGAAGTTCAAGTTCGCGCGATTGAAACAAGATAGAAGCTTCAACCGTATCAATAGCAGGCCGTTCACCCAAGGTCGCCAGTTCTTCAATGCCTTTTAAACGCTGCCCGGCCAGTAGCCTGAAATAGCTACAAATGTTAGTTACTTTGCGGAAGAACAAAAGGTCGAAATAACTCTGACTGCCTTCCAGAAGAAGTTCGTTCAGAATAAGTTTAGATTCAGCTTCATAAACATTCTTGTAATGTCTTGCTTTTATAAGTTCAGCTCTTCTTTTATCAATAGTAAGTCCCTGAAGTAAGCTAAATTCGATTCCAGCATAGGGCAGACCATAAACGGAGGTGGCTTTTTCAGGGTCAATATTTGCGCCCAATCCATATTCGTAGCCAAATTTTAGGTATTGATTGGTATACAGGGCTTGTTTTATTTCGGTACGTGAACTGGTGTAATAATTTTTTCCGGAGAAATATTTGTTTTCCACTCCAGACTGCACAAACGGATCATATAACCCTTTAGCTGCCGAAAGTGTATTGCTTCCCATTGCATTTGTATTTGCCGCTTTTTCGGCCAACGTATTATTGTGCAATACACGCTCAATAAAAGTATTGTAATTAAGTATGGTTTGCTGAGCCCGCATATTAACAACAGCAATGAGCACATACCCCGTCACCCAAAATAACTTATTTATCGTTGTTTTTAGCATGACCATCTTTTTTGTCGTTGTAACCATTTGTCTTAGTCTGATAGAACTCTGGAGGGAAGCCATTTGCCTTCCGCCATAGCTCGTATATAACCGGTACGTTTTTAAGCATTCCAAAACCTTCAACACCACTACCTATTTGTATAGCATTGGGCCATTTTTCTCCTTTGTTTACTGCTAATACCCTGAATTTTCCATTTGACGAAATAACCCTGTCGAAAGCAACTATTTCGGCGGTATAAGTGCCATAGCTTACGCCGGGCCAGCCTGAAAATACGAAGGCTGGCCAGCCATCAAAGCGCAACTGAACAGACTGCCCCTTTCGAAGCAATGGTAAATCTACGGGCTCTACATACAACTCCACCGATTGTTCTTTTTGTGTGGGAACAATGGTGCACATAATCCCCCCTTCTTTTACGATTTCGCCAACACCCCTTATTACCACATTGCTGATGTAGCCATCCTGTGGGGCAAGAACATAGTAGTAACTGTTACGTAATGAATAATTGGCCAATTGGTTTTGTAGTTTGGTTAGCGAACCTTCGGCATCATAAAGCATAGACATGGTTCCGTATTTTTCCGATTCGGCTTTCATTAACTTTTCGTTGTACTCCTGAGTTATACCATTAAGCTCCAGTTCCGTATTCAATAATTCATTTCTTGTGGCAATAATTTTATTTTCGGCAGCAACTTTTTTCGCCAGTGCTTCCTGAAGTTTTACCTTACGGCTTTCGAAATCTGTTTTAGAAATGACCCCCCTGCTTAACAAATCTTCATAACGTTTAAATTGTTCTTCCCAAATAATATAATTGCTGCGAGCTGCAGATGCGTCGGCACTATCACTGGATAGTTTTGTTTTAGCCTGAAGAATTTTATTTTTTACCTGCTCGGTTTTGAGCTTCAGGGATTTGTTCAGGGCATTAATTTGTTCATCTATGGCATTCACTTTCGATTCGTATGACATCACAGCGGTTTGCTTTGCCGAAACCTGTTTTTCAGATCGCTCTACCAGCAGGGAATCGAGGTATTCTTCCTTGATTTCGGAGATAAAAGCAATAGTATCGTCTTTATGAACAAAGTCACCATCACTGATATACCAGTTTTCAATTCTTCCTGCTATACGCGAAGTAATGGGTTGGGGTTTGTTTTCGGGGTTCAGTACCGAAACCTGCCCGTTCAGCTCAATACTTTGTGTCCACGGACAAATGAGGATTATACTTACACAAGTCAATATGGAATAAAAGATCACTTTTGTTTTTTTGCTATAATTATGTTTGTATACATGATGGGAAGCATTCAGTTGAGGTACTTCTTCAGAATTTAGAAAGGACATTTCTGGCCGGAATGGAAACATTTGCTCTATTTTATAGAGTGCCGTAATAATGTCATAAAAGGTATCCAGGCTAAGAAAAAGCTTTTCGGCAGCATTAATAACAAGTAATACGATAATTTCGGAAGCCACGAATTGTCCGATATTGAGTTCTCCGCTCTGAACCAGGTAGGCTCCGATAAACAGCAGGATTGTAATAAACATTACCTTAAACAGTAAAATCCCCCGGTATTGTTTTTCATAAGTGCGGTAATAAATTTTCCGTTCTTTAAGGTAATCACCCAGAATATCGTCCAATTCTTCATAATCTGTGTTTTTCCCTATGTTTTCTTCACGGAGCAAAGAGAAAACCTGGTATTTTTTGGTGGAAGTTTCTACGCTGGCATTCATTGCCTTTTTACCATAATACGTGATAATAAAGTAAAAGGATATGCCAAGAACTACTGAAAACAATACAAACCAACTGCTGTAAGCCGGAAGTATCAATAAGCCAAGAATAATACTGATGAAAGAAAAGGAAAACTCAAGTAAAATTTTGCCAATACCCTTTTGCAGGGTAATCACCTCAAAGAAATGCGAGATTTTCGTGCCTACATGCTTCTTTTCTGCATGCATGTAATAAGCCAATCGATCAGTTAAATCGCAGAAAATCCGCTCTTTTAGCGATTCGTTAATTCTTAATTGCCATAGCTGAAGTACACCAATAAAAGCAGTGGCTATAACTGTTAGCGAACTAAGCAGAATAAGGGAGGCAGAAAACCTGCCTGCCATGGTGTAGGTAATAATGCCTTGTATTATTAATGGAATACAGAGGTAAAGACCTCCCTGCAGGAAGGCCATAAAATATATCCGGTATAACGATTTCTTCTCCCTGTTGAGCCAGGTTAGTAAAAGTTTGGTTTTACGCTGTTCCATGATTCGTTACTTAACGAAACAAAGATAGCAATTATTTTTAAATTGATAGTAATACTATTATTTTTATAAATATGTATATAATTTTTTATATTTGTACTACATTAAGTGATTCCCATTTTTTCAAGCTGAAGTGAGCAGTAAAAATGTTAAGCGAACTAACTGTGAATCAGCCTGCTTAGGGTTAATATCTTTTATTGGATTATGGATATAGAAATAAGGATAAAAATGAACGAAAAGCTTTTTCTCCGGAACCCGGAGGAAAGTGCCTTGGGAAAAAAAATTGTGAGTCAGGGTTTACTACTGATTAACAAAATTGGCTTCGAGGAGTTTACATTTAAAAAACTGGCCAGAGAAATTGGAACCACGGAAGCCAGTATATACCGGTATTTTGAGAATAAGCGCCGCTTGTTGGTGTATTTGATAGACTGGTATTGGTGTTACCTGGAAAGCAGAATTATTTTTTCTGTTAATAACCTCAATAAGGCGGATCAAAAATTAAAATCAATAATTCAGCTTTTAGGTACTTTGGATCAGCGATCGGAAAATGTTGATTTCATTTCCGGAAGCGAAGCATACAAATTAGCGATATGGGAGGGTTCTAAAGCGTATTTGACCCGCCATGTTGGAAAAGACAACAAGAATCGTTTATTTAAGCCCTATAAAGACCTTGCCGAAAGAATAGCTGGGATTATTTATGAATACAATCCCAAATACAAATTTCCGCACTCTCTGGCCAGCTCTATTCTGGAAATAGCACATTCGCAGAAATTTTTCAAGGACAATTTGCCCTCATTAACCGATTTCCCAAAAGAAAAAGACAACAAGGGGTTGATTCAGTTTTTAGAGACGGTTTTATTTAATACCCTTAAATCCTGAAAGGCTTCTTAACTTTACTGAAAAATGCTCAAAAAAATAGAACATATCGGCATAGCCATAAAAGATTTAGCATATTCTAATGAATTATTTACTAAACTGTTTGGCGAATCCTTTTATAAGGTAGAAGACGTAGCCAGCGAAAAGGTAAGTACTTCTTTTTTTATGTTAGGCGAGTGTAAGATAGAGTTGCTGGAAGCCAACGACCCCAATAGTGCCATAGCCAAATTTATAGAGAAGAAAGGGGAGGGCATACACCACATTGCGTTTGAGGTGGATGATATACATGCGGAAATGAAGCGTTTGCAGGAAGAGGGATTTGAGCTTATTAATAAAGAACCCAAAAAGGGAGCCGACAATAAACTGATTTGTTTTTTGCATCCGAAAAGCTCCAATGGGGTATTGGTAGAGCTTTGTCAGGAAATCAGGTAAATGGCCTATCTTGTTATAATAAATTTTCCCTGAAACAAATTACCACTACTTTTCAATTGATAGAAATAAGTACCCGCAGCCAAAGGAGAAACATCGCTTTTAATTATAGTCGAACCAGCTCCTACAGACCACTGCTGAATGATTTGTCCGAGCATATTACAAAGGCTAAGGTTGCCTTCCTCTTTGAGGTGAGGTAATATTAGCGTAAGCTGATTGGTAGCCGGTACTGGAAATACCTGAATACGGGAACGAGTATCCTGTTCGGACTTAATACCAAAGCCGGTATAGGTGCCGTCGTAATGAAATTGGGCGCTGTCGGCACTTAACTGAATATCCGTAAGGTTATTTCCGGCTATAAGGGCAAAGGCCACTTTAGCAGTGTCTCCCGGATTAAGCGTAAAGGGGCCGGAACTCATAACGTTCAGCACATCGTTTCCGGTGGTGGCGGTATTTCCGGCCTGTAGGCGATTAACAGAAAGAGCGGTATATTTATCGGTTGTTTCAAAGCCATTAGTCACTACATCTACACCGCCATTGCCTCCGGTTAAATTGTCGATGCCATTAAATACGGGAGGTGCCGTATTGGTTAATAATTTGATTCCGGCATAAAGCCCGTTGGTATTTGTAGACCAACTGTATCCCATTTTACTTACCGGATCATAATCCGACTTGTTTTTATCATAGGTAGTTGCATCAATATCCCAGTCGGCACAAATACCGGCATACAGGTTATCAAGTAATGCTGTGCCCTTGTTTTTAATAAAGTATTCTACAATTACGTATTTGGTATTGCCAGGTGTGCTCCAGGCGTAGGTATTGTGTGTTATCTCCATGTTTTGAGGGGGAGATGCGGGCACATCGTTAAATTTACCATTCAAATCAAATTCGGAGGTTACATGTGGGATAACTTCATGTATGGTAACAAGGGTTTGGAAGTCGGCATCGGCATTGGTGCCATTCACACCACGAATACAATCAGATACGGCATTGGGAGAGGAACCCACCATAAGTCCGGCTTCGTATAACAGTGGAACATTATTGTATTTAAACCCCAGGCCTTCTGCTTGCTGATCCTGATTATAGCCAATTTTTCCTGCGCTGGTCATGGTAGTAAATACATCATTAATTTTTACGTTAATATAGTCTACATTCACTTTTACATCAAAAAAGTAATTAGCGGAATAAGCGCCATCCGATACAGTTAGCTTAAAGGTGATTTGCTGATTTTGTGGAGTGCCGACATTAATTACGAATTTGAATGGGTCGGTGTTATTACTTTTTGTAGCCAGGGTAGCCATACCGCCAAGGTTTGTAATACTGTCTACAGTAGTGAGGTAGATGCCGCCAATAAAGGGTTTTAGTACAGCTACACCATTGCTAACGGGGCTAAGGAAATTGGTAAACGTCCCTTTAATAAAAAGGGTATCGCCTACTATAAAAACCAGGTCATTACTGTCTACTACGGTGCGGGTAGTCATTACTATAGATTTGTTGTTGGTTTGGCTCAATGCTTTATAAAGATTTACGCGACCTGTTCCTAATTTATTGATGAAGCTATTGTTCAAATTATAAATGTTATCCGTAGTAGCTTTCATGTGTTCGCCTACCTGAAGCCCATTATAAGAAGGGAATTGAGCTTTAATAATGGCGGCTACTCCTGCAGCACATGGAGAGGCCATGGAGGTTCCGTCGGAGGGTATGTATATATTGCCCGGCCAACATGAATTAATTTGAGTACCGGGGGCGCATACATCTACTTTATAACTGAAATTGGAAAAGCCTGAACGCGCATCTGTTGAGGTTGTGCTGGCTACACTAATAACGTTGTCGTATGAGGCCGGGTAAAAATCTTCAAATTGCCCGTTATTACCGGCACCTGCTATTACCAGTTTATTTTTATTAATGGAGGCATAGTTTATAATGTCTTGACCGTAGTTACCTGTTCCTCCACCACCCCAGGAACAGTTAATGATGTCGGCTCCATGATCGGCTGCGTATACAATGCCCTCATAGGCGGCAATTAATGCTCCGTTATTATCTTCAGCTATTTTTACCGGAAGGAATTTACAGTTAAAGCCAACACCGGCAATACCATTGTTGTTATCTGTACTGGCGGCTGCAATGCCATTTACATGAACGCCATGTGCATTGGATACATATACGGGATCATTATCGTTCATGCCCAAATCCCAGCCATTAAAATTATCAATGTAACCATCGTTATCATCATCTAAACCATTTATGGGGTCGGCGTAGTTGTGCTTGATGTTTCCTCCAAGGTCATTATGCGTAAGGTCGGTACCCGTATCTACAATACCAATTACTACATTACTGTCGCCTTTTGAAATATTCCATCCGGCGTAGGCTTCAATACGATCGAGGTGATACTGGTTGGCAGAGTCGGACAGGGGGTCATTGGGCGTATAAGCTATTCGTGGCAGGTATTGTGGTTCAGCATATTCAAAAATACCCAGATCTAAAAGTTTGTTCAGGGCTTTTTCCAGCGAAAGTGAACCCTTATATTTCAGTTCGTAAATCAGCGAAAGATCAACCAGCGCCTGCCCCCAATTGTTGTATTTACGTTCGGGGGTAGTATGGTAAGGGAATTTTTTGGCAAGCTCCTGAACCTGTAACTGACTGAGCAGGTTAATGAATGAAGGGTGACTGATGTATGCCGGAGAACAAGCGGCAGCATAAGCTGGTTTTACTTTACAAATAATGGTCTTGGGTAGGTAATCCAGTCCTTCCTTCAGCGCCGGATTAATCCGGATATGGGCTTGCATTCCTGTAGCACTTTTTTGCTGGGCAAAGGCTGTAACAGTTAATAACAGACTGGTAATAAATAGGGATATTGTAAAGTTAAACCGGTTCATGAATGCGGGGTTTGGGATTAATGAAGATAAAAGTATAAAATAATCGTTATTCAAAAGGGGTAAAACAGATGAGACTCATACCTGTTCAGACGAATGGATATTTCCGGATCTTATACCAATGTTATATTTTATTTGGTTCAATCCAAATAAAATATTTACAGTGGTAAATGCCACGAATACTTATAGGTTGCTATCCATGCGCCGGTAATAAAACAGCAGGTGTATCAGAAACCAGGTGCTGAACGCCAATCCCGGATAATTGATGGGGTATACCTCCTTCAGGAAAATACCCAGTAATAGAAATACAAAGTATGTTACGGCCAGCAATTCCACTCCCCACTTTTTCATGTGCCAGATGCCCACAAAAGAAATAAAACGCAGAGCCACAAAAACACCCACAAAGGCGGGTAAAAGCTCGTGATAGCGTTTCAGGGAGGGGCTAAAAACATAAATGAGCGAGAAGAATGCCCCGGAAAAACCGAAAAAACAAATGATGCTAATACCCAGTGGGCGTTTTAGTCTATTTATAGCCATATTAATTACTGCGTATGGCCTCCACCGGATCGAGTTGAGAGGCACTGTAAGCCGGTATAAAACCGGATACAACGCCAATCAGAAAAGAAATGGTGGCGCCAAGAATAACATTTGATCGTGACAGGCTAATATCCATGCCAAAAGAATCGCCCGCCAGCAGGGTAAGCATAAAAATGAGTAATAAACCAATAAGACCTCCCAGCATAGAAAGGAATATCGATTCGGTTAAAAATTGCAACAGGATAAAATAATTTTTTGCACCCAGCGATTTCTGGATGCCAATAAGATTTGTGCGTTCCTTTACAGAAACAAACATAATATTGGCAATACCAAATCCACCGACCAAAATAGAGAAACCTCCAATGATCCAGCCGGCCATACCGATTACGTCAAACATACTGTCGAATGCATTCGAGAGTAGTTTGGTTTCATTTAGCGCAAAGTTGTTCTCGCTCAGTGGCTTAATTCTTCGTGCAGCACGCATTATACTGGTCAGCTCGTCCTTCAACTCCTCATTGCTTACACCCGGCCTGGCCTTTACAGCTATATACGGAAAAGCATTATCGCGACGTATCTGGGTAAAACCCCTAATAAAATTAAGGGGTAGCAGTACCTGTGTGTCCATACTGTTGCCCATAATGCTTTCACCCTGTTTTTTAATGACGCCGATAATTTCCGCTTTACGTCCAGCAATTTTAATATATTGTCCCAGGGGATTAATCCGGTTAGGAAAGAGTGCTTCGGCTATTTTGGCACCAATCACTACTACATTCTTTCCGGTAGCGGCTTCCAGTTCCGAAAAATAACGCCCCTGTTCCAGATCAAAAGAGGCAATTTTTTCATAATCCGACGAAACACCACTAATCATAGCGTTTTCTACAGAATTACTTTCGAACTTAATGGTTTTGTTAATGTTTACATGAAAAGCGGAATAAGCAGCTTTGCGCGACAACTGCCTTATAGCCTCCATTTCCTGAATCGCCGGCATAGGACGGTTCATGATTTTCCACCATTGCACATTGTCGTCAAAAATCCAGGGCATCTTTTGCACATATACCACATTGTCGCCCAGGGAAGCCACACTGCCACGAATGTTTTTTTCAAGACTGTCTACAATCGTAAATACCGTAATGATAGCAAAAATACCAATGGTAATGCCCAACAGGGAAAGGAACGTTCGCAGTTTGTTGTTGATAAGCGACTGCATGGCAAACAGGATACTTTCTTTAAAAAGGCTGAAAAATAACATGGTGGTGGGCTAAATCTATTTCTCCCGACCAAAATTAACCGAAAATACCAAAACGGAATTCACTTCTGTTTTGAATGGTAAAAAGTGGGGTATGAGCGAATTTTATAATGGTTTTAAACAAAAAATTCTTTTATCAACAAAGCGTTTTTACAAAATATAGCCCGCCAAAATTCACTAATTTTGCGCTTTCATCCGATTTTATGAGCGATTCAAAACAAATTAAGAGTGCATTGGTTTCGGTGTTTTACAAAGACAAACTCGAACCCGTAATTAAAAAACTTCATCAACTGGGCGTTGCCCTTTACAGTACAGGTGGTACTCAAAGTTTTATCGAAAACCTGGGTATACCGGTTGTTGCGGTAGAATCGCTTACAGCTTTTCCTGAAATTCTGGGCGGACGGGTAAAAACCCTGCATCCCAAAATTTTTGGTGGAATATTAGGCCGGCGAGAAATGCAAAGCGACGTGGCGCAGATGGAGAAGCACGATATCCCGAATATAGACCTGGTTGTTGTAGACTTATATCCTTTTGAAGAAACAGTAGCTAAAGGAGCTTCCGAGGAAGATATTATTGAGAAAATAGATATTGGAGGTATTTCCCTTATCCGGGCAGCCGCAAAGAATTTTAATGATGTGCTTATCATTTCTTCCCGCAATGACTATGAAGGTTTATTGAATCTGTTGGAAAGCAAGAGTGGCAAAACAGATCGAGTGGACAGAAAACATTTTGCAGCCAAGGCTTTTGCCATGAGTAGCCACTATGATACTGCCATATTTAACTATTTCAATACAACAGAACAATTGCCATTTTTCAAACAGAGCATTGCGGAAAGCGCTGTGTTGCGTTACGGCGAGAACCCTCACCAGAAAGGTGTTTTCTACGGGGAACTGGATGCCATGTTCGACAAGTTGAACGGCAAAGAACTTTCCTATAACAACCTGTTGGATGTAGACGCTGCAGTAGCCCTTATTGCAGAGTTTAGTGAAACCACTTTTGCCATACTCAAACACAACAATGCCTGTGGTGTGGCTTCCCGTCCGAAATTAATAGATGCCTGGACAGCAGCCCTGTCCGCAGATCCCGTATCAGCTTTCGGTGGGATTCTTATTACCAATACGGAGGTGGATGAAGAAACGGCTATTGAGATCAATAAACTCTTCTTCGAGGTGATTATTGCCCCGGCTTATCATACAAAGGCATTGGATATTTTGAAAACCAAAGCCAATCGCATTGTGCTGGTGCAAAAACCGGTGGCACTCAGCTCCAAATCATTCCGCACCCTGCTAAACGGAGTTATAGAACAGGATAAAGACCAGAAAACAGAAACCAACAGCGACCTTAATCCGGTTACAGTGATCCGACCTGCCGAAGAAGAAATAAGGGATTTGCTTTTTGCCAATAAACTGGTAAAACATACTAAGTCTAATACAATTATTCTGGCTAAAGACAACATGTTACTGGCTAGTGGTACTGGTCAGACTTCGCGCGTAGACGCACTCAGGCAGGCCATAGTAAAAGCAAAAAGTTTCAACTTCGACCTGAACGGGGCGGTTATGGCCAGCGATGCGTTTTTCCCTTTTCCTGACTGTGTTGAAATTGCCGGAAAGGAAGGTATTAAAGCGGTTATTCAGCCCGGAGGTTCTATTAAAGACAAGGAGAGTATTGATTATTGCAATGCCCATGCCATGGCTATGGTGTTTACCGGAACCAGGCATTTTAAGCATTAGCAGGCTGTTAAAAAATCGGAAAGAAAGTTTTTTTCTGCTGAGGATTATTACATGTACTTTTAATACTTATTTAAAATCAAATTTTGTAGATGGGTTTATTTAACTTTTTATCCCAGGAAATAGCCATTGATTTGGGTACAGCGAATACGCTGATAATACATAACGACAAGGTAGTGGTGGATGAGCCTTCTATTGTTGCAGTTGACCGCACCACGGGTCGTGTAATTGCGGTGGGTAAGCAGGCTCAGCAGATGCATGGAAAAACCCATGAAAACATAAAAACCATACGCCCCCTGAAAGATGGGGTAATTGCCGACTTTCAGGCAGCAGAGGAAATGATTAAAGGGATGATAAAAATGATCAATCCCGGAAAGCGCCTTTTTCAGCCTTCGCTGCGCATGGTTATTTGTATTCCGTCTGGTATTACTGAGGTGGAGAAACGTGCGGTGCGCGACAGCGCCGAACATGCGGGAGCCAAAGAAGTGTACATGATTCATGAGCCTATGGCGGCGGCCATAGGGATGGGCATTGATGTGGAAGAACCAATGGGTAATATGATCATTGATATTGGCGGTGGCACCAGCGAGATTGCCGTAATTGCACTGGGGGGTATTGTCTGCGATAAATCGATACGCATTGCCGGGGACGACTTTACAGCAAACATTGAAGAATACATGCGCCGACAGCATAATATTCTCATAGGCGAGCGCAGTGCCGAACGAGTAAAAATTGAAGTAGGCGCAGCGATGACCGAAATCGAAAATCCTCCGCAGGATTATGCTGTGCACGGACGCGATCTGATGACCGGTATCCCCAAGGAAATTTATGTATCGTATATAGAAATTGCCCATGCCCTTGATAAATCCATTTCTAAAATAGAAGAGGCTATCCTGAACGCATTGGAAATGACTCCGCCTGAGCTTTCAGCCGATATTTACCGTACCGGAATATACTTAGCCGGTGGTGGTTCGTTACTTCGAGGATTAGACAAACGTATTTCCATGAAAACCAAACTACCTGTGCATATTGCCGAAGACCCCCTCCGTGCAGTAGCCCGAGGTACCGGTATTGCACTTAAAAATGTTCATAAATTCCCATTCCTGATTAAGTAAGCACTGGTATTGCTTTGTAGTTTTAGTTGGGCAATTGATGAAGAAATCCGGACATATTCCGGATTTTATGACAAAAGAAAAAATCAAAGCGACAGATGCGTAACCTGATTGGTTTCATTTACAAGTACCATTTCTTTTTTTTATTCCTGTTGCTGGAAGTAATCTGCTTTGTAATGATCTTTCGTAACCGGGGCTATCAAAGCACCAGCCTTTTGAATTCTGCCAACGCTATTTCTGCTAATTTATACCTGGCAGTGAGCAACGGAAAGGAATATCTGTTATTGAAAGACGAGAATCAGAAGTTAGCCCTTGAGAATGCTGCGCTTCGCAATCAGCTCAAATCCAGTTACGATATACTTCCGCAAAAGGTGTTTACCATAAACGATACTCTTTACCGTAAAAAATACCTGTATACACAAGGCAAAGTCATTAACAGCAGCACGAACAACCGTTCTAATTACCTTACCCTGAATATCGGAGCTAATCAGGGTGTGGAACGTGATAATGCCATTGTTAATTCTGATGGTATTGTAGGTGTAGTGAAAGATGTTTCCGGGAATTTTTGCACGGCTATTTCTGTTTTGCATAAGGATCAGAAGATCATCTGTAAAGTGAAGAAAGACGGCTCCTATGGCCCCCTGGCCTGGGATGGAAACGACTACCGCTATGCTACGCTGACGGATATTCCCACACATGTGCGGTTGATTAAAGGCGATACCATAGTAACCAGCGCACTTTCTGATATTTTTCCGGAAGGTGTAATGGTGGGTTTTGTAGATGATTTTGAACGTAAACAGGGCGACGCTTTTTATACGCTGAAAGTGAAGCTGAAAACCGATTTTAAAAAACTGAATTACGTATATGTGATCAAAAACAATTACCGGGAGGAACAGGATAGTTTGGAATATAAACTGAAACAGGAAGAAGCCAAAAAGAACAAATGATTACGGATGTTATACGAAATCTGCTCCGTTTCCTGGTATTTGCCCTGCTGCAGGTGCTGGTTATCAGCCATGTGCCACTAGGCTCTTACTTTGTGCTATTGCCTTATGTAATGGTTTTACTGATGCTACCCTTTGAAACACCACCCCTGCTGGGCTTGATTTTGGCTTTTGTGCTGGGTTTGGTTATGGATATGTTTTACGACACCGGAGGGATGCATGCAGCAGCTTGTGTGTTCCTGGGTTTTTTTCGCCCGCATGTGCTCAAACTTATTGCGCCCCGTGAGGGTTACGACAACGTAATGAAGCCAACTGTGCAATACATGGGACGCACCTGGTTTTCAACGTATGCGCTTATACTTATATTTATTCATCATTTTGCATTTTTTTACCTGGAAGTATTTCACTTTAGCGAGTTCTTTTCTACCCTCTTAAGGGTATTGGGCAGTACTATGGCCTCTTTTATTTTTATTTTTATAGTACAATTCCTGTTTTACCGCAACGATAAAAAGGCCCTATGAACAACCAGCTTTCTGAACGTAAATACATCATTGGTGGCGTTTTCGTAATGGTAGTGATTATCTATATCCTGCGATTATTTTATATACAGGTGGTGGATGAACAATACAAAAGTGCGGCTAACAATAATGCCTTTCGCTACATGACCGACTATCCGCCAAGGGGTTATATCTTCGATCGGAATGGAAAAAAACTGGTGGTGAATGAACCTTCCTATGACCTGATGGTTATTCCGATAGATATTAAGGGTTGTGATACAGCGGCATTATGTAAAATCCTGACTATAGACAGTACACTGTTCCGCAAACGCATTGAACGGGCCAAATCGGTAAATGGCCGTCGCAAGGCTTCCATTTTCGAAAAAGCACTTACTTCGGAAATGTATGCCAAGTTGCAGGAAAAAATGTTTCGCTTCAACGGATTTTATTTTCAGAAGCGATCCGTGCGGAGTTACCCCGATAAACTTGCAGCACATCTGTTGGGTTATGTGGGCGAGGTAAGTAAAGAGAAAGCGGAGAAAGACCCTTATTACCATGAAGGTGATTATATAGGAGTAAGCGGAATTGAACGTTCTTATGAAGAGGCTCTGAGGGGCAAGAAGGGCGTGCGGGTGGTGATGGTGGATGTGCATAACCAGGAGAAAGGCAGCTATATGGAAGGGAAATATGACACGGCCGGTGTTGTGGGTCTTGGTCTTACCTGTACTATTGATGCGGAAATTCAAAAATACGGCGAAATGCTTATGCGTGGAAAAAAAGGTAGTATTGTGGCCATTGAACCTTCCACCGGCGAAATACTCTGCCTGGTGTCATCACCGGCATACGACCCCAATCTGCTGGTAGGGCACGACAGGGCCAAAACCTTTTCGGCCATGTATCAGGATACTTTGTATAATCCCCTCTTTAATCGCGCTACGCAGGCCATGTATCCGCCGGGCTCTATTTTTAAACTTATTGATGCCCTGGTAGGGCAGAATGATGGGGTATTGGGGGTACATACTGTTTATCCCTGTGCCCGTGGTTATCCGCCTATGGGAGGAAAACCCAAATGTCACCCGCACCCGGCAGCCGATTTAACAGCTTCAATCCAATATTCCTGCAATTCTTATTACAGTTATGTATTCCGCAGCATTGTTGATCAGTCCAGGTATCCGAAATTTAAAGAGGGTTACCAGCACTGGCGCGATAATGTGATGAGTTTTGGAGTAGGGCAGAAGCTGGGGTATGATATTCCTTACGAAAAACCGGGCAATGTACCGAGCATAAAATACTACAACAAAGTGTTTGGCGACAACGGTTGGCGCTCCAATACCATTGTTTCACTTGGTATTGGGCAGGCCGAGCTTACCATTGTGCCCATACAAATGGCTAATGTAATTTGTGCTATTGCCAATAAGGGCTTTTATTACACCCCACATGTGGTGAAGGCAATAAATAACGATCCGAAAAAAATTGATGCGAGATTCAGGGAGAAACATTATACTTCGGTTCAGAATCAGGAATATTACAATAATGTTATTAATGGTATGCAAAGGGTAGTGGAAGCTGGTACGGCTGCTGCATCGAAAATAAAGGACATTGTTATGTGTGGGAAAACAGGAACTGCACAAAATCCGCATGGAAAAGACCATGCGGTATTTGTAGCTTTTGCCCCCCGCGACAACCCGAAAATAGCCATTGCCTGTGTGGTAGAAAACTCGGGTTTCGGAGGAACATGGGCAGCACCTATTTCCAGTCTGATGATAGAAAAATACCTGAAGCGCAAAATTGAAGATAAAAACAGGCTGGCTATAGAGAAGCGTATGTTGGAAGCCGACCTTATTACGGGAAAAAACGTACCACCAGAAAAGCCGCATTAATAAGTGAGGGAAAAAGAACAGAAATTGTTTTATAATGTAGACCGGGTAACCGTGCTGCTCTACGCCCTCCTGGTTTTTATGGGATGGTTGAATATATATGCGGCAGTATATAACGATCAACACAGCAACATACTCGATATATCTCAAAAATATGGCAAACAATTGATCTGGATTGGCGGTGCAGCTTTGCTGGCTGCGGTTATCCTTATGCTCGATGCTAATTTTTATACGGTTTTCGCTTACGTTTTTTATGCAATAGTACTTATTGCCTGTATTGCGGTGCCTTACCTGGGTCGTGAGGTAAAGGGCAGCCGGTCATGGTTCAGATTTGGCGATGTGGGCATACAGCCCGCAGAGTTTATGAAATTTGCAGCTAATCTGGCTCTGGCCAAATTCCTTAGCAATGTTAACCTGAAAATAGACGACTACCGGAATCCGACCGCTAGTTTGGTTTCCAAATACAAAAACACCATTATAGCCGGGCTTATTATTGGCTCACCGCTCATTATTATTAAACTATTGCAGGACGAAACCGGCCT
>JACCDG011966070.1_pt1 | contig 24247 bp, 22 predicted proteins | sample 7442471 | NCBI WGS metagenome assembly JACCDG01 (sample SAMN15323444, study PRJNA562643) | freshwater metagenome | isolation source: river surface water | place: USA:Blue River Watershed | collected 2017-08-17 | reverse complement strand
GTTAAGATTCGGAGTGATAATGGACGGGAATTTAGAAGTCACAACATTGCAAAATGGTGTATTGAAAATAATGTGCAATGGGAATTCATTCAACCAGGAAAACCAATGCAGAATGGTTATTGTGAAAAGTTTAATGGAACATTTAGGCATGAGTTATTGAATGTTTACGAGTTCAACACATTAGCCGAAGCAAAACTGCGCGTAAAGCTCTGGATGGATGAGTATAACAATGAACGACCGCACAACAGATTCAATGGGTTAACACCTATGGAATATGAGATGAGGTATATGGAAAATGTCTAATTTTAAATTGGTACTAATAATGGGGGCTTGACAAATAAATTATCAGACTGATAAAACTTAATTAGTGCGGTTGATTGGCCAAATAAATAGTAGTTAGACTGAGATGAGTGAGACTTTTGTACTTGTTTCTCACATTCTAGCCACCATTTACTTACTTCATTAGTGTTAAGTTTTGCTATCATTAATTGTTGGCTTGAATTGGCCAGCCAATTTTATCATCAACCGCATGTACTGGATCCAAGAGAAATAGATCTTGAAGATCATTAAATACTTCAAGTATTGGTGCGGTATATTCACTAGGTAAGTCAGTAAGGTTATTTGCCTCAGTTGTCTCTAAATTAGATTCTAGTATTAATCCATCTTTAATCAATTCATCGATGAAGCTGTGAATATTTTGCTCGATAATAGCTACGTCAGAAGTGTAAATATTTTTAAGTTCAATAATTAATCTATCTATATTAGTGCCTAGTTCGAGTGATCTCCATATTGCACTTGCTACGTTACGAACGTTGTAGTAATTTCCAAGATTTAAGTTAACAATAACTACTTCTCCATCGAAGACATCTGAGTAGATTCCGTGTTTATTTGTTATGTAATTTATATGGCGCATTTTGTATTGTTTCATGTCAAAAAAATTAATTTTGGTTCACAATTGGTGATTATAATCTAACCTAAATATTAAGTAAATAAAATAATTCAATTTCTATTTATGGTTCTATTTTATGATAGAGTTCTTATTAAAAAAGCCACAGTTTTTTACAAGGTCTATATATGTTCCAGAAGCTGAAATTGTTTGATCTTGAATTACATAAATTTGGTCGTAGTTTTTTAATAAATCTAGCCGGTGCGTTATTGTAATTACTGTGATGCTTTTCTCTAAAATTGACTGCATAATTAGGTCTTCTGTTTTTAAGTCCAATCCATTTGTAGCTTCATCCATGACTAAAATCTTAGGAGATTGGAAAATTGCACGCGCTATACCAACACGCCGCTTTTGTCCTCCAGATAAAAATTGTCCGTGTTCACCAACCTTGGTATGTATTCCATCAGGTAGAAGTTTGATCCATTCAGACAATCCAGCAAAATCTAATGCAGCTAAAATTTGATCTTCAGCCTCTTTTTCATAGTTTTGATAACACATAATGTTTTGCGCAATTGTACTGTTATAAATAAAAATATCTTGTGGAACGTAGGCAAATAAATTTTGCCATGATCTTTGATTATTTATGGATAATTTCACATTGTCAATAAATATCTCGCCGCTTGATGGTTGTAATAAACACATGATAACATCTGCCAAAGTAGATTTACCTGCCCCTGATTTGCCAACTAATGCAATTTTTGCGTTATATGGTATAGTTAGAGAAATATTTTGAAGGATATTTTTATTACCATAGTTAAAAGAAATGTTCTCTAGCCTAAATTGAGTTTTAAAGCTAATTTGTTCTATGTCGGTACTAACTTTATCATTTTGACGTAGTTTAATTTCATTTATAATTACATACATTTGGTTTAATAATGGTGCGCTTATATATATGCGGCTTAATGAATTAACTAGTCGATTCATACTTGGTAGTAATTGAGCTGCAATTAATGCAAAAATTGATAAGGTTAGCATTAATGTTTCTGCGGTATCTCCAGATAAAACCAGAATATATATGGTAACCAGCATAATACTAACTCCAATTGTTTCTAATATTAAGCGTGAGCTTTGTTGTGAAATTAGAGTAAAGCTCTCCATATTTTTTAGCAAATTGGCATTTATATCGAATTTATCTGTAAAATATTGTTCTTTATGGTATAGCTTAGTTTCTTTTATTCCACCAAGTGCATTGGTAGCTAGTTGGTTAATGATAGATAAGTTTTCAGCTCTTAGTTCGTCAAACTTCTTCGTTTGTTGGCGCATAATTAACATGAAACCAGTAATGCTACATATTATTGACAATACTAAATAGAGTACAATACTTGGCTTTATAAAAAATACAGTACCAATGATTATAGTTGCGGTGAGAAATTCAGTTAGAATAGTTCCAAATTGTACGATTACATTGTTGGTTAATGCCTGAATTTGTGAGCATACATTATTTACTAATGATGTTGAATTGCTTTGTTTATGAAATATAAATTCTGCATTTAAGTAGCTGCTAAATAATTTCTTGCGGATTTTGGCAGATAGGTTTGATTGAAAGGATGATTGCTGAAATAGAATAAAAAAATTAAAAGAATTTTTTAGAACGAATGCTATTATCATGGCTGTAACGCAGCACCCAACTTGGCTTGGGAAGCTTAGTGACCCTATGTAAGGTATTTGTCTAAGTTTATTTGGATTCATCAATACGATTATCAATGGTATAACTGAACCTATACCCAATAATGAAATTGCTCCATTGAGGAATAGTCCAATGATAAACCAAATGAAATTAAGTTTATCAGATTTATCTAAAAAAGAAAAGATTTGTAATATGAATGTTTTCATTATCTAATTATGGTTTCTTTTATAACATGGTTTTATTTAAATTTTTGATACTTATTCAATGTTCCAGTAGGTAAATTCTTAATCTGTTTATGTTTTATATGTTATCAATTACAATTTTGTTAAATTTAAATAAAGTTTAATAATTTGCTCATTGGCAGAGACTTTTATTCGTGTTCTATTTGCTAAGTAGCATTATATAGACCAAAGTTTTTAAATTATATTATTGCGTTATTATACGGGGTTTTAAATTTATCTTTTATATTTTCAAATGTATCCAAAAATTTATGATGCAATGTAGTTATTCTTATTTTGAAAGAAATATCATTTGTTTGAAGAGATTGCTTTTCATTTGAGAAACCATGTATATTAAATGTAGTTTTATGCGTGTTATTGGTTTAATTTCTATCATTTGTTTATCTATTTTGTTTTGAGTTATCGTATGCGGCATAATTTTTTCGTTCAGCGTCCAATTCTTGCAGCTACAATTTCATTATTTATCTGTTTATGTGGAATTGTGGCGCTGTTTCGATTACCTGTTAGTCAATTTCCAGAAATTTCCCCACCATCTATTTCAGTACGCGCTTCTTTTCCTGGTGCGAATGCTGAAACTTCTGCCAAAGTAGTTGCTGCGCAAATTGAGGAGCAACTTAACGGATTGTCCAATTTATTGTATATGACTACCAATACTTCTTCGACTGGTGGTATCAATATTCAATTGACTTATGAAGTTGGAACTAATCTAGATATTGCGATTAATGAAGTCTTAAATCGTTTGTATGCTGCAAAAAGAGTTTTACCTGCAATTGTGCAAAAAATGGGCATTAATGCACGCAAAAGCTCATCTGACAGTTTGATGACGATTGCTTTTTATTCTGATCCGTATATTAATCCTACTTGGGTAAGTAATTATTTACAACGCGTAGTAATGAATGATTTGTATTTAATTCCTAGTGTAGGAAATGTTTCAGTACGTGGTGCGGGAAAGTTTTCAATTACGGCTTGGCTTGATCCGAATAAAATGGCGCGCTATAAGATTGGTGAAAGTGAAATTAGCAATGCAATTAATGATCAAAATGAAGAATATGTTGTTGGACGCAGTAATGCGTCACCAGATTCTGATAAAAACAATGTTTCTTTAAATATGATTGGGCGGCAGATGTATAGTACAGCTGCTGAAGTTGCAAATACAGTATTACGCAATCAAAATAATCAAACTATACGAATTAAAGATGTGGCACGAGTAGAGTTATCTTCCAATGATACCAGTACAATGGCGAGTATTAATTTTATTGATGAATCGCGAATATTTCGTCGTTATCCGATTACTACGATGGATATTCAGCTTAGTCCAGGTTCTAATCAATTAGAAGCCAAGCAGCAAGTTTTAGCATTATTAGCCAAAGATGCTCAGCACTTTCCAACTGGACTTAGATATCGTATTACGCAAGACAATTCACGCTTTGTCGCTGCATCGGTGCATAATGTAATTGAAACAATTATTATTGCATTTATTTTGGTTGCGATAGTTTTATTTATTTTCCTGCATAATTGGCGTGCGAGTTTAGTTGCTATCTCTACAATTCCTGTCTCGATACTTGGAACTATAGCTTGTTTAGCGGTTTTGGGATATTCGTTAAATACGATCAGCTTGTTTGCGTTAATTTTGGCAATTGGAATTGTGGTTGATGATGCAATTGTTATTGTTGAAAATGTTGAACGTTTACGTAAATTGCATCCCGAAATGAGTCTTGATGATGTAATTAGTTTAACTATGCGCGAAGTATTTGGCGCAATAATTGCAATTGTTTTGGTGCTAAGCGTGGTATTTTTGCCTGTAATGGGGTTGGGTGGTTTAAGTGGAATTATGTACCGTCAATTTGCCGTGACCATTGCCTGTGCGGTAATCATTTCGGGCATTTGTTCACTAAGTTTAACTCCTGCGATGTGTAGTTTATTTATGCGCCATGAATCACGTAAAGTAAATTTATTTGTTTGGTTTGATTTAACATTTACTAAATTAAATCGTTGTTATATACGTGCTGCAGAACGTCTAATTATACTGCGTAAAACAGTTGTTTTATTATGGCTGTTGATTATTTTAGTCACATTAGGTTTATTTAAAATTATTTCGCAAGGGTTTGTGCCAAATGAAGATCAAGGCTTGGTATTCGCGTCTTTAGAATTACCTAGTTCTTACAGCTTGACTCAAACTGAGTCTGAGGTAAAAAAATTTATCAAGAACCTAAACAAAAACTCAAATATTGATTCTATAGTGAGTATTACAGGCGTAAATTTTAGAGATTCTGGTACACAAAGTTCTTCAGTGGCTTCATTAATTATTAGCTTAAAAAATTGGTCAGAGAGAAGCTCGAAACAAAACAGTGCAGACCATATTATTAACGGTTTAGATAAGCTAGTTTTACAACATCCAGGAATGGTCATTAACGCTTATAACCAGCCTCCAATTCGTGGTTTAAGCACCACGGGAGGGGTAGAGTTTTTTATTGAGGATCGTTCAATTGGCGATGCGAGTAAATTGGAGAGTGTGGCAAATAATTTTATTAAGCAATTGACAAAACATAAAGAAGTTAAGACAGCCACTCAATCATTAAATACACATACTTTAGAGCTGTCAATTTTGCCTAATGTTGAGCTGGCAACTTATTATGGAGTTAGTCTACATGATTATTATAGTACTCTGCAGACTATGTATAGTAATCATAATATTAATTTTGCCTACTTGATGCAAGGTTTGATTTGGGTGGTTTTGGAGGCAGATTTTCCATTTCGTGCGTCAATTCAAAACTTGAATAATGTATTTGTTCATTCATTAAAAAATGATACTATGGTACCTTTGGCGACTTTATCTTCAGTTAAATATGGTTTGGCAGCAAGTGTTGTTCAGCATTTTAACGGATATCTTGCGTCCAAGGTTACGATCCGTATTCGTGATCGGTATTCAATGGGTGATGTAATGGATATTGTGCGTAAAGATGCTCGTACTTTGCCAAAAGGCTATAATTTTGAGTGGTCAGGTACCAGTTATCAGGCTGAGCAATCGCAAAAAACTTCACTATTAGCATTTGGATTTTCTTTTATAATGATTTATTTGGTATTGGCTGCATTATATGAAATGTGGCGCTTGCCGTTGGTGGTTTTAATTGGAGTACCTGCCGCGTTATTTGGAGCTGCAACAATTTTGTTCTTGAGTGGTAGCCAAAATGATTTATACTTTCAAATTAGCTTAATTGCATTATTAGGTCTTTCGGCGAAGAATATAATTTTATTGGTTGAATACGGAATTGAGCTGATGCGTCAAGGACATAGTGCGAGTTATAGTGCTATTAATGCCTTAAATGTACGCTTTAGACCGATTGTCATGACCTCAATTACTTTTATCGCTGGAACATTACCATTAGTTTTTGCTCATGGCGCAGGTGCTAATGCACAGCACTCGGTTGGACTTGGGATTATAGGTGGAGTATTGGGGTCAGTTTTAATTGCAACATTGCTCACTCCTGCATTTTTTGTTATGATTATGCGCAATAAAAAACTTGTCAAAGTGTAGATTTGATTTTAGTAGTGATGTTGCCATATTTGAATATGGTTTTTAAAAAGGTTATGAGATGCTTAATTATCAAGAGTCAATTATTGAAGTTCCAGGTGGTAAAATTTGGTCAGAGTTAGTCTATAGTGAAGCTACCAAAAACAATCCAGCTTTAATTTGTATTCATGGTGGTCCAGGTAGTACCCATAATGGTATCAAATTTGGTTTAGAACATTTAGCGGAGTTTTTCCCGATAATTTTTTATGATCAATTAGGTGGTGGTAATTCGGTATTAATTGATGAAGATTATGATCAGGATAATTTATGGAATACTGAACGTTTTGTGACCGAGTTAGCAACGTTAATTGAGTTTTATAAGTTGAAAGAATTTAGCTTATTTGGTACTTCATGGGGATCAAGTTTAGCTTTAGAATATTTATTTAGCGAGTATCTACCAAAGCCGCAGAGTCTAATTTTGGGTAGTCCATTGGTGAGTACTAAAATGTGGCTGGAAGATGCGAATATCTTGAAACAACAGATGCCAGCTGACATTTATCAGTGTATGCTAGATTGCGAATATAATGATACCACTGACAGCGATGAATATCAAAGCGCGATGGAGCAATTTTATAATCGGCACGTATTACGTAAAAGTGAACTTGATGAGGAACAACTCAGTTATTTGGCGGAAAACCCAAGCCATTTTAATATGGGTGCTTATCGCAGCATGTGGGGTCCTAGTGAGTTTTATGTGACTGGAAGCTTGGCTGAACTTGATCGCTTTCATGATTTGCAAAATATTACGCTGCCAACTTTATTTATTGGCGGAGAGTTTGATGAAGCTCGCCCAGAAACTTTGGAGCTATTTCAACAGCAAGTGTCGGATTCTCAATTGATAATTATTCCTGGTGCCAGTCATTGTGGTTATGTAGAGCAACCAGAAGCATATTCAGGAGCCGTTAGAGATTTTTTGCTTGATGATTAACTTCTATTATAAATTTAATAAATATGTTACGCTGGTGAATGTATCATCTTTAGGATTAATTAAACAGCAAAGCGTTGGTTTAATTCTTCTAATCCTAATTCCTTTAGTAGCGTAATTAATCTTTCTTTAGATTGTAATTTTGGTTGACCTTGATGCTTGGCAATAATTAATTCATTTTTCATGGAGTGTTCCCAACCGATTAATTCGGTTGCAGTAACGGCATAGCCGTGTGCTTCTAGGCGTAGACAACGTAAAACGTTGCTAATATGACTGCCAAATTCACGAGCATGAATTGGGTGATTCCAAATTTCAGCAAGTGCTGAGTTGTTAATGGTTGCTTTACGATTTTTTTTAAGTACGGCTGCAACTTCAGCTTGACAACATGGAACTAGTATAATAAATTTAGATTTTTTTTGTAATGCAAAATCAATGGCATCGTCGGTCGCGGTGTTACAAGCATGCAGTGCTGTGACAATATCAATACTCGGTGGCAGTAATTCTGAATGAATTGCGTCAGATACGCTAAGATTTAAGAATGACATATTTTTGAATTCAAGGCGATTTGCTAATTCTTGTGATTTAATAACTAGTTCATTGCGCGTTTCGATGCCGTAGATATGTGCTGGAGAAGTTAATTCTTTAAAAAATAAATCGTAAAGTATAAACCCTAAGTAGGATTTACCTGCACCGTGGTCGATTAAATTTACCTGAGATTTATTTTTGAGAACATCATTTAAGAGTGGCTCAATAAATTGGTATAAGTGATAAACTTGTTTTAACTTACGTCGACTATCCTGATTTAATTTGCCATCGCGCGTTAAAATGTGTAGTTCTTTGAGTAATTCAATTGATTGTCCTGGGCGGATTTCATGTTTTTGTGCTTCTGGTTGATTTTCGTCTGATTGGGTTTTAGTCTTCTTGCGTGACATGGATAATCTTTCTAGCAATTATGGGTCGTATGCCAGATTTTAGCATGTTTGGCTTCAAATTATTATGTCGTTCATGAGTAAGTCATTTGAATAAGTAAAATTGATAATGTATATTTAGTGGTAATGTTCGAGTTAATTTATAAATTGATCTTGCAATTATGTTGTTTTTATATTTCATGTATGGTATTGAAAGATGTCTTGCCATAATTTATTTGTGCTGATGAAATCAGTGGTTTTACATTAGTTAATGATTTTTTGTAAATTATTTGAGTATTTGTTAAATTTATATAAGTAGTAATTATTTTATAATTTTAGAGGGGCATTGAATGTCGTTGAAATTATCCTATTTATTTTTTGGTGCTAGTTTAATTTTACTGAACTCTTGTCAGCGTACAACAGCAAATCACCCAAAGGATACTTTGCGAATTGATATTGCTGGTGATGTTACTTCATTTGACCCACAAAAAATGGTTGATTTTTATACTTTTAGAGTTTTAAGTGATCTTGATGAGGGATTGGTTGATATGGATCAAGCTAATCGTCCGATTCCTGGCATGGCGGAAAATTGGCAAATATCTGCTGACGGAAAAATTTATCTTTTTTACTTACGTAAAAATTTACATTTTTCTGATGGAACCCCTATAAAAGCTCAAGATTTTGTTTATTCATGGCAACGTTTGGCGGATCCAAAAACTGCAGCCTATACCTTTGTGATCGATCATCTAATCAATGCACAAGCTATTTTTGCAGGTAAATTACCCCCAGATAAGCTTGGTGTAAAGGCTCTTTCTGATTATGTTCTTGAGGTGCAGTTATCTGCGCCAGATCCAGCTTTTTTGGCGAAATGTACAACATTATTTACTACCGCGGTATCTCGTCATACAATCGAGCAATATGGCGAAAGTTGGAGCAGTCCTCAGCATTTAGTTTCAACTGGTGCGTATAAATTAACGGATAGGGTGATTAATGGACCAATTTCAGCTAAGAAGAATCCATATTTCTATCAAGCAGATAAGGTGAGTATAAATAATTTGGTTTTTACGCCATATGCAGATCGTAACTCTGCACTATCTGCATATAAAGCAGGTGCTGTGGATATTTCTAGTAATGTTCCAGTGGATCAATACCAAGCATTATTACGTAATTACCCGTCTGAGTTGCACACGATTAAAATGGAGGGGTTAGTATTTTATAGTTTGAATGTTAAAAATCCAAAATTACAAAATCGTGATTTGCGAAAGGCTCTTTCGATGGCGATTGATCGAGATACATTGGTTAATAAAGTCTTGGCAAATGGACAAGTCGCGAATTATTCTTATGTAACTGCAAGTATTGAAAATGGAAGATATGCTAATTTAGATTATGAATGGAGCAAATTAGGTCGTGAATCTCAAATTGAACAAGCCAAAAAATTGTATACGGCGGCAGGTTATAGTGTTACGAATCCTTTAAAATTAGAAATTTTATATAATACAAATGATGAGAGTCGTAAAGTAGCTTTGGCAATTGCAGCGATGTGGCAGAAGAATTTGGGTGTTGTTGTAACCGTACGTAATCAAGAGTGGAAAGTTTATTTACAGAGTCGACGTACAGGACAATTTGAGGTGATTCGCAACAGTTGGGGTGCCGCATACAACTTTGTGACAACCTATACACCAGAATATGCATGTGGTAGTGATGTTAATGTTTCTGGGCTATGTATTACACAATATGATAAATTAATTGATATTGCTGGTCATGAGCACAATGAGGCGCAGCAAACAAAACTTTACACTGAAGCAATTAAGTTGGCAATGGCAGAGTACGCTGTAATTCCACTTTACCAAAATAGTTATAATAGCTTGGTAAAACCATATATTGCTGGTTTACAATTAGAGTCAAACTTACTTGACGATGTGCGTTCAAAGTGGGTTAGGTTTAAAGATTAGTCGGTAATTGTTTTTTAATTAGGTGTCAATTTTATATTATGATTATAGATCATTCACTTTATTAATATCACTAACTTTTAAGAGTTAATTGATTTAAATGATTGTAAATCAGGTTTTTGAGGCGCCATAGCTTGATTTTTATTCTGATCGCTGCTATAATCATGGGCTTGTGTTATTTTGACACTAGTATATTTTAACCTTTCTCCTTGCCAAAGCATGGGCTGGAGATGTTTTTAAAACCGTAAGGAGTTTGCATGCGTCATTACGAAATTATTTTCCTTGTTCATCCAGATCAAAGTGAACAAGTTGTAAATATGGTTGACCGTTATAAAAAAATTATCGCTGATAACGGCGGTAAAATTGTTCGTCTAGAAGACTGGGGTCGTCGTCATTTAGCTTATCCAATCCAAAAATTAGCTAAAGCACATTATGTATGTATGAACGTTGAGTGTGGTAATACAGTTCTTGATGAATTGAACCATGCGTTTAAATTTAATGATGCGATTTTACGTAGTTCTATCATCGCTAGAAAAACAGCTGATGTTGAACCTTCAATTTTCATGAAAGATGAAAAAAGTAAATCATTAATCTAATCTATGCATGAAGAAAATGAGGTTTGTTTAACTGGTACAATTAGTAAAATTTATCCTTCAGTTGTAACTCCTGTTGGAGTTAGCGTCGCAAGACTAGTTTTAGAACATAATTCAGAACAAATTGAAGGTGGAATTAAACGACGGGTTAAATGCAAAATTTATTGTGTTTATGTCGCTGGATTAATTGCTGCAGAATGGTTAAATCGCCGCATTAGTGTAGTTGGATTTTTGAGTATAAATTCGCAAAAAGAAATAGTTTTACATATTACCAAAATAAAAAATTTGGATTAAAGGAATACAAAATGTCACGTCAAATTTTAAGAAAGAAAAAATTCTGCCGCTTTACAGTAGAAGGTTATACTGAAATTGATTATAAAGATGCAGAATTATTAAAAAATTACATTTCTGAAACTGGGAAAATTATCCCTTCTCGGATTACTGGTACTTCAGCTAAATTCCAACGGATGTTATCTGTAGCAATTAAACGCGCACGCTTTTTGGCTTTAATTCCATTCTGCGATCAACACTAATTAGAGTAAAGGATTAATTAATATGAAAATTATTTTATTAGAGCGCGTAGCTAATTTAGGTGGCTTGGGTGATATCGTTGAAGTAAAAAGCGGTTACGCACGTAACTTTTTAGTACCTCAAGGTAAAGCTCGTCGCGCGACTGCAGAAAATTTGCAAGCTTTTGAAGCTCGCCGTGCTGAATACGAATTAAATCAAGCTGATATTTTGGGCAATGCTCAAGCTCGTCATGCACGTATTGATGGAGTTGTATTTACAATTAAAGCTAAATCTGGTGTTGATGGTAAATTATTCGGTTCAGTTACGTCTATGGATATTGCTGAAGCTATCGTAGCTACAGGCGTTGAAGTTAAACGTTCTGAAATTGCTTTACCACACGGTCCATTAAAAACTCTTGGTGAATTTGAAGTTGATGTATTATTGCATCATGATGTTCATTCTAAAGTTAAAGTTAGTGTAGTTTCAATCTAATTTGAAGTATCTAATTTAAAAAAGCACCAAATTTATTTGGTGTTTTTTTATTGCTTAATGAAGTATTTGTTTAATTAAAATTAGCCATATTTGTACTGTTAAGTATTGAAAAATAGTATTTATTATGCTATAATCAAAATATGATTAAAAAGTTTAAAATAATTTCTAAGGATTGAATTAATTTATGAAGAGTAAAACTGCAATAAAATTATTGTGTGCGACATTGGCGATGCCAATAATTTTAAGTATGACTGGTTGTGCGAATGCTGTTTTGGTTGCTACAGATCCACGTTCAGTATCGACGGTGACTAGTGATCAATATATTACGCAAAGCTTGGGTGTTAAGTATATGAGTGATCAATTTGAGAGTGATCATGTTAAAGCTACGGTTTATAATCATCGTGTTTTATTGACAGGTCAGGTGTTTAATGCTCAACAACATACTTTAGCTATTGATCAAGTTAAATTATTTGATAGTGTTGAGAAAATATATGATTATTTAGTTGTGTCACCAACATTTGTTTCAACTTCTGCAAGTGATACCTATATTACAGGTCAAGTTAAAATGAAGTTAGTTGGTACTAGTGATGTAAATAGCAATGATGGTAAGATAGTTACTGATCATGGTGTAGTTTATATTTTGGGCATCATTGATAAGAGTCAAAAGGAAAATATGATCAATACGGCTAAAAGCGTTGAAGGTGTGAAGAAAGTTGTTCCTTTGCTTCAATATAAAAATTCTGACACTAAGTTGAATTTACCTGGATCTAATTAAATAGAGGTTATAAAAAAAATATCCCACAGAATACTCTGTGGGATATTTTGTATTCATAATTACATCAAAATTAAGTTAAGTAAGTATGTGAGTCAAAAATACTTTTAATTTGATTCATTAGTTTAATATGCTCCGCTTTTGGTAATTTAAGCGAAGTTAAAGATTTTTTAAATAAATCAAGCATTTCTGGAATATCATAACCAACATGTTCAAGTGAGTCTTTATTTGTAAATCCATCGTGAATATTTTCAAATTCAAAATTTCCTTTACCGTCTAGACAAATATCCAATGTTGTAACTTTACCAAATAGATTATGCAAATTACCCATGATTTCTTGATATGCACCAACTAGAAATATGCCAAGTAAGTATGGGTTTTCAGGATTGTATTTAGGAAGTTTTAATGATGGTTCATTACCTTGATGATCCATGTAATTATTAATTTTTCCATCAGAATCACAAGTAATATCTTCAATAATTGAACGCATGGTTGGTTCTTCATTGAGGTGTGATAACGGCATCACTGGGAATAATTGAGAAATTGCCCAGCTATCTGGAATTGATTGAAAGAGTGAAAAATTAGCAATAATTTTTTTGGCTAAGTCTTCATCTAAAATATCAAACAGATCACGGTGAGAACGGTAGAGTGGGTTAAGCCGTTTCATAATCTCTAATTTAATATGTGAGAATAATTGTTCGGCCAATGCGCGCTTTTCTAGAGTTAGTTCACCAGCTGCAAAACGGTGATGTGCACTTTCAATTGCGAGCACTGTGGATGAGTAAATTTCATTAATCGGTAACTTATCAAATGAATCAAGCATATCGTCCAACTCAATTAAGTCTTCGTCTTTGATCTTGCCAATATCGGGAACTTCTTCGCCAACTACGCTTTCTACTTCAACAATATTACTTACAAATACAGCATGATGTGCAGTAGTCGCGCGCCCAGACTCGGTGAAAATTTGTGGTAGTCCTAATTCATGTTTATCGCAAAGAGATTTTATTTTGGATAATAAGGTAAATGCATATTCGGACAAATTATAATTGGTTGAATTGAAATTACGCGTGCGACTACCTTCATAATCTACGGCTAAGCCACCACCAGTATCAATAATTTTTATGCCTACACCCATTTTACAAAGCTGAACATAGAATTGACCTAATTCATTGATATAATGTTCGATATCTTTTACATTCGCAATTTGCGAACCCTGATGACAGTGAATTAAATGCAGGCACTCCGCCAATTCGTTGGTCTTAAGTAACTTTAATAGTTCGAGAATTTGAGTAGTACTCAAGCCAAATTTAGATTTTTCACCGCCAGAGTGTGCCCATTTACCAGCTAAAGTTAGTGCTAAACGGCAACGTACACCGAGTAATGGCTTAATGTCTAATTCATGAGCCAATTCAATTACATAATGAGCTTCTTGCATTTTTTCAATTACGATTGTAATATTGCGCCCAAGTTTACGTGCGATTAAGGCCGCCCGAATATAATCACGATCTTTATAACCATTACAAACAATCGGGGTCTTATTATTTTTTACCATTGAAAGTACAGCAAGAAGTTCTGCTTTACTGCCAGCTTCTAGACCATTATTGGCTTTAGCTTCAACAATACTCGATACTACAGCTTTGTTTTGATTAACTTTTATTGGATAAATTAAAGTGTATTCTGAAGTATAACCTAAGGTCTTGCGAGCTTGATTAAATGCATTGGTAATTCGTTCAACTCTATTTTTAACAATATCAGTAAAGCGTAAGATTAGTGGAGTTTGTAACTGATGATTATCAGTAGCAAATTTTACAATCTCTACCAACGGTACTGGAATATCTTTTAAATATTTACCGCGGCGCACGGTTAATTGACCTGCCTTGTTTATATCAAAGTAGCTATTTGCCCAACCATCTACGCAGTAGAAATCTTTAGACTTTTTATAATTCCAATTAGTTTCTTTCACTTGTGCCATTACTTGTACCTTTACTAATTATTGTTGTTGATTTGCTAGTAAGCAGATTATGTCGCAGGCTAAGTGAGCTGCAGCTAATGCGGTGATTTCGGCATGGTCGTAGCATGGAGCAACTTCAACTACGTCTGCACCAATAAAATTTAAGCCACCCAAATTACGCACAATTGCAAGTGCCTGAGCTGAACTTAACCCACCTGGTACTGGTGTTCCAGTTCCTGGTGCAGCTGCTGGGTCTAGACTGTCGATATCAAAAGTTAAGTATACTAAATTATCGCCGACAATTTCACGAATGCGTTCAACCACTTTTTTTGCGCCATGATCATGCACGTATTGCGCATCTAATATATTGGTACCCATAAAATCATCATTCCAAGTACGAATACCAATTTGTACTGACTTTGCTGGATCAACGATACCATTTTTAATTGCTTTATAAAACATAGTACCATGATTCAACGAATATTCTTCATCGTCTGGCCAAGTATCACAATGTGCATCAAAGTGAATTAATGAAATTCCTCTACCATGTTTTTCTGCCATTGCGAGCAAAATAGGGTAGGTAATATAGTGATCACCACCAAAGGTTAATGGAAATACATCTTGTTTAATTATGGTTGCAATATGTTCTTTAATTGAATCACGTACAGTCATTGGATTGTGTGGATCTAAGAAACAATCACCATAATCAATTACGGCAAGTCGATCAAACGGGTCAAATCCCCATGGATATGGCAATAGCTCTGCTAGTTGCACTGATGCTTCGCGAATTGCGCGCGGACCTAATCGAGCACCGCTACGATATGTTACGGCTAAGTCAAATGGAATTCCACTAATGGCGATATCCACACCATTTAAATCCTTAGTGTAGTTACGGCGCATAAAACTGGTTACCCCAGCATAGGTCATTTCCATATTGGAACCTTTTAATTCCTTGCGTGCAATTGCTGCATCAACTAAAACTGTCATAGTTTTTGTCCTGTACAAAAGTGTCAAACGTATGTGATTAAGTTTGACAGTTAAATATCCATCATCTTTGATGTTAAGAGATCTGTAATAAAAAATTTGAGTTATCTTTTGGGGTTTCCGGTATGCGTTGGATTTGCATATGCAAGTAAATGTGTTTAACTCTGTGATTTTATTTAAGTTTTATGGGCAAGATTGTAAGTTACAGCTTGCCAAATTTAGTAATTTATCGAGGTAATAAAAATTAGGTGCAAAGTATAACATATTAAAATCGTTTTAGGAAGTAATCACATTAAGAATTTTAATCTTTAGTGTCGAATTTGATTTTATTGCGTGTTAATCAGTAAATTATGCCTGAAAGTTTGCGCTGCTGTTTAAAATTTCTATTCAGTATTTTTCGGTATTTAAGCAATGTTGATATGGTAATAGAAGCACCTCACTTATGCCACAATAATAGTAAATCCATTTGTTTGGTAGGCTAATTGGTTGCAGCATTGATTCAATAAGATTTAAGCCATTATAATAATTGATATAAGTGCTAGCCTGTGGTGAGTTTGGATTACTTGGAAAGTTGTTAGCAAAGAAGTTAACATAGTTCTTGGGTGTAACATCATAAGTCGAGTTTAAGTCATATAGCTGTTGCCAAGAAAGCTGTTGATTTGCAAAGTTGCTATAATAAGTTGTGTAATCCTGTAATTCTCCAAATTGATTTAAATTAATAATTTTAAAGCCTGGGTTATTGTTGAAATCTACATTAAATGCTAGTGTTGAGAACGCAAATAAATTGCTGGCAACTTGAATGCTGTCCATGTGGTAATGACCATAATAATAATTATTGATTATATCGTGATAACTTTCATAAATAGCTAAATATTTTTTTTCTAAGTTAGGATTTAGCACGGTGTAATCAGATGATTCTGGCGACTCTCCAGTTGCGGCATTATAGAGGTTAATTCCAAATGGTTCATGATGTAAAAGAATAATTTTCTTATGTTGGTAGCGTGCGGTGTCAAGTTGCTGTGTTAGCCAACTTAGTTGTTGCTCAGCACGAGCTACCGCAGATTCAATTTTAGAATTTTGTTGGGTTAATAGATTAAAATTTAACCCAATTACATTAACCTGATTATTTAAACTCATTTGACTATAACCGCCATCAGAAAATGTTGAGTTAAATGCTTGTGGGTCAGCCATGTAGTTTTTTATGTTTGGAGTTATTTGCTGCATGAATATTGGACTTGGATAAAGATAATCTTCGGTATCAGTATCGTTATTACCTAGTACATAGTAAATTTGTGCGTGATTGCTGGCTTTGGCAATATTGTAAACAACGTAGGTCAAACTATGGAGTGCTAAATTAGTTAATTGAGCTTGTGATTCTTGTGGCAAATAATTGTTGAAATCTTGCCTAAAATTGTGACTGAGGAGGTCACCAAGGACAAATATTTTGGTGATTTTATAGGTCTGAATATATTGGTTTAGTCCTTGCAAGCCTTGAATTAAAAAAGTATTATTACTATCTTCGGTATAAGTGTTTATACTATTAATTGGTAGTTTCCAATTTGTTGGGTTTGATTCGTTGATTAATTTGAGTAAACACTCCTGTGATTGTTTGGTGACACTTTCTCCGCAACTGCTAAATGGATCAAAGTGGATATCAGTTAAAATTAATACATTATTGTTTGATGGGGTAGTAATGCTATTGCCGCCACCACACCCAATTATTAATATAGAAAAGAAGATTAATACAAAATTTTTTAAATTCATAGTAGCTCGAATTATGTTCTTTTGTTATTTTTCAGATAAGTAATAATATGATATTTTACATTATGCATTTATTCAATCCAAATTAAACTAGCAATGCGTCCAGTTTTCGGATTTGCTCGATATGAATAAAACCACTCAGTATGGCAACGAGTACAAATTTTGCTGTTGCTAATGTTGTTAATTTTAAGTCCCGCTTGAATTAATTTATGTGCTGCAATTCCACGTAAATCAGCCATGAATTTTCCAGAGTTTTTGCTGTGGATAAAGAAATCCATAGTTGTTGGATCTTGATTTATAAAATTTTCACGTACTTCTGTACCGATTTCAAAGCATTCTTGATCGATTGCCGGTCCAATAAAAGCAAGCATTTCATTGGGATTAAATATGGCTAATTTATTCAAAGTTTGTTGAATTATGCCATCATTTAATCCACGCCAACCAGCATGAATAGCTGCAACAAATTCGCCGCTTGTATTGGTTAGTAAAATTGGCAGGCAATCGGCAGTCATGATAACACAGACGGTTTTTTTCTGACGGCTAATTGAGGCATCTGCATTGTGAATTTGGTATTCAGATTCTGCATCCCAGTCAATTAACGTGGTACTATGCGTTTGATTTAGCCATAGTGGATCTGCTGGCAATAAAGCTCGCAATTTTTCGCGATTAAATTTAACTCGTTCAGGGTCGTCTTGTACGTGCAGCGCTAAATTGAAATCTTGATTACAGGTACTAATTCGTGTTTGGATATTGCGAGGAGCATTCCAATTGGCCTGTAATAATATCGGTTTAGTCTTGATCTGAGACATAGATTATCTCCCAGTTGCTATCTTCGTCATCATCAATTTGCTCATATACTAGCTCTTCACCAAAATTTAGTGCAGCGAGTAAAACTCGTAAATCATCGGGTAGGCGCGTTTTAAAATTCATAGTTTCGCCAGTTGCAGGGTGAATAAAAGATAATTTAATAGCGTGCAGTGCCTGACGTTGTAGTTGCTCGATTGCATCAATTACTTCTGGTTCATAATTAATTTTTCTGCTGCCATAAACAGGATCTGCAATTAACGGGAAGCCTTTATCTTTCATGTGTACACGAATTTGATGGGTGCGCCCAGTTTCAAGCTTGCATTCGATATAAGCAATTTTTTTAAATTGCTTTAGCACTCGATAGCGAGTGATTGCTTCGCGCCCGCCAAATGCAACAGCTGCCATTTTGATGCGATTGTTTGGATCACGATTAATATTTTTATTGATGATGCCTTCTTTAAATGGATAGCCTTCAACAAAAGCACGATAGATTCTACTAACGCTACGATCTTGAAGTTGTTGAACCAAGCTAAATTGTGCTAAGAAAGTGCGCGCAATCACCATTAGTCCAGTTGTATCTTTGTCTAAGCGATGAACAATTCCAGCTCGTGGTATCAAACTTAGTTCTGGGTAGTGATGAAGTAATCCATTTAACAGTGTTCCAGACCAATTTCCTGCACCTGGGTGTACAGTTAAACCTGCTGGTTTATTAATGACAATTACGTGCTCATCTTCATAAATTACGTTAATTGGTAAGTCTTCGGGAGTGAAGGCGAGAGTTGCTTCATCAAATGGCGGCGTGATGGTGATCACTTCATTACCGTTGATTTTATCTTTGGAGCGTGCTGCTTGATTGTTAATTAAGATGTGCTTGTCTTTAAGCCAATTTGTTAATTTGCTGCGCGATAGATCTGTTATAATCTCGGCTAATGCCACGTCAGTACGGATGCCAATGTAATCATTTGGCATGGTAAAAATGATGGTTTCTCCATCTAAGTTATCTGAAATATTTATTTTGAAATCAGGTGTCATGGAAAAAGACATAAAATTGCGCTCTTATCTTAAATATATATTAGCCATTATTGTATCATCTATTGTCTTAGTGGCTTGCTCTTCTGATAGTCTAGACCCAATTCGTGAAGAAACTAAGGGTTGGACGGTTGAAAAAATGTATAATGAAGCAAATGAACAGTTAACTAAACATAACTGGAGCAAAGCAATTAAGCTTTATGAAGTTTTGGAAGCAACTTACCCATATGGGACTTATGCTCAGCAGGGAATGCTAGATTTGGCTTTTGCCTATTATAATAGTGATACTCCAGAGTTGGCGATTCCTGAAATCGATATGTTTATTCGTACTTATCCAACTAATGTAAATATGGATTATGCTTTATATTTAAAAGGGTATATCAATTATTACAATGATAATGGTTTGTTATCACGCTTTAGTAAACAAGATTTGAGTGAGCGCGACCCTAAAGGCTTAAAGGATGCATATGCGGCTTTTGCTGAAGTTGTAAATCGTTTTCCAAATTCTAAATATGCGCCAGACTCTAGCGAGAAAATGAATCGCCTGGTAAATGCGCTAGCTCGTGGTGAGCTATTTCGGGCACGTTACTATATGCAAATTAAGGCTTATATTGCAGGTTTGAATCGTACTCAGGCGTTGATTAAGTCTTATCCAAATACAATTTACGTTGAAGAAGCATTGGCGATTCAAGTTGTTGCTTATCGTGAGTTAGGTGAGTTAACCTTGAGTCAGCAAACGCAGGAAGTTTTGCAAATCAATTTCCCAAAAAGTCAATATGTAAAAACCCCTTGGACATTCCAAGATATGCCGTGGTACTCATTCTGGCGTAGTTAATTTTAAAAGGAGCTTGTGTTTTAATGAACCAAAAAATCTGTAATTGGGCATTTGCTGGATTATTGGCGATAATTGCCATTGTTCCATTTGCTATTCCTTATGCTTACTTTCCAGTGTCGAAGTTTTATGCTGAATCGACTAGTCTAATTGCTGGTATTTTACTTTTTGCCTTGGCATTGTGGGCAAAGCCACAACTTAAATTAGCACCTGTTGCGATTGCTTCATTTGCTTTTGCTATTTTTGCTTTAATTCAGCCATTTTTTGTACACATTTATTTTGTGGGTAATAATTATTACGTTGCGCTATTATTCTTTATTATGGGTTTAGTGGCAATTGCAATTACAACCATGGTTGATGGTGATGATAAAGCACTTAAAAATATTATGTTAATCTTGTGTTGGTCATTGGTTATTTCGGCAACTATTCAAGCATTAATTGCATATTTACAGTATACTGGTAAAGCAGCTAATTGGCCAGATTATATTTTATCTTCACAGGATAACCCTGGGGACGGTTCAAATATTTTTGGTAATATCGGTCAACCAAATCAATTTACTGATTTTATTTCAATTGGATTTGTAGCCTTATGTTATTTGTTCTTAATTGGACAAATTAATATGCTGGTATTTATAGTTTATGCTTTGTTGTTCTCATTGGCGGTTACCTTTACGGCACGCCGTGGTGTTTTATTGTATTATGTAATTATGTTGTTTACCGCTGGGTGGGTGTGGTTACGTAATTTGAAAGACGAAGAAAGATCTGCACAATTTAAGCGGGTTGCAATGGTAATTGGTGCAATTTTTGTTGGCTTAATTTTAGTGCAATTTGCTTTCCCTAAAATTGTAGCATTGATTTCAAATAATCCAGCAAGCGTTAGCACTGGGATTGAACGCCTATCTGGTGACGCAATTGGGCAAAGTACTTATCGTCGTTTCTACGAATGGTATAAAGCATTAGTGTTATTTACTGAGCACCCATTCTTCGGGGTTGGTTGGTATCAATATCCACGTGAGGGTATTTATATTATGTTGACCGAAAAGTTCATGTATATCCCACAAAATATGAAACTTTACACGCATAGCCACAATAGTTTATTTAATATGTTGGCAGAAACTGGTTTCATCGGTACCTTTATTACAATTTTCTATGGAATTGGTTACAGCATTTTTGTGTTATTACGTAAAGTGCGTACTTTAGAAAGTTTATTTGCTGTATTGTTAATGATCCCAATTTTAACCCATAGCTTCCTTGAATACCCTTTGTGGTACGCATATTTTATGGTGTTATTGGTTATTTTCTTAGCTTTTGCGCCAGCAAAATATAGCCTGAAAAATAGCATGGGTAGTAAAGTTATTGGCAGCGTTGTGGTGGCGTTTTTATTGTTGTTTGCGTATAATTCATATCAAATGAATACTGAGTTAACTAATTACACACAAACTCCGACTGATTCTGATGATTTTGTATCAAATGTAACTGGACTGGAAAAAATCGTTGATAGCGATTCAATTTGGTCTTTATCAGCCATGATGGTTTTAGATAATTATATTATGCCTGGTTCGCAAGCAACGAGTTCGGTGATGTCACCAGCCGATCAATTAAAGTATGTGGACAAATTAGCGAATGCATTGCCATATCCTGGTGCTTTATTTAAGCAAATTATTATGCATAAAGTAACAGGTGATTCTAAAGGTGCGAACTATTATGCTAATGTTTTGGTACATGCTTATCCATATTACCAACAACAATTTATTCAACAATTGAGTGCGAGTCCAGATTTTGCGGATGTAGTGCAAACAATGCAAGCTTTTCATTATCAGGATAAGTCTGATTTAAGTAAGCTTTTTAAATAAAGGTAGTTATTAATGTTAGAAATGAATAATTTAGTTCCTGTTGTAGTCGAGCAAAGTGCACGTGGCGAACGTTCTTTTGATATTTATTCACGTTTATTACGTGAACGAATTATCTTTTTGGTGGGTGAAGTTAACGACCAAACCGCTAATGTGATCGTAGCCCAATTGATGTTTTTAGAAGCCGAAGATCCAGATAAAGATATATCATTTTATATTAATTCACCTGGTGGTTCGGTAACTGCTGGGATGTCAATTTATGACACAATGAATTTTATTAAGTGTGATGTAAGTACAATTTGTATTGGTCAAGCTTGTTCAATGGGTTCATTTCTTTTGTCTGCTGGTACTAAAGGTAAGCGTTATGCATTGCCAAATTCACGCGTGATGATTCATCAACCTTTGGGTGGATTCCGTGGGCAGGCCTCAGATATTGAGATTCATGCTAAAAATATTTTATTTATGAAGCGTCAATTAAATGAAATGTTAGCTAAACATAGTGGACGTACGATTGAAGAAATTGAACGTGATACTGACCGAGATAATTTCATGACTAGCCAAGAAGCATTAGATTATGGCTTAATTGATCAAGTTTATACTTCGCGTGCTGAAATAAAATAATCATGCACTTCACGATTATAAGTTTATAGTCGTGATTTGATTCATGCATAAGTGATTATGCTCTTTGCTTCATGTTGAAGAATGTGCTTAGAATATATAAAATAATAGATATTGGATGAAATTAGATGGCAATTAAAAAATGTTCTTTTTGTGGCAAAGTTGAAAGCGAAGTTAAGCATTTAATCGCTGGACAGCAAGGTTTTATTTGTAATGAATGTATTAAAGCCTGTGGTGAAATTTTAAAATCAGCTCCTGATTCAAGTGATATTGTTCCAGATGATACTACAACTGAAGAAGTTAAACCAATTCCAACTCCAAAAGAAATTTCTGCCGAGCTGGATAAATATGTAATTGGTCAAGAGCAAGCCAAAAAGGTATTATCAGTTGCGGTATATAATCATTTTCACCGTGTGCGTGATACTTTAGTTGATGATCAAGACGTCGAGTTGGCTAAAAGTAATATTTTATTGATTGGACCAACTGGTTCTGGTAAAACATTATTAGCTCAAACTTTAGCTCGCTTTTTAAATGTTCCATTTGCGATTGCTGATGCAACAACTTTAACTGAAGCTGGTTATGTTGGTGATGATGTAGAAAATGTTTTGACGCGACTTTTGCAAAACTGTGATTATGATGTTGAAAAAGCTCGGCATGGAATTATTTATATTGATGAAATTGATAAAATTTCACGCCGCAGTGAAAATCCATCAGTAACTCGTGATGTTTCAGGTGAGGGTGTTCAACAAGCTCTTTTGAAGTTAATTGAAGGTACTGTATCAAATGTTCCGCCACAAGGTGGACGTAAGCATCCAGGTAAAGAAATGATTCAACTTGATACTAGTGAAATTTTGTTCATTTGTGGTGGAGCGTTCTCTGGATTAGAGAAAATTATTCAAATGCGTAGTGAGAAATCAGGAATTGGTTTTGGTGCAACTGTATCAAGTAAATCAAATAATCTGAACAAAGACGAATTCCTAAAAGATACTGAGCCTGGTGATTTAGTTAAATTTGGTTTAATTCCTGAGTTTATTGGACGTTTACCAGTGCATGCAATTTTAAAAGAACTTGATGAAACTGCATTGGTGCGGATTTTAACTGAGCCAAAAAATGCTTTGTTAAAACAATATAAAAAGCTGTTCTCAAAAAATAATGTTGAGTTGGATTTTGATCAGGCTGCTTTGGATGCAGTAGCTAAATTGGCATTAGCACGTAAAACTGGTGCGCGGGGTTTACGTTCAATTATGGAAAATTTATTATTAGAGCCAATGTATGAATTACCAAGCCAATCTGATATTCATAAAGTTAGCATTGATGAAAAAGTCGTTAATGGTTTATCAAAACCGATAACTAGTTAATTTTAATTGTTTTTTCAAATCTTCTGTTACTTTAGCAGGAGATTTTTTAATTTTGTCATTATAGTTAACACACAAATAATTAATCTATAGATTGTTTAATTGCTAAGCTAAGATCTTCTTGCCGATTATCGTTTCCACGAATAACACTTTTTAAATTAGCCCACACATGTTCAATTGGGTTTAGATCTGGTGAGTACGGAGATAATTTAATTTACATCTTACGCTTTCAATTAACTATTTAACTTTAGCTGATTTATGGAAACTAGCATTATCCATAATTACACCTTGATAGGTTTTAGCTCTTTGCACAACTATGGCCCGACCCACATGAAAAATAACGCACTATTAGTGTAATCATCATACTCCATGAGCACTACTAATTTTTTAGCTCCATAATAATTGTAATGGTCTAATATTTCTGTAGACTATTAAAGCCAGTTTATTGCCCTAATTATACTCAGAATATTTCTGATGTGGTGTTAAATATCCAATTGCTGAATGTCTCCTTTTATAATTGTAAAACTG